>Ga0207710_10000129_pt1 | contig 90523 bp, 80 predicted proteins | sample KBSS24metaG_FD_184400 | JGI IMG/M metagenome (GOLD analysis project Ga0207710, IMG submission 184400) | Switchgrass rhizosphere microbial communities from Kellogg Biological Station, Michigan, USA - KBS S2-4 metaG (SPAdes) (version 2) | ecosystem: Host-associated > Plants > Roots > Rhizosphere...
GACACCAAAAACTGGCATCAAAAAAACAGCCACCCATGAAACAGGAAGACGGGGAGTCCCCCACACAGGCAACCAAAAACAAACAAAAACCACCAAACACACTATTGAGTTCTCAAACAACACGCCCCGGTGAAAGGGCAACCCCACTACTGTACTCCATCTGGTGGGGCGCGTCAAACCCCGTCCTCCGACCATCAGCCGGGGCCGTGGGTTTGTACTTACGGAGAGCTTACCCTCTCGATCTCTGCTCCCAAAACCGCCAGGTTCTCCACGAACAACGGATAGCCGCGATCGATGTGAAAGACGTCGTGAATCTCGGTCTCACCGTCTGCGACCAGGGCCGCGAGCACCAAACCTGCACCCGCCCGAATGTCGGAGGCCCATACGGGGGCGCTGGAGAGCTGTGGCACGCCGCGCACGACGGCATGGTGACCGTCGGTTCGGGCGTCGGCGCCGAGGCGCACCATCTCCTCCACGAAGCGGAACCGTGCCTCGAAGACGTTCTCGGTGATCATCGACGTGCCATCGGCGATGCACGCCAGACCGATCGCCATGGGCTGCAGATCAGTCGGAAAACCCGGGAAGGGAAGGGTGGCGACGTTGACGGCCTTGGGTCGCTCGTACTGGACGACCCGAAAGCCGTCGTCGTCCTGGGTAACTGTGGCGCCTGCGGCGTGCAGCTTGTGGAGCACCAGCTGAAGGTGCTGCGGGTCGACGCCCGTGATGGAGATGTCACCGCGAGTCATCGCGGCTGCGATACCCCACGTCGCGGCGACGATCCGATCGCCGATCACGCGATGCTCCGTCGGGTGAAGTCGATCGACGCCTGTGATCGTCATCGTCGACGAACCGTCGCCGACGATCTGTGCGCCCATCTGCTTCAGCATGGTGCAGAGATCGACGACGTCGGGCTCCCGCGCTGCGTTGTGAATGGTGGTCACGCCCTCGGCGAGCACCGCCGCCATCAGGATGTTCTCGGTCGCTCCGACCGACGGGAACTCAAGCTGAATCTCGGCCCCGCGCAAGTGATCCGCCTCTGCGACGACGCATCCATGTTCGATGTTGCACCGAGCTCCCAGCTGCCGCAGGCCCGCTTGGTGCATGTCGAGCGGCCGAGACCCGATCGCGTCACCGCCTGGCAGTGCGACCTTGGCCTTCTTGCAGCGGCCGACGAGTGGTCCGAGCACGCACACAGAGGCACGGAACTGCCGGACCGCGGCGAAGTCGGCGTCGTACTTCAGCTCGTCGGGTGACGTGATGCGTACCGTCGATCCGTCGAGGTCGACGGTGGCTCCCAAACCGCGAAGCACCTCGGCCATCAGCGGGACGTCCAGGATGTCAGGGCAATTCGTGATGGTGCTGGTGCCCTCGGCGAGCAGCGAGGCTGCCATCAGCTTGAGCACGCTGTTCTTTGCTCCCCCGACGGCGACCTCGCCGGATAGCCGACTTCCGCCGGTCACCACGAAACGCTCGCTCACGCGGGCCAGTGTAAACAGCGTGGGGGGCGGTGTCAGTCCGGTAGGCCATGCGCCGCGGTACCGTTTCACCATGGCAGTCCATCTGACCCGCATCTATACCCGCACAGGTGACGACGGAACGACCGGACTCAGCGATTTCAGCCGCGTATCCAAGAACGATCCGCGACTGGAGGCCTACGCGGACTGTGACGAGGCCAACGCCGCCCTAGGGGTGGCCGTGGCCGTGAGTTCGGCTTTGGGGACTTCGGACGAGCGGATTCTCGAGGTGCTACGCCAGATACAGAACGACTTGTTCGACGCGGGAGCCGATCTCTCGACACCCGTCGTGGAAAACCCAGAGCATCCGCCGCTGCGAGTAACTCAGCGCTACATCGACCGCCTCGAGTCGTGGTGCGATGAGTTCAATGAGCCACTGCCCGCACTGAATTCGTTCATCCTGCCGGGAGGCACGCCGCTGTCCGCACAGTTACACGTGGCGAGGACGGTGACTCGCCGAGCCGAGCGGTCCGCGTGGCGCGCCATCGATGCCCATGGCGAATCGGTCAGCGTGCTGCCTGCCAAGTACTTGAATCGGTTGTCAGATCTGCTGTTCATCTTGTCGCGTGCGGCGAATCCCGACGGTGACGTCCTGTGGCGGCCGGGCGGATGAGCGCCGCGGCCTAGCGCCGCGTCCGCGGCGAGGGCCGCGACTCCAGCCACGACGTAAACCCGGTCAGCGCACCGCGATCGAGGGCGACCTCGTAACCGCGCCGACGCTCCGGACTGGAGTCCCTCAATTCGAGCACGACGATTTCCGCGGTCATGATGTCGAACTCGTCGCCGCGAGGAGCCCTGCGCGACACGATCTCTAGCCCTCGGCGAGACAGCGAACGGTCCGGCCACCACCGAAGGCTAGACAGCCGGAAGAACGCGGCTTCCCCACCGCGATAACGGATTACGCCGTGGCGCCACCCCTGGCCACCGATGGCAGGGATGTCCCGAAGGATGGCCGCAGTGCCACCCTGCCGAAGCTTCCACAGACGGTAGCTCAGGGCGAGGACCGCAAGCAGCAGGACACAGATGAGCGCGGCCATGATCATCATGGGCAGGCTCATCGCCATCTAGTCGAGCTGTCCCAGGGCACGTAGTCGCGCCCGGCCCCACGCTGCTGTCCGCTCGTCGTCTGATTCTGAGTCCTGCTTGGCCTCGTCCGCGTTGATCTCGGATTCGAGTTGCGCGTTCTCCACCAGGATTCGCACGGCTTCTTCCGTCACGGACAGGAAGCCACCGTCGACGGCGATGCGCAGATCGTCTTCACCCTCGCGTTCGACCCGGACCATCGCATCGTCGACGAGCTGGGCCACCAAGGGGATGTGGCGCGGCAGGATGCCGATCTCACCCGCCGTCGTTCTGGTGAACACGAACGTCGCATCACCGGTCCACAGCTCACGCTCGACGGCAACTATCTCGACGTGCATCTCAGCCATGGCTCACTGCTCCTCTCAGCGCTCCTCGCGTCACAGCTTGGCGCCGAAGCTCTCGGCCTTCTTGGCCAGGTCGTCGAGGCCGCCGATGAGGAAGAACGCCTGCTCGGGCAGGTGGTCGAAGTCGCCCTTGGTCAGCTTGTCGAACGCCTCGATGGTCTCCTTCAGCGGCACGGTCGAACCGGGCTGACCGGTGAACTGCTCGGCCGCCATCATGTTTTGGCTGAGGAAGCGCTCGATGCGTCGTGCTCGGTTGACCAACTGCTTGTCCTCTTCGGACAACTCGTCGACACCGAGGATGGCGATGATGTCCTGAAGGTCCTTGTAGCGCTGCAGGACTCGGATGACTTCCTGCGCAACGCGGTAGTGCTCGTCGCCAACCACGGCCGGGTCAAGGATGGTCGAACTCGACGCCAGCGGATCCACCGCGGGGAAGATGCCCTTCGAGAACACCGCGCGGGACAGTTCCGTCGTGGCATCCAAGTGGGCGAACGTCGTCGCGGGGGCCGGGTCGGTGTAGTCGTCGGCGGGCACGTACACGGCCTGCATCGAGGTGATCGAGTGGCCGCGGGTCGACGTGATGCGCTCCTGGAGCTCGCCCATCTCGTCGGCAAGCGTCGGCTGGTACCCCACCGCCGACGGCATGCGGCCGAGCAGCGTCGACACCTCCGAACCTGCCTGCGTAAATCGGAAGATGTTGTCGATGAACAACAACACGTCCTGGTTCTGCTCGTCGCGGAAGTACTCCGCCATGGTCAGCGCCGACAGAGCGACGCGCATACGGGTGCCGGGCGGCTCGTCCATCTGACCGAACACCAGCGCGGTGTCCTTGAGCACGTTGGCGTCGGCCAGCTCGACCCAGAGGTCGTTGCCCTCACGGGTGCGCTCCCCCACGCCTGCGAAAACCGAAGTGCCGCCGAAGTTTCGAGCGATGCGGTTGATCATCTCCTGGATGAGCACCGTCTTGCCGACGCCTGCACCACCGAACAGGGCGATCTTTCCGCCACGCACGTACGGGGTGAGCAGGTCGACGACCTTGAGGCCGGTCTCGAGCATCTCGGTCTTGGGCTCGAGTTCAGCGAAGGGCGGCGGCTTGCGGTGGATCGACCAGTGATCGAAGTCCTTTCCGTAGCCGGGCTCGTCGAGGCAGTCACCGAGTGCGTTGAACACGTGGCCCTTGACGCCGTCGCCGACCGGCACCGAGATCGACCTTCCGGTATCGGTGACCTCGACGCCGCGGACGAGTCCATCGGTCGGCTGCATCGAGATGGTGCGCACCAGGTTGTCACCGAGGTGCTGCGCAACCTCGAGGGTCAGCGTCTTGGCCATCTCCTCGTAGGCGATGTCGGCGTGCAACGCGTTGAAGAGCTCCGGCACGGATCCGCGCGGAAACTCGATGTCGACGACCGGGCCGGTGATGCGGACCACGCGGCCGGCGGTGCCAGTCTTGCTTTCTGCGGTAGCAGTCATTTCCTCTTCGCTTCCTACGGGGCTTATTTCGCGTCGGCCAGCGCGTTGGCGCCACCGACGATCTCGCTGATTTCCTGGGTGATCTGGGCCTGGCGCTCGCGGTTGGCTTCAAGCGTGAGCGCCTTGATGAGGTCGTCGGCATTGTCGGTGGCCGACTTCATCGCGCGACGACGCGACGCCGACTCCGAGGCTGCCGCCTCTAGCAGTGCCGAGTAGACGCGGGTAGCGACGTAGCGCGGAAGCAGTGCGTCGAAGAGTTCCTCGGCGTTGGGCTCGAACGAGAAGAGCGTGCGCGGACCGTCTTCCGGCTCCTCGTCGCCGACGTATTCGACCACCATCGGGGCAATCCGACGTGCGACGGCCGACTGCGACAGCATCGACTTGAATTCCGTGAAGACGATGTGGAGTTCGTCGACGCCCAAGATACCGTCATCGCCCGCATCGTCGCCTTCGTCGTCGGCACCGGACATGAAGGCACCGACGAGGGTGTCGGCTATTTCCCTGGCCTGCTCGTACGTCGGCCGCTCGGAGAAGCCGGTCCACGACTCCTTGACCTCACGCTGACGGAAGCTGTAGTAGCCAAGCGCCTTTCGGCCAACCACGTAGATCACTGGGTCCTTGCCCTCTTCGCGAAGCAGCGAGAAGAGCTCCTCGGACTGACGCAGCACATTGGCGTTGTAGGCGCCGCAGAGGCCGCGGTCCGACGACACCACCAGTACGCCCGCGCGCTTGGGGTTCTCGCGCGCGACGAGCAGCGGGTGGTCCAGGGCGCTGGCACTCGCAAGCTCGGTGAGCATGTTGGTGATCTCGGTCGAGTAGGGCCTCGCCGCCTGAACTCGGGCTTGCGCCTTGGCGATTCGCGACGTGGCGATCAGCTCCTGGGCCTTGGTGATCTTCTTGATCGACCCAGCGGAGCGGATACGTCCGCGCAACTCGCGCAGTGTGGCTGCCATGTGCTTCGCCTACCTACTTCTTCGGTGCCGGCTTGCGGACCTTGACGGTTTCCTTCTCGAGGTCCTCTTCGTCCATCGCCTCGGTCTCCGCCTCGTTCACTTCCACCGAGCTGCCGTCGGTGGCGGCGAAGCCCTTCTTGAAGTCGTTGACCAACTCGGTCAACTTGTCCTCAGCTTCCTCGGGAAGCTTCTTGGTCTCCCTGATGCTGCTGAACACGTCGTCGTGGCTGGCCTTGATGTGCTCGAGGAACTCGTTCTCAAAACGCTGAACGTCTTCCACGGGAACCGAATCCAGGTGCCCCTTGGTGCCGAGGAAGATCGCGACGACCTGCTCCTCGACCGACAGCGGGCTGTACTGCGGCTGCTTGAGCAACTCGACCAGGCGGCTGCCGCGTTCCAGCTGAGCCTTCGACGTCGGGTCGAGGTCGGAGGCGAAGGCCGCAAAGGACTCGAGCTCGCGGTACTGCGAAAGATCCAAACGGAGACTTCCCGCTACCTCTTTCATTGCCTTGATCTGGGCGGCGCCGCCGACGCGGGACACCGAGACGCCCACGTTGATGGCCGGTCGCACGCCCTGGTTGAACAGATCGGACTCCAGGAAGCACTGGCCGTCGGTGATCGAGATGACGTTCGTCGGGATGAACGCCGAGATGTCGTTGGCCTTGGTCTCGATGACCGGCAGCCCGGTCATGGATCCGCCACCCAGTTCGTCGGACAGCTTCGCGCAACGCTCCAGGAGACGCGAGTGCAGGTAGAACACGTCGCCAGGGAAGGCCTCGCGGCCCGGCGGGCGGCGCAGCAGCAGCGAGATTGCGCGGTAGGCGTCGGCCTGCTTCGACAGGTCGTCGAACACGATGAGGACGTGCTTGCCGTCGTACATCCAGTTCTGCCCGATGGCCGAACCGGTGTAGGGCGCAAGCCACTTGAAGCCGGCGGGGTCAGAGGCCGGGGACGCCACGATGGTGGTGTACTCCATCGCGCCGCCGTCTTCTAGCGCACGCTTGACGCTGGCGATCGTGGTGCCCTTCTGGCCGATCGCGACGTAGACGCAGCGCACCTGCTGCTTGGGATCGCCTGTCTCCCAAGCCTGCCGCTGGTTGAGGATCGTGTCGACGCAGACCGCGGTCTTGCCGGTCTTGCGGTCACCGATGATCAGCTGACGCTGACCGCGGCCGATGGGGGTCATCGCGTCGATGGCCTTGATGCCGGTCTGCAGCGGCTCGGAGACACCCTGACGCTGAACCACCGACGGCGCCTGTAGCTCCAACGCGCGCCGCTTGTCCGACTCGATGTCGCCCTGACCGTCGATGGGCTGGCCCAACGGGTTGATGACGCGACCGAGGAACGCGTCACCCACCGGCACCGACAGCACCTCGTTGGTGCGCTTCACCTGTTGGCCCTGTTCGATCTTCTCGAAGTCGCCAAGGATGACCGCGCCGATGCTGTGTTCGTCGAGGTTCAGCGCCACGCCGAGCACGCCGCCTGGGAACTCAAGGAGCTCCTGGGTCATGACCGAGGGCAGGCCCTCGACGTGTGCGATGCCGTCACCGGCGTCGATGACGGTGCCTACCTCTTCACGTTGGGTGTCGGCGGAAAACGACGCTACGTAGTCCTCGACGGCACCTTCGATGTCAGCAGCGGAGATTGTCAACTCTGCCATGATTCTTCGTCTTCCTACCTTTTGTGGGGGTGAGTCTTTGGTGTCAGTCCGGCAGCTGAGTATGTGCAGCGGCCAGGCGGGATGCGATGGACCCGTCGATCACTTCGTCGCCGACGGTGATCGAAAGTCCGCCGAGGAGTTCGGGATCGACGTTGAGCTGAACGGATACCGGATGTCCGTATATGCGAGTCAACAGCTCGACGAGCCGATTGCGCTGCGCATCCGTGAGGTCGGCCGCTGCACTCACGTGTGCGACGACCTCGCCCCGACGGGCCACCGCGAGCTCGGCGAGATCGATGACGGCCTCGTCCGCGCGCTCGCCGCGGAGGTGCGCGATGGTCTGCCTAAGGAGCGCCGCAGCCGTCCCGTCGACGGCAGACCCGTCGATGACCTTGTCTAGCAGTGCGATTCGGCCATCGACCGGCGTCGTGTAGTCGCTGAGCAGCGCGGTGAGGCGCGGCTCCGAGTCGAGTGCCCGGCCGAATCGGAACAGCTGCTCCTCGACCTCGTCGACCTGGCCTTCGATCTCGGCGCGCTTCAACAGCGCAAGACGGGCAAGGTGTTCGATCCCGTCTACGAGATCCGCCTCGGCGGACCACCGCTGCGAGGCGGCCGTCCGGAGCAGTTTCAGCGTGTGATCGTCGACCTTGTCCGAGAACAGCCGGTCGACCAGACGCACCTTGGCGTCCGCGTCGTCGTTGTGTTCGGCGAGGTGCCTGGTGAGCGTTGGTTCGGCGACCAGCAGGGAAACCACCGAACCGAGTTCGTCGGCAAGGGTAGTCAAGCCAGGAGCCCTGAGGCTGCCTGCCACTTGGTCGAATTCGTTGGTGAGCGCGACCCGCGCCGCACGGCTGGCAGCACGGAGTCGGGCGTAAGCGCCCGTCTCGATGGCTGCCGCCGAAGGCGCCATTTGATCGAGCTCGTCGAGGAAGCGATCCACCGTTGCCGACTGAGCCGCGGAATCGCTCACGTGGGCGCGGACGAGGTCGCTCGCCTTGCCAACGGTCTCGTCACCGAGGCCTTGTCGAAGTTGGCGGATCAATTGCTGGCGCATCAACTGAACCTGTTGTGCGCCTTGGGCCTTGATGCGCTCCGCGTCGATGCCGGCCTGCTCGGCCAACTGCTCCTTGATCCGCTCCGAGTCAGTCTTGGCCTCGCCCTTCACCCTTTCGGATTCCGCCTTTGCGTCGGCGAGTGCCTTCGCGTGCATCGAGTCGGCATCCTCGAGCTTCTTTGCCGCCTCGGCACTTTCGGCCAAGGCTGTCCGCACCGCGTCCTGCTGCTTGCGCATCATGTCGCGGACCGGGGGCACCGCCCACTTCCAAATGATGAAGACGATGATCGCGAAGCCGATCAAGTTGCCAATGAAGATGCTCACTAGCTCTTCCGTCCCGAGTTCACGTCGACGCCGAGGATGCGGCCTGCCAAGGTCTCCGCCAGCGGGTCCACCGAAGACTGAAGATCAGCCTGCGTCGCCGAACCCTCTTGGGCCAGTTGCTCGTCGGCCTCCCGCACGATCTCGGCGACCTCGCCGCTGGCTTCAGCTCGCTTCTCGTCGACGATCTGTCGACCGGCCGCGCGGGCTTGGTCGCGGATCGCAGACGCTTCGGTACGCGCGCCTGCCATCGCTTCGTCGTAGTCGGCCTGCGCCGCCGCGACCTGCTCGGCTGACTTGCGGCTGTCCGCCGCCGTCTTGGCCAGCATCGCCTCGCGTTCGGCCAGCACCTTGCTAACCGGCGGCACAACCCATTTCGTGATCACGCCGAGCACGATCAAGAAGATGAGCAAGACGACGAAAATGGTCCCGTTGGGCAGCAGGAAGTTGCCCTCCGCGAGTGTTGTGGTCGATGCGCCCATATCGCTGAACTAGGCCCCGCTCAGCGGGTTTGCGAAGACGAACAGCGCCATGAAGGCGAGGTTGATGAAGTACGCCGCCTCCACCAGACCGACGGTGATGAAGAACGGGGTGAACAGGCGGCCCTGCGCCTCCGGCTGCCGAGCGATGCCAGAGATCAGTGCGTTACCCGCAATGCCGTCACCGATACCGGCGCCAATGGCGCCGCCAGCCATGATCAAACCGCCGCCGATGTAAGCGCCCGCGTTGACGAGGGCAGCCGCTTGGTCCATTGCCATTCCATTTCCTCCTTGCTAGCCGATGGCGTCGCCACCGGATTTGTTGGTCGTTGGGTCGTGCAGGTTCTAGTGCAGATCAGTGCCCATCTTCGTGGTCCAGCTCCATGGATTGACTGAAATACAGGATCGTCAGAAGCGAGAAGATGAAGGCCTGGATCAGTCCGACGAAGAGGTCGAACGTCTTCCAAATCGCATTGGGCAGCACCATGGCAGCAGGACCAAACGCATTGCCCAACAAAGCGATCAGCGCGACCAGGATGCCACCGGCGAAGATGTTGCCGAAGAGTCGGAGTGCCAACGACACGGGCTTGGCGATCTCCTCGACGACGTTGATCGGCATGAGGAAGGTGACGTGACCCTTCAGTACCTTCCATAGGTAACCGAACGGGCCGCGCCGCCAGACGCCCGCGGCGTGGTAGCTGAAGAACACGAACAGCGCGAGCGCGTACACGAAGTTGACGTCAGCGGCAGGTGACTTGAGAACCTCGCCCGCTGCGCCACCTTCGACGCCGTACTGCCACGGGAACACCGATATCCAGTTGCACACGAGGATGAACACGAAGATGGTGACGGCCAACGGGAGCACGAACGGCGCTATCTTCATCCCGATCGCGCCCTCGATCTGGCCGCGCATCTGGATGGTGATCGCCTCCCAGAACAACTGCACTCCCCCGGGCACGCCGGTCGAAGTCACCTTGGCACGCAGGAGGAACGCCAATGCAATGACGATGATCGCTGCGACCGACGTGGAGATGATGGTGTCGCCGTTGAAGTCCATCCCGAGAAAATGCCAAACGGGTTCGTGGACTCCGACGTGGATCGCCGCACCTTCGGCGAGAACTGTCTGCGTCATCTGCGTCATTGCGTGAAGCTCAATCCTTCGATTCCGTATCCAACACGTCCAGTCCATTTGCCCGGATCTTTCGCAGCACCGGGATGCTGGTGCTGATCACGAGGAGGGCCTGGAATAAGGCAAGTCCGAAGAGCACGCCGAGGCCGTCGTGCTTCTTGAAGACGAATGCGACGCCGAGTGCGATGGCCGAGATGACCAACAACCGCGTCGCCGAGTTCGCGACCATCTTCTTCTTGAGCGGGTGCTCGTTGGCGGTGATCGACGCGACCGCGCGCTGCACGAGGATGGCGTTGAGCAAACCCAGGAAGAGCCCCAGTCCGAAGAACAAACTGAAGAACACGTGACCGATCGAGATCGACGCGGCAGCCGCGAGGGCGATGAGCGCGAGGCACACGATGGCGAGTCGCACCGGCCTGAAGGCCACGGACGGAAACACCAACGGCGCGTCCTGCGCTGGCGTCGTCACTGCTTCACCTCTATCTCGCATCGCGGAAAGCGGTCCCCATTGACAAACGATGTTCCGGTGCGTGCCCGACGAGCGTATCGGAGGGCAACTTGCGCGCTGGAATCACCCAAGGGGTAGCTCCCTTTGTCGGTCGTTGATCGGCGTTCATCGATTGGTGAACCGAAGCGCCGGGCCGGCAACCCGCGAGGTCTTTCGGGTTCTGCCAGCAGGTTATCACACAGTATGTGGTCAGAAACCAGGTCTACTACTTTTCGTCGTACTCGTTTTCCGGGCGCTCCTCGCCGCGCCGCAACAGCGGAATCAAGGTGATCACGCCGGCGACAACGATCGCTGCCAGCATGACGGCGCCCGTGTAGCGCGGGTCGAAGAAGATGGTGCTCGCCGCGCCCAACGCGACGATGCCGACCCATAGGTAGATGAGTAGCACCACTCGGCGATGCGAGTGCCCGATCTGAAGCAGTCGGTGATGAAGATGCATCTTGTCCGGGCTGAACGGACTGCGACCTGCACGTGTACGACGAACGATCGCCAGCAACATGTCCAGCGCTGGCACGAACAGCACTGCGACGACGAGGAGGAACGGCGAGAGAAGCGCGAAGACGTCACGTGCGCCGTAGGCATTCTGCGAGATGGGTCCCGCCGCAGTCGTCGACGCCGCCGCCAGCATCAAGCCGATGAGCATGGAACCGGAGTCGCCCATGAAGATCCTGGCGGGATGGAAGTTGTGAGGCAGGAAGCCCAGACATGCACCCGCGAGGACGACCGAGATCACGGCAGGCGGGTAGAAGAGGACGTCGCCGCCGTGATCGCGCAAGAGTCCGATCGAGAAGATGCAGATCGCCGACGCGGTGATCAGGCCTAGACCGGCCGCCAACCCATCGAGGCCGTCGACGAAGTTCATCGCGTTGACGATCGCGACCGTGAGGGCGAGCGTCAGCAGGATCGACGAGACCTGGTCGAGGACGATGGTGCCGACGCCGCCGATCGGGATGTAGAGGACGCTCCAGGCCACCCCCATCGTGACGAGGACGCTGGCCGCGGTGATCTGCCCTGCGAACTTGGTCAGGGCGTCCAGGCCCCACCGATCGTCGATGAGGCCGATCCCCATGATCAGCCCACCTGCCACGACGACCGCAGGCATACCAGAGGAATAGACGAAACCCCTTGTCAGCGCGGGCAGTTGCGAGGCGAGGAGCACCGCAGCGAGCACGCCGACGTACATCGCGAGGCCGCCCATGCGGGGCGTCGGTTGCACGTGGACGTCGCGATCGCGTGGATGTGCTACCGCGCCAACTCGATACGCGAAGACGCGCACCCATCCCGTCGCCAAGTACGTGATGATGGCCGCCGTCAACCCGACGAGGGCCAACTCGCGCAGCGGGACGCCTGCACCACGCTCGGACAGTGCGAGCAGGTCAGTCGCCAGTGTGTGCACGCCGCTCACCACCTGGTGAACCGTACTGGAGGATTCCGAGACCGCGGCACGTCAGACGGTCAGGCTCTCTTCGTCGACACCCAGCACCTTGGCGATCGCCTCGGCGGTAATGGGACCTTGGCGAAGGATGCGCGGCCGGGCACCTGTGAGGTCGACGATCGTCGATGCCGCCTGCTGCTCGGACGGACCTGCCTCCAAGTAGACCTCGACCAGATCGCCGAGTTGATCGCGGGCTTCGCTAGCCGTTAGCGACGCTGGTCGCCCGGAGATGTTGGCACTCGACACCGCCATCGGCCCGATCTCGCGCAGCAGCTCGATGGCGATCGGATGCAACGGCATACGCAGCATGACGGTCCCGTGCGCGTCGCCGAGATCCCAGGCAAGCGACGGCGCCTGCTGGACGACCAGACTTAGCGCACCAGGCCAGAAGGCGTGGATCAACTCGCGCGCGGCGTGCGGGACGGAGTACACCAACCCGTCGATGGTGTGCCACGACCCGACGAGGACGGGTACCGGCATGTCGCGCCCGCGTCCCTTCGCTGCCAGCAGCGCCGCGACCGCCGCGCCGTCGAACGCGTCGGCTCCGAGGCCGTAGACGGTGTCCGTGGGCATCACGATCAAGCGGCCGCCCTTGACGGCGCTGACCGCCGAGGCGATGCCAGCCGAACGCTGGTCTGGGTCGGAACAGTCGAACACGTTCGCCGTCGGCTGGCTCATGGCGACTACTTCACCTCTTTGCGCGTTGCGGTGACAAATCGGGGGCGGCCGGCGAGATCCCGCCGGGACGCGATGTCGACGAAACCACTCGTCCGTTCGAACAGCTCCATTGTCTGCGACGCGGTGGTGTCGTCGTGTTCGATGCCGACGCGCCCACCGTCCCGAAGCAGTCGCGCGCTCAATTCGACGATCGGCCCGATGACGTTCATGCCATCAGTGCCACCGAACAGCGCATGGTGGGGATCATGTTGGGCCACTTCGGGTTCCAGTTCGGCGCCTTCGGGAATGTAGGGCGGATTGGCGACGACGAGATCGACCGTACCGTCGAGATCGGCGAGCAAGTCCGCCGTCGCGACGTCACCCTCGACTACCTCGATGCCAGTTCCCGCCACGTTTCGCCGAGCATATTCGAGGGCGTCCGCGGAATCGTCGACGGCGAGGACCCTCGCGTCGGGTCTCGTCACCGCGATGGCCAATGCGAGCGCACCCGAACCGGTACACAGGTCGACGATCAAGGCGTTGGCCGGAATTGGTTGCGCGAGAGCCCATTCCAAGAGTGACTCGGTCTCGGGCCGCGGTATGAACACGCCAGGGCCGACGCTCACGACGACCGGACCAAAGGCTGCCGATGCCATCAAGTGCTGCAGCGGTATCCGCGTCGCACGGGCGTCGATCACGTCGCGGTACCGGTCGAGGAACGAGTCGTCGGGCTCGGTGAACGGAAGATGGCCGCGATCGACACCCGCCGCGTGCGCTGCCAGGTATTCGGCGTCCACGCGTGGCGCGCCGACGCCTGCGGCCGACAGGGTCTCGGTCGCGTCGTCGATCGCCCGCCGCATCGAGTTCATATTCGCCTCCAGCGAAGCTGAGTCATGCCTTCTGTAGCTTCGCCTGCTTGTCGGCGTCGGCGAGCGCGTCGAGCAGGTCGTCCATGTCGCCGTCGAGGACCTGGTCGAGGTTGTGCGCCTTGAAGTTGATGCGGTGGTCGGCGATGCGGTTCTCGGGGAAGTTGTAGGTGCGAATGCGCTCGCTACGGTCGACGGTGCGGATCTGGCTGGCCCTGTCGGCAGACGCGTCCGCCTGTGCCTGCTCCTCCGCGAGCGCCTGAAGTCGCGCGGCGAGCACGATCATGGCGCGCGCCTTGTTCTGCAGCTGCGAACGTTCGTTCTGGCAAGTCACGACGATGCCAGTGGGCAGATGCGTGATGCGCACGGCGGAGTCGGTGGTGTTGACGCCCTGGCCACCCTTGCCAGACGACCGGTAGACGTCGATGCGAAGGTCCGACTCGTCGATCTGGACCGCCTCGACGTCCTCCGGTTCGGGGTAGACGAGGACGCCCGCCGCCGAGGTGTGCACCCGGCCCTGCGACTCCGTAACGGGCACGCGCTGAACGCGGTGTACGCCACCCTCGAACTTCATTCGCGACCACACGCCGTCGGGCGAATCACCCTTGCTCGCGATCGTCAGGGTGGCGTCCTTGTAACCGCCGAGGTCGGACGTGGTCTCGTCCAGCACTGTCACCGTCCAGCCGTGCCTCTCGGCGTACCTGATGTACATCCGGGCGAGGTCGGCAGCGAACAACGCGGATTCCTCACCGCCCTCGCCGGACTTCACCTCGAGAACGACGTCGTCGCCGTCATGGGGGTCGCGTGGCGCCAGCAGGTCGGTCAACTGGGTTTCGAGCTTCGAGACCCTGGCCTCGAGGTCCGGTATCTCCGAGGCGAACGAGGAGTCTTCGGCTGCCAACTCCCTTGCCGCCTCGAGGTCGCCGCTGGCGGTCTCCAACTTGCGATAGGTCGCTACGATCGGCGAGATCTTCGCGAATCGACGACCGACGCGTTTCGCCGCGCCTGCGTCGGCGTGCAGGCCGGGGTCGGCAAGCTGACGCTCCAGATCGGCGTGCTCGGCCAGGAGTGCTTCGATCTGCGAGCCTGATGCGGCCGTCACGTGAGCCTCCTCGTGCAAACGCAAATCGGCGCCCGATCCTGAAACTGGCGGTAAATGCCAGAGACAGAACGGGCGCCGATGGCGTAGCTAGTTGTCGCCGGTCTTCTTGTCCGACGTTTGTCCCGTCGCCCCCGCGCGCTTTCCGTAGCGCTTCTCGAAGCGAGCCACCCGACCGCCGCTGTCGAGGATCTTCTGCTTGCCCGTATAGAAGGGATGGCACTGCGAGCAGACTTCGACCACGATGTGGCCGCCTTCCTTGGTGCTCCGCGTCTGGAAGGTGTTGCCGCAGCCGCAGACCACGCTGGTCTCGCCGTATGCGGGGTGAATACCCGATCTCATTTTCTGGTCCTCTGCAATCGTTGGCCGCCGGGTCGCCTGAGTTCTAACCTGTGGTCTTCAGACGTGAACCGGAACCGAGGTCGACGGCCCATTATGCCAGGTCAGCCGTCAGAGTCATAAACATGCGCCGACCGGCAACTATTCCGCGGACCCGACGTTCGCCACACTGGCGGGATGGGTCAGTCGGCGGTCCCCTCCGCGGCGGAAGTCGGCAAGGCCGAAGAGGGGTGGCGCGCCGCATGCCCACAGGCAGTCGTGGGAGATGTTGATTTCGCTGCGCGAGATCACCGATCCCTACCAGTGACGGCAGCCACGCCGTAGGGGTGAAACTCGGTGCCGTCGCGCTTCCACAGCGCGCGGCCCTCGGGGTCGGTGCCGCGGCTCACTAGTTCGCGCTTGAGGATCTTGTTGGTGGCGGTGCTGGGTAGGTCGTCGGCGATCCATACGTAGCGCGGCCACGCCTTGGGCGACATATCTCGTTGCGCCGCAAGGAACTGCGCGAATTCGGCGGGGCTCAGCTCTGCTTCGTCGCGCAGCACGATGGCGGCCATCACCTGGTCGCCGACGTATTCGTCCGGCACCGGGTACACCGCTACCCGGCTGATCATGTTCAGCCGCAACAGAATTCGCTCGATGGGGGCGGCAGTCAGGTTCTCGCCGTCGACGCGCATCCAATCCGCGGTGCGGCCTGCGAGGTAGATCCAGCCGTCGGCGTCCTGATAGGCCAGGTCGCCCGACCAGTACATGCCGTGTCGCAACCGCTCGTCCGTCGATCCCTGATCGTTGTAATAGCCACGGAATAGCCCGCTGCCAGAGGTGTTCACGATCTCGCCGGTGGCGGCGTCGGCGTTGATCAAGGCCCCAGTCTCGTCGAAGCGCGCCACCTCGCAAGGCTGCACGGTCTCGGGGTCGTAGATGGCGACACCGGGGAAGCCCTTGCCGATCGAACCAGGAGGACAGCCTTCGGACCGAGTGATGATCACTGCCTGCTCGGTCGAGCCGAACCCGTCGGTGACCTCGCATGCAAAACGCCTAGCGAACTCCGCGATGTCGCGTTCGGTCCCCTCGTTGCCGAACGCAACCCTCAGGGGGTTGTCGTGATCGTCGGGCCCCTCCGGCGTCGCAAGGATGTAGGCCAACGGCTTGCCGACGTAGTTCATGTATGTGGCGCCGTAGCCGCGGATGTCGGACAGGAACCGCGACGCCGAGAAGGTCGCTGGAACCATGGCTGCGCCCGAGCAGATCGCTAGGCCCCACCCGGCGACGACGGCGTTGGAGTGGAAGAGGGGCATGGACAGATAGCAGACGTCGGTCTCGTCGATCCCGTGGTTTTGCGCGAGCGTGTTGCCCGCGAACAACACGATCATGTTGGGCACCAGAACCGCCTTGGGGTCTCCGCTGGTCCCCGAGGTGAAGATCATCATGAAGTAGTCGTCGGGACTGACCTCGCGGTGTGGCACCAGCGCAGGGGCCGACGCCACGGATGCGGCCCACTCGTCGCTCGTCACGTCGATGACCGTCACGCCAGGCAACTCGACGTCGTCGAGCAGATGGCGATGCTCCGGATCGGTGAGCAGAACCTGACAATCGACACGCCGTATGTCGCGCGCCAGTGCTTCCCCACGACGCGTCGTGTTGATTCCGCACAGCACGTAACCACCGAGGCCAGCAGCTGCCAGGGCAGTCAACATCTCCGGGGTATTGCCCATCAGCGCACCGACGTGCAGCGGCCGTGCTGGATCGGCGGACGCGATCAGCGTCGCAGCCTGCGCGCTGGCCTCGGCAAGATGCTCCCGCCACGTCCACGTCCGGTCGCCGCATTTGATCGCGATCGAGTCCTGGTCGGCCCGTTCGCGAAGCAGTTGCTGGAGGGTATCCGCCATCGTTGACCACCTTGGTGGGGAGACTGAACAAATATTGAAAAGTGTCTACCATGCTCGGTCGACCGGGCGTAGCGTCGGGCTCTTGTCAGAATGTTGCATCGGTACGACGCCGCCTCGCGGCAAAACGATCAGGAGCCGCACTTGACGAGCGCGACCACGCCGAAGACCGTCCGCGATCGGCTGATCGATGCAGCTGAGGCGTGTCTCCGCGCGAAGGGCATCCGCGCCACCACCGTCTCGGAGGTCGCCGAGGTTGCCGGCGTTTCTCGAGGATGGCTCTATCGCCACTTTCCCGACAAGGCCTCGCTGCTTGGCGCGGCGTTGGTGCGGCTCAACGACGCGTATTGGTCGCGGGCGCATTCCCTGCTCGAGAAGATCGACGGGCTTGACCGGCAGATCGCGGCGGGTATCCGGCATGGCCGAGCCGCCTACGATGATCCGGGCGTACTACTGGTCAAGCTCAGAATGGAGGAGCCAGAGGAGTTCGCGGCTTGTGCCGGTGCCGGCGTCCAAGGCCTGGTTCCCGACCTCGCCGATTTCTGGTCGCGCTACCTCGTCGACGCGAGCGACGTTGGCGACATCCACGCAGACCTCGACATCGCCGAAGCGTCGGAATGGGTTGCGCGGGTGATTCTTTCGCTTGCCACCGTACCCGGCGCGCGGCTCGACCCTGCCGACGACTCAGCGGTGCTGACGCACGTGCGCCGCTACGTCATGCCAGGGCTACGAGCCGACCCGAACGTGTGATTGCCGAACAGGCGCCAACGCCCCTGAAATCTCGGGGATTTCAGGGGCGTTGGCGTCTGCACCAGTAACTGGGCGGAGTTAGTCGTCGTTCGCCATCTGCGGCGTCGTCTTGGAGACCTGAACCAGGAACTCGTAGTTGGTCTTGGTCTTGCGCAGCTGGCTCATCAGTAGGTCAATGGCCTGATGCGAGTCGAGGCCCGACAGAACACGGCGCAGCTTGTGCACCACGCCGAACTCGTCACTCGACAGCAGGAGCTCGTCCTTGCGGGTACCCGACGGGTTGACGTCGACCGCGGGGAAGACCCGGCGCTCGGAGATCTTGCGGTCGAGCTTGAGCTCGGCGTTGCCGGTGCCCTTGAACTCTTCGAAGATCACGGTGTCGCCGGTGGATCCCGTCTCGACCATGGCCGTGGCGATGATCGTCAGCGATCCGCCGTGCTCGATGTTGCGCGCCGCACCAAGGAACCGCTTCGGCGGGTACAGCGCGGTCGAGTCGACACCACCGGACAGAATGCGGCCCGACGCAGGCGACGCGTTGTTGTACGCGCGGCCCAGACGGGTGATCGAGTCGAGGAGCACCACGACGTCGCGCCCCTGCTCGACGAGGCGCTTCGCCCGCTCGATCGCGAGCTCGGCAGCCTGGGTGTGGTCTGACGGCGGCCGGTCGAAGGTCGACGCGATGACCTCTCCCTTGACCGAACGCTGCATGTCGGTGACCTCTTCAGGTCGCTCGTCGACGAGCACGACCATGAGGTGGCATTCGGGGTTGTTCACGGTGATCGCGTTGGCGATGTCCTGAAGGATCGTCGTCTTACCGGCCTTCGGCGGCGACACGATCAGGGCACGCTGGCCCTTGCCGATGGGCATGATCAGGTCGATGACGCGAGTGGTCAACCGGTCCGGAGTCGTCTCCAGACGCAACCGCTGATTCGGATACAGCGGCGTGAGCTTGGTGAAGTCGGGACGGTTCCTGGCGTCTTCGACCGGGCCGCCGTTGACGGTGTCCAGCCGCACGAGCGGGTTGAACTTCTGCCGCGGGTTGTTACCGCCGCCGCCACCGCCACCCTCGCCCTCGCGGGCGACCCGGACCGCTCCCGTCACGGCATCACCGCGACGCAGGCCGTTCTTGCGCACCATGTTCATCGACACGTAGACGTCGTTCGGTCCGGCCAGATAGCCGGAGGTGCGAACGAAGGCGTAGTTGTCGAGGACGTCGAGAATTCCTGCGACCGGCTGGACGACGTCGTCTTCGCGGAGTTCGGTGTCGGCGTTCGCGCCGCCCTCTCCACCCGCGCGCTCGCCGCGGCGCCTACGGTCGCGGAACCGGCGGCCACGCCGGCCCTGGCGTCCGTCGCCATCGCCGTCACCGTCGTCATCGTTGTTGTTGTTCGCGTTGTTGTTGTTCGCGTTGTTGCTGTTCGCGTTGTTGCTGTTCGCGTTGTTGTTCTGGTTGGTGTTCTTGTTGGCGTTGTCGGCATTGTTGCCGCGGTTGTTGCCGCCGTTGTTCTTGTTCTGCTGGTTGCGCGGGGATTCGGTTGCGTCTCCACCGGCGTCGCCGCCATCGGCGGCCTGGGCAGCGTTGTCGCCCGCCTCCGGTGAACCGGCCTGACGGTTCGCGCCACGTCGCTCTCGACGAGCGGGGCGCTGATCTCCGGCCGGTTCGGCCTCGGCGCCCTCCACCTGTGCCGCGCCTTCTGCCTGCACCGACGCGTCGGCGGGGGCGGCTTCGACGGGTGCCTGCGCCTCAGGCGCTTTGCCTTCGGAGGCCTTCGGTTCGGCGGCCGCTTGACCAGCACCGTTGGTGTCGCCGCGACGCTCGCGGATGGCCGCGATCAACTCGCTCTTGCGCATTCCGGACGCGCCCTTGACGCCCACCTGGTTGGCGAGCGCGCGCAGATCCGGCAGAACCATGGCGGACAGTGAGACCGTGCGTTCACTTGGCGCGGCCTCGGCGCTGGGCGCGTCGGCCGCAGCGGGGGCGTCGCTCGCGGGCGCAGTAGCCGCAGCCGCTTCGGGCTCCGGAGCCGCTTCGACTTCTGGATTGTTCGAGGTCACGGGGTCGGGCAGCTCAACGTTTTCGCTGCCATCAGCCGTCATGAGGTCCGTATCAGTCACGGATTTCCTTTCCTTACCCCCGGCTGCTCTGAACGCGTCCGGGAGTTTCATCGCACTCAGCAGAAGTGCTGAATGCCAAGGTCCCACCGCCGCCGATGCAACGGTGATCGCTGGGGTGCGCCGAAGTACGGCGAACCGTCATCCACGAGAAGAATTTGGTGATCGTCCTAGTGTCGGCGCAGGCACAGACGCTGCGATTGCTGGACGAGAGCGAGGATAACCCTCATCCCGATCTGAAGCAAGAACGGGGTGGCCGGCGCGTTGCACCCATCAACGTCTGGCGGCTACGCCAGCCGTCCAGCGGACGCGATCGCCGATCGACATCTCGCTGACGGTGAACCCATTCGCCGTGCCGAACTCGAGAGCTTCTGCAGGCAACTCGGTCGTCGTGGTCAGTGCGATAACCGCAGGACCCGCCCCCGAAAGCACAGCTGCCACACCACAACGGCGCAAGATGGCCAGATATTCCGCGGACGACGGCATGGCGGCCGCCCGCTGCGGCTGATGCAGACGGTCAGCCGTCGCCTCCATCAAGAGATCCGGCCGCTCGGTCAGCGCCACCACCAGCAGCGCGGCGCGGCTCAGGTTGAATCGTGCATCGACATGGCTGACGTGGCTGGGAAGCAGCACCCGCGTCTCCGCCGTCGACGACCGCACCTCGGGGATGGCAGGGAATAGGCGGATGTCCGGATGCAGCCGCAGTGGGGCTGCCGAGTAGCGAGCCTCTGCGCCTTCGCCCTGCGTCCAGGACACGACGGCGCCCCCGAGCACCGCCGCAGACGCGTTGTCGGGGTGTCCCTCGAACTCGGAGGCCAGCTGCACGACCTCAGCTTCCGAGAGAGGCACCGAATCCGATTGGGCTACAAGCCCATTCGCGGCGGCGATGCCACCAACGACGGCGGCAGCCGACGAGCCGAGTCCACGAGAGTGCGGAATCGCGTTGCGGCAGAACACCTTCATCCCCGCGGCCGCCACCCCCGCGGCTCGCAATCCCCGTTCGATGGCTTGCACGACGAGGTGCGACGAGTCCAGGGGAACCTGTCCGGCACCCTCACCGACGACCTCGACGCGCAGCCCGGAATCCGTTGTCTCGATTGAGATCTCGTCGTAGAGGCCCAACGCCAAGCCGAGGCTGTCGAACCCAGGTCCGAGATTGGCGCTCGACGCCGCGACGACGGCACTCGCCGTCACACCGGCAGGCAAGATCTGCGTCACGAGGAGCCCTCTCCTAGGCCAGCCCGAGCTGTTCGACGACCGCGACTGGGTCGACGGGCACGGCCTTGACTTCGGGCATGCCCTTGAGCGCGGTGTCGGGATCCTTGAGCCCGTTTCCGGTGACGGTGCAGACCACGGTCGACCCTGGCGTCACCCAGCCGTCGTCGATCGACTTGAGCAATCCCGCGACACTTGCAGCGGACGCCGGTTCGACGAAGACGCCCTCACTGCTGGCGATCAGGTGATACGCCGCGAGGATCTCATCGTCGGTGGCTGCCAGGAAGCGGCCGCCTGACTGCTCCTGGGCCTCGACCGCGGAATTCCACGACGCGGGCGAGCCGATCCGGATGGCGGTGGCAATGGTCTCGGGATTGGCGACTGGCTCGCCAAGGACTAACGGCGCGGCACCTGCGGCCTGCGTGCCGAGCATCCGAGGCAGGCGGTCGCTGAGACCGTCGGCGTGATACTCCTTGTAACCCCTCCAGTACGCCGTGATGTTGCCTGCGTTGCCCACGGGCAGCGCGTGGACGTCCGGCGCGGTGCCGAGGGCGTCCATGATCTCGAACGCCGCCGTCTTCTGGCCCTCGATGCGCACCGGATTGACCGAATTCACCAGGGCGATGGTCGGGAAGTCGGCAGTCATCTTCCTGGCCAATTCGAGGCAATCGTCGAAGTTGCCGTCGATCTGGATGATCTTGGCGCCGTGCATGACGGCCTGAGCCAGCTTGCCCATGGCGATCTTGCCCTGCGGAATCAACACCGCGCAGGTGATCCCCGCGCGTGCGGCGTAGGCGGCCGCCGATGCCGACGTGTTGCCGGTCGATGCGCACAGCACCGCCCGCTGTCCACGCGCCAGCGCGTCCGTCACGGCCATGGTCATGCCGCGATCCTTGAACGACCCGGTGGGGTTGAGCCCCTCGACCTTTAAATGCACCGTGCAGCCGGTCTGTTCGGACAGCCGCTTGGCGTGGATGAGCGGCGTGCCACCCTCTAGCAGCGTGATCGGCGTCCAATCGTCGCCTACCGGCAGGCGGTCGCGATACGCGGCGATGAGACCGGGCCAGGGCTTGTGCACGGCCGTTCGTGAGCTCATTCGCTGGTCCCTTCAAGTCGAAGCACGCTGTCGATGCTCTGTACCACGTCGAGATCCGCCAGGGCTGCAACGGTTTCCGACAGCGATGCATCCGTCGCCCTGTGCGTGACGACGACGATCCGGGCGCCGCACGGCTGCCCACCGTCGTCGACCATGCCCTCCTGCCGAACCTCCGCGATGCTGACGTCCCGCTTGCCGAACTCGGCGGAGACGGTCGAGAGCACGCCGGGGCGGTCCGCCACGTTCATGCTGACGTAGTAGCGGGTCGGGATGAAACCGATTGGCGCAATGGGCAATTGCGCGTACTTCGACTCCCGCGGACCGTGGCCGCCCTGCACCCGGTTGCGGGCCGCCATCACGACGTCACCCATCACAGCCGATGCGGTCGGCGATCCGCCGGCACCTTGGCCGTAGAACATCAGCCGACCCGCGGCTTCGGCTTCGACGACGACGGCGTTGAACGCACCGTTTACGGATGCGAGCGGATGCTCCAGCGGCACTAGTGCGGGGTACACCCGGGCCGAAACACGTTGCTGCCCCTCGTCATTGGTGAGGCGCTCGCAGATGGCGAGAAGCTTGATCGTGCACCCGAGCGCCTTCGCCGAGTCGAAGTCGGCTGCGCTGACCTTGGTGATGCCCTCGCGGTAGACGTCGTCGGCGGTCACCCTGGTGTGAAACGCGATCGACGCCAGGATCGCGGCCTTGGCCGCCGCGTCGTAGCCCTCGACGTCGGCCGTTGGGTCGGCCTCGGCGTACCCGAGGGCACTGGCGTCGGCGAGCGCGGAGGCGTAGTCCGCGCCCGTCTCCCCCATCGCCGAGAGGATGTAGTTGGTGGTGCCGTTGACGATTCCCGCGACGCGCAGCACGGTGTCACCGGCCAACGACTGGGTCAGCGGGCGGATGACCGGGATGGCACCGGCGACCGCTGCCTCGAAGTACAGGTCGACGCTGGCATTCTCGGCCGCCTGAGCCAATTCGCCAGTGCTCTGGGCCATCAGTGCCTTGTTGGCGGTGACCACCGACTTACCGTGCTCGAGCGCAGCGAGGATCGCCTTGCGCGCGGGTTCGACGGGACCCATCAGCTCGACCACGATGTCCACGTCGTCGCGAGAGACCAACGCGTCGACGTCGTCGGTCAGCAACTCGACTGGCACGCCGCGATCCGCGGCTACTCGACGCACCCCGATCCCGCGCAGCTGAAGCGGCGCACCGATGCGGGCAGCGAGATCGGGCGCACTCTCCTCGATGATGCGCACCACCTCGGTGCCCACGTTCCCCAGTCCCAGAACCGCTATACCGACTGGCTTCTCAGGCTCTTTCATTGAGTACTTACCTCCAGGCTCATCAGATCCTCCACCGTCTCACGCCGCAGGATCAGGCGGGCGGCGCCGTCGCGGACGGCGACCACCGCAGGACGGCCGAGCAAGTTGTACCGGCTCGACATCGAATAACAGTAGGCGCCGGTCGCGGCGACGCCGATCAGGTCCCCCGGCGTGACGTCGGCCGAGACCCACGTGTCGCGAACCACGATGTCGCCACTCTCGCAGTGCTTTCCGACGATTCGAGCCAGGATCGGAGGTGCGTCGCTCGTGCGCGAGACCAACCGAGCGTCGTATTCGGCACCGTAGAGCGACGTGCGGATGTTGTCACTCATCCCGCCGTCGACACTGACGTATCTGCGGTACCTGTCGGACGCCACGGCAACATCTTTGACCGTGCCGACCTCGTAGAGCGTGATGGTGCCAGGACCTGCGATGGCGCGCCCAGGTTCCACGACCAGGCTCGGGGCGGGCAGTCCTACGGCGGCTGACTCGTTGACCACGATGGCGCCGAGCTTGGCGGCCAAGTCGTAGATCGGCGGTGGATCATCTTGCGGCAGATACGAAATGCCCAGACCGCCGCCGAGGTCGACGTAGGCGATCTGAGCGGTCTTCTCGACGCCGAACTCGGCGACAACGTCGCGCAGCAGTCCAATCACCCGGTGTGCGGCCAGCTCGAAGCCCGCCACGTCGAAGATCTGCGAGCCGATGTGACTGTGCAGGCCGACGAGGCGCAGGTGATCCGCTGCGAAGACGCGGCGGACCGCGTCCATCGCAGCGCCGCTGGCCAGCGACAGCCCGAACTTCTGGTCCTCGTGTGCCGTCGAGATGAACTCGTGGGTGTGCGCCTCGACGCCGACGGTGACGCGGATGAGGACGTCCTGCACGACGCCGGCGGCACCGGCGATGGCGTCGAGACGTTCGATCTCCGTGATCGAGTCGAGCACGACGTGTCCGACGCCCGCACCGACGGCGGCCGACAGTTCGGCAACCGACTTGTTGTTGCCGTGCAGGGCTATCCGCTCTGGAGGGAAGTTGGCGTGAAGCGCCACCGCGAGCTCGCCGCCGCTGCACACGTCGAGCGAGAGTCCTTCTTCGTCGATCCAGCGCGCCACCTCGGAACAGAGGAAGGCCTTGGCCGCGTATCGGACGTGTTCGCCGCCGCCGAAGGCGGCAACGATGTCTCGGCAGCGCGACCGGAAGTCGTCCTCGTCGATCACGAACAGTGGAGTACCGTACGTCTGCGCCAGTGTGCTCACGGCAACGCCCGCGATGGATACGGTCCCATCGTCGTCACGAAGGACGTTGCGCGGCCAGACATTTGGGGCAAGTGCCATCATCTCGGCGCCGGACTGCGGACGCGCTGGGGCGCCGCCGTGATGAATCTCGTCCGCGTGACGAGGACCTGCGGGGTGTGCGTTCACATCCGCTCCGGTGCGCTGACGCCGAGGATCTGCAAACCGTTCGCGATCACCTGACGGGTCGCCACGCACAGCGCGAGTCGAGCCGCATTCAGCTCACTCGGCGCCTCGTCACCCTGGGGCAGTACCCGGCAGGAGTCATAGAACCGGTGATAGTCGCCTGCGAGGTCCTCTAGGTAGCGGCACACGCGGTGCGGTTCCCTAAGCGACGCAGCGGTTTTCAGGATGCGCGGGAACTCGCCGATGCTGCGCATCAGCTTGCCCTCGCGGTCGTGGGTCAGCAGGTCCAGGTGCGCGGTATCCGCCGCGATCCCGAGGTCGGCGGCGCTGCGCGCCAGCGCGGACAAGCGCGCGTGCGCGTATTGCACGTAGTAGACGGGGTTCTCGCTCGACGCGCTCGACCACAGCGCCAGGTCGATGTCGATCGGGCTGTCCACGGAGCTGCGGATCAGCACGTAACGCGCGGCGTCCACCCCGATGGCGTCGACGAGGTCGTCGAGCGTGATGACCGTGCCTGCACGCTTGCTCATCCGCACCGGCTGACCGTCACGGACGAGGTTGACCATCTGCCCGATGAGCACCTCGACCGTGTCCGGATCGTCCCCGAGCGCGGCAGCGGCGGCCTTGAGTCGCGCGATGTAGCCGTGATGATCCGCGCCAAGCATGTAGATGCACAGATCGAAGCCACGCTGACGCTTGTCGAGGAAGTACGCCAGGTCGCCAGCGACGTAGGCGGCGTTACCGTCACTCTTGATGACGACGCGATCCTTGTCGTCACCGAATTCGGTTGTGCGCAACCACGTTGCGCCGTCCTTCTCGTAAATGCTCCCGGTCTCGCGCAGCTTGGCGATGGCCTGATCGACGCGCCCGCTGGTGTGCATCGAGTCCTCGTGGGTGAAGACGTCGAAATCGGTGCCGAACTCGTGCAGCGATTCCTTGATGTGCGCAAACATCAGGTCGACGCCGATGGAGCGGAACGTCTCCTGGCACTCGTCGGCGGGCTGACTCAGCACGTCCGGCACCTTGGCGACGACCTGTGCGGCGATGTCGGAGATGTAGTCCCCCGCGTAGCCGTCCTCGGGAACGGGCTCACCCTTCGCGGCGGCGACCAGCGACCGGGCGAAGCGGTCGATCTGCGCACCGTGGTCGTTGAAGTAGTACTCGCGAACGACCTGGGCACCCTGGGTGGACAGCAGCCTGCCAAGGGCATCCCCGACGGCGGCCCAGCGGGTGCCGCCGATGTGGATCGGCCCGGTGGGGTTGGCGGAGACGAACTCGAGGTTGACGTTCACCCCGGCGAGGTCGGCGGAGTTGCCGTAGGCCGCTCCGGCGTCGATGACCTGGCCGACGACGACGGCCTGAGCCGCGGCTTGGATGCGCAGGTTGACGAAGCCGGGGCCAGCCACCTCGGCAGACGAGATGCCGTCGGCCGACGCCAACGCCTCGGCCAGCCAACCGGCGAACTCGCGCGGGTTGACGCCGACCTTCTTGCCCAGCTGAAGAGCCAGGTTGCTGGCGTAGTCGCCGTGCTCGGGATTGCGAGGACGCTCGACCGTCACCGTCTCGGGAAGCGCCGCCGCGTCGAGACCGCGCTCGGCCAGGATCGTGGCGGCGGTGGTCTTGAGCAGTTCGGCCAAGTCGGCGGGGGTCACGGGGGACCATCCTATGGTCTGGGGTGGTCAGCGCCCGAATCAGTTTCGCGTCGGGAACGCGTCACTTCCTGTGGAATGCGCCTTGCAACAGCGCCGGGTCGAAGGCGGTCGGAGCCTGGCCGGTCGTCGCGTAGCGGTAGGTGCCCGCGCGGAAGATGGTGTTCAGCGCGGCAAAGACGAGCGAAACGGCGAGGACGTACAACGCAGCCACCGACGCCACCGCGATCACCAAGGCCAGGGACACGTCGCTGGCCAGGAAGCCCAAGGGCAGGAAGATCAGGAACGCGGGCAGCGTGAGCACGAACGAGAGGATGCCCAGGCCACCTTCACCGCCGACCGACTCGCCCCAGGTGCGCTTGAGGATGCTGGAGGACCGCTTGACGGCCTCGACGGGCCCGACGCCGTCGACGACGAGCACCGGCACCACGAAGTAGGTCACGACCGCCCACGCGAAGTCCATCAGGCTGCCCAGCATCGACCCGAGGAAGCCGAGCTTGTCGCGCAGAAAGCTCTGCACGACGTTCAACACCAGCCCCACGGTCGCCGAGACCAGTGACCAGCCAAGGATCTGCGGAAGACGACGGATGGCGGCCGAGAAGCCGCTCGCCACGGTGGGCGTGCGGCCCTCGAACGCGTCCAACGCACACGAGACCAGCGCGGCGTTGAAGAAGATGGTGATCACCGACGCCACGAAGTAGAAGGCCCACACCACCACGTAGACGATCGGATCCCTGGAGTTGACGTGGTCCAGGGAGTTGCGAAGGTCGATGCCGAACTGGGTATCCGCTCCCGCGTAACCCACGCCGGCGATCGTTCCGAACAGCAGCAGGAACGCCAACACCGAGCAGATCGGAAACACCAGCAATGACGGATGCTGCTTCAGCACGCCCCAACTCGCCTTTGCGATGCGCCAGCCGCGCCCAATGCGTTCGAACATGGAATCCCCTCCCCGAGATGCCGACGATTCTAGCCAGCGTCCGGTTGCGTGGCGACTGTGACTTCGTGGCGTTCCGCTGACGGAGCGGTCCGTCGGATGCGTTAGGCTGTCGAGGCCCAACGGCGCAGCGTCTCACGCGCGCCCCCGTAGCTCAGGGGATAGAGCGTCTGCCTCCGGAGCAGAAGGCCGCAGGTTCGAATCCTGCCGGGGGCACAGCTTCTACCAGCGGTTATGCACTCAAGAGTAGCAGCCGTGCAATCCGGATGCTATCTGAAGTCCGTCGTGGTTTGCTTCTCCGCTCACGCATCAACTACGCAAGCGGGAGAATTAGCAAATGAGCAACAACGCGCACATGCCCCGTTCGACGATCGACCGTCGCACCCGCAATCTACTTGTCCACCTGCCGTACGGACAGATGACTGACCGCGAGGCAACGCAGGTGATGAAGACCCTCAGTCGGATTGTGAAGGCCCGCCAAGCTGTCCTGCGGTCGCTTGACTTCGACCCAAATGACTGAGATCCCTAACGGCATCACCGGACTTAGTTGCAAGTTCGCCGAATTCACGCCCAGCCAGTTCTGGCGGTTTTAGGGTGAGCGCCGTGAGTGACGCAGGCGCGGAAATTGCGTTCGAGGAGTATCACGGCGACGAGTTCGAAGAGTGGAACGCCCAGAACAATCCGAACAGGCGGAACGTTCTTCAACGCCAAGAGCGACGCACCCCGCTAACCCGCGCAACCTTGTCGGCGGGTGGGTACTCCGAGAGCCGCCGACCCAATCGGATAATTGGGTTCAGGTTCCCCTCCATTGTCGCGATAGCGTGGCCGATGCAACCAGAGCAGCTCGGCGCCATCTCGCGGGATTAGACCCCGAGATCGAGACGTAGACCGGCCCGGAACCGAACAGCACCCTTTCGCCATCGAAGGGGGTTCGCGTCGCCCTCCTGCCCCCGTCGACAACGAATGAGGCCCGTTCCGGGTCCGTTGAGAACTGACTGCCCACTTGTTCGAACAAGCTGTCGAAAGTACGCTTGGATTCGAACATACCTTCGGAAGTCTGTGAGAAACCCCGTTCGCTGACCGGTGTTGTCACGAGGGTATGCGAGGGTGAACCTGACCGACTAAAGACAGCTGGTCCGGAGACGCGAAAGCCCTGCCGGAACGATTGTCCGTCAGGGCCTTGCGTGTATCGCCACGATACGCACGCGAGCCTAGATGACGGTGTTGGCTGCCCGGATGGGTACCGCCAATCTCGTTGTCGTACACAGACAATCAACCCGGTCGTGAACCGCGTCCTGCCGTTCACTAGATAGGGATGTGGTTGATGTCGCGGTTCATGAAAATCTACGAACTCGCCAGGGAGTACGACTTATCGACGTTCGAGGTCCAAGAGTGCGCGCGCAAACTCGGCCTGCCGCACTCCAAGGCGGTGACGATGCTCAACGCGGAACAGGTGGACCTCCTCCGGCCCGCGCTCGAGGCGGAGCAGCGGATGAAGCATTGGCAGCGGAGTCGACGCGGGCAGGCCACAAACGCTAAAGGCGATGTGGTCCGTGTCGAGTGCGCATGCTGTCAACTCACGCTCGACTGCCGCGCTGACCACGGCCCGTCGTTGTGCGGTGCGTGTCGGGATCACTTCGCGATTCCGGGCGAAAGCGTGGAGCGCAAGGTCGCGCGGCTGGGAGATCACGACGTACGCATGCGGAAGGCTTATCTAGCTGCCCGTGAGGCGTATCACGAGAGCCGACGCAAGGTTGCGAGCGCGCTGGCGAGCCGCGATACATGGCGCGAGGCGGCGACGAAGTTGGTTCAAGATCACATCGCAGGCCTGCGCGGGCATTGCAATAAGTGCAACCAACTGTTTCCGTGCGAGCCGGTAAGGGTCCTCCAGAGCGTGAACTATGGCTACTGGAAATTCGTTGACGGACTCGCCGGGTTCTCCGAGGAAGAAACCGAACGTCACACCAATCCGCGGAAGGCGGCTGAACGGGAGGTTTGGCGGGATGAGGGCGAGGCCTGAATTCGTGACGGGTTGGGGGCGCCGGGACGGACTGGCGTGACTGTGGGCGATGATCGCGGCAGGAGCGGTGCCCGCCCCTACGTTGCTGCCGCCAGAGTGCGCGCGTAGTTCACCATTTGGTTGACGCCGTAAGCGGTTTGGGAGTGGGTGGCAGGAACCATCGTCGCGTAGTGAAATCCCGCGCCCGAAACTGTTACCTGTATGTATCCGACCGTCTTGCGGTCCTTCATCAAAAGGAACAGCAATCCGAGCAGACAGAACCAGATGAACAAGATGCACAGCAAGACGCCAGCAGGAGAAACGCCCTCTTGCTGGTGAGACATGTCCGTGACCGTCCACATAGATCCCCGTATTGGGTACGGACCGTTAGGAGTGGTGATCCAGTGTTTACTAAAGCCAATCTCGCCTATCGCCCTAGCTGCGGGTCTGGCTGCCCCTGCCCTTGGTTCGCTAGCTCCCCCATGGCGCGATTGTAAACACGCGTGCTCGACGCCCCGCATCGTGCCCAGCGCAAAGGAACCCCTGAACACCGTCATGGCGTAACCCGTCACTGGCTGCTCGGCCAGGATGGCGCGGGCGCGGTATGAGGTCGAGCGGTACCCCGCGATCCTGCCGCCACTGGGGGGCAGAAAAGGGCGGCTGATCAAAGTGGACGCTAGGGAGCTAGACGCTTTGGTCGTCGTGATCGACAACTCATGACGCTTCGAAGCTGTCGGCGAACGCCAGCACGTCGGTGGACAGTGGGCTGAACCGCAGTGTCCGCCCCTGCCGCGTGAAACCAGGGCCGGTTGACATTGCGTACATGCCTTGCCTGCCTTCAAAACGACCAATGAGTTCCAGCACCACCTCCACGTCGTGTGCCACGTTCGGATGCAGAACCTTGGTGATCTCACCGTGCATGGCATTCATGAGAGGCTGTATGGCTTTGATCATGTCCAACACGCTGGGGTCTGATTCCATGTCTTGCAACTCTTTACGATTTAGCCACGACTGATTCCAAGACCGCTTGGTGTACTCAAGCAGGGCTTTCCGCTCAACTCTGACGATGACCTCGGACGGACCGTTCAAGCGGTTCTCTACGCTGTACTTGAACGCGTTGATATCGACATGCTGCAAGACATCGCCTTGCACCCGCAGCCAGCGATAGTCGAAGGACGTTTCCTTCAGTTCGCTAAACAACTTTCGGATCAACCGCGTTTCGCGCGCGAACCGCCCAAAAGTCTCCATCGCTCTCTTGACCGTTTGTTCCTCATGGACCTGTAGGGCGTTGGTAAACGAAATCAACGCAGACCGCAGTTGCCGTCGACGTTCATCCACTGCACCTGGATTGGTGAGCGAAAGGCTGCGATTCTGCAGGTCGAGGATCATCCCGGTTAGCACATCGCAGAGACGGTCACATTCGTCCGAAACATGTAGGTACAGATCGCCTTCCAACATCTTCTCGAGCGCTCGGTGCGCGTCGACGTAGCGCTTGTTTTCGGCTTCAGTGAACGAACACAGTTTCTCAAAAATTGGGGCATCAGATCGGCTAGGGTCTAAGTGCAAGAGCATGGCGCCGTAGGGATCTGCTTCGGCTTCTGCGTCCTCTGCGTCCATTTCGGCCTTCCTCGTTGCCATAGCGTCAAGCGATGCTTGGAAACTCGCCTTCGAGACGACAAGTCGCTGCTTGACCTGTTGGCCGGTGGGCATCACTTCGCCGAGCCAGCCTTCGCCGTCGCGCCGAACGCCTTCAAGGGCGTTCCGCACCGATTGCTGCACATCAGTGCGCGTCATGCGGTCTCTGACGTCGGGCGTGTCGTAATGGTCCTCTGTGGCCGAATGCATCACCTGCGCTAGCGATCGAAACGTCTCGACAATGATCAACATTGCGGGGCTCTCGGGAGGTGGTGCGGTATCCGGCGAGACGCCGCTTTGATACACGGTCATGGCATTCTCGCAGAAGTCGAGTGGATCATCATCGCATTCAATGTCATCCAGCGATGCGATGAACTCTCCTAGCCGATCAAGCCAAAGCCGTAGAAGCTCAGCGTCGCTGTTGCCGTCCCCGCTCATCACTACCCATCCTTCCCGCTCAGCCAACATCGTATGGACACGCACTGACACATAGGGAGCGACAGGTTTACCGGCGTCTTCGAGGAAGGGCCCGGCCTGTCGGTCTAGGCTGCACGAAATGAGCGAGAGGATTTCATACCCTGAGCTGGCTGAGGCAGATCCCAAGGCAGCTGTCCTGCTCATGTTCAACCATCTGGAGGGTCTGCTGAAGCGGTCCTTCACACGCGAGTACCCCGACGAGAAGCGCCCCGGCACGATGGCGGCGCTCACCAACAATTTGCTCGAAAAGGGCGTCATCGAAGCTGGCCTAAAAGCCAAACTGGACGTGTTGCGCTCGCGTCGGAACGACGTCGTTCACGAAGACCCTCAGGTGAGTCGTCAGGAAGCCGACGACTACTTCAACTCGCTCGGTGACACGCTGGTCGAGCTGACCCGCACGTCCCTTTACCAGTAGCACCCCCAGCCCCTGCCTTTCGCGGACAGCACTTGGCCGCCCAGGTGGAGGACTGGAACACCTAGACGGCCAAGCCGGTGCGCTGCAGCGAAGCGGAACTGCGCGCTACCGGTCTAGCGGCGCGATACGCCTACCTGGTTGGGGCACGGAACCGCCTGACCGCGATAGCCGCCACCTTCGAACGGCGGTGCGTCCTCCAGCCCCTTCGGCGTCAAGCCGGGTCCCCATGAGAACTCGCTAGCCCCCGAGTCCAATTCGTCCACGTCCAGCGGACGGCTCACGGCGTCAGTGCCGAGACCAGACCCACCAATGCCGGTTCTACTCATTGTGCGACCCTTCCTGCTGCCCAGGAACCGGCTGCGGAACATCGTCGCCCGCAATTGAGCCGGCCAGGGTTGCACCGGCACCTGCCTACGGCGACTACGGCATTGGTGTTCAGGCAGAGGCCGGGGCAGATCAATCGCCATACGCCGCATCGGGATACGGTGACGCCAGCTATCTAGCTGACGAGAACGCAGAGCCGTCTTCAGCATCAGCCCCGCCACGACAGGGCGGGCCGCGCAGGTTCGACCGTGACAGGCGACGTGAGCGGCCGCCTCACGTCACCGGAGAGGCAGCCATCCGGGCCGCGAACGAGGCGAACCGGGCCATCGGAGCCATGCCCGACCAGCTGGCCATCGAGAGACGTCACAAGCGGTACCCAGGCCGTAGACGGCAGGTACCAAACCTGCGGTTCTGCGATGCTCTAACAGCACAGACCTATCCTGATCTTGGCTGGCTACCTATACACTACCTATCCGCACGCCGGTTTCGTTAGCATTCGACCGTGGGGAAACGGTGGCAAAAGGTGAAGCAATGGGGCGTCGTCGATACCTATCGCGGTTTCGGCCTCGCTACGCGAATCATCTTCGCAGTGATGTTCATCGCCGGAGTCGTTCTGTGCGTATCACTTTGGCTCACAGACGTAGGAATCGGCCTCTCGGAACCGTATTTCTTCACCCGATACAACGGTGAGTGGCTTCGCGACCATGCCTATATTCCTAACATTCTCGCGGGCGTCACGGGATTCCTAGTTGGAGTACCGGTTGCTCTGGTAGTGCTCCAGACGGTCATCGGTACGCGTGAAGACGCTGTCGAGATGACGAAGGCCAAACGCGTATCGGCAGCCGCGTGGGGTGACTTTAGTGATGCAGCAACTGAATTCGCGTCCTCGACACGACGGACGGCACTGTTGAACAATGCGACTACCGACGTCTACCCGCGCTTTCAAGAGATCTTCAATAAGCTCCGTGAATACCGTGGCGATGCGCCGTTTGAACCTCCGCCCCAAGAACGACACGACGAACTCGTCGCCTTCTTGAAGGCCAAGGAAGCTAAGTTCAAGACTGAAATTGACACTGTTACAACGAAAGTCGGCAATATCGATGAGTTGATGAAGTTGTGGACACGCGTGCTCTCGACGTGGTCCGTCGTCAATGTGTACGTGCGATCACGCAGAATCGAGTTGGACCTGCCGTGGTTCAACGAGGACTCGAATTCGTTGCTGTCGATGACACTATCGACGGCCGAAAATCAACTGTTCGACTTCACACACATTCACAGCGGTTTCGGGCCAGAACTTCCCGTGGTGAGTATGGACATGGCGCATCAATGGGTTCTCAGCTACATCCGCTGGGACAAGGGGAAGCTTGATGCCGCACTGCTGCAACCAGACGGCAAAGCGTTTGGCATCGTAGGACTAGACGACTACCCCAGACGTGCCCAAAACGCTGGCGTGTTCCTCAACTCGCTGGATGACACGATAGGACGAATCACCGCAGAGGGCTGGCCTGATTCGTCGCCTCAGACCTAGTGCCACTAAAAGGTCGGAATCGACCCTCCACACGTCGGCTCAGGCTTCTTCCTCGCCTCTTCCAATTCGGCAATGGCATTGGTGGCCTACGCCGCCCAGGCCGACTATCGCCGTCGCGTGGCCTCGCAGCGAGTCGGTCGGACAATGAGCGCTACCCCGCGGTTCGGGCTGAAACATGTTCCGCTGCACAATATTTCAAATCGCGCCCATCGTGGCATCCGACGGTAATCCGACGCAATCGCATTGATACCGCACTGAGCTGCGATGATTCGCCCGAACCCGACAGTTTTCAAGTCCGCCGGGAATGGTCACCACGCTATCGGAGTGATGCCGTGCCGCGCGTTGCGATCGTTGGCCACCACCTTCGCCGATTCACCGATCGCATCATCCAATACCGATTGAGCCAACGGCGCGAGCGGGTCCGATTGATTGGTAAGCCTGGCAACGAAGATGCGCCACAACCGAGCCGCTTCGTTTGCGAAGTCGACTGGCATCTTGTTGAGGTCTTTCATGCTGGTGCCGTCGGAGCTCTTCAGCTGTTGTGTAAACGAACGATCCTGCAAGTGCATTAGGAACGCGTGAAGTGGGCTACTCCAACAGCCGTTAGCAGGGTCGGAATTCCGGTCGCCATATCGTTCTGATGGAATCGGTTGCAGCCCATACAGATTCAGTCCGAGGTGGTTCGACCTACTCGATTGCGTGAAGAATTCGAACAGGGATCGTGCGTGCAACGCCGCCGAATCCATCGCGTACACCTGCACGTAATCAGCGCCGACGCCAGGATCGGGGATCATGTCTTGCACATGCCACTCCGTTGCAGCGCACAACAGATACCACAGTTCATTTTTCAGGTGCTTGGCCAAGTAGGCGCGAGGGTCGGGCTGGCTCACGGTCGATCTTGCCGTGTTCTGTTGCGGCATTTTACGATCCGGCGGATAGGCGCATCGGCTACTTGGGGCGATCTTCGCGGCCCCGGTACTCCGTTGTTCGATCTGGTGGCCGGTTATTCTGTGCGTGCTGGCCGCCGCCCTTGCCGACTTCCTGCACCTTCGAGACGCTCTCCGTGGATTCAGAGTCCGATTCGGATTCACTCATTTCACTTGCTCCTTGTCGATGATTATGTGCGTGGGTTGGACGGTAGTGGGGCTTTGCGAGCCGATGTAGCTATTCACTCCTGCGAAGATGACCACCAACGACGTAGCGAGCAGTAGAACGCGGAACTTGCTCGCCTGTCCGTGCCATCCGTTGATCAGTTTGGTGTTCTCCGCAATCGCCTGCTGGTGGCCCCGCGCTAGGTCCCATCGGAGCTTGGTCGGTCGCAACGGCGGCGGTCTATCTAGTCTTTCTTCAACGTCGTACGCCACGTTCACTCGCCAGGATGAAGGCCAATAGATTGCTACTGCCAGTAGGGTCGCGATACCGTACGACACCAGCGACGCGATGAAAAACGGTCCCTTAGGGCTGGTGGCAAAGCCGAAGAACGTCGCTGCGCCAGTTGCCAGCGCCAGCACGGCGGTTGTGTTCGTGCGGTACCGAAGCAACAGTTGATCCACGGCGTCACGTGCTGCCTTGGACTCGTTGTAGAAAATCTCGATGGACGCCGGATAAACCTCCGCATCGTCGTCCGACGCCGCACCCCTGGCTGTCATACCCCGCATTCTGGCAACAACGACCGACAGCACGAACGGGAAACGCCGGGACTAGTCAGCGTCGATTGCATCGGCCACCGCATCGGCAACAGGCTTGGTCGCCGTTGCCAGTGTTGACAACGCTTCGGCAATCACGGCCTAGCGCTCACTGACGGCAGTCTGATACATCAAAGATGCTTGCGCCGTGGAACGACAAGCCGTGCCATCGTCTCAGCGAGTGATCCGCCCACACGGAGCGGGCGAAACCGCTGGCACTCCGGCCGCGGGTGGGACGGCAATGACGCAGTGCGCTGAGACGGGCCGGTCGTGTACGGCGCTGCCGGAGCTACGCACAAGTCTGGCGCGACGGGTACGGCAAGCACACACCCGGCTGTTCAGGCAGCCCGGGCGCCGACGGGAAGAGGGATGACACAAGCCCGACTCAACAACCCATCGAGGCGAACCTCAGTGGCGAGTCGAGTACCCAGCGCGCTCGGATCTCCGCGTTCGTCGCGGCGCTCGCCGGACGGACGGCAGGACCCCTACTCAGGAATGCGATTTGGGTTCTGCCCGGGCCAAGGGCCTGGCTTGCCAGTCAAGGCTGGCACCCCCATCACAATCGCTTGCGTGCCGAATTCCAGTTGCGCCGGCTCGGGCGCCGGGCGGGGAGTCGCGTTCACGGACACATCCGTCGCATTGACGTCTGTATCGAAATTCGGCGCCATCACGGCACCGACTGCTCCGAGGCCGAAGATTGCACTGGCACCGACCGCCGCGGCGGATCGCTTGAATTGATTTCGATTGATCGAGTTCATGGCTGCTCCGATCGATTGGCTGAGCGAGATCTTCGGCCGCACCGCCGTGATCGCGCTGAGGACCAGAGTGGCACCGAGGCGCTGTGAAAACGCTGAGTGGGCCGGCTCGACTTCGCAAAGATCACAATATTGCTGTTAATTATGTTATTCCCCGTGATACGTTGCCCTAGAGAAATGATCGCGACGAGGAGGTCGAGCGTGCCCGCACCATCGCCGCGCCCCACGGGCAACGCTCACCGCCGCTCGGAGATCGCCGAGTTCGTGAGGGCCCGCGGCGTCGCCCGCATCGACGAGTTGGCCGACCAATTCGGCGTCAGCATCATGACCATTCACCGCGACCTCGACCACCTCGACGCGCAGGGCTTGCTTCGCAAGGTCCGCTCCGGCGCCGAAGCGCCGCCGAGCGAAGCCTTCGAGCGGAACATCGAACTGCGCAAGGCGCTCAACCTCGCCGAGAAGCAAGCCGTCGCGAAGGCGAGTTTCGCCTGGGCCGCCGAACGCGTCGAGATGCAGGCCATCGCCATCGATGACAGCACGACGGCACTGCACGTACTCCCCGCGCTGTACGAGCATCTGCCGCTGACGGTGGTCACGAACTTCTTGCCCGCCATCAACGAACTGTCCTCGGATCCGCGGGTACGGCTCAACGCCATCGGCGGTGATTACGTGCCGGAGTTCTCGTCCTTCGTGGGACCACAGTCGGTGCGCGCCCTGCACGACATGCACTACGACGTCCTGTTCATGTCGGTTCCCTCCCTCTCGCGGGGCATGTGCTTCCATCCGTCCAGCGCAGCCGCGGACCTCAAGCGCGCCTTCATGGAAAGCGCCGAAGTGCGCGTGTTGATGGTCGACCACACCAAGCTCGCCCGGCGCGCCATCCACCGGATCTGCGACGTCGTCGACTTCGATGCCGTCGTCGTCGATGACGGCATCGACGCCGCACGGTTGCGACGGCTCCAGGACACCGGCGTCAACGTCGTCGTCGCCGAAGTCTCAACGGAATCAACGGAACTCATAGAAGGGGCGCGACGATGACGTCACCGCTCGTCCTCGCCGTCGACTGCTCCACCACAGCGGCCAAGGCCATCGTCGTCGACGCCAAGGGCAACCTGATGGGGGCTGGCTCCCACGCGCTCGACACGCGCAGCCCGGCTCCACACTGGTTCGAGCAGCAGGCCCCCGACTGGTGGTCCGCCACGGACCTCGCAATCAGGCAGGCGCTCAACGACATTCCCGACCGCGGCGCGATCGCCGCGATCTGCGTGACACACCAGCGCGAGAGCTTCGTATGCCTCGACGCCGACGACGCACCCATCCGACCCGCCATCCTGTGGATGGACGGCCGCGCCGACGCCGAAGTCAGGCGCTATGGCACGGACCGCGTCGAACTTCTATCCGGCAAGCCCGCCGACATCACTCCCGGCCTGTACAAGCTGTTGTGGCTGCGCGACCACGAACCCGACACACTGGCCCGCTGTCGACGGGTGGTCGACGTCCACTCCTACCTCGCGAAGGCGATGACGGGACGTTGGGTGTCCAGCACCGCATCGGTCGATCCCCTTGCGCTGCTTGATCAAACCACCGGCGACTACAGCGCCGAATTGCTGCAGCTCGCCGGGCTGCGTCACGACCAGTTACCCGAACTCGTCCCAGCGGGCACCTCACTCGGACCGCTGCGCGCCGAGCTAGCCGACGCCTGGGGCGTCACCCGTGACGTCGTCGTCGTCGCAGGAACGGGTGACGGCCAGGCCGCGGGCGTCGGACTCGGTGTCACCGACCCTGGCGCCGCCTACCTGGTTCTCGGTACTGCAGTCGTAATCGGAAGCGAGACAACGTCGTATCTGCCGTCACGGGCCTACCGATCGATGATCTCGGTGATTGCCGGTCATACGACGGTCGAAACGTTCAGTTCGTCGGGCACGTTCCTGTCGACGTGGTTCCGGAGGGAGTTCGGCGATCCCGACCTCGCTGGCGCTCCGGACCCTCGACTGGAACGCGATGCCACGGCAGTGCCCGTCGGTAGCGAGCGGCTGCTCACGCTGCCGTACTGGAACGCCGCGCAAACCCCGCATTGGGACGGCCGAGCGTCGGGCGTCACGCTGGGCTGGCAAGGCTGCCACACGCGCGCTCACTTCTACCGTTCGCTGTTGGAGGGCATCGCCTTCGAACTGCGGACGCAACTCGACGGCCTTGAACGCGCCCGCGGTCAACGGGTCGAGGTGATCCGCGCGATGGGCGGCGGCGCGCGAAGCCCGCTGTGGACCCAGATCCTTGCCGACGTATTCAACCGCCCGCTGGAGGTGTGCGCCTCCGGTGAGGTCAGCGCGCTGGGTGCTGCGGCCATCGCGCTGACCGCGATCGGAGAGTACGCGGCCCTCCCCGAAGCTGCGTCGGCGATTGCCCGAACGGATGCCGTCGTCGAGCCGCGCGCCGACGCTGCGCTCGAGTACGCCGAACTCCGTTCCGTCTACGAGCGGGTCTACGCGGAGACCCGCGACCTGCTGCACACCCTGCACGACCTACCCAAGCACGACGAATCAGGAGATCAACGATGAGAGCGGCCATGTTCTACGGGCCAGGAGACCTTCGATTGGAGGACATCCGGGCGACGGAACCGGCGCCGGGCGAGGTGCTCGTCGAGGTGCGGGCCGCGGCGACGTGCGGGACCGATCTGAAGTCTTACCGACGTGGGCACCCGAAGCTGTTCCCCACTCTCCCTTCTCGATTCGGGCATGAGTTCGCAGGCGTCGTGACTGCCGTCGGTGATGGCGTCGACCAGTTCGCGGTCGGAGATCGCGTGACGGCCGCCAACACGGTGCCGTGCGGACACTGCTGGGCATGCATCCGCAACCGCGAAAGCCTCTGCGAAAACCTCGAATTCCTCAACGGTGCGTTCGCCGAGGAAGTCGTCATTCCGGCTGCGATCGTCGCCCGCAATACCTACAAGCTGCCCGACGACCTCGACTTCGCCGACGCCGCACCACTGGAACCGTTGGCCACCGTCGTGCATGGGATGGCCGAGACCGGTATCGAGCTGGGCGACACCGTCGTCGTCCACGGTGCGGGGCCGATCGGCCTGATGTTCGTGGTCTTGTCGACGCTTCGCGGCGCCAACGTGATCTCTGTCGACCAGTCGCCTTGGCGGCTCGACCAGGCCAAGCGGGCAGGCGCGGTGGAAACCATTGACCTGTCGGATGTCTCGGACTTCGAGGACCGCGTCGCGCTGATCAAGCGCCACACGCCGGGCGGACGCGGAGCCGACGTCGGGATCGAGGCCGTCGGGCTGCCGCAGGTCTGGGAGCAGACCGTGCGAACGCTACGACCGGGGGCGACGGCCGTGCTCTTCGGCGGGACACCCAAGGGCGCACCGTTCTCCGTCGACTCGAGCGCAATGCATTACGAGGAGTACACCCTCAAGGGCGTGTTCCACCACACCCCCAACTACGTGCGCATCGCGGTGGAACTGCTGTCGAGCAGGAAGGTCGACGGCTCCATGCTGGTGACCGAGCGACGACCGTTGGGCGCGCTGGTGCCCAGCCTCGAAGACATGGCCGCAGGCCGCGGCTCCAAGTACATCCTCGAACCATGAGGCTCGAACGGGAGCGTCAGCAGGTCGTCGACGCGTGCCAACACCTCAGCCGTTCCGGGCTCGTCGTCGGCACCGCGGGAAACGTCTCGATCCGGATCGACGACCTCGTGGTCATCTCCCCCAGTGGCGTTGACTACGAAGCGATGTCGGCTAGAGACGTTGGCATCCACGACCTGGACGGGAATGCGGTCGATGCGGCACTGGAGCCGTCGAGCGAGCTCGCGCTCCACCTCGCCGTGTACGGCGCGAGCGAGCACACTGCCGTCGTTCACACGCACGCCCCTGCGTCGACGGCACTCTCGACCGTCGTCGACGTAGTGCCCGGATCGCATTACTACTCCGCACTATTCGGCGGCACAGTCCGTGTCGCACCGTACGCGGGCTTCGGCACCCAGCAGCTGGCGGACAACGTGACCGCCGCACTGAGGGACCGTACGGCCGCCCTGATGGGCAACCACGGCGCCGTCCTGGTCGGCCAGGCGCTGCCCAAGGTCCTCGACCGAGTGCCCTATCTCGAGTACGTCTGCGACGTACACCTGCGCGCCATGGCGAGCGGTGCGCCGATCAACGTGCTCGACGACGACGAACTCGCCGACGTCGCCCGCCGGTTGTCGAGCTACGGCCAACAACCCTCTCGCTGACCAGACGCAAATTCCCCTGAATCCCAAGGATCCAGGGGAATTTGCGTCTGCTCGCGCGGAAACGGTGAGAACTACGGCGCCTTCTGGCCAGGGATGCCCTCGTAGGCGATGTCACCGGACTGAAGGTTCTTCGCGGTGAGCTCGGACAGACCATCGAGGAACTTCTGCCGCTCGGTCACCACGTGCTGGATCGCGACGTCGACGTTGGCCTTGGTGATGGCAGGCATGATGTACACCGGTGCGGTGTTCACCTTCTCCCCCTTGGCAAGAGCGTTCGCGACCGCAAGGCCTGCCGACAGCTCGACGGTGCCGTTCTGCAGCGACGTGCCGATGAACTCACCGCTCTTGACGGCATTGAGACCGTCCTCGATGCCGTCGATGCCCACGATCGGCACGTCGGTGCGGCCAACCTCCTTGAGTGCTTGCAACGCGCCGAGGCCCATGTCGTCGTTCTCCGACACCACGGCGTTGATCTGGGGCCCGAAGCCGGAGATCCAGTTCTTCATCTTGTTGACGGCCTCGTCACGCTTCCAGTTGGCGGTGTCCATCGCCAGGATCTTGATGTCGGGATACTTGGCCAGCACCTGCTTGATGCCCTTGGTGCGGTCGATCTCACCGGACTGACCGAGCGGGCCCTGCAGGACGACGATGTTGCCCTTGCCGCCTAGCTTGTCGGCCATCATCTGCATTTCCTGCGCGCCGGCGGCGACGTCGTCGGGCTGCACGTTGCCCGCGACGTCGGGGTTGTTCAGCGCGGCGTTGACCGCGACCAGCGGGATGCCCTTGGACTTGGCCGTGGCAACCTGCGGGCCGAGCGAGTCGGCCTGGATGGGAACGACGATGATGGCGTCGACGCCCTGGTTGACCATCGAGTCGACCTGGTTGGCCTGCGTCGACACGTCGAGATTGGCCGAGTTCCAGACCAATTCGATGTTGTTGGCCTTGGCGTAGGCTTCCATGCCCTCCTTGCCCGCGGTGATGAACGAGCTCATGTCGTACACCGAGACCCCTATGCGCTTGGTGTCCTTGTTGGCGGTGGTATCGCCCGCACCGCAGGCGGTCAGCCCAACGCCGAGCAGGGCCGCCGAAGCCACGGCGGCAATCTTGGTGGTGAATCTCATCGGCTCTCTTCCTTCTTTGCAGTAATTCGACTGTGAAATGACCTGCAGCGTTTGACTATTCGACTAAAGTCAGGTGCGCCTCCTGGAGGACCACACGTCCACGGCAACCGCGGCGACGATCAGCACGCCCTTGATCACGTCTTGCCAGTAGGCCGGCACGACGAGGATGTCCAGGCCGTTGTTCAGCGTCATGATCATGAACAGGCCGAGCGTCGTGCCCCAGATGGTGCCGCGCCCACCCATCAGGCTGGCGCCGCCGATGACCACCGCGGCGATGGCGTCCAGTTCGTAGCCCTGTCCGAGGTTCGGCGGACCGGAGATGACACGCGACGCCAGCATGACCCCGGACAAGCCGGCGAGCAGACCCGAAATGGCGTAGACGCTGAACAACACGTTCTTCGCGTTGATTCCTGCGATCTCGGCGGCGTTGCGATTACCGCCGACGGCGTACACGCGCATGCCGTAGGCGGTGCGCTTCATGATGATCGCGAGCGCGACGATGCCGATGATCATCAACAGCACGGGGATCTGCAGGCCTAGGATCTTCGTGTTCGCGATCGTGCCGAACTCAGCGGGCAGACCGTTGATCGGTGCACCGCCGCCGATCACGTACGCCACGCCGGAGCCGGCGGTCAGTGTGCCCAACGTCGCGATGAACGGCGGAACGTTGATGCGCGACACCAGAACTCCGTTGACACTTCCAACGATCAGGCCCACCACCATGGCCACCGAAACCGTCATCCACACCTGGCCGGGGTTGGCCTTGGCGGTCGCGGCGCCCGCCATCGCCGAGACGGCGATCACGCTGCCGACCGACAGGTCGATGCCACCGGTGAGGATCACCAGGGTCTGCCCCAGGGCGATGAGCGCGAACGGAGCGGCCGCCACCAGGATCGTGATGAGGTTGTCGGGCGTCGAGAAGCGCGCACTGCGGTAGCTGAAGTACGCGATGACCAAGAGCACCACGATGACCATCGAGTACCTCAGTAGGATCCCCGAAACCCATTGCCGGGAAAACAACTTGACCGGCTCGCCGGTGATGGGCGATGCGACGGTCGGCGCGGCGGACGGACCAGGTGGGCCAGCGGATTCGGCCGCGTCAACATCGGAGGGGGTTGTCATGATGCCTTCTCCTGATCGGTGGACGTGGGTTTGGCTTCGAGGGCGGTGGCCAGCCGGAAGACGGACTCCTGGACCTCGGGATGGTCGAGTGCGTCGCGATCGAGCTCGCCGACGAATGCGCCGCCGCGCATGACGAACGCGCGATGTGACAGCCCGACGATCTCGGGCATGTCGGATGACGCCATCACCACGGCCATCCCCTGGGCGGCGAATTCGGTGACGATGCGGTAGATCTCGCTGCGCGCGCCGACGTCGACGCCGCGGGTCGGCTCGTCGAGCAGAAGCACGTTGACCTCGCCCGTGAGCCAACGTGCCAGCACGACCTTCTGCTGGTTGCCGCCGGACAGCGTGCCGACCTCCTGGCCCATCCCGTTGCTGCGCAACCGGACCGACGACATGACCTCGGACACCGCCTTGGTGCGCCCCTTTCCGCGGAGCCACCCGGCGATCGAGAATGACGACAGCCGCGGCAGTGTGCCGTTGTCGAGCACGCTCATCGACAGCACGACCCCGGATAGCTTGCGATCCTCGGGCACCATGGCCATACCCGCGGTGATCGAGGCGGCGGGTTGATTGCGCTTGACGTGCTTGCCACGGACCACGATGTCTCCGGCAGTGGTGCGACGAGCGCCGAAGACCGCCTCTAACAGTTCAGTGCGTCCGGCGCCGACGAGGCCTGCGAGACCGACGATCTCGCCCGCCTTGACCGTGAACGACACCGGTGCGGTCGCGCCGTCGACCTGGAGATCCCTGACCTCGAGCACGGTATCGGCGCCTGCCGTGGGGCGCTCGGGGAACAACGCGTCGAGCTCGCGGCCGATCATCGCCGTCACGATGTCGTCGTCGGAGACGTCGTCGATCGCCTTGTCCAGGATCAGGCCACCGTCGCGCAACACCACGACGCGGTCGGCGATGGCGCGGATCTCGGCCATCTTGTGGGTGGTGTACACCATGGCGACGCCGTGCTCGCGCAGCTGGCGGACGATCTTGTAGAGCCCCTCGACCTCACGCTCCGAGATGGCCGAAGTGGGCTCGTCGAGCATCACCACCCGCGCCCCGGTGCGGGCGGCCTTGACGATCTCCACGATCTGGCGCAGACCGACCGGGAGGCTGCCCATCCTGGCGGCCGGGTTGATGTCCACGCCGAACACGTTCAGTGCGTCCCGTGCCTCGTCGATCATCGCGCGACGGTTTAGAAATGGGCCGACCCTGAGTTCCCTTCCGACGAAAAGGTTTTCGTAGACCGTCATGTCCTCGATGGACGCCAGTTCCTGCGGGACGATCGCGACGCCGTGCTTGACTGCGTCCTTCGTGTTGCCGGACGTCAGCGTCGTATCACCAACGGCGACCACGCCGTGGTCGGCGGTGTATTGGCCGCTGATGATCTTCATCAACGTCGACTTGCCGGCACCGTTCTCGCCGGCTAGCGCCGTCACCGTGCCGGGCTGCAGATCGAGCGTGATGCCCTTGAGCACCGGCACTCCGCCGAAACTCTTCTCGATGTCGCTGCAGCGCAACAACGCCTGACTCACGACGGCACCACGATCGACTTGAGGCTCGCGGGGTCGGAATCGCTGTCGAGCGCCTCGCCAACGTGCTCGAGGTCGTATCGTCCCGTCACCATGCCGTCGAGATCGATCGCACCGGACGCCACCAGATGGATTGCGGCGGGCCAGGTGTCGGTGTACCGGAACACCCCGGTGACGTTGATCTCGAGATTCGCGATGTGGCTGACGGGCAGTGCGTACTCGTCGGCACCCATGCCCACCAGCACGACGTACCCGGCGGGTCCCACGGCCTTGATACCGCTCACGACGGCGGCGGGCACGCCGGTCGCGTCGACGAACGCGTCGACCGGCTCGATCGTCGTGACGTCGACGGCAGCGGGGTCGAGCACCTCGGTGGCGCCGAACGCCAACGCCTTCTCCCGACGCGACGGGAGGAGATCCGTGACGACGATGCGCGACGCACCGAACGCTCGTGCGGCCTGGGCGCAGAGGACGCCTATCGGACCCGCACCGGCGATGAGGATCGAAGTGCCAGGCGCCACATGGGCCTTGCGCATCGTGGCGATCGCCACCGACAGCGGTTCCAGGAGCGCGGCGGCGTCGTCGGACATCGAGTCGGGAACGGCATACGCCATGTCGTCGTCGGTCAGCACGTAACGACAGAACGCGCCATCGATGGGCGGCGTCGCGAAGAACTCCATGTGCGGGCAGAGGTTGTATCGACCCGCCTTGCATTGCTTGCACCTTCGGCACGGGTGCTGCGGCTCGACGGCAACGCGTTGTCCGACGCGCCGTGGGTCCACCCCCTCGCCGACGGCCGCGATCCGTCCGGACAGTTCGTGCCCGAGGATCATCGGCGCATCGACGACGAAGTCACCGATGCGCCCGTGGCGGTAGTAGTGCACGTCCGATCCGCACACCCCAACGGCAGCGACCTCCACCAGCACCTGGTGGGCGCCTGGTGTCGGAACCGGCCGGTCTTCGATCTCGAGCGTGCGCACGCCCGTCATCACACTTGCCCGCATGGTGGGGGGCGGCTTGTCGACCGTGGCGGTCATGTCGCACTTCCTTTCAATGGGGCGAGCAGAGCGCGCCCGACGACCATGGCTTCGACGCGGGTGTCACGAGGCCTTGCCTGCGATCCGGAGCAAACGTCTGGCTACCTCGATTACGGACTGCTCGGCAGAGCCGACCAGCGCGGCAGCCGCCGCAGGCTCGCGTGACCGGGCGGAGATGGCAAGCGTCGCCAACTCGACGCCGTGCCCGTTCATCCAGTCGCCTCCCAGGCATCGGGTACCCGCGCTCGTTTGTGATAACCGTCGCTCATCTGATTGCTTGTGATGTGGATCATCGTCTACGCTCTGCTCAGATGTCAAGCGTGAGCGCTCATATGAGCGATCATGACTTGACGAGGAGAGGGGGCGTCGTGGGAGCAGGTGAGATGTTCCAGCGCGCGGTGATCGCGCGGCGCTACTACCTGGAAGGACGCACCCGCGTCGAGATCGCCGAGGAGTTCGGACTGTCCCGATTCAAGGTGGCCCGCATGCTGGAGGAAGCACTAGAGACGGGCATGGTCGAGATCACGATCCATGATCCAGGATCCATCAACGTCGAACTCTCGACCGCCCTGCAGCGCAAGTACTCGCTACAGCACGCCTATGCCGTCGCCGCCGAATCCAAGAACACGTCCGACCGCGTCGAGGCCGTCGCCAAGGCGATGGCCGAGCTACTCCAGTCGATCCTGAGCGACGGCGACGTCATCGGCGTCGACTGCGGCCGCACGATGACGCGCATTGCGCCGCATCTGACCACGCTGCCAAAGTGTGACGTCGTTCAGCTCACCGGGCTGGCGGGTGGACTGACGTCCAACGGGGCCGATTTGACTCGCCGCATCAGCGAGGTCACTGGCGGCAAGTCGTGGCCGCTCTATGCGCCATACGTCGTCGCGGATTCCCGCACGGTCGCAAGCCTCACAAGCTCACCGCAGATCGCGGACGCCTTCGCCAACCAATCCAGAGTGACGTGCGCGTTGGTGTCGGTTGGAGGTTGGTCATCGGAGGCGTCCCAGGTGTACACGTCGCTGTCCGAGGACGAGGCGACGTCGTTGTACCGCGTTGGCGTTCGAGCGGAGACGTGTGGACTGCTATTGGACGCCGACGGCCAGCGGGTGGCCGCACTTGACGAACGCCGGATGGGCATCAGCGAGCACGACCTACGCGCCATCCCGACCGTCGTCGCCATCTGTGCGGGCGCAGCCAAGATCGAGGCAGCGAAGGCCGTGCTGCGCTCGGGATTGATCTCGGCCATCGTCACCGACACCGAGATTGCCGCCGCAGTCCTTGCCTGACGCAAAGCTCGACAATCGAAGGGACATCACGGCCATGACAGAGCCAACAGTCGATCTGGACTTCAATCTGCACGACAAGACTGCGCTGGTCACCGGTGGCGCTTCCGGCATCGGCGCCGCCATCGTCGCTGCGCTCGTCGCCAAGGGAGCCACGGTGGCGGTGGTCGACCTCAACGAGGCTGCCGCGCAGGACCGGGCCGACGCGGTCGGCCACCGCAGTCGTGGATTCGGTTGCGACGTCGCTGACCCCGACTCGGTCGCGGCGGCCGTCGATGCCGTCGTCGCGGCATTCGACCGGGTAGACGTCCTGGTGAACTGCGCGGGAATCGTCATGCTGGCTCCCGCGGAGGAGCTGTCGCTGGACGCGTGGGACAAGACCATCGCGGTCAACTTGAAGGGCACCTTCCTGATGTGCCAGGCCGTCGGCAGGCACATGCTGGAGGAAGACGGCGGAGCAATCATCAACATGGCGTCGCAGGCTGCGACGGTGGCACTCGATCAGCACGTCGCCTATTGCGCATCCAAGTTCGGCGTCGTCGGACTGTCCAAGGTGCTCGCCGCGGAGTGGGGCGGACGGGGTGTCCGCGTCAACACCATCTCGCCGACCGTGGTCCTGACCGAACTCGGCCGCAAGGCCTGGGACGGCCCACAGGGGGATGCGCTCAAGGCGCAAATTCCCATCGGTCGCTTCGCCTACCCCAACGAAATCGCTGCCGCGGCAGTGTTTCTCGCTTCCGATGCCGCAGCGATGATCACCGGTGCGGATCTGCTGATCGACGGCGGCTACACCATCAAGTGATCGCGGCGTAACGTCCGACGCCGGCGCCCCGACAACCTGTCATGGGGCTCAAAAGACCATTCGCACGCCGTGTCCTCAGCCTGGTGAGCGCCTTCGTGCTCGCCTTGGCCCTGGTGACTGCTCCAGCGATGTCGACGACACCGCCGATTCCTACGGCAGCGGCGGCGTGCCCCGACGTCGAAGTGATCTTCGCTCGCGGTCGATTGGAACCACCGGGCGTCGGCGCAGTCGGTGACGCTCTCGTCGGTTCGCTGCGCTCGCAGACGCCCAGGTCGATTGGTGTGTACGGCGTCAACTATCCCGCCAATGTGGACGCCGTGAGCGGCGCCAACGACATCAACAACCACGTTCGGTCCATGGCGAACAGCTGCCCCAACACTCGATTGGTGATAGGCGGCTACTCCCTGGGGGCCACGGCAGCTGACCTCGCCGTCAGGACGAGGTTGACTCCTGGCCTCGCCCAGCACGTCGCGGCCGTCGTCATGTTCGGAAACGCGGCATTCCGACTCGGCCCGGCGCCCCTCTTCGCTGGCAAGACCATCGACCAATGCGCCGACGGCGACCCCATCTGTGGACGGGGCGTGAACTGGGACTCGCATCTACAGCCGTCCTACATCGGTTCTGGACTCGTCAACCAGGCCGCCGGCTTCGTCGCAGGCAGGGTCTAGCAGGGAAAGGGCTCACTTGGCGGGAACGCCCTCGCGACTACTTCGACTGCGCTTGGTGCTGGCGACGAAGAGAACGCCGAGTGCACGTTGCGTGGCACGTCGGTTCGCGAAGTACGCCGAGTCGCCGAAGACGTGTGCTCTTTCGGCAAGGTGTGCCAGATTGATTGTGATGCAATGTGTTTCATGATCTGGGAACCAGGGTACCGGTCGGGACGTTGCGGAAGTCATGAGTGAGCTCGTCGAGCTTCGACCACGCCAACCGCTGGCGATCGTGCTGCGGGTGGCGATCGTCGCAGCCGTGCTCGCGGCAATTCTGCTGGTGGAGGTGACGTCGCGGCGCGGCGTGTCATGGCGGTTGATCACCTTCACGTATCAAGCCAACGTGCTCGCCGCCGCCTACTACGCCTGGGCCTTGTTCTCGCCGCGTGCCGAATCACGTGCGGGCCTACGCGGTGCGGTCGTGCTCTACGTCGTCGTGGCGGGCGTGATCTGGAATCTGTACCTGACCGACAAGAGCATGGGCTACACGGTGGCCAATACGGTGCTGCACGTCGTGGTTCCCACGCTCGCGCTTGCCGACTGGCTGGCGGTCGGTCGAAGTCAAGGGCACGTGCGGTGGTGGCAGCCGTTCGCATGGCTGGTGTACCCCTTCGCCTATCTGCTGTTGGCCCTGGTCGTTCTCAATCACGCTGGGCGTCGCGCTCCGTACTACTTCCTGGACCCCGCGAGCGTCGGGATGCTCGGCGTCACCGTCAACGTCGGGGTGCTTGCGGCAGGGTTCCTGGCGCTGGGCTACGTGCTCGCGGCGGCAGGACGTGCCACCGTGAGGTTCCGCTGATCGCGATATTGCCGCCACAGCATGGCGAGCCACTCCGACACACCTAGATGCGTTGTGCTGCAAGCGAAAGCAGGATGTCAGCCACGGCTGACGGCCTCGAAAGCATCGGCGAATGACTGCCGGGAAGTTCGACGACGTCGGCATCGAGTGTCTGCGCCAAGCTGCGCTGGTAGCTGGGCGAGACCAGCCGATCGTCAGCGCAGACGACGTAGGTGCGGGCGACCGCGGGATATTCGGCCAACGGCAGCGGCGCGGTGAACACGGCGGCAGCCTGCGGCCTGAGTCGTTCGAAGGCGGCCATCGCGACGTGCTCATCGCAATCGTCGTAGAAGAAGTGGCGAGCCAACTCGCTGTCGACCCACCGCGTACGCAATTGTTCGTCGGGATCGCTCAACCCGCCGGCCCAGTTCGCATCGACCATGTCCGGATGCCGTTGCATCTGATCGACGAAGGTGCGTCCCGGTTCGGGCACCGCGGCACAAAGGTAAGCCACGTGACGAACGGGCCTGCGTGCCGAGACCAGAGTTGCGGTGGGCCCTCCCAAGGAGTGGCCCACCACGATGACGTCGCCGTCGCGCTCCTGCAGGGCGGCGCACACCACGTCGGCGTAGACGTCGAAGTCGGCTGAGCCGTCCTCGCTCGGCAGCTCTGCAGCCAAGACGTCGTGTCCGGCTCGTTCCAGCAGCGGCGATACGTCCTCCCAGCACCATGGGCCGTGCCACGCGCCATGGACGAGGGCGAAGGTCGTCATCACCGGAGCCTAAGGCTCGCGGGGAGTGACGACGAGCGTTTCCACTGCTCGACCGAGACGTCGGGCACATCCGGTCCGCTGGGAATGTGCGCCCGTGGCGCCCTCGTGAGACCATGGGAACCAATTCCTACCGGCGTGCCGCCTCCGCCTGGTAACTACACACAGCAACTCTTGGAGTTCCATGTCTACCAATGGTTTTGCTGCCGCCGTCACATGGCTTGGCGGTGCCGAATGGTCCGAGTTGGACGAGAGACACCACCGATCCACCGGCATGGTTGCAGGCGTCGTGGTGCTCGTCACCGCGACACTGACCGCGCTAGTCACGACCGCCGTCCTCGAAGAGGCGGCCCGCTGGCCGACGCTCGCGGCATTGGCCGTTGCCGTCGTGTTTGGCGTGTTCGTAGCCGCGGTGAGCCGAGGCATCGCAAGTGGCCCAAAGCGTGGGTGGTCAGGTGTGCTCGCGCGTGTCGTCGTCGCAATGCTCTGCGGCGCCGTCGTCGGCGAGATCGCTGCGATGGCGATCTTCGCGGGCTCGATCTCGACACGCCTCGACGAGCACGCGGCACGCGACGCCGATTCCACACCCGCCGTCGTGGCGGCGTCGGAGGACCTGAACCGGACTCGCGCGGCCCGCACTGCGCTCGACGACGCGGTAACCGACGCGAGTCGACGACGCGACGATGCGCTCGTCGTCGCCCGGTGCGAGTTCAACCCGTCACCGGCCTGCCCGCAGACCCATATCACCGGGCTGCCCGGTGCAGGGCCCGAAAACCGCACGGCGAACAGCTTTCTGATGGACACGCAGCGGCAGCTCGACACCGCGGTCGCCGAACGTGATGGTCGCGCACCAGAACTCGACGGTCAGATCGCCATGCAGGAGCAGGTGCTCGCGCACGCCCGCGACGCCGCCATCGCGCAATCCGACCGAGGGCTCGGCGCGCGATGGTCGGCCATGAACGCCCATTCCGTCGCCAGTCCCGGAGCATTGGTGCTGCGTGTACTGACGGGCTGCTTCTTCGCGTTGTTGATCCTCTTACCGCTCATTTTGAAGCTCTGGCGCGGCCAGACCACTCAGGACCGCGGCATCACCGCGCGCGAGGAACGCGAACGGGCCGAAATCGACGCCGAGACCACGATCGCGGTGAAGCGTGCGGAGGTCCGCGCAGAGATCGAGACCATGTGGGCCGAACAGCAACTCGCGAGTGCACGAATGGCAATCGAGGCGCAGAACGAGATCGACCGTGAGACACAGCGCCGCCGGGTCGCGGAGGCACTAGAGCCCGCGGAGGCACCCATGCAGATGGCCGTCGAATCCGCGCGCGTCGTCGAGCCGCTAGCCGAACTGCCGTCGAAGGACGCCCCCGACAACCTTCCGGCCCTCGTCGAATCCGCCGAACTCGCGCCGAGAGAACGCGGACTGATCCCGGTGGCTCCCGCCGTCACCAAGACGGCGACCCGGTGGATCCGGCCGTTCGTCCCGCCGATCGTCGCGAGCGCGATCGAGACGACGACCCGACCGCTGCGCAGCGCGCTCGGCGTGTTCGAGGAGACCGAGGAGATTCACTTCAGCCTGCGTCGCAGCCATCGGATCAGCATGGTCGCGGAGGAAACGGTCGACCCGCCCGCGGAGGAGGCGATGATCGAAGACGCCAGCACTGAACTCACGCCCATCGAACCGACGCCGGTCAAGGCCGCTCGGGTCCAACGGCCGAAGGGACAGCCGCCTGCGCAGGTGCGCAAGCCAGCCGAACGTCGCCAGTTGAGCTTGGGCGACTCCTAGAAACCCTCGCCGAGCACAATGCGCAAAACCGCGTGAATCGCGTGCTTCGCGGGTTGTGCGCACAAGCGCGACCTGTGCTTTCCCGCTCCCTACCGTCGGATGCATGACGCCATCAGGAACCGCCTGAGGCCGAAAGCAAGGAGCATCCGATGAACGACAACCAACGGCGTAGCCAGACCGACGACTGGGCGCAGAGCGCGACCGCGGCCATCCCGAGGATCGACTACGACGCCGCCACGATGGCCAGGCCTGCCACCCCCGCACTGGCGTGGTCGCAGGAGTCCTCACGGGAACCTGCCGCACCCGAGTATGCGGCCATACGCACCAAGCGCATGCCCCGCGCCATGACCTTCGCAGGCATCGGGGTCGGCGCGGCCGCGGCCATCGCCACCGCCGCGATCGCGGTGTTCGGCGGCCAGTCTTCACCCACTCAGGTTGCTGCCCCGAACACGGCCACCCAGTCCGTCGTCAGCGCACCGACGACACCCCCGGTCGCGCCAGGGCAGACCGTCGCGCCCGTCTCACAGGCACGGAGGAGCCAGAGCGGCAACACGACTTCTGCCAGCCACCAATCCCCGCCGGCCGCCACCTACTCACCGTCCAATGGGCAGCAAGACGGGTATCAATGGCAGCAGCAGCAGTGGCAACCGCCTCGCGACGTCACGCCGCGTGACTTCCGGTGGTTCCTCCCCCATTTCGACGGGACGAACAACGGCTCATACGACCACGATTGGTCGCGCGATCGCGACCAGTCCGGCCGTCATCATTCCGACTCGTCTCACGACGACAACCACTGACCGCCTCGACGAGAAAGGACCGACCAATGACGATGACCATGACGCAGCCGAATCGGCTCGCCGTCCAAACCGCCTCCCCCGACGTCGGCAGCCAACTCGACGCGCTGCCCGTGACGCGAGCGCACCGCAAGATCGTCGTTGCGATCGGCCTCGGGCTGTTCTTCGAGGTCTACGAAATCTTCGTGTCGAGCTCGATCGCCTCGGCCCTGAAGACCGAATACCACCTCGGTGGGACGACGGTGGCGCTCCTCATGGCCTCCTCGTTCCTCGGAATGTTCATCGGCGCAGCAGCTTTCGGCCGCATCGCCGACAGGATCGGCCGACGCAAGGCGTTCCTGCTGAACCTGATTTGGTTCTCGGTGTGCAGCCTGCTGGCCGCGATCGCACCCAATCCGACGCTCTTGGTCGCCGCACGGTTCCTGGCAGGCGTCGGCATCGGCGCGGAATATCCCGTCGCCGACTCCTACCTGTCCGACGTGCTTCCGAAAGCACATCGCGGGCGGCTCGCCGCTTGGGCGTACACGTGCTCATTCCTCGCAGTTCCCGCGCTGGGCTTCTTGGCACTCGGTCTCTCGGGGCACACCATCTTCGGCATCGAGGGCTGGCGAGTCCTCCTGCTGATCGGTGGCGTCGGCGCAGTGTTCGTCATGCTCATGCGGCGCGGCTTGCCAGAATCGCCGCGGTGGCTAGCGGCGCGGGGCCGCACCGCGGAAGCCGAAGTGGCGCTTCGCAGCTTGGCTGCGGGCAGCGGCGTCGTGCCGCAGCCGGTGACCGCACCTGCGGTCGGCAACACCGGCGCCAACTCGAATCCCGTTGCGCGGCTTAGCCAAGCTCCGTACCGGGGCCGGCTGGCGATGCTCGCGGTCTTCCATCTGTTTCAGCCCTTCGGCTACTACGGTTTCGGGACCATGGCGGCGCTGGTCCTGGTGGCCCGTGGCTTCGACGTCACGTCGTCGCTGCTGTTCACCGCGCTGACCTTTGTTGGATATCCGCTGGGCTCGCTGATCTCGATCCCCCTGCTGGCACGATTCGAGCGCAAGACCCTCGTGATCGCCAGCGCCGCAGCCATGGCGCTCTGCGGGATCGCGTTCGCCGTCACTGCCAGCAGTGCGCTGATCGTCCTGTTCGGCGTGCTGACGACGGCAGCCGCCAACGTCTTCTCGAACATCTACCACGTCTACCAGGCCGAGATCTTCCCAAGCGACGTGCGTGCGACTGCGGTGGGTTGGACGTACTCGCTGTCCCGGTTATCAAGCGCTGCACTCCCGTTCGTACTGATTCCGGTACTCGGCGCCTACGGCGCGACTGCCATGTTCACGGTCGTCGTCGTGGCGATGGTCGCGGCGATCGCGATACTGATTCCGATGGGGCCGAAGACCACCGGCCGCAGCCTCGAGGAGATCAATCCCGACTAACCCCTCCGCGGGGGCGCCGGTTGCGTGGATTCCACGCAACCGGCGCTGCCGTTTCAATCCCCGAACACGCGAAACCGGCAGGTAGGCTAGCTCGTCATGGCCAGTAAGGGCCGCATCGACCCGCGGCTCGCAACCCAAGTGCTCGTGCTGCAGATGACAGTCGTAGCACTCACACTCGTCGTCGCCTTCGGCGTGTTCGCCTTCTTCAGCCACCAAAGAATCCGTTACGAGTACGGCATCCGCGCACTCGACATTGCCCGCGTGCTCGCATCGGCACCCCTGGTCAGGTCGAGTGTCGCCGGGGTCGACGGCCAACCGAGTGCCCTCTCCCCCCACGAACTCGCCCACGGGCCCCTACAAGCCATCGCGACGGACGTGCAACACCGCACCGACATGCTGTTCGTAGTGATCACCAACGACGCAGGATTACGGCTCGCCCACCCGGACGTCGCCGAGCTCGGCAAGCCAACGAGTACCGCTGCGACTGCTGCCCTTGCCGGACGCGAGGAGGTGGACCTCGAAACGGGAACCCTCGGCCCTTCGGTGGCGGCGAAGGCACCCGTGCTGGCTCCAAACTCTCAGCGCGTCGTCGGCGAAGTCAGCGTCGGGATCTCGACTGCGGTTGTCCATCAGCAACTTTGGCGAAATGTCCGTACCGCCGCGGTGTTGGGCGGCGTCATCCTGTTGCTCAGTGCCGTGGCCTCGTTCCTTCTGGCACGCCGATGGCGAGCTCTCACTCTCGGCTTGCGGCCAACCGAGATGGCCGAGATGGTCCGTGGGCAGGCCGCCGTGCTGCATGGCATCGGCGAGGGCGTCGTCGCTGCCGATGCGGACTGGCGGACCACGTTCGTCAACGACGAGGCGTCGCGGCTACTCGGGATCGACGACCAAGCGGGCCGGCCCGTCGCCGACATCGGGTTGACGCCGCGTGTGCTCGACGTGTTCAGAGCGGCGGCGGCGACACCGGCGTTGGCCAACGTCAACGACCGAATCGTCGTGGTGTCGGCACGGCCGGTGGAACGCGACGGACGCAACCTCGGCACCGTCCTGGTGGTTCGTGATCGCACCGACGTCGAATCGCTGACCCGTCAGCTCGACGCCGTCCAACTGATGAGCTCGGCGCTGAGGGCGCAGCGCCACGAATTCGCCAATCGACTGCATCTGCTCAACGGGCTACTACACGCGGGCCACACCGAGGAAGCCGCGCAGTACGTAGAGGAACTGCTCGGCACTGGTCCGTTGGGCTCGGCGGTGCCGGGCATCGAGGTCGTGCGCGATCCCTTCCTGCAGGCCTTTCTCGCTGCGAAGGCGGCGACTGCACGCGAGGCAGGTGTGACGTTGACGATCGGCGAGAACAGCTGGGTGCCAGGGCGTTTGGCGCTTCCGGTGGACGTCACAACCGTCTTGGGCAACCTCGTCGACAATGCCATCGACGCCACCCACAGCGCCTCCGGCGACGTCAAGGAAGTGGAAGTCGAACTGCTGCAGGAGGAATCGACGCTGTTCATCACGGTTGCCGACAGCGGCGGCGGGGTCAGCCCCGACTTCGTGGACGATCTCTTCGTCGAGGGCACTACGACCAAACCCGATTCGGGCATACCCGGCGGCCGTGGCATCGGGTTGGCGCTGTCGCGACAGCTGAGTCGAGGGCTCGGTGGCGAGCTACGACTGTCGAGCGCAGGCAACCCCGATGTGCGGCTGTGCGGCGCCGAGTTCATCGCCCGCTTGCCCGGCGTGATGATCGTCGACGACATTCCAGAGGACATCCCAGAAATTGATGAGCACCTCGAAGAGGAGGCCGAGTGGACGACGTAGACCTGACCGTGCTGGTGGTCGATGACGACTTCCGCGTCGCCAACATGCATGCCGGAATCGTCAAGGCCCTGCCGGGATTCACCGTCGTCGACACGGCGACCACTCTGGGTGCCGCCCGCAAGATTGGCCCCGTCGACCTCGCGCTGGTCGACGTCTACCTACCGGATGGTTCGGGTGTCGACTTCGTCCGGGAATTGGAGGGTGACGCGATGATGTTGACCGCCGCCACCGAAACGCGAACCGTGCGAGCCGCTCTCGCCGCAGGTGCGTGGGGTTATCTGGTGAAACCCTTTCAGCCAACGGAGTTGGCGTCGCGGTTGGCCGGCTACGCCCGGTATCGCAAGATCCTTGCGGCACAGACGGTCAGTGCAGCCGGAATCGACGCGGCTTTCGCGGCACTCCGCCCGAAGATCGCCCCGCCTCCCCAGTCGACGGCCGCGCCGTCCCCCACCAAGAAGCTGGTACTGCAGGCCTTGGGCGAAGCAGAATCCGCCATGTCTGCTGCGGAAGTAGCCGAGGCCATTGGGGTTTCGCGGGCGACGGCGCAACGCTATCTTTCGGCGTTGACCACTTCGGGCGAGGTGACGGTGGGCTTGCGGTACGGCACCACTGGGCGCCCGGAGCAGGAGTTCACGACAGCGCCGACACCTCCAGAGCGACTTCGGCGTGGAAACGCTCGCTGACGGGGCGAACGGCTCCACGCCGAAATCACTAGGCGAAGACGGGCTCAACGCCCTGGCGCCGGTCCAACCAACCGATGATCCTCGGGATGAACCCGGCCGCGACCACCATCGTGACGAGCCTCAAGATCTGCAACGTCACGACGATTGGGCCCGAGTGGACTTCGTTGGCGATGGCAAGCACACCGTAGATGCCGCCGGGCGTGGTGGCGAGGTAGGCATCCGCGAGGGATACCGAGGCCCAGTGGCTGACGACGACCGCCACACCGAAGCAGCTGCCGATCGTCATGGCGATGAAGGCCAGCGTCAAGGGGATCAGTCGCACGAACCTCCGCAGCACGTCGATGGCGAACCCACCGCCCGCCTGCCATCCGATCACAACGTAGGCGACGTTGGTGATCAGTGTGTTCGGGCTGACGAGCGACGCCAGCGACGGATCAGCGATCGCGAGGATGGCAGTTGCGACCAGCGGCCCCAACAGGAACGGCGCGGGCATCCTGACAACCTTCGCGACGTGACCGGCAACGAGGATCAGCGCCGCCATGCCGAGCAGTCCCACGATGCTCCACTGGTCGTGGGCACCGACAGTCAGCGGTTCGGGATCATGAGTTCCCAATGCGCCCAGCACCATTGGCATGGATAGCACCACGATGGTCAGGCGTAGGTACTGCGAAAGCGCGACATAGCGCTCGTCGGCACCGAGTTCGCGGGCCATGCTCGAAATCGTGCTCGCGCCGCCGGCGATCAGCGACAGATTCGCCGTCGCGGTGCCAAGACCACTGGCCAGCCGGGCCAACGCCACCCCGAAGACGACGCTCAATCCCAACGTGATGGTGACCGAGAAGGCCGCGCACCCAGCGAAGTGCACGAGGTCACCACCCGTCAGCTTGGTCAACGGCTCGACGGCCACGACGCCGATGACTCCTTGGGCCGCGGACATCGCCCTTGCAGGGGGCGTCAACTCGCGGCGGGAGGACAGGGCGATGATCGCAGCGCCGAGCATGCCTGCGATCAACCACCCAGCGGGTAGCGCGATCGACGTGAACAAGGAGCCGAGCGCGACGACGATCGCTGCCGCGGCAATCCAACGTGTGTGATTCTTCATGATTCTCATCCATCTCTTGAAGTTATTCGGCTGCCCCTCTTGAGGTCTCGCTTCGAGCCTAGGAGGGGTCGGGGTGGTGGTCGTGGTCGTGCTCACAACCCGCGCAGTGCTCGAAACCCATCTTGTGCGCATTGTGCTCAACAAGCGGCGGTCGGATGCACTTCGACGAAAGCGTTGCCGTCGAACAGCTTCCGCGCAGTCGACGTGATGGTGGCACCGATCGGCGCATCGCCGTGCAGAGCGATCCCGAGCTCCAGCACGCCGCCCGGGTGTTCGATGCCGATGCTGCGATCGCCTGTCGTGGAGCGAGATTCGTGCGCCACGGTGCCAGGGATCGACACCGCTGACGCCAGGTTGATGGCACCGGTGACCGCGTGTGCGGGATGGCACGACGTCGGGACCAGGTAGCGCGACCTGATGTCGGCGCTGGATCCCGCCGACGAGTCCGACACCAGCATCACCTTGGGAACTACCCGCCCACTGACGTCGCCCATGCCCATCAGCTCGCCAGCCTTGCAACGAATCCGCTCGACACGCTCGAGGAGGGCGCCGTCGCCATTGATCTCTGCGGGGGTCTCCGCTCCGGACAACCCGAGGTCGGCGGCTCGCATGATGATGGCGCACACGCCTGCGTCGACGCAGCTGACCTCGACGCCGTCGATGTGGTCGACGCGGTTGCCTGTTGGAAATAGGGCGCCCGTCGTGCCGCCCGCGAAGTCGGTGAAGGTCAGCCGAACGGGAGCGGCGCTGCCGTGGACGCCCGCGATCGCCTGATCGCCGCCATACTCGACGGCGCCGCTGGGGGTCTGTACGGAGGCGACGACACGGGCTCCGGTGTTGACCAATCGGATCCGCACGTCGGTGCTCGCACCTGCGACCGGTACAAGTCCGCGCTCGATCGCGAACGGTCCTACGCCAGCGAGGACGTTGCCGCACGTGGGGGTCCAGTCGACGGCACCGGTCTTCGGATCGACCTGGGCGAAGAGGTAGTCGACGTCGACGTCCTCCTCGTCCGAGCATCCGACGATGGCGACCTTGCTGGTGGTGGTGGCATCCCCTCCGAGGCCATCGACCTGGCGAGGTGCGCCGCCCATGAGCGCCGACAGCACGTCGTCGAGCGAATCGGCATATGCGGTCAGGTCGTCGCGCAGAAGGTACACACCCTTGGACGTCCCTCCGCGGATCTGCATTGCTTGCAGTGAGATGAACATTTCGAACTCCGTTTCGTAGGTCATTTATGCGATCTACCTGCGAAGTTACAAATGAGCGATGCTGAAGTCGCGCTTGTGTGCACAAGCCGCGCAACGATCGAAAACCGCCTTGTGCGCATTGTGCGCAGGGCGGGAAATGGGCATTCGGACACTGCCGGACACGCGTTCTATCGATCTGCACCAGCAGAATGGGCCATTCGCCGAATTCGAGTTCTGCTGACGTGGCGTGCAGGAACAGTCGATTCTCGCAAACAGACGCACAGCTGGTGGTGACCGCTTAGGATACTGACGTCTCTGTTAGTTAGCTTTAGGCGATTTCAAGATCGCGTGCTCGACGCCGGGGGGTGATGCGCCGATGATGCTTCCACGCCTTAACGTTTCGCGTCCCGCGGCGGTCATCCTGGACCGGGCTGCCGACAACCAACGAACGCTGTCGCGGATCCGCAAGTCATCCCCAAGCCCGGCACGCGAATGCGCGCGGAGATCAAGCAAAGCCATGCCAATACGGCTTGACCGCCCCAAAGACTGTCAGCAGAAATAGCGCCAGCCGTGCGCCCAACAAGGAGGAAGTCATGAATTCTTCGAATTATGTCGGGCGCGTGGGTGGTCTAGCGGTGGCGTTGGGCGTGGGCGCGGCGATATTCAGCGGCGCAGGGACCGCTTGGGCCGGACCCGATTCGTCGGCCCCACCTGGACCGTCGACCACCGACGGGTCCGGCGGCCGCGCGTCCGACGTGGGATCCGCCATCCGAAAGGCCGTGAAGGATTCCCTGTCGAACGTCGCGGCAGTGGGTGCACACGTACGGGACCTTGGCAACGGCACCAATCTGCGCACCAACCTTCACGACCTGGCCGACAACCTCGGCGCGCACCTGACCACCGCCACCACGACGCCGCTACAACAGAGAGCGTCCGGCACCAACAAGCCCGTGGTGAAGACGCCGTTGGCCGCGAGGCCCCTGCCAACCCTCGGCGCTGTCGAGCCGCGACTCTCCAGGGTGACCGAAGCGCTGTCACCAGGGGCAGCTGCACAGAACCTTTCGGAGACATTGGACTCGATTACCGCACCGCTGCGAGTCACGTCGAACACGGGAACTGCAACCACCGGCGTCGCGGCCGCCGTTGCCGCCGTGGCCAACCAAGTACTGCAGCCATTCACCCACGACGCCCCGAGCGCGCCGCCGCCGGCGGTCCCACTCACCGGCTTGACCAACTTGGTTCAGCTTGCCGGCCTGCGCCGCGGAATGTCGGGCGCCGCCACCACTCTCGACCAGCCGACCGCGTCGGCAGTCAACCCGACCTTTGTACTCAACGGCTACAAGATCGTCGCCGATCCGGAGTCCCCCGAAAAGGTCAAGTCGTTCTACGGGCTGTTCACGATCGGTCCGGCGGGGCCGGGCATGGTTCAGGGCGAGCAGGAATACGACGTCGTCGATTCCTCGGGCACCACCGTCGGCAACTTCAAAGCCCTGGTGAGCAATTCGAACGCCTTCATCGTCTTCGGCGGCGGGCGGTACCAGGAATTCGTCGTCACCGAAACAGACGGCATCGGCGCTCCTCCGGTTGGTACGTTAGTGGCAACGAGTAGGTCGCCGCTCTTCGGCCTGTTCGGAATCCTCTACACCTCGACACCCACGGGCGTCGATGAGCGAGAGGTGTCGTTGAAGTTGTTGACGCCCTTCGGGGACGTCCCGATTCCCCTGAAATACGATGCCGCTCAAGTCCTTACGGCTGTCAACGAGCCCATGCAACTCGAAAACGGCTACTACATCGCTCCTGCACCCGGTCACGACGAAATACCCGTCTCGATCAGCGGTGTCGTGCCGCTCTTCTCGTCCTATCAAGGGGAACAGGTATTCAACGTCTACCAAACCGGCAACCCCGAACCGGTTGGGAGCTTCAAGGGGTACGTCACCACCACGTCGGACGCAATTGGCGGGGCCACCGAGGCAATCTACGTCACGGAATACATTTCAGGTCCCACCGACGTGATTCCCGGGCCCGGTTCGGTGTACAACGTCTTCCGCAGCAAGCGAGCCGTGTACTCAGCAGTCGTCCCACCCGGCGGCGGGCCCGCGGTGGTCACGTTCAGGATCGGCACGCCGCTCGGCACCATCAACGTTCCGATGCCCTACGACGCCACCGACCCTCCGACACACGACTCGTTCTCGGTCCCAGGCAAGTACAGCTTCGTGCCCGCTTCCGAATTCGTCCCAATTGGCGTCAATGGACTCCCGCCACGGGAAGTACAACTCCAGGGCTATCAAAAATTCAAGGTCCTCGATTCGAGCGGGAACGAGATCGGCACGGTCGACGCCGACGTCACGACCCAGTGGGGCATCACTGGCACCTACGTGGAGTCAATCCTGATCACCAATGTCACGGGCGTCCCGGAGGGAACCGATCCCGCAAGCGTGCCAACGGTCGGCTCGCAGTACAGCCAGGTGTACTACCCGGCGAGCGGCTTCGGGCTCCTCTACACCTCGATTGCCTCACCTTCGGGCGACAAGAACACCTACACGTTGTTGACGCCATTGGGGAACGTGAACGTCCCGATCTCCTTCCACGACCCGGTCAAGGGCCTTGGCCCTGACAACGTTGACTACTTCGTTCCGTAACGTCGAACCGCAAGCCGCGCAGAGGGATTTGAGTTCGGTGGTCTATGAGTCGTCGTCGACGATCTCGAGGAGCCTACGCAAGCGACTGGCCACCGCCTGCCTGTCGCTCGCGTCGATCGACGGCAGCATTCCCTCGAAGTCGTCGAGCGCGTCTTCGAGTGCGCTATTGCTTGCACCGGCCCCACCGAGCTTGGCGGCGAACAGATTGGCGAGCGCCGCCGGAGTCGGATATTCGAAGATCAGGGTGGGCGCTAGGTCGAGTCCCGTTGCGGCGTTCAGCCGGTTGCGAAGCTCGACGGCACTGAGTGACTGAAGCCCGAGTTCCTGGAAGGGCTTGTGAGGATCGACGTCGTCGGCGGAACGCCCGAGGACCGCCGCTACCTGCGACCGGACCAATTCCTCTAGCAGATCACGCTGCTGGTCGTCGGTCAGACCCTGCAGGGATTGAGCTAGTGCCAATCGTGAAGGATCGCTCGCATCACCACTGTCGGGCGATGCGGGCGGAGCATGCTCCGAAGCCTTCGGCTTGGGAGTGACCGACTCGGGGCCTACGACACCGCTGCCCGACGACTTTGACTGAAGCCAAAAGCGTTGTCGCTGAAAGGCATAAGTCGGCAACTGTACGATGCGAGCATCACGACCAGCGAACACCGCCGACCAGTCCACGCCGACTCCTGCGGTGAACAACCGGCCGACGGCAGCAACTAGCGCTGTGGACTCAGCAAGCTCTTTGCCCAGTGCCGGCACGACGGCGGCGGCCGTCGATAGGGATCCCTCGATGGCTACCGACAATCCCGCTCCAGGGCCTGCCTCGACGAACCTGTTGGCCCCCAACGACTCCAGGAGCTGCACGCTGTCGGCGAAACGCACCGGCCTGCGGACGTGGTCCGCCCAGTACTGCGCCGAACCGTAGCCGGGACCTGCCAGTTGACCGGTCACGTTCGACACCACGGGAATCTGAGCCTCGCCAACCGTCGCGTCGGAGGCGATTCGGACGAACTCGTCGAGCATCGGCTCCATCAACGGGGAGTGAAACGCGTGTGATACCGCCAACTGATGAATCCGGCGGCCCTTGGAGGCCAACGCATCCGCAACGGCGGTCACCCCTGCTTCCTCGCCGGAGAGAACTACCGAGCCTGGCGCGTTGACCGCCGCAATGGTTACGCCGTCGACGAGCAACGGCAGTACTTCCTCTTGGCTCGCCGCAACTGCCGTCATCACCCCGCCCTGCGGCAAAGCCTGCATCAACCGGCCGCGCGCGGCCACCAGGGCTGCGGCGTCGGCCAACGACAACACCTGGGCCACGTACGCCGCCGTCAACTCGCCAACGGAATGGCCCATCACGAAGTCAGGGCGAACACCCCAGTGCCGCAACAACTCACACAACGCCGCTTCCACCGCGAACAGCGCCGGCTGGGCGAACTCGGTGCTGGCGACCAGAGCTTCGTCGTCCCCCCAGATGACCTGGCGCAAGGGAATCCGCAGATGACGATCCAATTCGTCGGCCACTTCGTCGAACGACTCGGCGAAGACCGGGAACTCCGCGTGAAGTTGTCGGCCCATTCCCAGTCGTTGGGCGCCCTGGCCGGGGAAGACGAACACGGTCTTGCCCGTGGACGTCGCTCGGCCGTTGACGACGGAGGGGTCGGGTTGGTCGTGGGCAAGCGCATTCAAGCCGGCCATCAACTGGTCACGGTCAGCGCCGAGGATCACCGACCGATGCTCGAACGCCGATCGCGTCGCCGCCAACGACCATCCCACGTCGACTGGATCCGCCTCCGATGACTTCGCCAAGAACTCCGACAACCGGGCCGCCTGGGACGCCAAGGCTTGCTTCGACTTGCCCGACACCACCCACGGCACAACCGGTAACGGCGAAAGACCCTCCTCGCCAACATGATCGCTGCGGTCGGGCGGGTTTGGAGCCTGCTCCAAGATCACGTGTGCATTGGTGCCACTGATGCCAAACGACGAGATCCCCGCCCGGCGCGGACGGCCGTCACCGTCCCAGTTGCGCGCCTTGGTCAACAACGACACCGAGCCCGCCGACCAGTCCACGTGTGGCGTCGGCGCATCGACGTGCAACGTCGCGGGCATCACCGCATGGCGGATCGCCTGCACCATCTTGATCACGCCGGCCACTCCTGCCGCCGCCGACGTGTGACCGATGTTCGACTTGACCGACCCCAACCACAACGGCCGTCCCGCCAACCGATTCTGCCCGTAGGTCGCCAAAAGTGCTTGGGCCTCAATGGGATCGCCCAACACCGTCCCCGTGCCATGCGCTTCGACCACGTCGACGTCTGCCGGGGTCAACCCAGCGTTGGCCAACGCCGTCTTGATCACCCGCTGCTGCGAAGGGCCGTTTGGCGCCGTCAATCCGTTGGATGCGCCATCCTGATTGACCGCGCTGCCCCCGACCACCGCCAACACCGGATGCCCAAGTCGCTGCGCATCCGCCAACCGCTCCACCGCGAGCACGCCGACGCCCTCGGCCCAACCCACGCCGTCCGCGGCAGAGGCAAACGCCTTGCATCGTCCGTCCGGAGCCAACCCCCGCTGCCGGGAGAACTCGACGAACGCCGTCGGGGTGGCCATTACGGTGACACCTCCGGCCAGCGCCAAGTCACACTCTCCGGATCGCAATGACTGTGCTGCCCAATGCAACGCCACCAGCGAAGAGGAGCACGCCGTGTCCACCGATACCGCAGGTCCCTCCAAGCCCAATGCGTACGCGACACGCCCGGAGGCCACGCTGGTTGCCAGCCCGGTCAACCGATAGCCCTCCACTTCGGCCGAATCATGCTGTCCCAGACCGTAATCGGGATTCATGATCCCGACGAACACACCGGTGGCCGACCCTCGCAGGGAGACCGGATCGATCCCGGCCTGCTCCAACGCTTCCCATGCGGTCTCCAACAACAACCGTTGCTGCGGATCGGTGGCCAGCGCCTCGCGAGGTCCTATTCCGAAGAACCCCGCGTCGAAATCGCCCGCGTCATACAGGAATCCGCCCGATCGGGTATACGACTTGCCCGCCGCATCCGGATCTGGGTTGAACAGTTCATCGACGTCCCAGCCGCGATCTCGTGGAAACTCCGAGACCACGTCGCGACCGGCCATCACCAAGTCCCACAGTGCTTCCGGGGTCGTCACTCCACCGGGATAGCGGCACCCCATGCCGACGATTGCCACCGCGTCTTCGACGTTTGCCGTCGGGGTGTCGACGGCCACCGAGGTCTCGATGGTCACCGGTGCCGCCGCCGCCTCGTCCGCGGCCACCAGCGCAGACAGCCGTTCCACGAGATATCCGGCAACGGCCGCGGGGGTCGGATGGTCGAAGACCACGGTGGGCGGCAGCGCGATGCCAGCAACGTTTTTGAGTCGGCCGGACAAGACCACGCCCGTCAGCGAGTCAAACCCCAAGTCTTGGAACGCCTGGTGGGGATCGATGCCATCGGCGTTCGGATGACCCAACACGACCGCCGCGTTCGAGCACACCAATTCCTGGACGAGGTCCTGTTGCTGTTCGGCAGTCAGGGCGCGCAGACGCTGCGCCAGCGCCAGTGCCACCTCGCTAGCCATTCGGCATCGAAACCACGGACTTGCCGATCAGCGTCGGCCGGTCGGTTACCAAGGCCACCTCCCCAAGGATGCCCATTTCGGCGACCGACCGAATCCACGAGATCCGCCACCGACCCATCAGCGGTACAGTAATCCATCCAATATGGGCGCGCTCACCCTCCCAATACGTGCGAGCGCCAGCATGACTCACGTCGTTAGCTGTCTGGAGGCGGGGCAACCTCGCGCTGGGAGGTTGCCCACGGTTAGGCTGCGGCGTGCTTGGCGACGCGTGCATCCCCGGTTGTCCGGACCACCGGGCGCCGCTTCCGGCCCATCGATGATCCGAACCAGGGAACGCAGGATATGACACACAACCCCGACTCTTCTCTCGTGGCCGTGTTGCGTGAGCGCGCCGAACAGCGGCCCAACCAAGTGGTGTTCCGATACACCGACTACGAGCAGGATTGGGACGGCCTCACTACCGACCTGACCTGGGAACAGCTCTACAGGCGCAGCCGCAATCTCGCGCACGACATCATGCGGAAGGGGGCGGTCGGCGACCGGGCCCTGATACTCGCTCCGCAGGGACTCGACTACATCGTCGCGTTCCTCGGTGCGATCCAGGCGGGGTTGATCGCGGTTCCGTTGTCGGTTCCGGCTGCGGGCAAGCACGACGACCGAGTCAACGCCGTTCTCGCCGACACCGGCCCCACCGTCATTTTGACGACGTCGGCCGTTTCCTCCGTCGTGCGGGAATACGCACAGCGGACCGACTCGGCCGGTCCCGTCGCGGTCGTCGACGTCGACTCGCTGGATCTCGACGACACCAATTCGCCCCACATCCAACTCAGTGACGCGCCAAGCACGGCGTATCTGCAGTACACCTCGGGCTCGACGCGCGCGCCTGCAGGGGTCATGGTCTCGCACCGCAATCTGCAGGAGAACTTCGTTCAGCTGATGGCCGGCTACTTTGCCGAGTTCGACAGCGTGCTACCACCCGAGACCGCGCTCGTCTCCTGGTTGCCCTTCTACCACGACCTGGGCCTCATGCTCGGGATCATCGGACCCATCCTCGACGGCCGACGCGCAGAGCTCACCAGCCCGATCGCGTTCCTGCAGCAGCCGTCGCGCTGGATCCAGTCGCTGTCCATCGGTGTCCCGGTGTTCTCCGCCGCACCGAACTTCGCCTTCGACCTAGCAATCCGCACCACGACGGACGCTGACCTCGAAGGCGTCGACCTAAGCAACGTGCTTGGCATCGTCAACGGCGCCGAACGCGTGAACCCTGGCACGCTGGACCGGTTCTGCAAGCGATTCGCCGGCGTCGGCTTCCGCGAACGCATGATTCGTCCCGCCTACGGACTTGCGGAGGCGACCCTCTACGTCGCCACCCGCAACGGACCGCCACGAGTCATCGCCTTCGATCCCGACAAGCTCTCCGAGGGCATCGCGGAGCCTTCTTCGGCTGAGACGGGCACGCCGCTGCTCAGTTACGGCATCCCGACGTCGCCGCTCATACGGATCGTGGACCCCGACAGCCGAACTGAATGCCCTCAGGGCACGGTCGGCGAAATCTGGGTGCACGGCGACAACGTCTCCGAGGGTTACTGGGAAAACCCCGAGGAGACCGATCGGACGTTCGGTGGGACGCTAAAGTCCGCCACTCCGGAAACCTCCGAAAGGCCGTGGCTACGAACCGGAGACCTCGGGTTCATTTCGGCGGGCGAGCTCTTCATCGTGGGCCGCATGAAGGACATCGTGATCGTCTACGGACGCAACCACTATCCCGAGGACATCGAGTCGACCGTCCAGAAGATCACCGGAGGCAGGGTCGCGGCGATCTCCGTCTCGATCGACGACACCGAGAAGCTGGTAACCGTCATCGAGATCAAGAAACGCGGCGCTACCGACGAGGAGGCGCAGCAGCAGCTCGACAACGTCAAGAAGCAGGTCACCAAGGCGATCATGGACTCGCACGGCATCACGGTCGCCGACCTGGTTCTCGTGGGATTCGGGTCCATCCCGACCACGACGAGCGGCAAGATCAGCCGGACCGCCTGCGGCCAGCGGTATCGGGAGCAGGCGTTCGCGCGCCTCGACGCCTAACGCAGGCGCCTCGGACGGCAGAAATGGTTGCTCCATGCGATACCGCAGCCGGGTCTCCCGCCACCCCGACGCCCGCCTGGTAGCAACCTGCTGGCAAAAAACGCGTTCGCTGCGACATGAAATCGTCGAACCGACGAAGTCAACGGACGCTCCGCCAGAGACGTGCGAACTCGGCATCCACCAGCAATCGACTACTCGCGTCCCTGCGTAGCGACGGCAGGCAGGTTCGATGCAGAATTCGCCATTCGATGGCAATCTCACCAGCACGTTCCCTGCGTCGGTAGGCCGCATCGCCAGCACCGTCGAGTCTGGCAATCCGCCGAATACATACCGCTGATCGACCATCGATTCGGCATCGCGGCCACCGGTTCAAAATTCGTTACTGCGGCATTTCCTCGCGATTCCGGCGGCGTGACGACCTGGCAACCGTCGTGGCCGAACCAGAAATCCGAGATCTTGGTGCCCGATGCCGCAGTCACGACTCCAAGGACGTTGGCACCACCGCCTCTTGCAACACCCAGACTCGAATGGGAGCGCGATGGTTTACGCGCAATGGCCAGCAGATACCGCTGGACACCCAATCCGCACTCCGCGCGGTCGACCGAGCGAACCCCACTATTCGATCGACGTGACCGGGTTCGGACGCGATCGGCGAAAGGCGCTGACAGTTCTGTGCATGAACATGGGATTCTCGCAAACACACGCACTCTCCATGATCACCGTTTACGATACTGACGTCTACGTCAAAGGCTGACGCGATATCCAGATCACGCGCTCACACCCACGGGGGATACCGGTCATCATGTTGCTTCCAAACCTTTACCTATCGCGGCCATCGACCGTGATTCCCGACGCAGCCGTCGACAACGACGCCGTGCTGGCACGGGTCCGCGAATCGTCGCGATGTCCGGCCGACGAGTGGGACACCATAGAGCAAACAATCCGTTGGGTCTTCGACCGGTGCAATACCAAGATGCGCTACTTCGAATTGGACAAGACCGTCTCGCCGGGCCAGTTCGCGGCGCGTGCGGCGGCTGCCTGCCTCGAGGAAAACGGCCTGAAGGCGACCGACGTCGATCTCATCATCTACGGTGGCGTCGCCCGCGATGCGTTCGAACCGGCGACCGCGGCTGAGGTTGCCGGGCGCCTCGGCGCAGCGCCGTTGCACGCCATGGACGTAACCTGCGCCTGCGCCGGCCTCATCGAGGCCCTGCACGTCGCAGCGGGTTACTTCGCGCTGCACGACGAGCTTCAGACGGCGCTCATCTGCGCAGGAGAACTGTCGGGCGACTGGATCAACTACAACATGGAGTCGGTCGACGACGTCCTGCTCGGCGTCGCAGGCCTGACGATCGGGAACGCCGCTGGCGCATACCTCGTCACGCGAAATCGTCTGCCCGACGGCGGCGCTCGCCTCGTCGGCATCAAGCACAAGACGCTCTCCGAACACTTCGCCCTCTGCAGGACGCCGGTCGACGGGCACTTCTCGTCACGCTCGAACGACCTGTTCATGCTCGGAGCGCACGTACCGCCCGAGATCCGGCTCCTCCTTCAGGGGCCTGGATGGACGCCAGAAGAGGTCAACCACTACGCCTTCCACCAGCCGAGCGAGGCCGCCCTGGAGTGGCTGTTCAGCGACCTCGGTGCGCGGCCCCAGGCTGGCGTGCACACTCACTCGATGTACGGAAACACCGCGAGCACGTCTTGGGTGGTCGCACTCGACTATCGGCTCAGAAACGGCACGGTCGAGAACGGCGACAAGATCGTCATCGGAAGCGCAGCGGCCGGCTTCACCATGGCTAGCGCCGCTGCAGTCTGGGAGTGCTGAATGGGCCACTACCTACGGCTCTACCGGGTCATCAACAAGACCTTCGGCTACTACGTCCGGCCTGTAGGAACTTTTCTGATCCTCCAAGTGCGCCAAGGGATCTCGGCGACGACGCTCGGCTTGGACCACGTCTTCTTTCCGGGGCACCGCAAGCAAAGGATCGACAGGCCGATCTTCATCATTGGCAACCCGCGCAGCGGCACCACCTTCCTGCACCGGCTGCTCCTTGGCGCCAGCGGGACGGCGGCCTTCGAACTCTGGGAGATGCTCTTCCCCGCGATCACCGCGCGCAAGTTGCTCGGCCGCATCGTCCCGCGACTCGACAAGATCTCCCCGGCGAAGTATCACCCCTCGGACATCCACGACACCAGCCTGCGCGGCATCGAGACCGACGACGTGGCGTGGTTCTTCCGAACGATGGACGGTCCATTCGCATGGGCGTACTTCCTGTCGTGGCAAGACACCTGGGGTAGCAAGGAATCCCGACGCGAGTTGGGCCTGGAAGGCGTGACCGCAAGCGAAGAGGATCGCTTCTTCAAGTACTACGAGTCCTGCTGGCGAAGGAACCTCACCTACAAGAACGCCAATCGCATCCTGGCAAAGACGAGCATGCTGACGCTTCGACTAGAGGCGGTACTGAAGCGCTACCCCGACTGCAAGCTCGTCTACATCATTCGCGACCCGGTCGAGGTCATCCCGTCGGGCATGTCGCTGATGACGGGGGTACTCGAGAATGGTTACGACGTCTGGAACCGCACCTCCGACGAGGACCAGAAGCGTTGGCTGGAAAACCTGTATCAGGGTTCGTGCGAAATGCTTCGCGCCTTCCACGAAGCCCACTCGGCAGGCCGCATCCCAGAGAAGAATCTCTGCATCGTCCGGTACAGCGACCTCATCAGCGACCTCGAGCCGACGATGAAGCGGATCCTCGACTTCATCGAGATCGAGCCAACATCGGAATTCGCCGAGGAGATCCGCGAGCAGGCGGAGAGGCAGCGCAATTACAAGAGCGGCCACAAACACTCGCCCGAAAAATTCGACCTGGACCCCGACCGCATCCGAAAGGATCTCGGGTGGGTCTACGACGCGTACGAACTCCCCAATCAGGTGGTCTGACTGCCCAACCGAGTCGCTGCAGGACGACGTCCACAAAACGGCAACTAGTGTGCCGGCAACTGCATAACGAGGGGTGAAGCAATGACTGCTTCGACATACATCGGCCGCGTCGGCGGACTGGCGATGGCATTGGGGGTGGGTGCGGCGATCTTCAGCGGGGCCGGAACCGCCTGGGCCGGACCGGATTCCACGGCATCACCCGGACCCACGGCGAGCGACTCCGGCGACGGTGGCGCTGGGGGCGGCGTCGCCCACGACGTGGGCAACGCGATCCGCAAGGCCGTCAAGGACACCATGTCCAACGTCGCGGAGGTCGGAGCACACGTCCGCGAACTCGGCAATGACGGCAGATCCAATCTGCACGCTCTTGCCGACAACCTGGGCGCGCACCTCACCACCGCCACCACGAGGCCGCACGTGGCATCGGGCGCCGACAAGCCCGTGCTGAAGACCCCGCTGAACCTGGCGTCGACGCTGCCGACCTTCGGTGCACCTGGTCGGCACAGGGTCGTCGAGGACGTGTCGTCGGGGACAGTGCAGGGGAGCCTCCCGGAGACCCTCAGCCCGCAGGACTCCTTGCACTCGATCGCTGCCCCCTTCAGGTCACTGATCGACGTCGGATTGACGACTGACACTGCCGCGAATCCCGTTGTCGCCGTGTTCAATCAGATCGTGCGCCCGTTCGCAGGTACCGCTCCGATTGCGCCGCCGCCAGCCGTCCCGCTCACCGGCCTGACCGACTTGGTCCAGCTTGCCGGGCTACGACGCGGACTATCCGGCGCCGCAAGCACTCTCGACCAGCCGAGCGCGTCACAGCCGGCCCCGACGCTGGTTCTGAACGGCTACGAGATCTATTCCACCTCACCGGAAAAGGTCGTTTCCTGGTACGGATTCTTCACGACTCCCCCGGGCACACCAGGTACGCTTCAGGGAGTCCAGGACTTCAAGGTCATCGACCCGGAGAGCGGCAAAGAGGTCGGCACCTTCACCGCACTGGTGAACAATACGAATGCGTTCTTCGTTGGCGGCGGCACGTTCCAGGAATACGTCGTCACCGAATCGGACGGCGCCGGGGCCCCGCCGGTGGGAACGTTGATCTCGCAGAACAAGTTTGGCTACTTCGGCGCGTTCGGAATCCAGTACACGTCGACGCCCATCGGAACGACCGGCGAGAGGGACACCTCGTTCAAGTTGTTGACGCCGTTCGGTGACGTCCACGTTCCGTGGCCGCGGGACCCAGCAGTAGTGCTGACGTCCGTCAGCACTCCGATGAAACTCGGCGACGGGTACTACATCGCTCCTGAACCCACCTCTCCCGAAGAAGGCATCGGAATATCCGGGGTGCCACCGTTTTTCGCGGTCTACCAGGGAAAGCAGGTATTCAACGTCTACGATCCCGACGGGAATGTAATTGGTACCTTCGAGGGATACACGGCTACCACCGAAGACCTCAGCGGGCTTCAGACTCAAGCCATCCTCGTCACCAAGGTTACCTACGTCTCGGAGGAAGGCACCGCGTCCGGAAAGGTTCCCACGAGCGGTTCCATTTACAACATCTACCACTACCACGGCGTGGACATCCTCTACTCCGCCGTTCCCGATGCCGGCGACGGACCCACCGACGTCACGTTCAAGATCCAACTTCCGGGGAACCTCCCCGACATCGATGTTCCGTTCTTCTGGGACGCCACCAAGGTTCCCACGATGAACTCGCTAGAGGTCCCTGGCAAGTACACGCTGGTCCCCTCCACCGACCTCCAGCCGATTGGCGTAAATGGGCTGCCGCCAAGGGAAGTGCAAGTTCAGGGCTACCAACAGTTCGACGTGTACGACAAGGCCGGCAATAAGATCGGGACAGTCGATGCCGACGTGACCAACCAATACAGTCTCGATGGCACGGTCATCAACTCGGTCCTCGTCACGAAGGTCACCCCCGCCGACGGCGTCGATGCGGCGGACCTTCCGCCGGTGGGCACGCAGTACAGCTCCGTCACCTATCCCGTCGGCGGCGTCGGAATCCTCTACGCCTCCACCCCTTCAGCGACGGATCCGAAGGGCAAGAACGTGTGGTCACTGTTGACGCCGCTGGGCAACGTGAACGTGCCATTCCCCTTCTACAACCCGGTGAAGGGGCTTGACGACGTCACGTACGTCGATCCGTTCTGATCGAAGGGTCCTGCGGGTCAACCGATCCGCAGGAGCTGACGGTCGCGGTGCAACTGAGCGCATGCGCCGCGTCTGATCTTGCCGCTGGTGGTGATCGGGATCGCCCCTGGCGCAACGAGCACGAGATCGGCGACGCCGATGCCGTGGTTGTTCGAGATCGCCGAAATGACGGCGCCCTTCATGCCTTCGATCTTCTCGGCGATCTCCTCCGGTGAACTACCGCGCTTCTTGTATTCGATTACCAGGGCTAGACTTTCACCGTCGACACCTGGAATCGAGATGGCCGCGACCCGGCCTCCGCTGATCTCCTGGACCGTCGCCTCGAGGTCGTCGGGATAGTGATTGCGCCCGCTGATGATCACCAGGTCCTTGATCCGGCCGACGATGTACAGCTCGCCATCACTGATCACGCCGAGATCGCCGGTGCGCAGCCACGGTCCCTCTGGCGTTCCCTCGGACGGCTCCACGAGGCGTCCCGCGAACGTCTCGTCGCTCAGGTCGGGCCGTCCCCAATAACCCTGTGCCACATTGTCGCCGTGCACCCATATCTCACCGACCGCACCGGCCGGATTCTCGGTCGACGACTCCGGGTCGACGATCCGGACCTTCGGCTCTAGCGGAATCCCGTAGCTCACCAACGCCGTTCCGGTTGAATCGCTGCGGCGTTCGGCATGGCCCGCCGAGAGTTTGTCGGATTCGAAGTACGCGACGTGCGGCGGCTGGCCCGGTGCGCGCGCTGCGACGTAGACCGTTGCCTCGGCCAGCCCGTACGACGGCCGAATCGCCTGTGCCCGTAGGTTGAATTGCGCGAACCGATCGGTGAAGCGCTTCAGCGTCGCCGCATGGACGCGTTCGGCACCGCACACGATGTGCGTCACCCCGCCCAGGTCGAGACCCGCCATGTCCTCGTCGCTGGTCTTCCGCACTGCGAGTTCGAACGCGAAGTTGGGTGCCGGCGAGAACGCCCCGGGATGGCTGGCCATCAGTTGCACCCACCGCGCTGGCCGAACCAGAAACGAGATCGGACTGGTCAATACGCTGTGCATGCCCGCGAGAATCGGCGCGCAGATTCCGATGAACAATCCCATGTCGTGATAGAACGGCAGCCACGATACGACGGTGGACCCCGCAGGGGCGACGCCGCCCGAGTCGGCGTAGTAGCCGACCATCACCTGCTCGAAGTTTCCGACCAGGTTGCCGTGGGACACCATCACACCAGCAGGTTGTCGAGTGGATCCAGAGGTGTACTGCAGCAGCGCGGTGCCCGTGTGTGGGCCGCGGGACGTGAAACTTGGTTGGCCGTCGAAGTTCAACGCATCGACCTCGACGAAGGGTGGGGTCGACGGATAGCCCTGCTGGCGAAGGTACTCGGCAACGCCGCCGGAAACTGCGGTGGTGGTCAGGATGACGGAAGGCGCGGAATCCGCCAGCACCCCATTGACCCTTTCGTCGTGCACTCCGACCTGCGGCACCGACAGCGGAACCGCGATCAGACCAGCCTCGAAAGCACCCAAGATGCCTGCGACGTAGTCGAGGCTCTGAGGCGCGAGGATCGCAACTCGGTCGCCGACCGATCCATGCTTGCGTAACTCCGCCGCCACGTGACGCGCCCGGCGATGGATCTGCGCCCACGTCAGAGTCGCCGTCACACCGTCGGGATCGGTGTCGTAGTCGACGAACGTGAACGCGGGGTCATGCGGTTGCAGACTCGCTCGTTCGCGGAGAACGGCGGGAATGGAACTGGGCACTGGGCCTGTCATCGCGATTGAACTGCCTTCCCAGGTGGTGGCTGCTGGTGGTCGTTGGCGAGCAGGAGCGACGTCAGCGCGGCACGCATGGGTTCGCTGCCCAAGATGCCGTCGTGCCCGACGCCTGCCGTCTGGACCAGTTCCGCTCGGCCTCCCGCGGCGATCTCCAAAGCGTCGCTGACCGGAACCGAGGGGTCGTGCGGATCGTGCACGATGCGAACGCGCACATCGGGGCCGAGGCCAAGAGTTCTTATGTCCCAGTGTGATACGGGAACGCCGTCGCGTCGGTGCAGCTCTTCTGCGATGAGCACTGCCACTCCCGTCGGCAACCGCCGCTGCGCGGCCCACCTGTCGAGCACGCCGGAAAGGGAACACGCGGGCGCAAGCAGCAGTAGCGATTGCACCCGGCCCGGACCGGACCGTGCGATGGCTGCGACGGCTGCAATGGCGGCCAGCGAATGCGCAACGACGACCTCGATGCCTGTAAAGCGTTGCAACACGGCGCCAATCGCTTCGGCATATTCGGTGATGGTGGCTTGCGAGCCGCGCGAGGCGCCGTGCCCGGGAGCGTCGAAGCACACCACGGAGTCACCCTGCGCAACGGCCACGTCCACGACGGCCGCCATGGTGGTGCTGTCAGCGCCCCAGCCGTGCAGGGCGAGCACACGTGGGTCGTCCTCGCCCCACTGGTAGACGGCGTCGACTCTGCGCACGCCGGCCACCTCGATACGCCGAGCTCCCAACGGGCACATGTCGTTCGGGGCCCTACCGAGTCCACGGGTGTTCACGAACATACCCGTGTGCACCTGGCCCGCCAGCCGCGGTACTACTCGGTGACCGCGCGCGGTTGCGGACGCCAACATCCCTCGCGCGCTCACGGCGCTCCGGACTTGCGCATCGGTCGCGTGGCGTAAAGGCCTGAAATCGGGTCGTAGAACTGGCATTTGCGGACGATCGTCCAGATCCGGCCCACGCTCGCCTTCTCGACGCGAACCATCTCCGGATACCGCTCGCGCAGCGCGGTCTGCGCCTTCTGCAGGTTGTAGTACGGCACCGATGGTGCGACGTGGTGGGCGGTGTGCAACGAGATGTTGTGGGTGCAGAACAGCAACCACCGCGGGTAGACGAAGTCCGTCGTCACCAGCAACCGGCTAGCGTTCCGCGTCCAATATTGCTCCGGCAGATAGGGAATGTCCTCAGCGCTGTGGTGCATCAGCGTGGTGATGGAGAACCACGCGTGGATCGCGAACCACGGCGCCACGAAGTACAGCAAAAGACCCTGCCACCCGGTGAAGTACGTCAGCACCGCGAGATAGGCGCCCCCCGCCACCGCAATGAACCAGATGGACCGGCGCACGTCGCGCCGCATCTCTCGCTTGGGGAAATACGAAGGGCGGAAGCCAGATTTGAGCCAGTAGTTGATGGAGCCTGCCCAGATCGCCCACGTGCGCATGCTGAAGTAGACGAACCGGTACCGACGCGGCATGCGCCGGTAGACGTCCTCGGAGATGGGGCGCCAGTCGACGTCCAGGTCCAGATTGTTGGCATGAGCATGGTGCCAGTTGTGCTCGTGCCGCCACGCGTGGAACGGGTACATCAGCGGCAGCAGCGCGAAATGACCGATCGCAAAGTTCAGGCGACGGTTGCGGGAGAACGAGCCGTGCCCGCAGTCATGTCCGATGCAGTGCAGACCCCAGCCACCGAGCCCGGCGAGCAATGTCAGAGGCACCACCAGGTACCACTTATCGACGGTGGCAATGCCGATCAACGCCCCGGCGTACAGCGCCAAGCTCACCGCAAGCCCAGCCAGGCCCCGAATCACGTAGGGCTGCATGTACTCCCGAGGAATCGCCGCGGTCAGCTTCTCTCCCTCGATGGCGTTGCTCTTCTCGACGAAGTCGACGAACCTCGGGTCGGGATCGACCGGAACGTCGGGCCGGGACTTTGCTTGGGTCATGGCGTGGTCTCGGAGAGGCTCAACTCGGAAGCCGGAGCTCGCGAGTGAGGTAGGCAGTAAGGTCGTCGATCGTGCCGTGATCGAACAGGATCGCGGGCGAGAGCCGTCGTTCGACGACCTTCTCGAGCGCGCCGGATACCTGGACTGCCGTCCGTGAGTCCAGCCCGTACGCGTCGAAGGGCTTGGCGGTATCCACGTCCGCTTCAGCGCACTTCACGCGACGAGCCAGATCGGCGACGAGCCACGAACGCAGCGACTGCGCAGTGAGCGGGCCGTCGATCGCGGGCGTCTTCGTTCTCTTGAACATCCTCACCTTTCTCCGGGGGTGGACACGACGGTCGGGACGGTGCGATTGCGGCTCAGCCGGTTGTCGATCGCTGCGCGACTGGGCATGTGCAGATCCCACACGATGTGCGCCTTGGCCAGTATCGCGATCACCCACCCACTGAGATCTGGTTCCCACCAACGCATTCCATGGCGATACGCGCCGGGGAAGGCGTGATGATTGTTCTGCAGTCCCTCGCCGAAGGTGAAGAAGGCCACCGGCCAGTTGTTGGCGCTGTCGTCCCGATTGGCAAACGGTCGAGAGCCGATCATGTGGCTGACAGAACCGACGCACCAGGCGGCCTGATTGGCGACGAACACCCGCGCGAGGCCGCCGAAGATGAAGCCCGAGAACGCAGCGGTTGCGGTGCCACCGATGGCCCACCCGATGAGTGCGGGCGCCAAGAGACCGGCCAAGCCCCAGATCGGGTATGTCCGGTTGTAGCCGTACAGTCGCCGATCACGCAGCACGTCGGGGGCGAACACCATCGACTTGGATTCCTGATCGCTGAACATCCACGGAATGTGGGCGTACCACAGGCCTTTCAGCTTGCCACCGAGGCTCTTGCCGCTCAGGTTCGGCGAGTGCGGATCACCCAGTTCGTCGGCATAGCGGTGATGACGGCGGTGCGTGCTGACCCAGAAGAGCAGTGGACCTTCGAGTGCCATCGACCCCGAGATCATCAGCACGCCTTCGAAGAACCGGGACGTCTTGAAGGACTTGTGCGCGACGTAGCGGTGGAAGCCGATGGTGATGCCGAACATCTGGATCGCGTAGAACGCGGCGAAGAGCGTGTAGTCCATCACGGAGGCTCGGCCCACGACGATCAGGTAAACCCCGACGGCGAAGCCGATCGCCGGAATGCCGATCGTGACGAGCGCGACCACCCGCTTGGCCCGCGCGCTTGCCGGGTTCAGTTGCAGGATGGCCTTCGCGAGCGATTCCTGATCGCGGGCGGAAGGCGCTGTCGCATCGTGGATTTCGGCGGTCATGTCGCCCCTTCTGCATGGTCGGCCTGCGAGTTGACGTAGCGCACGTGGTGCACGAGCCGTAGCCGATCGAGCAGCCGGATGAAGTCGCCCGCGATGTCCAGCTGCCACCAGTGCCGTCGGGTCTGCGCCAAGGCGGGTCGAGAGTGGTGATTGTTGTGCCAGGACCCACCGAGCGTCGGTGGCGCCAGCGCACCGATGTTGCGACTGCCGTCGCGCACCGGGAACTCGCGGGCACCGATGGTGTGGCCCAAGGAGTTCACCGACCAGGTGGCCTGGTCGAGAGCGAAGATCCGCGCAAAGCCGCCCCAGAGAACACCGCCGATGACGCCGTGGACCGACCAGGTGACCAAGCCGCCGACGACTCCCGGAATCACGATGCCCAGCAGAACCAGCGTGAAGTACCAGCCGTTGATCTTCATCACCGTGCGATCGGCGAGCCAGTCCCTGGTGTGTCTGCTCCAGTCGATCTTCTTCACGTCGAACAGCCATCCAACGTGGCCGTGCCACAACCCCTTTGCGTGTCCCAGCCATCCGGGCCCCTGCGGCTTGGGCGAGTGCGGATCACGGTCGGTGTCGGCGAAGGCGTGATGCAACCGATGGTTGGCCACCCAGAACACGATTGGCCCCTGCGCCGCCATCGAACCCGCGACCGCGAGGAAGATCCTGACCGGCCCGGACGACTCGAACGACCGATGGGTGAAGTAGCGGTGCAGGCCAGCTTCGACGCCGAGAGCGGTGATCAGATACATGACGACGAACAGTGCGACGTCGGTCCACGTCAACCCGAAGTAGATGGCATACACGACGGCGCCCACCGTTCCCAAGGTCGGCAGGCCCACGGTGAGGTAGGCTAGTCGCGACGCGAGCACGTCGCGGACGAGAGCGGCAGGCGTCGAGTCCTTCCCGTCGGTTCGCTCGCCTTGGACCTGGGTCCCCTCGCCCTGGACGACGGATTCCGCACTCATGCCGGGCACCTCTGCATCTCGCCATCGAGGAACAGCCGCTTCGCCTCTTGCCTGCGGACCTTTCCGCTCGTGGTGGTGGGAATCGTTCGCCGCCTGCAGATGTGGACGTCCGGCCCAACGCCGAATTCCGACGTCACGCTGGAGCGGATGGATTCTGCGAGCCTGGTGTGCGAATCGGTCGTGACCTCGTTGAAGGCTCCCTCGGCGACGACGACCAGACGCTCGGTGCCGTCACCGGGCACCGAGAAAGCCACCGCCCGCCGCAGCGACGGGTCGGAGCGCACCGCGCTGGCCTCGACGTCCTGCGGATAGATGTTGCGGCCGCTCACGATGATGAGGTCCTTGATGCGCCCGGTGACGAACAGTTCGTCGTCACGCACGAAGCCGAGGTCGCCCGTGCGCAGATAGCTGCGACCGTCGCCGTCGATGCGTGCGTGAAACACCTCTTTGGTGAGAGCTTCTCGATTGAAGTAGCCTGCGGCGACACTGCGACCGGAGACCCAGATCTCGCCGACTTCGCCTGTGCCGGCGGGACGGCCCGTGCGCGGGTCGACGATCCGCACGACGTGTTCAGAGTCGACTTCGCCGCAGCTGACCACCGCGCCTTCGACGCCGTCAACCCCCGTAATGGTGTTGTAGCGGAGTCCCTTTCGCTTTCCCGCTATGAAGAGCGTCGCCTCCGCCATCCCGTAGCAGGGAATCAGCGCGTCCATGTCGAATCCCAGCGGCGCCGCGCGCTCTTCGAAGCGCGCCAAGGTAGCAGCGCTGATCGGTTCGGCTCCGCAGTAGAACTCCTTGAGCGTCGAAAGGTCCAGGTCTGCATCCAGGTCTGCATCGTCGTCTTCGTCGAGGGCCGAGACGGCCGCGTCGAGGGAGAAGTTCGGGCCGACGGTGATCGTTACGCGGTATGCGGTGATCGCCTCCAGCCAGCGGCGTGGCTCCTGCATGAAGTGCATCGGCGACATCAGCACTAGCGGCCAGCCATGGTGCAACGACAGGATGATCGTGCCCATCAATCCCATGTCGTGGTACGGCGGCAACCACGAGAACCCGACCCTGTTCGGATCCCCTCCCATGCTGCGCGCGAGGACTTCGCAGTTACTCACGAGGTTGTCGTGGGTCAGGCATACGCCCTTCGGCGATCCCGTCGAGCCGGACGTGTACTGGATCAGGGCGAGGTCATCGGGTGAGCACGTTGCGAGCGCCGCCGGCTCGAGGTGGGTGACCAGGTCCTCGACGTACAGGATCGCAGGATCGAGGTTGGCGCTGACGAGTCGGTCCTTCAGTGCGTCCATCTGATCCCGGTACATCGCGTCGATGACGATGGCCTGCGGCGCACAGTCGACCATGATCGCGAGAAAGCGATCGAGCTCCTTGGGACGCAACGGCGGAAAGCAAGGCACGGGTACGGCGCCGGACATCATGATGCCGAACAACGCGGCGATGTAATCGAGGCTCGGGTTCACCGCCAGCACGACGCGCTCGCCGCGGCGCACGCCGCGATGCGAAAGCCAGGCCGCGAATGCCGTCGAGCGGTTCGCAGTGTCGGCGTACGTCCAGCGACATTCGGACGCGGCGGTGCCGTCGACGAGGAAGACGTACGCGGGGTCTTGCGACGAAGACCTGGCGAACAACACGTCGACGATCGTGTCAAGGTCTTCGGCCACGAGTTCTGTCCCCAAACGACTGTTCAACACAAGCACGCCCCCGCGATAGCTCGATGTCTGCTTGCCAGGGCGACACCGGTCTGGCTAGCTACGCAGGGCCACAGTTTAGGCACAGGAGATCGTGTGGAACCGCAGTTTGACCGAACTCATCTACGCAGATGTCAATTTTAAGCAAACGAGTCCTTGCCGGGCCCGCGGCCCAAACGCCCAACGTTTCTCCGTCGAAACAGGCTCTGGCGAAAATCGATTGGCCGATCGTACGACGGCGTGCGCGTCATCGCATTTTCGATCGCCTCGCCGCAGCGCGAAAGGAACAAGATCGTCGTCACAACTGTCTCAGCAGGCTCAGGAATGTGCGACGTAGAGCCGTGTGCCCTCCGGGCTGACCTCGACCCCTGGCGCAAGCCACTGGACTGGTCTTGCCTGAGACTTCACGTGCTCTTGACGAGACTTGGGGCGACGGGACTGCGCCTTCCACGGGATTTTCATGGATCTACCTCACGAGTTTGCCGTTGAAAACTTGCCAAGGTGAACGCTAGGCCGCTGTCGCCGCCAAGCCTTGAGTAGTGGGGTACTCGTTCTCGTCATCCGCGATGCGAAGCAGTACGTCGGCAAGCACCGATGGTCGCGACAAGAACGGCGAATGAGCGCCGGGCAGCTCGAGGATGTCGGCGTCGTGCCGCTCGCTGGCGTTGCGCCAAGCACCGTGGTACCCGCCGTGGACCAACGCGAATGTCGCCATTCGGCGAGCGTACGAGCTGGCCGGCTAGGCCCGGGCCGGAAACGCCCGCCGCGCAAGGATTGCCACCGCTAGACCCAAACTCATCGACACCGCAGCGGCCCACGGTAGACCGCCCACGCCGGCGATCGGAAGCAGAACGGCACCGATTGCCGCGCCGCCTGCGATCCCGAAGTTGGCGCTGGCATTGACCCACGCGCCCGCCATCTCGGGTGAAACGGACCGCGTGCGCACGGCGCAGGCCTGATAAATCGACGGCACCCCGCCGAAAGCACCATTCCACACGCACGCCATGACCAGGACCCAACTCAACGTTGGATAGCCAGTCGCCATGATGACGACTGCGCCGATGACGACGCCCAGTACCAAGACGGTCGTCCGTCGCGGGCTGCGATCCAATGTCCTTGCCGCATAGAATAATCCGAGTACGCCGCAGGCGCCGCACACGAACAGCACGGGTCCCACGAGCTTCTCTCGCAAGCCGGCAGACAGCAGCAACAGGCTGACGAACGTGTAGACCGTGAACTGGCCGAGGTAGGTCAGCGCGTTCGAACTCACTACCGCCGCCAACTCGAGACGGCGTCGCGAAGCACCCGGTTCCGCTGGACGCTCGTTGGATACGGCGGGCAACGACCTGGCCACCACGATGAGCGTCACGATGCCCAACGCAGCCAGTACGCCGAATGCTGCGCGCCAACCCATCGCAGTGCCGAGCGACGTCGAAAACGGCACTCCCAGAACGAATCCCGCCGTAGCGCCACCCGTTGCGATGGCCAATGCCCGGCCGACGTGGGTGCCGGAGACCATGCGTGGCACGTAGCCGATGCACAGCGAGAAGAACAGTGCATGGGTGATGCCGCCGATGGTTCGGCCCACCGCCACGACCGCAAAAGTCGGCGCCACTGCGACGAGTGCGTTGCCCACGGCATAACACGACATCGTGGTGAGCATCAGGGGCTTGCGGCCGAACCGTGACGTCGCGATCGTCAGAGGCACCGACAGTGCGGCAACCATGATCGCGTACAGCGTGACGAGAAGGCCCGTGACCGAATCGTGGACGCCGAAAGTGCGACTCATCGCCGGAAGGAGACCTACCGGCAGCATCTCGGTGGTGACTGCCAGGCAGGACGCAGCAGCAAGAGACAGCAGGCCCGGCAGGTGGGATCGCAGGCCCTCTTGGTCGTCTCGAATGGTCACGGCGGTCACTGCGCCGAATATACTCAGTCATCGAGTCTAATCAAGTGGAATATTGATGGCCATGCCGCAGGAGTCCCGACCCGCATCGCAGGTGCGTTGGCACGGCGCTGCCCAGTTGATGGGAGTGATGCGGGCCGAACCGGGCATCACGCGGGCCGCAGCAGCCCAGCGCCTCGGCATCGGCACCGGTGGCGCGGCGGATCTGGTCGCCCGATTGCGCCGGAGTCATCTCCTCGACGAGACACCGGCACCAGCGCAGGGTCGCGGCAGGCCGACCACCGTCCTTGGCCCTCACCCCGACGGTCCGCTGGTGTTGGCCGCCGAGCTACGCGCGGGTGACTGGCGGCTGGTAAGAGCGGGGGTGGACGGCGCCACGCAGCTACTTGCGGAAGGCGACCACCGCCGCCTCGGCAGCGCACGGGTGATCTCGGAGATCGGTTCCGCCATCACAGAGGCCTGCCGAAACGGCGACGGCCGGGTGCGTGCGGTGGGGATGTCGGTGGCGGGCACGGTCAGTGACACCCGACTCGTTCAGTTCACCACGAAGGGTTGGCGCGACACAGAGCTGTCCGGGCTGACCGCTGAACTTCCCGGCGTGCCATTGTTGTTGGGCAACGACGCCACACTTGCGGGGTTGGCAGAAGCTCGTTTCGGGGCTGCACGCGATGCGGGAACGGTGCTGCACCTCATCATCGCGGTCGGCCTCGGCGGCACATTGGTGGTCAACGGCGAGCCCGTTACCGGTGCGCAAGGCGCCGCAGGCGAATACGGCCACGTCCCGTTCGGCGACCCGACCCTCGAATGCCCCTGCGGTGCCACCGGATGCTGGGATCTACACGTCGACGGTCGCGCGCTGGCGCGACACCGTGGGGAGCCTGAGCCCACCGATCCGGTCGGTTACGCCCGTGAATTGCTCGACCGTCAACCCGATGACCCAAAGAGCCGGACGGCCTTCGACGCGGTCGCCGCGGCGCTGGGCAGAGGCATCGGCGGCCTGGTCAATCTGCACGACCCCGACGTCGTCACACTCGGCGGGCTGGCTCCCCCCTTGCGGGCAGCCGCTCCCAACGCATTCGACACGGCATACCGCAACGGACTCATGGCCTTTCGCAAGACGTCCGCGCCGCCGATCCGCGACGGGGTGCACGGCGACGACGCACCCCTCGCAGGCGCGGTCGCGCTCGCGCTCGACCACGTCACGAGCGAGGCGGCTCTCGCAGATTGGTCACGACGCCGCGGTGACTCCTGACCGGCGGCTCCGCTGAACCCGTCCGACGGCGGCGGGCATGCCGTGACTCTGGCAATTCGGCCGAACGTGACCATCAGATCCGAAGCACGTACGACGACCTGTCATTGACGACGTGCATCGACGCCGTTTGGACGCGCGATGACCCCACGTCGGCCGGAGTTCGTCGACACCGTGCTCGCAATACGAGTACGGTCGAAGCAGGGCTGTGCGTCGTCCGGACGGCGGCAGGTCTCAGTCTTCGGTGTTCTGAAATCGAGCTAACGAAGGCGCGGCGGTCACCCCCTGACCCCGGGTGTCCGGTCCGCCGATCACGACGACCGACTTCGCACCGTGATTGCTACCTCTACCCACGGCAAACGCAGTCCGCCCGAAGCTCGCGCCGGCCAGATACGTGACGCTCTGTCAGTCGCGGGCCACGGAGGCCAGCCGCCAAGTCCCGTCGCCGAGCAACGCCAACTCCTGCTGGTGATGGAGTTCGACCGCGCGGGAGTGGGCGACGCTGACCACGACGGCGTCGGGAAGTTCTTTCCGCAACAGGTCGTACATCGCGAATTCGAGGCCGTCGTCGAGAGCCGAGGTCGCCTCGTCGAGGAACACCACCTTCGGTCTCGTCAACAACACCCTCGCGAAACCGATCCGCTGCTGCTCCCCCGGCGACAACACCTTCGCCCACTCCTCCTCGACGTCGAGCCGGTCACGGAGATGCGGCAGCGACACTTGGCTCAAGACCTGTTGCAGCCGGCGATCGGAGAAGCCCTCTGGGGTGACTGGGTAGCAGAGGGCGGTACGCAGCGGACCGAGTGGCATGTAAGGCAATTGCGCGACGAATATCGCCGCGTCGTCGCCGTCTGGTCGACGCCATGCACCCGACGACTGGGGCCACAACCCCGCCAACGATCGCAGGAGGGTGGTCTTTCCGCTTCCCGATGCGCCGGTGATCACCAGCGACTCCCCTTGCTCCAGCCTGACGTCCACCGGGTCGATGAGGCGGTCGCCCGTGATCGTTCGCACTTCGACGCCGTCGAGTTGGACGGAGCCGTCGTCGGTGAATTCCGTTGTGATGGAGGGCAACAGCTGAACTGCGTCGCACGTTTCGACCAAGCCGTATAGCCGGATGACCGCTGCGTTGTAGCTGGCGAACTGACTGTAAGCGTTGCGGAAGTAGGAGAGCCCGCTCTGGATCGAGCCGAACGCAGACGCCGACTGCATGACGTCGCCCAGCTTGATGGCGCCCGCGAACAGCCGCGGGGTCTGCAACAGGAAGGGCAGTGGGACGATCGCCTGCGTGACCGAATAGTTCCAGCCGACCAACCCAATCGTCCGCCGGACGTAGCGGCGATAGTTGGCGATGACCGCACCGAACCGGGCGTCGAGTTGTACGCGTTCCGCTCGTTCGCCCCCGTAGAAGGCGACCGCCTCGGCCGAGTCGCGCAGTCGCACCATCGCGTATCGGAATGCGGCGTTGGTCTTTTCGTTGCGAAAACTCAGCCCGATGAGGGGGCGCCCAATCCGAAATGCCACTAGCGACCCGATGACGACGTAGCCGAGCACGAACCAGAACAACGCCTTCGAACAGGTGAGCCCGAACAGAGTCAGCGGACCCGATAGATGCCACAGGATGACGGCGAAGGACACGACGGACACGATCGACTCGACGGCGCCGAAGACGAGCATGCTCCTGGCGTAGTAGGTCGGCACGTTCGGACCGGTTCCCACTCCGGTGGTGAATACGTCGATGTCCTGTTGGATGCGCTGATCGGGATTGTCGACGCCCGGTTCGACGAAACGCGCGCTGTAATAGCTGCGACGAGTGAGCCACCGACCCATGAGCCGCGCCGTGAGCCACACACGCCAGCGGATGATGAACATCTGCGTCAGCCAGGTGTCGAATACGATGCGTGCGATGTTGACCGCCGCGAGGATCGCAAAGATGGCAAGCGCGACGTAAAAGCCGTGGACGCCTGAATTACGCTGTGCCGCATGCTTGGTCGCGATGCCTTGAACCGCGGTCTGCAGCGCGGAATAGAGATCGTTGTGGTAGTAGCTCAGCAGCACGTCGATGCGCACCGAGCCGATTACCGAAAGCATCATGACCGCAAGCAATCCCCACGCGGGCAGGCTCGCCCTTCCGGTGAAGAAGCCTCCGGTGATGGCCCAGAAGCGCCGGCCGAACGTGGTCCACCGAATGAGCACCGCCGCGATCAACAACACGCACGCCGCGCTGACTCCGGATACGGCGAGAATCCAGAAAATCGACTTGACGGCCTCCGCGCCCCAGTCGATCGACGGCCTGAAGGTGTCCATCGATTGCTTTCCTCTCCGGGTTACCCGGAGGGCCGACGCTGCGGGTCTGCGGCACAGCGACATTCATCGACGGGACGGGTTCCGAAAGGCCGTCGACGTGTCCTCGTTAGCCCAAGGCCATTGGAGGGCAGACCGCACGCCGGCGTTCAAGGCGTCAGTCGTTGCCGCCGAAATCCTCGGAGTGAGCGTGGTTGATGTCGTGGCCCTCGCCGACGCGGACACATCCGACGGTGCATTCCTGCATCACCGTCGGCTGGGTCTCACCGTCGATGACCCGCCAGCGCCACGTCGTTTCGATGGTGTTCTCGGGCACGAGCGCAGCACGATCCGTGACGACGCAATGCAGCGTCCGGTCGGAGCTGTCGGACGTCTCGTGGAGCAACTCACCCTCGGCGAGCCCCAGCGGGTTGCGGATCAGTCGGACACCAAACCTGTCGAGCTTGCCCATCGCGTCGAGCTTTTCGGCAATGCCCATAAGGATTGCCTCGTCCTCTGCGTTGAACGGGGCGGTGTCACCGAAGTCAGCCGGCGCCGCGAATTCCATTCCAATCGCCCCTACGCCGCCATCGACGAAACCGTCGAATCGGATCGCCGTGGCTTGCAACTCGGAGGTCCTGGCGATGGGTGCGGTGCGGGTTCCGCGAGGCGCGTCGGAGAGTCGTTCGACGAAAACTTCGCCATCCGAGGGCTCGAAATGCTTGTGCAGCAACCAGACTCCGAATCGGTCCCACGCCTCGGCGGTGGCCAGATACTGGCCCACCTCGGCAAGACAAGTGCGGTCATCGTCGCTTAGGACCCCGACATCACTGCCGTCCATGTCCCGAAGGACTGCATAATCCTCGACGTCGTGATCTCGCATCGTCAACACTGTGATCTCCTTATGCCGGATGAGTTTTCGGGGCAGCTCACGCTGCGAAGATGCTACAGCGACGGACGTGCCGGAGCGCGTGCCATCGACGACGATTCATCCGCCGTTCACGAAGGCTGACAGCACATCCACAGGTTCTCGAACCCGCCTCGCCATCAAGGTGTATCGAACTGGAGGCGGTGAAGTTCGGCGTAGACGCCGTCGAGGGCGATCAACTCCTCGTGCGTACCATCCTCGGCGACCTCGCCGTCTTTGATCACGATGATTTTATCGGCGTTTCGCAGCGTGCTCAGTCGGTGCGCGATCGTCAGCACCGTCCGCCCTTCCATGAGGCGGTCCAGCGCCTCGATCACCTTGTTCTCCGATTCGGCGTCCAGGGCCGCGGTCGGCTCGTCGAGGATGAGGATCGGGTTGTCCCGAACGAGTGCCCGCGCGATCCCGATCCGCTGGCGCTGGCCGCCCGACAACGTCGAACCACGGTCACCGACGAAGCTGTCGTACCCGTCGGGCATCTTGGCAATGAACTCGTCGGCGTTGGCGAGCTTTGCGGCCTCGATGATCTCCTCATCGGTGGCGTCGGGGCGACCGAAGGCGATGTTGTCGCGGATCGTCCCGCGCAGCAGAACGGTCTCCTGAAGGACGAAGCCGATCTGGCACCGCAGTCCGTGAAGCCGGTAGTCGCAGATGTCGCCGCCATCGATCCGAATGCTGCCCGATTCGACGTCGCGGAATCGCGGGATGAGGCTCACGAGTGTCGACTTGCCGCTGCCGGTCGGTCCGACGATCCCGACGGTTTGGCCCGGCGCGACCGAGAACGTGATGTCGCGCAGGACCGGGCGATCGACGTCGTAACCGAAGGCGACGTGCTCGAAGTCGATTTGGCCGCGGAACGGCGGCGGTTCGGTGGGCATCGGACGTTCCGGCACCGTCTTGTCGGCGTCACAGATCGCCGTTACACGCTCGAAGCCAACGCTGACCTGAGCGAGGGTGTTCGTCATGACCGACAGGTCGCGGACCGGTTGGAAGAACTTGGTCAGATACGTCAGGAAAACGGTCAACGCCCCTGCCGTCATCGCGCCGCCGAGGATCAGCAGCGAGCCTCGCCACAACACCACTCCCGTACATATCGCGATGACCAGGCCGACGGTCGGCGATAGCAACGCCGACAGCCGTCTAGTGGCCAGCCACGCCGCCACGGTGTCGCCACTGGCCTTGCGCAACTGCTGCTCGGCGAGGTCCTGACGCGAGTATGCCTGCACCAGTTCGATCGACTGCAGGCCTTCCTGCAACGTGGCCAGCAGGTCGGACTGCCGAACGCGCACGTCGCGGACCGCGACCTTGACCGCACGGTTGATACGCAGGACCAGGAGCACGAGCAGCGGCGTCACCGTCAGGGCAATCAGCGTGAAATCCCAACGGAGCATGAACATTACGATGACGATTCCGACCAGTGTCAGCGAGTCGGTCGTGATGTTGAGCGTGTTCGTCGAAGCGAAACTTTGGATCGTCTGCACGTCGCCGGTGAGCGTCGACAGTATGGTCCCCACCCGGTGCGTGTCGTAGTAGGACAGCGACAGCTCTTGGAGGTGGTGATAGAGCCGTACCCGCAGATCGTTTCCTACGCTTTGCCCGAGGCTCTCGGTGAAGTAGCTCGCCATGTAGAACGCGATGCCCGTCACCACGGCGATGGCCACGGTGACGATCCCGGCAGCGGCAGCGACGTGAGCCTTCGACGTTCCTCCCAACATCGGCAGAAGCCAACTGATCCATTGCGGCGGAGGGTGATCGCCGACGACGTTGTCCAGGATGATCTTGAGCGGCCATGGCACGGCGAGGCTCATGGCCATCTGCACGAGGATCAACACCAAGAGCACCGTGAGGATCACGCGGTGCGGTCGGAGCAACTCGCGGAGTAGAGGCGGCACGGCAGACACCTTCCGGTTTCGACGCACACTTGGGCGGAACGCTAGCAGCGAGGCGTAAGCGATGCGGCGGGCAACGTGTCACCGACTGCATGACAGGTTCGGGGGATGTCGATGCAGATGGTCGGTGGTGAAGCCAACCGCGACGTGACGTCCGCCTGAACCCGCCGTCACCAAGACTTTTCCAAGAATTTCGCCAAGATTTCGTCAAGCGGGTGCCTGCAAGCTTCCCCTCAACGAACCACTCGGAGAGGAGAACACGATGCGGAACCACACACGACCCAACCTGCGGTCGGTACGCAAGGTCGAAGAACCGTCGCTGCAATTCGTCACCATCCACGGCCACGAACGCGCCTTCCGCATCGCCGGCTCCGGGCCCGCAATCCTGATGATCCACGGTGTCGGAGACAGCTCCGAGACGTGGAACAGCGTCCATGCCAAACTCGCACAACGGTTTACCGTCATCGCGCCCGATCTTCTCGGCCACGGCGAGTCCGCCAAGCCCCGCGCCGACTACTCGGTGGCCGCCTTCGCCAACGGCATGCGCGACCTGCTGATCGCTTTGGGCATCCACCGCGTCACCGTCGTCGGACATTCGCTCGGCGGCGGCATCGCAGGACAATTCGCCTACCAGTACCCCGAATTCGTCGAACGCGTCGTGCTCGTCGCGGCGGGCGGCGTCACCACCGACGTAAGTCCCGCGCTGCGGTTGGCCGCAATGCCGATGGGGGCCGAGGCACTGGCCGCCCTGCGCCTTCCCGGCGCCATGCCCACGCTGCGCCTGTTCGGCCGGGCCGCCAAGACGGTGCTCGGAGCGACACAGATCGGACGTGACCTTCCCGACCTGCTCGGGCTCGTCGAGCGGTTGCGGGATCCCGCTGCGTTGTCGGCGTTTTCCCACACCCTGCGAGGCGCGGTCGATGGGCACGGCCAATACATCACGATGCTCGACCGCAGCTACCTCATGACAAGCGTTCCCACCCAGTTGATTTGGGGCGAAGACGATCCGATCATCCCGGTCAGCCACGCGCGGATCGCGCAAGAGGCGATGCCTGGCGCCCGCCTCGAGGTCTTCAAGGACTCCGGCCACATGCCGCACCACGACGATCCTGACAGGTTCGTCGAGACCGTCGAACGCTTCATCGACTCGACCGAGCCGGCGTACGTCGACCAGGACTACATCGCATCGCGGATGAAGAACCCGTCCGAGCGCGTCGCCGCTGCTCCGACCGAGGCCGTGTCACGGGGTGCATGATGTGGAGCGTCATGACCTCGCGAGGCGCGCGCGTCGACGGCATCAGGTGTGAACAGGACGCCCGGCGAGCCGTCCACATGCTGGGCATCACCGACGTAATCGGTCCGTACACCTGGCACGTGGTTGACAACGAGGGACAACGCTTCATCGCCGAGTTGCGACGCGCCGGCTGACGTGGGCGGTCCGCGAGCAACGTCGAGGCACTCGCTCCGCGCCATGGTCGAAACATCGGCGGGTACGAGCTACGACTCGCGTGCGCCGTTGAGTCACGCCTCGGCATTGCGTTCGCCAGGATGTCGATAAAAGACGAATTTACTGACGCCTACGTCAATGTAGGGCAAATCCTCGACACCTCGAATATGTCGAATGCCAGGACCTCAGCCATGACGTGACGCCATTCCGGGTCGAGCGCACCAGTGGAGCGCTCCGATAGCTGGAATGGGCTCGGCGATGCCGCTAGGCGTTCGTTGCCCCTGTCGGCCTATAAGCGGGCGAGGCCCCTTATTCGGTACGTGGACGGCCACGCAGCATCGTCACGCGGCGTCCTCGCCATCGACGAAAAGCAGATCCCCAAGACGCTGCCTGCCACGGAATCTGCTTGACCAAGCGGCGTGCGGTGCCTACTTACAGAGCTGAGTGATCGTGCCGTCGGCGGTGCCGGCGTCGTTGAGGAGCGCTGCTTGGCCCGGATCGCTGTTTTGCAGGCCCGCCGTGGCGCCCGCACCGATGTCCATCAGGTCGTTGGCGAACTTTCGCACGGCATTGCCCAGGTCAGATGGGGTCGCCGGGTCGAGACGGGCCAATAGATACTGTCCGCCGTCATAGAGCGACACGCGACCGTTCGCCGCGACGGCCAGGGCTCCCGTGACGTCCTCTGGCCCACCGGGCGCAGTCAGGTTGGTGTTCACCTTGACTCCCGTGCGCACCACGGTGAACGCATTGCAGATCTTGGTCTTCGCGTCGGACCGTTGTGCGTCGGTGTAGCTGGTGTCCTCGGCCGCGCCGCTGCCCGATTGAAAGGTACGGAACACCGCCCAGCCTGCGAGCCCGAGCGCCACGACCGAGATGACGGCGAAGAGCGGCACCGCCCACCCGGCGCTACTCTTTGCCGGTTTGCTTGGGGTCCGACTTACTCGGCGTATTTCCTCGGTCGCGTCCGTCATGACGTCAATCGTAGTTGCGTGGCCATCGCGTTCCGCGATTACTGACGCCAGCGAATATTCTTCCGATCGATTCCGGTGGTTTGGGAATTAGCTGCAGAGGTTGCTGTGCGAAACGGAAAGCGATACGGTGCGGACTGGTTCCGTGTGGGTTGGGTCACAAACGGGGTCAAGACATCGCGCGCCTCGCGCAGGCGCCGGCAACGCTGCTGCTGTCCGGATTGAAGAATCCGGACTGACGAAAGGTCGAGACCTACATGACTGCTGCTGCACACAGGGCTGCGAAGCATCGCGCCGCGAGTCGCCCATCGGCCGCCGGACGCGCAGCCGGTGGCGCCGTTGCGGGCGTCGCATTGACCGCGAGCGTCGCAGGCACCCTCGGTGCGGGCACGGCTAACGCGGCGCCGCCCTGCCCCGTCGCGTTGTGCGATCAGCTGCCCGGCCAGATCGGCAGCTTCGTCGGTACCGGCATCACG
>Ga0207710_10000130_pt1 | contig 90509 bp, 76 predicted proteins | sample KBSS24metaG_FD_184400 | JGI IMG/M metagenome (GOLD analysis project Ga0207710, IMG submission 184400) | Switchgrass rhizosphere microbial communities from Kellogg Biological Station, Michigan, USA - KBS S2-4 metaG (SPAdes) (version 2) | ecosystem: Host-associated > Plants > Roots > Rhizosphere...
GTCAAGGGCACAGCGATTAGACACCCTGTGAACTACCGAGGACTTCCCTATTTCCCGTGGCCGGATTGACAGCGGTCGAACAACTTCCAGTCTTCGGACGGTCTACCGGCATGGACTGGCCAGTTACTCAAACGTTCCGGGCAGAACTTACTCGCCGTTCAAGCAAAGCAAGTTTGAAAATGTTCAATGTCGTCGGTGTGGAGTCGGTTCGCGCGCTCGCCGGCGTCATGGAGGACAAGCGGGCGACAAAGGGAATCATGGTCACCACGTCGTGGTACGGGAAAACGAGCTGGGACTTCGCCAGCCGGCATGGCCGGATCGAGCTCATCGACAGCCCCCGGCTCAAGCATCTCCTGCACGAGCACGTCGGCCTGGACGTCCTCATCCCGCTGAAGCGTCGGCCGCCGTCGCACTGAGCCTGGCGAGGTCGCCGTCAGGCTCGTGAGTCACGTGGGGAGACGAGTGAGGTGGGTGTCCACCGCGGTCGCGTCCGACGGCAGCGCGCAGGCGGGGTCGATATCCCGGCCGAACGGCTGGACGTACGCGCCCCTGCTCGATCAGCCGAGCTCGCCAAGACCAGCGGTATCGCCCGGTTCTCGCTCGGCGTGATCCCGCCGGGGTCTGCTGGGCTCATTCGAGCCTGGGCGCGATATTGGGCAACCCGGCCGCGGCCATCGACTGCTGGTTTGCCTCCCCGAAGGCGAGAGCCGCCTGGATCATCGCGGGATTCGCTGCCACCCAGGCTGCGTGGGCGGCGCAGCGGCGGCGCATGTCCTCGGAGTCGAGCACGCTTTCGACCCAGGAGTTCATCGAGGTGTGGTCGGCCTCGGCGTACCGCTTGACCGCCTCGTAGGCCTCATCGGAGAGCCTGAGCGTGAATGTTCGGGCCAGGCTGATGATGCTGTCAAGATCTGACAGCATCATCCGAAGGTCTGTCGCGGCGGCGGCAGGCGGTCAGGCGCCGGCAAGGAGGTCGAGGCGGCCGAGGAGGTGGGGGGCGTTCGTGGCGCGGGCGTGGTCGCGCAGGTCGGCGAGGGTGGGTGGGGGGACTTCCAGGGTGCGGGCGGCGGGGACGAGGGCGGCCAGGAGGCCCGCGATGGTGGTGATGTCCCGGCGGCTGGTCATCGCCAGGCCGCGGTCCCGGATGGCGGCGCGGCGCAGGTCCGCGTCCTCGCACCAGAGCTGGGCGATGTGGTTCTTCGACAGTTCGAACGAGCCGAGGCGGTACAGCCGGAGCCTGCCCTCGCCGAAACTGGACCGGGGCAGGACCACACGCCACAGGCCGGCGGCGGTCTGCCGCACAGTTCCGGGGCCGTGAGCGAAACGGGCGAGCCAGGCCGTCCAGATGCCCAGCGGGACGCCCGGCTCCTCCGCCTCGATGAGCATGCGGGCTGAGTCGATCTCCCGGCAGACCCCGGCGAGAAAGGGATGCCGGTCGTCGGAGACGGCGGTGTAGGCGAGCAGTCCGTGGGCGGCGGTTTCGATGAGATAGCAGGGCAGATAGCCCTCGGTGGTGCCGAGTTCCTGAATAGGGCCGAGGGCGGCGGGCACGTTGAACTCGGCGCGGTCGGGCCGGGCGGCGAGTTCCGCGACCGCGCCGGGGCGCAGCGGGGTGCCGTCGAACAGGTGGCGGAACCGGGTGTAGCCGGGGGTGCGGTCCTCGGGGACTCTCGGGGTGGGCAGTACCGCGATCTTTCCGTCGTAGTAGGCGCGGGGAAAGGGTCGACCGGTGAACCGCTCGAACATCAGGAGTTGGCGGCTTTCCTTCGTCACATACCGGACGCCGGCCCGCCACGACTCCAGCCCGAGCGGGGTCAGCGCCACCCCCGTGGGGCCGTCGCTGACGGTGAGGTGGCCGATCGCGGCGAGGCAGTCCAGGCAGAGGCGTACGAGCGTGGCCGGCAGGGAGAAGAAGGCGGCGAGTTCGTCGACGGTGCGCAGCCGGCCCTCGGCGACGGCGCGGACGAGGAAATGGTCGAGCACCTCGCACGCCTGCGGATCGTGCACGGACGCGCTGATCTCGACCTGCCACAGCGGCCACAGCACGGGAAACAGCCGCAGCGGGCGGACATCCGGAATCGTCGCCGCGTTCTCCAGGGCCCGCCGGGACGTGAGGTCGATGGCGCGCGCCCTGGTCAGCAGCTCCCCCAGGCCGACGGTGGCGGCATCGGCGAGATGGCGGCGGTCGAGGGTCAGGTCGAGGACGAGGTGTCGGCCTGGTGCGGCCTGCGGGCCGAGAGTGAGTGCCTCGGCGAGGTCAAGCTGGGTGCGCGGATCGGACACCCGGGTGACAACCTCGGCGGTATGACGCACCCGCAGCGGATCCGCCGGTGCGGGTGCGGGGGTACCGCCGGGCGGCTGCAGGGGTGGCCGGTGGGTGGCCGCAGACCGCGCCGGGAGACGACGATGTCCGAACTGAATCGTCGAGAAGTCCGTAGGCATGAATACGGCCTCGTTCCGTTGCCGGGAACCGACACAGGACGTGAGACCCGACTTGGGCCATTTAGTGCGTGCCGTGGATGGCGTCGAGAGCGGCGCGGAGGTCGTCGGGGAGGGGGTCGGCGGCGGTGATGGTGTGGTCGCCGGCCTGGATGGTGATGGTGCGGTAGCGGCGGGCGGTGGTGACGAACTTGCGGAGGGGCCAGCCGGTGGTGTTCTCGATCCAGCGGCTGACGGCGAGGGCGGCGAACACGATGTTCAGGTGTGCTTCGATCGACTCTCGGGTGTGGTGGTAGACAGGTCGGGCGGCGAGGTCGGACTTGCTCATCCGGAAGCTTTTCTCGACGTTGAGGAGCCGGCTGTAGGTGGCGATGACCTGGGCGGGGTCGGGGTTCGGTAGGTTGGTGACGTAGCCCTTGATCCCTGCCAGGGCACGGTTCTTGGCTTCCAGGGTGCGGTTGACGGACTTGTCGGCGCCGGTGAGGCGCACGTATCGGTTGCGTTTGACCGGGGTCCTGCCTGCGACGGCGTTCTCGGCCTTGGTGACCTGCTGGTCGATTCCCCGCAGGGTGCGTCGGGCCCGGTCGGCCTTGTACTGGTAGATGAACGTGTGGTCACGGCGGTGATCGGTCGGGCCAGCGGGCCAGGGTTGGACGAAGACGTGCCCGTCGGGGATCTCGCGGTCCGGGTGCTGTTCGCGCCACGTGCGGATCAGGTAGGGGACGTCGGGGACGCGGGCGCCGAGGATGAACGACAGCCCGGCCGCCTCGATGGCCTGCTTGTTCGCCTCGGAGACCATGCCGGCGTCCGCCACAACCGTCACCTCGGACAGGTCGTGGGCCTGCAGAAAGCCGGTCAGGACAGGCAGCATCGTGGTGGTCTCGGCCCGGTTGCCCTCGAACGCGTGGACCATCAGCGGGAAGCCCGCGCCGTCGGTGAGCAGGCCGACGGTGATCTGCGGTTCGAGGCGTCGTTCCTTGGAGTTATGCCGAGTTCGACATAACTCCAATTATGTGAAGCGATCGGTTATGTGAGGCCGGTGCCGCTGGTCACGGCGTGGGGATGTGCCCACCGGCTTCGCATAACGTTCAGGCGATGGTGGTCAAGAACGCGAGGAGGTCGTTCCTGGTGGCGTCGTCGAAGTGGGTGCTGAGGACGATGTTGCGTGCGGCTTTCTCGATGGCGACGCGCTTGAGTTCGGGGTTGGTCTTGGCGTAGATCCCAGTCGTGGTCACTTTGAAGTGGGCCCCACGCGGATTTCTCCTGCTGCGATCTATGACGGCCCTTGAAATATTTAGGTCCCGTTCGGGCGTACGTGTTCGAAGATGACGTCCTCGACCTCCCGAAGCTCTTGTTCGATGGCCTCGGCGAGGTTTGGGTTGTCGATGATGACGCCGAATTCCAGGTTCGCGTTCTCAGCGCTCCAGGAGAAGTTCGCGCTGGTGACGAGCAGGAACCTGTGGTCGATCGACAGGAACTTCGCGTGGTTGCGCACCTGATGGCCATCGAAACGCTTCGTCCGAAGGGTCAGACCTGGGTGCAGGTGCGCCGCGACCTCGACCGTTGTCGGTGACCCTGATCGCCGTCGTCCGGTATCAGCGGCGGCCGTGTCGATGTAGACCTTCAGTATGATCTCGGGTCGCTCGGCCGCTCGCCGCAGTGCCTTCCACAGGCCCGATGATCGCTGGAAGTTGAACGTCGAGCAGACGATCGAGTATCTCGCGCTGTTCACCAGGTACGTCACCGACTGCGTAAGCCGTCCGTGCTGGGCCAGGTGGCCCGGCATCGTCCAAAGCGGGTCCACGGTCGTCGGCGCCGACCGTGCGCCTTCGATCGCGCGCAGCACGGCGATCATGGCCGCCTGGTCGATGCCTGACAGCAGGAGGCGGATTTCCGCCCGGCGGCCGGCCGGCACGACGCGCAGTGATGCGGTGAGCGTGTCGTCGTCTGCCAGGTGGTCCGCGATCTCCCGCGCCTCGCTCCCGGTCAGCAGCACGCCGAGCTTCCTGGCCGGGTCATCCGAAGAACCCAAGGGAGCTTCCTGGGAGGTCGATGAGGAACCGCCGGTCCAGGAACCGGTTGGCCCGCTCGCACGACGTCTCGGAGGCCATTACGCAGCAGTGGCATGCCGCGCCGTGCAGGAAGTCCTCCGGGTCGGCGGGAGTGCGGCGCGCGCAGATCGGATCCGAACCGCCGCCGTCGGAGGAGGAGCAGATCGCCGCGCTTGGCGACTGGGATCCGGTCGATCTGCTCGTCCCGGAGTGGCGGTACCTGCTCGACGACCCGCTCGGAGACCGGCATGAGGACAAGGCCAGCGGCCTGAAGCGCATGACCCGACTGCCTGCGGACCGCCCCTCACGACAGCTCGTCCGTAAGGCGCGTTCATTTATCCTCCGTAGCCCGCTGCGTGCCCATCGAAAGCGGTCGAGGAGGAAGCATAGCGAGGGCTTGGGGGGACGGTCAGCGTTCTGGGGTGGCGAGAATCTTGAAGAGCATGGTGTTGACATCGGTCAGGGTCTGCGTATCGACGCGCCCGACAGAGGCGTCGAGCCTGGTCTTCGGCACGAAGGTGACCAGACCCATGACCGCCCAGCGGCCCGCGCCGAGGTCGACACAGAAGCCTTCGTCCGTGGCCTGCTCGACAACGAGAGCGGCCAGCACGGTGGGCTCCGCGGCGATCTCGTTATAGACCGTTGAGCTGATTATCAGCACTTCGCGCGGTGCGCCCTGGGTGTGCGTGGTCCAGATCTCGCCGCGGCGCGGTGGGCTCACTCGCTGGTGCGCGCGATGTTGGGCAACCCGGCTGCGGCCATCGACTGCTGGTTTTCCTCGCCGAATGCGAGGGCTGCCTGGATCACCGCGGGATTCGCCGTCACCCAGGCGGCGTGCGCGGCGCAGCGGCGGCGCATGTCCTCGGAATCGAGGACGCTCTCGACCCAGGCGTTCATCGAGGTGTGGTCGGCCTCCGCGTACCGCTTGACCGCCTCGTAGGCCTCGTCGGAGAGCCGGAGCGTGAGCGTTCGGGACATGCAGGCGATGCTATCAAGATCTGATAGCACCATGTGCGGGCTATGCGGGTCAGGCGCCGGCGAGGAGGTCGAGGCGGCCGAGCATGTGGGGGGCGCCGGTGGCGCGGGCGTGGGCGCGCAGGTCGGCGAGGGTGGGTGGGGGGACCTCCAGGGAGCGGGCGGCGGGGGCGACGGCGTCGAGCAGCTGGGCGATCGTGGTGATGGTGCGGCGGCTGGTCAACGCCAGGGCGCGGTCGAGTAGCGCGTCACGGCGCAGGTCACGGTCCTCGCACCAGAGCTGGGCGATGTGGTTCTTCGACAGTTCGAACGAGCCGAGGCGGTACAGCGCGACCTTTCCCGCGCCGAAGCTGGACCGGGGCAGGACCACGCGCCACAGGCCGGCGGGCGTCTGGCGCACGGTTCCCGTGCCGTGGGCGAATCGGGCGAGCCAGGCCGTCCAGATGTCGAGCGGGACACCGGGGTCCTCCGCCTCGATGAGCATGCGGGCGGAGTCGACCTCACGGCAGACCTCGGCGAGAAAGGGATCCCGGTCGTCGGAGACGGCGGTGTAGGCGAGCAGTCCGTGTGCGGCGGTCTCGATGAGATAGCAGGGCAGGTAGCCCTCGGTGGTGCCGAGTTCCTGGATCGGGCCGAGTGCGGCGGGCACGTTGAACGCGGCGCGGTCGGCGCGGCCGGCGAGGGCCGCGACCGCACCGGGGCGCAGCGGGGTGGCGTCGAACAGGGCGCGGAATCGGGTGTAACCGGGGGCACGATCCTCGGGAATCGTCGGCGTCGGCAGTACCGCGATCTTTCCGTCGTAGTACGCTCGGGGAAACGGTCGGCCGGTGAATCGTTCGAACATCAGGCGCTGGCGGCTTTCCTTCGCCACATACCGGACGCCGGCCCGCCACGATTCCACCCCGAGCGGAGTCAGCGCCACCCGCCCGCCGGCCACAGCGGTGTCATCGACGGTGAGGTGCCCGATGGCCGCGAGGAAGTCCAGGCAGCGGCGGACGAGCACGGCCGGCAGCGAGAAGAACGCGGCGAGTTCGTCGGCGGTGTGCAGCCGGCCCTCCGCGATGGCGCGGACCAGGAAGTGGTCGAGTACCTCGTAGGCCTGCGGATCGTGCACGGACGCGCTGATCTCCACCTGCCACAGCGGCCACAGCACCGGAAACAGCCGCAGCGGGCGGACGTCCGGAATGGTCGCGGCATTCTCCAGCGCCCGCCGGGAGGGATAGAGGACCGCCTTCGCCGTCGTCACCGATACTCCCGCAGAAGCCGTCCGACCTCGGCGGAACCGCGCAGGTCGCCGTTCGCCCGCAGGTAGTCGACCAGGGAGCGGGCGAGCGCGGCGAACGACTCGTCGCCGGCGGAGCACAGCGTCGAGGTGTCGCCGACGAGGACGAGCTGCTGTTTCGCGCGGGTGATGGCGACGTTGAGCCGGCGCAGCTCGGAGAGGAATCCGACGGAGCCGGTCCGATTGCTGCGGGTAAAACCGTAGACGATCAGGTCGCGTTCGCCGCCCTGGAACGAGTCGACGGTGCCGATGTTCTCGGTGACCCGGCCCGGATCGCCGAGTTCGCGGGTGAGCGCGGCCTCGATCCGGGCCGCCTGCGCCCGGTAGGGCACGATCACCGCCCAGTTCCCGTAGTAGCCGGCCGCGCGGGCCACGAATCCGGCGATCAGTTCGGCCTCCAGTTCGTTGACGTAACCGCGCTGCTGCCACGGCTCGGTGGCGCGCAGGGCCCGTTCGGCCCGTTCGTCGGCGGGACGGTCGGAGGTGTCGATCATCCCGAAGGGGCTGCGGAAGATCGGGTCGCCGCCGCCGCCCTCGTGGCTGGTGCGCAGACGCCCCTGGTAAAAGGCGTTCGAGACGAAGCGGGCGAGCACCTCGGGCATCCGGCGTTGCAGGGTGAGCTCGACCCGCTGGGCATCGCGGGCGCGGGGAAAGAGCCGTTCGAAGCCGCTCGCGACGAGCAGATCGCCGATCTCCCGCGCGTCGGCGGGCGTCAGGACGTCGGCACCGGCACCGCGGGTCAGCTCCTGCGACCACCGCTTGACCTCCTCGTCCAGGAACGGCGGGAGCTGATGGTGGTCGCCGACGAGGATGGACCGGCGCGCCCGCACCATCGGGACGAGCATGTTCGGCGTGGAGATCTGCCCCGCCTCGTCGATGATCGCCACGTCGAAGACGATGTCGGTAAGCAGCGGGCTGCTGGCCGTCCCGACGCAGGTGGTGGCGACGACCTGGGCATAGCGGACGAGCTCGTGGCGCAGCTCGGTCTCCGCGTCGCCGATCCGGGAACGCCACTCGGCGAGCAGCGCACCACGGGCCCGCACCGTCGTGACCGCCTGGGACGCCCAGGCCAGGAACCGCTCCCAGGCGGGTCCGTCTTCCGGATCAGGCGCGATGCCCTCCGGCACCGCCAGCATAGGACGCAGCGCGCCGGTGATCACCGACGCGGCATGGGCCGTGTCCCGGTGGCACTCGGCGATGGTGGCGGTCAGCTCGTCCTTTTCGGCGACGAGGGGGCCACAGTGGGGGTCGGCGGCGGCGAGGGCGGCGGCCTGAGCGCGCAGGGACTCGCGCGTCGCGGCGACCCGGGCCAGGTCCGTCTCGACGGCGGCCCGCTCGGCGAACGTGCGGGACAGCCGGCCGCGCAGTCGCCCCAGCCGCCAGCGACGCCACCAGCCCAGTGGGCCTGCGGCATCGGCGGCGGTCTGCCGCCCGGGCTCGGCGGTGCGCAGTGCGACGATCAGTTCGTCGAGGCCGTCGAGACGGGCGCGGCAGCGGTCATGGTCGGCCTCGGCGCGCCGGCGGGCGCTGGCGAGCTCGGGGGAGAGGGTCGCGAGCGCGTCGTCGAGGGCCCGTCCGATCTCCTCGTGCCGGGCCTGCGCGTCGGCCGCGACGGCTCGCCGATCGGCGAGGTGGTCGAGCCACTGGCGCAGGACCGGCTCCGCCTGGCCGAAGGCGGTCAGCAGGTCGATCTGGGCGGTATCGGCGAGGATGCCCGCCCGGACCTCCTCCATCAGGCTGTCGACGGTGCGGGCCCGGGCGGCGGCGGTCATCGAGCTCTCGCTGCCGACCCGGACGGCGTGCACGTCGTCCGGTGACAGGTTCGCGAGGACGTTGTCCACCGCTCGGTTCGTGTGCGAGGTGACGAGCACCGTCTCACCGCGGGCGGCGCAGGCCAGCACGATCTCGGTGATCGTCGTCGTCTTGCCGGTGCCGGGAGGGCCGAGGACCAGCAGCAGGTCGGGCACGGTCAACGCCCGGCGGAACGCGTCCCGCTGGTTGTCGTCGAGGGTGCGGCGGGGCTCGGCCTCCCCGTCCGGCTGGAACGGGGCGAACGCGCCGTCGACGAGGACGGGCAGCAGGGCCGGGTTCGCGGATTCGCCGTTCGCCAGCGTCTCCACCGCGGCCCGTTGCTTGGAGTAGACGAGGTCGCTGGGCAGCACCCGCAGCTCACCCTGCGGGGGGAGTGCGCGAAAGTCCACCGACTGGTCGAAGCGGACGACGACCTCCCGGCCGTCGGCCCGGTCCACCCGTCCGCGCAGCTCGGGCTGGTCGGCGATCTGTACCAGCGCGTTCGCCGTCACACCGCCCGCGCGGGCCAGGTGAAAGACGTACACGCCCCGGCCCGAGTAGCGCTGCTCCCGGGCCGCCTCCCGGCGCGCGTACGGCAACGGCGGCGCCAGCTCCTGGCGGGCGATCTCGATGTCCCGGCTCGCCTCGATGACCCGTTCGACGAGGTCAAGGTAGTGCCGATGGTGCGCCGGGAGGCCTTGGCCCTGCTGGCCCGCCGCGCCCGGTCCCCTCGCACCGGCGAGCAGCGCGTCCCAGGCCTGGCGCAGCTCGGCGATCTGCGACGACCAGGGCTGGTCGAACGCACCGCGTGGCAGGTCACGGACGTGCCCGAAGGCGCGCCATCCGGACGGGCAGTGCAGCAGCAGCGCGGCGGTGGTCAGCCGGTCCTCGTCGCGGAAGGTCCGCGGGGAGACGTGGCCCAGCCGGTAGCCGTCGCTCTGCTGGGTCAGGTACAGCGAGGCGACGTGGCGGCTGGCGTAGACCACGAGCTTGTGCCTGCTCGGATCGTCGCGCTCGGGTTCCAGCCGGGCGGGCAGCGCGCCCCGGGCCGACAGCGCGCTCAGCTCGTCGACAAGCCGGTTGGGCTGCCCGCCGAGCTGCTCGATGGCCCGCTGCGCAGGGATGACGGCAAGCGGCCACCGCAGCGTCACTACACGCGTGGTCATGACCGCCCCTCGCCGGGCTCGCCGACGGACAGCCGGCGCCGGGCGGCCCACAAGCCGCTCGCCAGCTCGCCGACGCGCGGGCGGCTGGCCGGGTCCGGGGCGAGTGCCCGGGCGAGCAGCTCGTTCAGCTGGTCGGGGATCCCGGGCAGCGGGACGTCCCGCGGATGGCGTCCCCCGACGGCGGTGAGCACGAGCACGGCGATCTGGTAGACGTCCGTCGCCGGACCCGGCCGCAACGAGGTGGGGGAGAGCAGGCCGGCCCCGGGCTGGCGCTGCTCGGGCGTCAGATGTGGGCCGGGTCCGGCAGGTCCGGCAGGCCCCGCAGCGGGGGTCTCGGGCAGCCCGGCGAGGCCCAGGTCCCGCAGGACCGGCTCCAGCCCGCCCTTGCCCGGACGCGGGAGCACGATCTCGTCCGGTGTCAGCCACCGATGCGCCAGCCCCTGCCGGTGCAGCACCCCGACCGTGCGGCACAGCCGGGCGGCGTCGGCGAGCACCGCGGCGGCGGCGATCCGGTCGGGGCCGCCCGCCTGCCCGGAGCCGGGGACACCGCTGGGGCCGGGGACACCGCCGGGGCCGGGTGGACGGCCAGGACCGCCGAGGTCGGCGCCGAACCCGGACTCGCCGTGGACCTCCCGCCATGGCCGTCCGATCGGGGCGGACATGACCAGTGCCGCGAACTCGGCAGCGCCGTGGCGGGCCAGCAACGCCGGAAGACCGACGGCGCCCCGGAGCTTGTCCAGCAGGTCGCCCTGTGCTCGCACGGCGGCGAGTCGCTCCGCTCCGTCAGTGGACGGGCGGCGGATCCGCATGTGACGGATGCGCACCGCCCGCGGGTCGGGCTCCAGCTCGCGGGCCGACGCGTCGCGCAGCACCCAGGAGCCGTCCGGTCCGGTGCACTCGATGATCGGCTCGTACAGCAGGTAGGTGGCCTCGCCGATCCGTAGCTCCACACCGCCGCGCCACGAGGTCACATCTGCGGCGCCGGCAGCATCGATCGCATGCGTGTCCGGTCGGATCCGCAGCCGCGTCGTGGCGGCCGGAGCCGGATCCTCCTGGGATCGTCCGTAGTAGACGCGCCGGATACCGGCGCATTTTGGCTCCATCAGCAGCGTGCGTAGCCGGGTCTCGTCCCAGAGGTCGATGGGAATGCTGGTCTCAGCCGTCCGCCGTGTGCGCCATGTGTCAAAGCGCTGGCTCCTCGGGCCGTCGAGGCTCACGGGGATGCACAGCGCCCACCCATCAATCCGATAGCCGCGGCGATCGGCCTCCTGGCACGCCCTCGCGAAGGATTTCCCGACGGCGTCCAGCTGTCCGTCCCCGACGCCGTTGATGAAGTACTTGACCTGCCAGATCCGCACCCGACTCGACAGATCACCGGTGTAGACGTCGATACCCCAGTCGCCGGGGTTGGGCGTGACGGTGTGGGCCGGGCCGTGCAGCTGGTCGACCAGCGACGTCACCATCTGCTCGAACTCGTGCCGACCGCCCGCCTCGTTGGCCCGCAGCCGATGAATACCGAAGTCGATGGGCGGCAGCCCCGCCGGAACGTCCACCAACCGAGCCCCCCGCCAGTCACGACCAGACGTGCACCCAGCCGATCCAGTAGGCGCCAGATCCGGCGTAGGGCAGCTTATCCGTATCGGACAGGGAACTATACGAAACTGGCGACCACGGGGGAGTCTCGCGCGTGCTCGGTCAGTCGTGTGGGGCGACGATCGGGATGGCCGCGTCCGTCGCCGCGGCGGCAAGCCGATCGTCGTAGGTGGCCAGGCCGCGGAGCTCGGGTCCGAAGATGCGGGCGGTGGACAGATGGATCGCGTCCAGGGAGCGAAGCATGCGATCGGGTTCGTTCATGGCCGCGTCGACGATCTCGTCGTCGATGGCCACGTAGTCGAAGGCGAGCAGCAGATCTCTCGCCTCGGGTAGCGCGGACGGCATGACCCGCCCCACGGCGCGGATGAGCTCGATGCGGAGCAGTACCGAGCTGACCCAGGATGCGCGGGAGTTCTCGTCGTAGAACCGGGCGAAGGCGCGGGAATGTGTTTCCTGCGCCAGCAGCTTCAGCGCTGCGGAGGTGTCGACGTAGTAGAGGCTCACCAACGTTCCTCGTCGCGCAATGCCCGGAGGGCATCGCCCAGCCGGTCGCCGCCGCTGCCCGCGCGCATCCTGGGTCGGTATCCCGGCCGGACGGCCCGCCGCACCCGTCCCGCCGCCACCAGTAGGTCGAGGGTCGGCGTCGGCGCGCGTTCCTCGACCGGCACGATCCGGGCAATAAGCCGGCCATACTCCGTGATGTCGATGGTCTCGCCGTGCCGCACCCGTGCCAGCACCTCACTGGTGTGGTGGCGCAGCTCCCGAAGGCCCACCGCGTGCTCGCCCTCGACAGTCATGATCCAAAATGTAGCACAGATTTGTGGCCACATCTCTTCGTGGCGGAGTCTGGCGTTGGGCACGCCGGTTCCCGGGCAGGCGGGCGAGGTGGTCGTCGACGGCGGTGAGCCAGGCGAGGGGTTGGGAGGCGTGGGGGCTGTGGTCGGCGTTCGCGATCACGGCGAGGTGGGCGCCGGGGATGGCGTGGGCCATGGTGGTCGCGGCGTCGCGCAGGCCGGTGTCGTGCTCCCCGACGATGACGGTGGTCGGCGCGCGGATCTCGGTGAGGCGGTCGACGAGCGACGGGTAGGTGTCGAGTTCGCGGCCGAGGGTGCGCAGTGCCTCGGGGTCCACACGGGTGATGCCGTCCGCGGCGCGCTGGGCCGGGCTCGCCGCGTGGTGCGCGAGGGCGGTGGGATCGGCTGGCTCGGCTGACGTGGGGGAGTCCGGGGTGGGACGGTGCGCGGACAGGAGTGCGGCCGCGCCGTCGAGGAGGGCGCCGACGAGGCGGCGGGCGACCGGGCCGGTCGCGGACGCGGGAGCGGCGGCGGTGTCGACGAGGACCAGCGAACGTACCCGGTCCGGGTGGTCAAGGGTGTAGCGCAGGGCGATCACCCCGCCCATCGAGTGGCCGACGAGGTGCACCGGCTCGGAGCCGATCGCGTCGAGGACGGCGACGAGGTCCGCGAGCAGAAGATCGAACGAATAGCCGTCGGGGACGACACCACCACCAAGGACGGGCGGTCCCGCGGGACCGGGGGATCGGATCGCGGGACCGGGTGAACCGGCGGGCAGCGGTAGTTCGGCGAGACGGGGTGGTCCCGCGGGACCGTCGGCGACGGGGTCGCTCTGACCGTGGCCGCGCTGGTCGTAGGCCACGACGCGGCGGGTGGTGGCGAGATCGGGCGCCACCGAGGCCCAGTCCGCGACGCTGCCGGCGATGCCGTGCACCAGCACCAGGGGTGCGTCGTCGCCGGGCCGTCCATCGGCGGCGGCAGCGGGGCCGCCGTCCGGGCGGAGTTCCTCCACGTGGAGGGTGAGGCCGGTCGCGCCCGTCGCTTGCCACTGCCGCGTGTCGCCCATACCCGCCATCCTCTCCTGGATGCCACGGCCGTCGTGGCGCACGGCAATCGCGATCAGGGGGCGGGGCGTGACGAGGGTCGCCCCCGCGACAGCGCTGGGGAGCCGTTTCCGCGCTCCGACAAGCTATTCTACGTGGGGTAGAACTTTCGACGTGATGTAGAAGATCGGTTCGCGGCTGAGCTGCCTACTGGTCGGCGCGGAGGAGATCCCGATGGTCGGAACGGGTGGTGGCGCGGCCGGGATGGTGGTGGCGGCGGGGGCGTCGACGGGGCTCGCGCGGGCGGAGACGGCGTTCTCGCTGGCGTTCCACATCTGCTTCGCGGTGTTCGGCGTCGGGATGCCGTGGCTGCTGCTCTACACCGAGGGGAAGTGGGTGCGCACCGGGGATCCGGTGTGGCTGGCGCTGACGAAGAAGTGGTCGCGGGCGTTCGCGGTTCTGTTCGCGGTCGGCGCCGTGTCGGGGACGGTGCTGTCGGTCGAGTTCGGGTTGCTGTGGCCGGCGTTCATGGCGCGGTACGGCGGGGTGCTCGGGCTGTCGTTCACCCTCGAGGGGTTCGCGTTCTTCGCCGAGGCGATCTTCATCGGAATGTACCTGTACGGCTGGAAGCGGCTCTCCCCGCGGGCGCACTGGCTCACCCTGTGGCCGATCGCGATCGCCGGGACGTTGTCCACCCTGTTCATCATCACGGCGAACGCCTGGATGAACGTGCCCGGCCACGTCCGCGAACTCGACGGAAAGGTCGTCTCGGCGGAGCCGCTGGCGCCGTTCCTCAGTCCGTCGGCGCCGGCGCAGATCGTGCACATGCTGCTCGCGGCGTTGATGTGCACCGGCGGGTTGGTGGCGGGCGTCTACGCCGCCGGCATGCTGCGCGGGCGGCGCGACACCTACCACCAGCGCGGACTGCGGGTCGGGCTCGCGGTTGTGCTCGTCTGCGCGCCGTTGCAGCTCGTCTCCGGTGACCTCGCGGCCCGGGTCGTCGGGGACCGCCAGCCCCTCAAGCTCGCCGCGATGGAGGGCCTGTTCCACACCCGCACCGGCGCACCGTTGACGATCGGCGGCTTCTATGACAACGCGACCGGTGAGGTCCGCTACGGCATCGAGATCCCGAAGCTGCTCTCCCTGATCGAGGGCTTCCACCCCGACGCCCGCATCACCGGCCTGGACGCCGCGCCCCCCGCCGACCGCCCCAACGCCGCCCTCGTGCATGGCGCGTTCACCGTCATGGTCGGCCTTGGCTCGGCGCTGATCGTGCTGGCGGCGCTCGTCGCCCTCGTCATGCTGCGCCGCTGGCGTCGCGGCAGGGGTGGTCGGCATCGGAGCGGTGCTGATGGTGTGGGCCGGCGTCCGCTGGTGCCGACGGGACGGCCGTGGCTGTGGGCGGCGGTGGCGACGGGACCGGCCGCCATGGTGGCGATGCTCGCCGGCTGGGAGGTCACCGAGGGTGGGCGCCAGCCGTGGATCGTCTACGGCCGGATGCGCGTCTCGGACGCGGTGACCGCGAGCCCCGGCGTCGGCTGGACGTTCGCCGGCACCATCGTCCTCTACCTGGGCCTGGCGACGGCTCTGATCCTCATCCTGCGCCGAATGGCTACTGGGGGCCGCGGCCCGGACGCCCCGGCGTTGCCGTCCACCCGCCCGCCCCTGGACGACGTCGACGACGGCGACCCACGCCCGGTGTCACCGCGGGTGGAGGCAGATGCGCGGGCCGGTGCCAGGGCGCTCGGGCGAGGAGGACGGCGATGAGCGCGGCGGATCTGCTGCTGGTGGTCATGGTGGGCGGGCTGACCGCGTACGCGCTGCTCGCCGGTGCGGACTTCGGGGGTGGGGTGTGGGACCTGCTCGCCCGCGGCCGCGACGCCGGCGACCAGCGGCGTCTCATCTCCAGGGCGCTGGGGCCGGTGTGGGAGGCCAACCACGTCTGGCTGATCTTCGTGCTGGTGGCGCTGTTCAGCGGGTTCTCGGAGGCGTTCGGGATCATCGGGTCGACGTTGCAGGTGCCGCTGATCTGCGCACTGGTGGGGATCGTGCTGCGCGGGTCGGCGTACGTCTACCGTGCGTACGGCGGTGGCGCTGCCGGGCCGGACCGCTGGTGGGGGCACGTGTTCGCGGTCGCCTCGACGGTGACGCCGTTCGCGCTGGGCGTCACCGGCGCGGCGCTCGCGACCGGTGACCTGGCCGAGGACGATCCGTGGCGTCCGCTCACGAACTCGTTCGGCCTGGTCTGCGGCCTGTTCGCGGTGACGGTGACGGCGTTCCTCGCCGCCGTCTACCTGTGCCGGGACGCGGCGGGCTCGCCGGCGACGGAGCATCTCGTGGCCGGGATGCGCCGGCGCGCTCTCGCTGGGGCCCTCGCCTCGGGGGCGCTGGCGGCGGTGCTGCTGCCTCTGCTGTGGTCGGATGCGCCGGTCGTGGCGGACCGGTTCGCCGAGCGGTCGATCCCGTTCGCCGTGCTGTCGGCGGGTGGCGGCGCGGCGGCGCTCGTGCTGCTCTGGCGGCACCGCTTCACCGCCGCCCGGGTCGCCGCCGGCCTCGCCGTCGCCGGCGTCCTGTGGGGCTGGGCCGCCGCTCAGTACCCGGACCTGGTCGTCGGCCGCGCGACCGCCAACTCCGCCGCCGCGCCCGAGGCGAACCTGGTCGCCATGCTCATCGCCATCGCCCTGGGCATGCTGGTGATCGTCCCGTCGATGGTGCTGCTGTTCCGCCTCTTCGCCCGCCCCGACACCGACGCGGACCTCGCCGACGAGCACTGACCGTGCCATCGGGTGGCGCTCGTGATCAGCGCGAGTGAGAGGCCAGGACAGTAGGGTGAGGTCGCTCGCGAGGTGTGGCCAGGGGCGACGGAGGAGCACGGTGACGGCCGACGGGACTCAGGCGACGGTGGCGGACTTCCGGCCGCGGCGGTCGGTGCTCTACATGCCCGGCGCGAACGAGCGGGCGCTGGAGAAGGCGAAGGGGCTGCCGGCGGACGCGCTCATCCTCGACCTTGAGGACGCCGTCGCTCCCGCGGCCAAGGAGGCGGCCCGCGAGCGGGTGTGCGCCCTGGCCGCCGAGGGCGTCTACGGGCGGCGCGAGGTCATCATCCGGGTGAACGGGCGGGACACCTCCTGGCACGCCGACGACCTGCGCGCGGCCGCCAAGGCGGGGCCGGACGCCGTGCTCGTTCCCAAGGTCGGGTCGGCGGCGGAGGTGCAGGCCATCGAGGCCGATCTCATCGCCGCGGGCGCGCCGGAGCGCACGAGGATCTGGGTCATGGTCGAGACGCCGATCGCCATGCTGCGCGCCCTGGAGATCGCCGAGGCCTCGCCGCGCCTCGCCGCGTTCGTCATGGGCACCAACGACCTGGCCAACGAGCTGCGCGCCGAGCACGTGCCGGGCCGCGAGCCGCTGCTGGCGGGCCTCGGCCTGTGCCTGCTCGCCGCCCGCGCAGCCGGTAAGGCGATCATCGACGGCGTCTACAACGACGTGCGCAACGCCGAGGGCTTCGCCGCCGAGTGCCGCCAGGGCCGCGAGCTCGGCTTCGACGGCAAGACGCTGATCCACCCCGGCCAGGTCGAGCCGTGCAACGAGGCGTTCTCGCCGTCGGAGAAGCAGCTCGCCGAGGCGGCCGAGATCCTGCGGGCCTTCGAGGAGGCGGTGGCGCAGGGGCGTGGCGTCGTCACCGTCAACGGCCGGATGATCGAGAACCTGCACGTCGACAACGCCCGTCGCCTGCTCGCCGTCGACGCCGCCATCACCGAGCTCGCCGCCGCCGGGTAGGCGCGTGCGGGCGGGAGAATGGTCGGGATAACCCGACCATCGCTGGTGGGCGTACCGGCTGGGAGGCCGCCCCGGCCGGAGGCAGGGTGGGAGATGTCCGCCGCCGCGGTCCGGCGCCGTCCACGCGACGAGCTGCCGGGCCGGGGCGGCCTCCCTGGCCCACCCACCGCTAGTCGAGGCGTCGATGACCATGACCACCCCGCTGGAACCGGCCCACGAGCCGGCTGACGATCAGGCACCGCGCGCCGTCCATCCTGCTGCCGCACACTCTGCTGTCGAGCGCGGCGCCACGCCGCGGCTGCGCGGGCGAGTCGCGCGGGAGCTCGTGTACACGCTGGTCGACCTGCCGCTGGCGATCCTCGGATTCACCTACGTGGTGGTGGCGATCTCGACCGGATCCGCGCTCGCCGTCACGTTCCTCGGTCTGCCGTTGCTCGCCGCGATGCTGCAGGGTGCCCGCCGGCTCGGGGCGGCGCAGCGCGGCCTTGCCGGGAAGCTGCTGGGGGAGCGGGTGCCCGCGCCGATGCGGTTCCGCCCGCGCCGGCCGGGAGCGCTGGGCTGGATCTTCTCCGGGCTCGGGGACGGTGCCGGCTGGCGGGCGTTCTGCTATCTGCTCGTGAAGTTCCCGCTGGCAATCATCAACGTCGTGGTCGCCGTGACGCTGTGGGCCTACGGGCTCGGCGCTCTGTCATATCCCATCTGGCGTCGGTACCTTCCGCTGCAGCATGACAGCCACGGTGTCGCACATCGCGGCGAGTCCTTCAACTCGACCTTCTTCATCGACACCTGGCCGCGGATGGGCGCACAGATGGCCGTCGGGGTGGTGCTGCTCCTGCTCGCGGTTCCGGCGGTGCGCGGCCTGGTGGCGCTGGACCGGATGCTGATCCGTGGGCTGCTCGGCCCGACCCGGCGGTCGATCGCGGCCGCCAGGATGCGCGAGCTCGAGCACACCCGGGCCGCCGCCGTCGACGACTCGGCCGCCGCCCTGCGCCGCATCGAACGCGACCTGCATGACGGCGCGCAGGCCCGGCTCGTCGGTATGGCCATGAACCTCGGCATCGTCCGCGAGCGTCTCGCCACCGGCGGCGAGAACGTCGACCTGGACGAGACCCGCGAACTCGTCGACGCCGCCCACCGCGACGTCAAGGAGGCCCTCGTCGAGCTGCGCGATCTCGCCCGCGGCATCCATCCGCCGATCCTCGACCACGGTCTCGAGGCGGCGCTCGCGAGCCTCACCGCGCGCGGGCCGCTGCCCGTCCAGGTGCGGGTCGACCTGCCGAACCGGCCGTCCGCCGCGATCGAGACGATCGCCTACTTCTGCTGCGCGGAGCTGCTCACGAACACGGCCAAGCACGCCCATGCGACCGAGGCCCAGGTCGGCATCGTCGGCCGGGCCGGGCGGATCCGCATCACCGTCAGCGACAACGGCTGCGGCGGGGCCGACCCGAGCGCGGGCAGTGGGCTCGCCGGCCTCGTCGAACGCATCCGCACCGTCGATGGCTGGCTTGACGTCGTGAGCCCGGCCGGCGGCCCCACCCGTATCACCATCGACCTCCCTCTCCACGCCTGAACCCGGGCTCGGCCAGAATAAATATTCAGTACAGAAACAGGATTCGCGGGACGCGCCTGTCGGCCGGCGGGGTGGGTTCATTCGACGACGGGTGGTAGCCTCCGTCATCAGACCTCGCCACCGTGGCGAGAATGATGCTTGTCGCTGATGTTCCGGGGGATCCTTGTGACGATGTACAGCTTTGCGCGTGTCGATATTCCGACGGTAGGCCTCGGTGCTCCTCCTCCGCAGGTGACGCGCGAATAGATGATGGTTTCCTTTCGCGTAATGCCGCCGCGCGTTCTTGGCTCGGCACGGTGTGCCGTCGGGCTCGGCGGGATGGTGTTCGCCCTCGGCGCCGTCTGGTGGGCACGGCCTGGTCCATGGGCCTGGGCCGTCGCGCCGCTCCTCATGCTTGCCCTCCTGGCCGGCTCGGGCCGCTCGCGCGGCCAGGTCTGGATCGCGACGAGTACCGTCGGAGTTCTCGCCAGCACCGCTGACTACCTTGTGTGGCGGCTGTCGGTCACCAACTGGTCGGCGGCCTGGCTGTCGGTTCCGCTCCTTGCCGCCGAGATGTTCGGGGCCGCCCACGCGCTCGGGCTGCAGGCGACGATCTGGCCGAAGGCCGCGAGCCCGGTACGGCGCATCGACGATCCGAGTCGCTTTCCCATCTACCTCCTGATTCCCACGGCAGGAGAGCCGATGTCGGTGCTCGAACCGACGATCATCGGCGCGCTGGCAGCGCGGGCGGCATATCTGCGGCGGTATCCGTCGGCCCGGGTGCACGTCATCGTCTGCAATGACGGTCTCGTCGCGGGCAGCCCGGACTGGCGGCAGGTGGAAAGTTCGGTCACGAGGCTCGGTGTCACGTGCGTCACCCGCGCGACGGGGGGCGGGGCGAAAGCCGGAAACCTCGAGCACGCGCGAGCCCTCGTCGGCGCCACCGGAGACGCACTTCTCGCCGTCCTCGACGCGGACATGGTGCCCGCGCCCGATTTTCTGCTCGCCACCGTGACCCCGTTCTCCGATCCCGCGGTGGGCTGGGTCCAGACCGCGCAGTACTACCGAAACACCGATCTTCCGATGGCGCGCTGGGCGGCCGACCAGCAGTCCCTGTTCTACGAGGTGCTCTGCCCGGGGAAGGCCGCGCGCAACTCCGCCTTCATCTGCGGCACCAATGTCGTGATCCGGGCAGCGGCGCTCGATTCCATCGGCGGGATGCCGCAGGACTCGGTGACAGAGGACTTCGCCGCCTCCATCCGGCTTGCCCCCGACTGGCGCGGCGTCCACCTGACCGGACGCTTCGCCGAGGGCCTCGGGCCGGTCGACGCGGCCAGCTACCTCAAGCAGCAGAACCGTTGGGCGCGCGGCACCCTCGAGGTGCTCCGGCGGCACTGGAAGGATCTCGTCAGCCCACGGAGCAGACTGTCGGCGGCGCAGCGCCTGCAGTACGGACTGGCCTGCACGCACTACCTCTCCGGCGTGCGCGACCTCGTCTACCTGCTCTCTCCGGTCATCTTCGTGGTCAGCGGGATCCCGGCTGTCCGGGGCGCGGACACGGCCGGCTTCGTGCGGCATTTCGTCCCCTACTTCCTGTGCGGGCAGATGGCGTTCTGGATCGCCGCGCGCGGTCGCTCCACGTGGCGCGGAGTCGTCGCCGGTTTCATCTCCTTCCCCGTGCTCGTGACGGCCGCCCTCACTGTGCTGACCGGGTCTCGCAGCACGTTCACGATCACCTCGAAGCAGCGCGACGGCGCGGTCTCGTGGCGCCCTCTCCTCCCGCATCTGGCCGGACTGCTGCTTTGCCTGACTGGGCTCGGCACCCTCCTGGCACGGGGACTGTCCGCCCGCGGAGTGATTGCCGGGGCCTGGATCGCCTACATGGCCGTGATGCTGGCTGCCTTCTGCTCACTCGCGGTCTGGGATGCGCACCGCCAGCCCGCTGCACGCCGCGAGTCCACCGGACATCGCGGGGGTGCAGGGCGCCGCCAGCTCGCGGCGCACCGCCGGCGCCGGAGGTCGCGGGGGCCGTGGGGGCCGTGGGGGTCGTGGGGGCCGTGGGTACGGCTGCCCGCCCCGATTCGTACTGCGGCCGGCGCCGGTTGCGCGCTCGTGGTGGTGGTGGCCGCCATCAGCCTGTACGCGCGGGATTCCGCGCCGCGCCCCGCGCCTTTCCGCGTCGCGGCGCCATGCACGAACGAGCTGCGGGCCGGGCTCGCCGTCACCGCCGGCTCCTACACGGGGTATTCCAGGCTTGCCCGGGCGCTTGAGATGAACCGGATCTCGGCCCATTCTGCCGAGATCGGAGACCGCTTTCCCCGCGCATGGGCCGATGAGGTCCGATCGGCCGGCGGCATTCCCTGGCTGACCCTCACGTTCACCCACGATGGCGGTGGATCACTCACATCCGCACTGCCCGCCGTCGTCAACGCCGTCCAGGACGAATCCCTGCGGCGGTGGGCGCGGGCGGTCGCGAACTGGGGGCACCCGCTGTATCTCACCGTGCTTCCCTCGGTGGACCGTAACTACGCTGCCAGCTCGGCGGTGGCCAACGGTGGGGTTCCAGCGGACTCTGCCCGGGCCTGGGCGCACATTCGGCGGATCTTCCGTGCGAACCACGCCGACAACGTCGCCTGGACGTGGCAGCCCGCCGCGCCCGCCGACGATGCCGACGTCCGCCCTCCGGCCATGCAGATCGATGTCGTCGCCGTCACCTGGATCCAGTACCGGAACTCGGAATGGGTCAGCCCTCGCGAGGATCTCACCCGGGTACGGCTCGCGCATCCGGGGAAGCCGCTGCTGGTCACCCTGGCCGCAACGGGTGATCCGCGTACGGTCGGATCCTGGCTGGACTCGGCGGTGAGCGCCGCGCGATCAGCCCAGGCTGTCGGCCTCGTCTACCAGACGGATGGCCCTGATCCGCATGCGTCCCACCGTGCGTTCGCCGCCTGGCGGGCGGGCGCTTACCTCACCGCCCGCATCCTCCGACAGGGTCCGAACCACGCCGGGCTCGACACGGCCGACGGTACCCGTTCCATCAGCCGATGCGGAGTGAACTCGTGACCACCCGGACACCGCAGATCTCCTCCCAGACGCGCGATCCCGATACATTGATCCGCGACCTCCCGATCAGAGATGCGGCGTCCTGGAACGCGCTCTCCGTTGACGTGCTGTCTCTGGAGCGGGACGCCGTGGGGCGTGAAACTCCGCTGCACCAAGCCCCGCTACGGGACGCCCTGGGCCGAGACGCGCCATCCCAGACGTCTCCGGCCGGTGAACGAGGGCGACGGCGGGTGCGGCGTCCCGTCGGCGCGAGATGGGGGCTCGCCGCCGCCGCCGTGGTCCAGGTGATCATGTCGATCGGCCTGTCCTCCACGGCGTTTCAGGACGAGGCGCTCTACCTCGACGCCGGCCATCAGATCATCGCCTCCTGGCTGCATGGAACGCCCACCGCGGAGGATTTCGGCTCCTACTTCTCGGGATCGCCCTACGTCTACCCGCCGCTTGGCGCGCTGGTCGACGCCGTTGGCGGCCTCGCCGCCGCCCGGCTGCTCAGTCTTGCCTTCGGTGTCATGACGACGGTCCTGATCGCCGCGGTGGGCCGGGCCCTGTACGGCCGGACTGCCGGGGTCGCTGGCGCCGGGGCGTTCGTGCTGTCCGGGCCCGTCCTGTTCATCAGCCACTTCGCGACCTACGACGCGATGGCGCTGATGCTTCTGGTCGGTGGCCTTGCCACCGGGCTGCGCGCGGCAGATCTGATGCGGTCCGCTCGGGCTGGTGCGTGCGCCGTCATCGCGGGCTGTCTGCTCGCGGGGGCGGTGGTGACCAAGTACGTCGCGGTGCTGTTCGTCCCCTCGGCCGTCGTCCTCATGCTGATGGTGGCGCGGCGGCCATTCCGTCCGCCCGGAATCCTGCCTGCGCCCGCCCCACCGCCCGAGGACCAAGCGGCGCGCCAGGGACCGTCCGCGCGCCGGCAGCTTGTGCTCGTCGCGGGGATGATCCTCGGCATGGCCTGTGTGGCCGGAGCCTGGCTGGGGCTGAGCGGGACGGGCCAGCTTCACGGGCTCGTCACCACGACCCTGTCCCGCCGGGCGGTCGGGCCGACGTCGGCGATGGAGGTGACAGGGCGCGGCCTTGCCTTGGCGGCACCCACGCTGGTGGTAGCAGTGGCAGGACTGCTGATCGCCATGCGGCGGCAGCGGCGGCCCGGGCTCGCGGCGGCACTCCTGCTCTCGTCGCTCCTTCCGATCGTGTTCCAGGCCCGGTCCGGTGAACTGACCTCGCTGCACAAGCATGTGGCGTTCGGGCTGGCGTTCGCCGCGCCGCTTGCCGGGGCCGGTGTCGTCGCCCTGCTCGACCGGATCGGCGTCTATGACCCGCGCCATTCTCTCACCACACGGATCCTCGCCGCGTCCCTGGTGGGCGTTGTTCTGCTGGCGGGCGGTGCACGTGGTGCGCAGGACCTCTTTCGAGTCTGGGCAGACAGTCGGCCACTGACGGATCTGCTGCGGACACAGGTCCGGTTCGGTTCCGGCCACTACCTGGTCGAGGAATCGGAGGTGCCCCGCTACTACCTGCGGGACGTGACCGCGCCATGGCAGTGGAACGGTACCTACTTCTTCTACTATCGCGACCCCGGCAACGGAACCGTGTATACCGGCACCGCCGCCTACCGGCGGGCGCTCAACGACCGGTACTTCGACATCGTCGTCCTTCGTTTCGGCCCCTCTGCCGACCTCGACTGGCGGATACGCGACATCCTTCAGGACCGGGTGAAATATCGCCAGATCGCGCGACTCCCCGAACCAGGTGGCTGGAGCGTCTGGCGCCGAGCCGAGTCCTGAGGCGGCGCGGCCGATGCGCCTTCTGCCCGGGCCGACATGTGGGCCCGGGACGGGCAGGTCGCTACGCGTCCATCGTCGGAGCGGTGGATCGGGACTCAGTGTCGGCGAGACCGAGTTGATCGCCGCGATCGGAGATCTTCCGCTGCCGTCGTCCCACGACCTGTGGTCCCTGCCGCCTCGAGAGGTCAGCTCCGCCCCGAGTTGCGCACTGGTGAGCTCCCGGCAGCCGTGACACTGGACGGCAGCGGGCTGGCCGCCATCGTTTCTCGGTCCTCGGCGGCCCGTCGACCAGGCGCAACGTGAGGTGAACGGCGGGAACATGAATAGTGCGGGCGGCAATGATGTGGTGAGCGTTCGGCTCGGTCTGCTGGTTCTTTACTGCTCCGATCTGGAGGCATGCGTCGAATTCTATCGGGGTCTGGGGTTGGCGCTTGAACGGGAACGCCATGGTGGCGGTGCTGAACACTACGCCGCCGTCCTGGACGAAGGTGTGGTGTTCGAACTGTACCCGGGGACGGCTGGAGCTACGGGCTCGATGCGTGTCGGCCTCACCATCGTACGGGATGGTGTGTGGGCGGGTCCAGATCATGAGGGAGGGGTTCTTCGTGATCCGGAAGGGCGTGTTGTCGACCTGTGCGTAGTGCGTCGGCAATGAGGGCCTGGTCTGGCTGTCCGGAAACCTGGACTCGGTGTTCTGGTTGTGCTTTCTGACTGATCGGCAGCCATAAGGGGACGTTGTCCTGAGCGCCTCTCTCGGCTAGCATCGGATGCGTGTTCGATCTCCTGTAGGCGGCCGATGTGTCGGTTCCTGGGTTCGGTCGGCTGGTCTTGTGATGCGGTCCCTTTTCCGGATTGACTGTCTGGACGGTGAGTGCCATGTCCCTGTTCTCCGATTCGGTTGATCGGGATTTCTGCCAGGTGAGGGTGGGTGGCGAGGGGCGCGGTGATGGGTCTGTGGCTGATGGTGGGGGAGATCCTCTGGTCTCGTCGACGATTGATGGTCGGGTGGTCGGGGAGTTTGATGATCGTGAATGTCTGGAGGTGGATGCGGCGCTCGGGCGTGCGATCGGGCGATTGGAGGCTGCGCGGCTTGTTGTGCGGGCTCGGTTCGCGCGGAGTCGGCCTGCGGAGCTGGACGGGGGTGAGCAGCGGTTCCAGTCGTATGACGAGTTCGCGGCCGATGAGCTGGCTGCGGCGCTGGTTCTGGCGCCGGCGGAGGCGGAGAAGCAGTTGGCGTTCGCGGTGGGTGTTGCTCGTCGCATGCCGGTGGCGGTGTCGGCGCTGGCGGCGGGTGTGATCGACATGGCGCGGTTGCTTGCGCTGGAGCGGTTGACGGCTCCGTTGGATGAGGAGCAGGTCGAGGAGGTGGCCGGGCCGGTGTTGAGCGAGGGTGGTGGGCGTTCGAGCTGTCGTGCGTTCGCCGCCGCGGTGCGGCGGCGGATCGCGGTGGTGGATCCGCAGGGGGCACAGCGGCGGCGCCGGAAGGCTGTGGCGAGTCGGCGGGTGGGTCTGCGTGCGGAGGCGGATGGTCTTGCCCGGATGTCGGCGCTGCTTCCGGCGGAAAAGGCGGTGGGGGCGTTTCGCCGGCTTGATCATCTCGCGAGGAAGGCGGTGGCGCCGGGTGATGAGCGTGATCTCGATCAGCGTCGTGCTGATGTGTTCCTGGACCTGTTGATGGGGTGTGACAAGGAGCGGGTGCGGACGGAGCTGCTGGTGATTGTTCCGGTGGAGAGTCTGCTGGGGTTGTCGGAGAAGCCTGGTGAGCTACCGGGTTTCGGTCCGATCCCTGCTGATGTAGCGCGAAGGATGTCGACTGAGCCGGGTTGCGCGTTGCGGCGGGTTCTCACGGATCCGGTGGAGGGAAAGGTACTCGAGGTGTCGGACAAGAGGCTGCCGTCGGCGGCGTTGGACCGGTTCGTGCGGGTGCGTAACCCGGAATGTGTGTTCCCGGGCTGTCCGCTTCCTTCGACGGCCTGCGATCTGGACCATACCTGTGCACGGGTGGACGGTGGTGTGACGGGTGAGGCGAATCTGGGCCCACTGTGTCGTCATCACCATCGTCTGAAGCATGCGCCCTCCTTGGCGCCGTCGGACAATGGCGGGGATTCTGTCCGTGGAGGCCGCCACTGGACGTTGGAGCAGGTGAGATCCGGCGTGTTCGACTGGACCAGCCCGACCGGAATCCGGCGCCGCGAATACGCGGCGACCTATTCACAATAGCCCCATCGTTCCGAAGGCCGGCATCGGCTGCGATGCGGGAGCGGCGACCAGGCCGTGATCGTAAGGTGGCAGGTCGCCATCGGTGTCGCTTCGATCCGACTTTCGACTCGTGGTATTGCTACCTACGACTTCGCGGCGTGTGTCGGGTGCGCCTGATCGAGACTCGTAGCGTGCGAAGAACCGTCGGGCATGCACCGTCGGCTGATGAGCGGGCCTGGCAGGAGGTCGGTTGCCACGACGAGGGCAGGTACCGGGTCGCGGTCCGCGCTCGCCCTGGTGGCGCGGCAGGTCCGCTGGTTGTGCTGGCGCACGGCTTCGAGGAACGGTGGTCCGCCTGGCTGCCCCTCTGCGACCGCCTCCTTGAGGTAATGGACGGACGCCTCGACGTCCGGCTGCTCGATCTGCCGTGGCGAGCCAAGGCCGAGCCTTCCTGGGCCGGTCGCGCCGCGACTTCGTTGGCGGCGGCGATCCGTCTGTTGCCGCGAGCCCCGGACATCCTCGTCGCACATTCTCTGGCGGCCAATGCGATTCTCGATCATGTTGCCGTTGATCTGGCAGATCGCGGATCGTCGCCTCGCGGTCTCGTGCTGATCGAGGCGACGTACCACGGCGGGCGCTTCGCGTATCCCATGCCGGGAACGGAGTCGCCGGCGGAGGTGGAAGGCCTGCTCCGGTTGTGGATCGACGAGCGCGTTCGCCTCCATCTGGGCCCGCGGGCGGCGGACGTGTCGCCTCGGGCACGTGAGGCGATGGCGAGTCGAGTGTTGCGGGGGATTCCTCGGCAGGCTGGCCGGGCGCTGGTCGCGGAACTCCGGCGCACCGCGATGATCGGCGTCGCGGCGGTGTCGTCGCCGGTCGCCCTGGTCGGGGGTTCGAAGGATCGCTCCAGCCCCCGGGCCGGCATCGACTATCTCCACGCCGATCTACCCGATGCCAGCAAGCACATTCTGGCCGGCGCGGGCCACTTCGGCCATGTCGAGCGACCTGCAGAAGTGGCGGACGTCGTGCTTGCTCTTCATGCACGGCTTCACCCCTCGGGGCGCGAGCCCGCGGGCCTTGAGGTTCCTCATTCATCGGCGACCTGGAGGAAGGGCAGGGCTGTGCTACACGACAACGTCGGCCCCGTGTCGGGGATGGCGACGGACTCTGTGGAAACCGCTATCGTTCGTGGCTCCGACTTCGATCCAGTCGGGATCGTCCGGGGGCCGGACGACATCGCCCGCTACGTCAGTCGACCGCCGACGCTGGTCGCGATGCTGCGCGCGTCGGTGGAGCGCGCTGGATCCGCGGACGCTGTCATCGAGGTAGATGGGCCCCGACTGACCTACCAGCAGTTGTGGGATGGTGCGGCGACTGTGGCGGGCGGCCTGCGCTCCCGTGGGGTGCGGCCCGGCGACCGGGTTGCCCTGCGGCTTCCCGCCGGCGCCGAATGGTGCGTGGCGTTTCTCACCTCGTTGTTCGTCGGCGCTGCGGCGGTGCCGCTGAACACTCGGCTCACGGCCGCCGAGCTTGATGAGCTGTAGGCCGACGCCGATGTCGCGGTCACGATCGGACCGGGCGAGACGCGGGCGCTGGCTGGGCGTCCGTTCGTGTTCGACGGTGCTGAGCCTGACGATATGGCGGCCATCTTCTACACGTCTGGGACAGCGGGCCGGCCCAAGGGCGTGATCATGTCCCACGCCAACATTCTGGCCAACATCGAGTCGGCGCTGCGGGCTCAGACCATCGGGGACGGTGCCGACTGGCGGACGCTGATCTGCGTTCCGCTGTTCCACGTCACCGGATGCAACAGCCAGCTCCTGCCGGCATGGGAGCGCGGCGGCACGGCCGTCATCCTGCCGCGCTTCGACGTCGCCACCTACCTCCGCGTCGCGCGGCGGGGGCGGATCTCCCTCCTCGGTGGGGTGCCCTCGGTGTTCGGTCTTGTCCTGGACGCCCTTGAGCGCCCGGGCGCCGAGCCGTTCGACCGGGAGTTCGTCCGCTCGCTGTTCTACGGCGGAGCGCCGTTGGCGCCGACACTTGCCGACCGCCTACGCGCGGCGTTCCCTGCTGCTCGGCTCGGCCAGGGCTATGGCCTCACCGAAAGCTCGTCGTTCTGCTCGTACCTGCTCCATGATGATCCGCGCGACACGCTGCCCGTGGACCGTCGTGGCAGCGTTGGCCGTCCGGTACCGGTGGTCGACGCAACTCTCGCGCCGCTGACAGGGTCAGCTGGCAGGCAGGACAGTGACCCGGACACCGGCGAACCGCTTGTGCGCGGGCCCAACATCTGCGCCGGGTACTGGCGCCAGCCGGAGGCAACCAGCGCGACCTTCACCGACGGGTGGCTGCGCACGGGCGACCTGGCGAGGATCGACGCGGATGGCCATATACATCTGGTGGGCCGCGCCCTTGACCTGATTATTCGCGGCGGCGAGAACGTGTACCCGGCCGAGGTGGAACGAGTGCTGGGAGCCCATCCTGCGGTGCTCGAGATCGCCGTGGTCGGGGTGCCCTCCGCGGTGACGGGGGAGAAGGTCGCCGCCGCGCTGGTGCTGCGGCCCGGGGCGGGCGGCGTACTGCGGGCCGTGCTGCGGGCGGCTCGGTCGGAACTCGCCCGCTACAAGATCCCTGAGTTGGCGTGGGTGAGCTCTGGGCCACTGCCCCGCAACGCCGGCGGCAAGGTCGACAAGGTGGCCCTCACCCAGGTCGCAGCCTGGGGAGTGGCGCCGCGCTAGCGCTGCCCTCGCCGTCACCGTTCTCTCAGGAGGTCGTCCTATGAGGTCTCCCGCCGTGCCTGCGTCACGGTCCGATCATCGTGAAGGACGGATCGTGATCACTGGCATGGGGGCTGTCACGCCCTACGGGGTGGGCGTGCCCGCCTTCCTCGCCGGACTGCTGGCCGCCCGCCCGACGGCCACGCTGGTGACCCGCTTCGACAGCTCCGCCCACGCGGCCCGCGTCGGCTGCGAGGTACCCGGCTTCGACGAGCTGTCTCTGCTGCCTCGCAGACTCGTCAGCCAGACGGACCCCTTCGGCCGCTATGCGCTGATCGCCGCTGAGGAAGCCCTGGAACAGGCGGGGCTGCTGGCGCGGCGGAGCGGCGAGTCCGGCGCGGCCACAAGGCTGCCGCTGGCCGACGCGGTCGACGCGGAGCGGATCGGTGCGATCGTCGCGACCAGCGTCGCGGGGATGTCCGAGTTGACCGCCAACCACGCGCGCCTGCTCGTCGACGGTCCGCGGCGGGTGCGGCCGTTCATGGCGATCGCCTATCCGCCGAACATGGCGGGCAGCCAGATCGCCATCCGCCACGGCCTGCGGGGCATGTCGTTCACCGTCATATCGGCCTGCGCCAGCGCGTCGGACGCGCTGGGAGTATCGCTGGACCTGCTGCGCTCCGGACGGCTCGACGTCGTCCTCGCCGGCGGTGCGGAGGCCGGCATCAACGCGCTGGTGTACGCCACCTTCGGCGCGGCGGGGGCGCTGAGCCGGCGCAACGACGAGCCCGAACGTGCCAGCCGGCCCTTCGACGTCGCCGGGACGGATTTGTTCCCGGCGAGGGCGCGGGCATCTTGGTTCTGGAACGTGAGGAACACGCCCGGGCCCGCGGCGCGGCCCCTCTCGCCGAGCTCGCTGGGTACGGCGCGACCAACGACGCTCACCATCCGACCGCCCCCAGCCCGGACGGCGAGGGCGGCCGGCGCGCGATCAGCCTCGCGCTGGCGGATGCGGGCGTTGACAGGCGCGAGGTCACCCACATCAACGCCCATGGAACCGCCACCCAGGTCAACGACCTGGCCGAGGCGGTCGCGATCCGTGGTGCCTTCGGCGCGCACGCGGACGCCATCGCGGTCACGAGCACCAAGTCGGCGACCGGCCATCTGCTGGGCGCCGCTGGCGCCGTCGAGGCGATCGCCACCGTCGCGGTGCTGCGCGACGGGCTGGTCGCCCCGACGCAGAACCTCGTCATCCGCGACCCGGCGATCGACCTCGATGTGGTGACCGAGGCTCCACGTCGGGTCGACCCGAGCGTTGCCTGCTCCCACTCGTTCGGTTTCGGCGGCCACAACGCGGTCCTCGTCCTACGCCGGTTCTGACCGCCCCCTGGAGCGGGGATGGGCCGAGGTCGGGGGTCGATCAGGCCTTCTTGGTCGCTTCCAGCGCGTCGAAGGTCTTCTGCCAGGGGAACATGCCCTTCCACGCCTCGATGTCGGGCACGTTCTCCAGGACGACACCCTCGTAGTCGAAGATCACCTCGACGCCCCAGGACCGCAGGGTGGCGATGTTCGCGAGGAACGCCGGGTGTTTGGCATGCGTCGGGTTCGGTGGGAGCGCTACGATGATCGGGATGCCGGAACCGATGGTCTCGTTCAACAGGCTGAGAGCCAGGGTGTCGGAGATTCCGCTGGCGAACTTGTTGACGGTATTGAAGGTCGCCGGGGCGACGACGACGGCGTCCGGAATGGGCCGTTCCTCGTCGTCGTCCTCGACCAGGACGTACTCGCTGCGCACGGGGTGCCCGGAGATGTTCGTCAGCAGCGGTGCGTCGATGAACTTCAGGGAGGACGGCGTCGCGACGACGCGGATGTCCCAGTCGGCGGCGCCTGCCTGCCGGACGAAGTCCGGGAGGTCCCCGGCGGGATAACCACCGCCGCAGACGACGATGTAGAGCGCGCGTGTTCCGACAGTCATGGTTGAGTGCCCCATCTGCAGCGTGCGGAGAAAACCGTGTCGTCGATGCCGGTCATCATTCTCTCGCGGTCACGGCTGCTACCAGCCTAAATCGCTAAATTCCCGTATGAAACGTCCCAAAGGTCCCGGGTCGTCACCCCGGGGGCTGGTCAGATCCGGGTGAAGGTCTCCGCGTCGCGGCGGAAGCGGTCAAGCTCGGTGAGGCTGATCGTGGGGCGGGCCTGCCGGGCCGCATCGAGCAGATCCTCCGTCCGCAGCGGAGTGGCGACGACGTTCTGGCCACGGCCGCCGGAGCCACCGCCGTCGGGGCCAGCCGCGTCCGAGTCGGGCTTTCCGGGCGTCCAGCCGCCGTCCGTCGCCCGGTGGAATGCCGCCGCGGCCGAGCGTTGCACGACGGCGGTCAGGTCCGCGGGTGTGAACAGGTCGGTCGCCGCCACCACCGCGTCGAGGTCGATCTCCTCCTTGGTCGCGACCCGCTCGAGCAGCCCGGCAAGCAGCACGCGCCGTCCCTTCGCGTCCGGCGGGCCGACGGGCAGCACGAGGTCGAACCGCCCGGGCCGCACGAACGCCGGGTCGAGCGCGGAGACCGCGTTCGTCGCGCAGATCAGCAGCCGGCCCTGAACCCCGCGGAACAGCGGAATCGCCTTGAGCAGCTCGTTGACGACCGACTGGTTCTCGGGCCGGGTCTCACGCGACTGTGCGATCTCGTCCACCTCGTCGATGAACACGACGACCCGCTCGACGCCCATCAGGTCGTTGATCGCGGAGCGCAGTTCCGCCGCGAGCCCGCTGCCCCCCGACGCCAGCCGCGACGGCAGCAGCTCGACGAACGGCCACTCCAGCCGGGCCGCGACCGCCCGGGCGAACGAGGTCTTGCCCGTCCCTGGAGGCCCGAACAGCAGCATCGCCGTCGGGATGACCACGCCATACGCCTCGGCGAGCTCCCGTTCCCGGACCGGCAGCAGCAGTCGCTTCTCGATGAGCGACCGCTCCTCCTCCATCCCGGCGAGGTTCGACCACTCGGACGTGCTCAGCAGCGCGCCGCCCCAGCGCTCGACGGTAGACACGTCCGCCGGGCGCAGCGGAATCTGCTTGTCGTAGAGCACCTGCCCGGTCGCCACGAATCCACGGTTGAGGAACGCGTCCTCACCGGACTGACCCGGCGTGATCAGGGTGGTGATCCGTCGGCAGCCGATGTGCAGCAGCTGGTTCTCGACGCTCTGCAGGAGCCCGGAGCCAATGCCATGGTGACGCCACGCCGGTGCGATGGCGACGGTGAGCACCCGGCCCTGGCCGCCTTCCTTGCGCCCGACCGCCGCCCCCACGATGTGCTCGCCGGCGACTGCGACCACCGCCGGCGAGTCGCTGTCAGGCCCCTCGTGCCGCAGCGCCAGAACGGTGTCGGTCAGGTTGAGCGAGGGGCCGCCCGGCGAGCTGCGCATCTCCTCGAGCAGACGCACGGTCGCCGCGTAGTCGACGGTCTCGTAGGGACGGATGTGCCAGATGGGCACGCTGGCTCCTCAGGGTCGGTCACCGACGGATCGTCACGCACGACTCTGCATGGTCGAGCGTGACGAACCCGCTGGGACCGACGGAGGTTTCCCGCGGGACCTTGGCACCGGCACCGGTGGACCAACGCAGTGTCCCTGCCCGTGGGCGCTCCCCCGGGCAGGGTTGCCGCGGTGCTGGTGCACCTCGCGAGGGCCTGCCGCAGGACCGGGAAACGCGCAGGTCGGCATGGGCGGCGGGCGGCGCCTCCGCCGACCGTGACCCCGCTCGCCAGCACCTTCGACGACGCGACGAGCCACCCCCCGTTCGGGCGATCCGTCCGCCCTCGTCCGATCGGCCGTGAGGGGTCACGCTCGCCCGTACGGGCCCCACGCCGTCTGGCCCGGGCCAGACGGCACCATGCTCCGGTCGAGTCAGGGGAGGAGAGCGGCGAGACTCAGCAGGCGGGTTGTCTGGGTGGCGCTGAAGTTGTCGTCGCTCACCAGCAGCAGCGAGGCCGGGCCGTGGCCCGCGGCCGGGGCGCCGACGGCGAGCCCCTCGTAGTTGTCGAGCAGCGGGTTCCGCTGTGGTTCCTTCGCGGTGGCGCCGAGCGTCGGGCAGCGTACGAGATCGGCGATCTGCCTCTTGGCGACGATGTCGCCCGCCGGCGCCGCCGACAGGCTCGCGACTCCGCTGACGTCGGGCGCTTGGTCGGCCCCGGTGACGGCGTAGAGACGCACAGTGTTGCCGATGTTCGCCGTGAACGCCGCCTCCAGGACGACGAGCCGTCCGTCGCCGTAGGCCGCCACCTCGGCGATCCGGTTGCCCGCGTCGACCTGATAGCCGATCTGGCGGACGAGCCGGAACCCACCGGGTGCGGCGCGGTCGGCCGTGTAGACGAGGATCCGGCGGAACCTGCCCTCACCGCCGCCCGCCGGGATGTCCCCCGACAGCGTGCCCTCCATCGCCGCGTACACGTACCGTCCCGACGGCGAGATCGACAGTCCCTCCAGGGTCGCGTTCGCGGTCGCCTGACCGGCCGGCGCGACGGCGAGCCGGGCCGGGACGTCGAGCTGCCCGGCCTGCTTCCCGTCCCGGCCGAAGATGCGGATCGACGGCTCGGTCTCGGAGCTCACCAGGAACCGCCCGTCGGGCAGCACCGCGATGCCCTCGCCGTCGAAGCTGTTCGCGTCGTACGGCGTGCCGTCCGGGTGGCGCAGGACGAGTACGCCCGTCACCCGCGGATGTGCCGGGTCACGTAGGAAGAACAGCCGCGCCGGGTCGTTGTCGCTGTGGTCCTCGACGGCCACGTAGCCATTACTGCGTCGATCGACGGCGATTCCCGACAGCCCCCCGACCGCCACCCCATCGAACACCACCTTGTCCAGGCCATCACTGAACCCCACCGCCACCGCCACCGCCGCCGGCGGGCAGTTTCGGCCCTGGGCCCCTGAACTGGAGGGGGAGTGCTGTATGCCGGGGACGGCTGATGCGGCGACCGCTGGCGTGACCGATGCGCACACGAGGGCCGCGGCGGCCGATGCCGCCAGAACCATGCGACGGGTTCGCGTCATGGCAGCACGTTCCCGGAGGGATCACCACTGTGAAAGGGGGTCCGCGTGAACGAACACCGAACATCGGATGGTGGCCGGTTCGATCAGTTCCGGACGCTGGCATAGGCATTCCTGTCAGCCGTTGGGGGAGGACGGGTGCCTGCACCAGTGCGGTCACCCGGCACGCGCCGGCAGGCTGGTGGGCGCAGACGAAAGGTCGACATCGCCAGAAAGGCCGTCCTGATGCTGAAGGCAAAGATTGTGTATGGGTCGGATGAGAGCGGGGGCGGCAGATCTACGGTTCCCTCTCCCGGCCACACCGCGGGCGCGATTCCGGATAGGCGGCGTGACGAAGGTGTTCACGAAGTCAGGCAGAGGACGCGGGGGTGACGAGGCAGGTGCAGGTGCCGTGGGCGACGAGTTTGCCCTCGGCGCTGGTGACGGTGCCCTCGGCGGTGGCGGTGCGGCGGCCGACGTGGATCGCGCGGGCCTCACAGGTGAGCAGGTCGGCGGTGAGGGTGACCGCACGGACGAAGTTCACCTTGAGCTCGAGGGTGGTGTAGTAGGTCTCGGGCGGCAGGGCGGTGTAGACCGCGCTGCCCATCGCGGTGTCCATCAGGGTCGCCAGGACCCCGCCGTGCACGGTGAACATCGCGTTCGCGGTGGCCGGCGAGGGCTTGAGGGTCCACACCGTCCGGCCGGCCTCGAGCGACCCGAGATGGATGCCGAGCGAGTGCCCAACGCCGACGCCCTCGGCCAGGCCCTGCTCCAGCAGCGCGCGGAGGTCGGCGATCCGTCGATCGATCTCGTCGGAACCGCCGGTGCCGGTGCCCGTGCCGACGATGGCGTGAACGCCGTTCAGGCCCGCCGGCTCGTTGTGATCCACGACCGCACCCTTCTGTCGACGGTGTCGGCGACCGGGTCGACCGGGCGACCGTGGCCGGTGCTCCGGGCGGGATTCCGATCGGTCGATTTCGATATGGCGCCACGATATCCGGGACGCCGGCCGGGTTCACGGATTCCCGGCCCGCCGGGTGGCGGGGAGACTCCGGTGGCAAACGACGAACGAACGGCGGCCGACTCGTCGGTGCCGCCGACGGAACTGCCGGATGAACGGCGTCAATGACGGCTGTCGAATTTCGCGGCCAAATATCCAGGTCGGGCCGTTCGCACTGACTCATTGGGACCGGCGATGGATCGATTGAAGAGATCGCCCGTTTGTTGACCCCCCGATGCCCGATTGTCACTCTCGATGTGGCGGGGCTGGCGCCTGGTCCTGGGAAGACGTCCGGTGCACGTCCGCATGTCGCGGGGACGGCGTGTCCCGCGTCCGTGACATTGGTCTCCGTGTCGAAAGGGGTGCTCCATGCCGGTGCCGCGATCCGACATCCCGGTCGCCGCCACCCGCAGCATCGCCCCCTTCCGCGGCGCAGGCCGCACGCTGGAGTGTCACCTGCTGTCGTTCGCCGATCTGCCACCTGCCGCGGTCATCCGGGAGAACGGACCGCCGAGGTCGCTCATCTCCCGGCTCGGGCGGCTGCTGTTGGCGACCGTGTTGGCCGAACATCTCGGTGTGGCCTCGCCGGCCGACGTGCCGCTCCTGGAAGGTCCCGGCGGACGCCCGGTCCTCCCGGGCGAGGAACCGGCGGGCGCGCGGGCCGGGCTCTCCCATGACCGGGGAGTGCTCGTCGTCGGCTTTCACCCCGCAGGCTGCGCGGTCGACGTCGAGGACACGCCCATCTCGCTGATCGCCGAGGTCGCTGGCCGGTTCTGCGCCGTGGACGAGCGGCTGCGGCTGCCGGTGGGTGCTGCCGTGCGCGGACTGTGGTCGGCGAAGGAGGCCGTCGCGAAGTACACCGGTCTCGGCTTGCGGGCAGGACTGCGCGAGATCACCTTCGACGGCGATCCGCAGGCGGGCTGGGTCCGCTCGCGCTACCCGGGTGCGGTGCGAGCCCCGCTGTGCCGGGTGGTCGCGCTGCCCGATCGTCATCTCGCGTTCGCGGTCGGTGCCGGACGGGGGTCCGCGGCCGGGAGCGGGATCCCGGAGCCGATCGCGGTGGAGGTCCACCGGTGGGTGCCGACGGCCTGGCTGACGACCGGCCACGACGCGCACCCCACGAGCCTCGCCCGGGTGGACCTCGCCCCGGCCGGTGATCTGACCGACCTCGCTCGAGCCGTCCCAGTCCACCGCACTGAGCCGCCCCACCGCACTGACCCGCCGATCTACCCAGAGCCACCAACCTGCACCGGACGGGAGTTTTCCTGATGCGTGGCTTGACGTTGCCCGGCGCCCTCGACGAGGCGGCCGCGGGCCACCCCGACGCGGCCGTGACCTTCCCCAGCTCCGGTAAGCGCCTCAGCCTGGCCGAGTTCGCCGATGCGACGATCACCCTCGCCCGGGGCCTGGCCGCCCAGGGCATCACGCCGGGGGAGCGGGTCGGCGTGTTCAGCCGCAACAACGCCGACTTCCTCACAGCGATCGTGGCGGTGGCCCGGGCGGGTGCGGCGGCCTGCCCGCTCCCACTGCCCACCTCGGCCGCGGACCTCGCCGGGTACGCCGCCCGGTTGGACGCGGTGACGACCGCGGCGGACATCCGCCGGGTGATGACCGGCGCCGGCGTCGACGGAATCGTACGTCGGCTCGGGCCGATCCTGCCCGGCCTGCGCTTCCTCGGTGTCGCCGAGACAGCCCGCGCGGCCCGCGGCGCGGCGTCGAACACCCTGCCCACCGTCACCGAGCAGGACGTGGCGATCGTGCAGTTCACCTCGGGCAGTACCGCCGTGCCGAAGGGCGTCGTGCTCACCCACCGCAACGTCGTGCACGGCACCGCGGCGATCGTCGACGGCATCGACCTCGGCCGTCCGGGGGACCACGGCGCGACCTGGCTGCCGCTGTACCACGACATGGGTCTGTTCGGGACGCTGTCCGCGGTGCTGATCGGCACGCCGATGACGATCTGGGCGCCGTCGACGTTCATCAAGGACCCGGCGTCCTGGCTGCGGGCGTTCGCCGCGATGGGGTGCACGGTCGCGCCGTCGCCGAACTTCGGCTACGACGCGCTGCTCGCCGCCGTCGGTCCGGGTGACCTGGACGGGATCGACCTCGGTCGGTGGCGGATCGCCTTCAACGGGGCCGAGCCGGTGAACCCCGCAACCGTCGACCGTTTCCTCGAGCGCTTCGGCCCGGCCGGGTTCGCCGCCGAGGCGATGTTCCCGGTCTACGGGATGGCCGAGGCGACCCTCGCCGTCACCTTCCCGCCGCTGGGGCGCGCCCCGATCACCACCTGGGTCGACCGCGATCGTCTCGCCCGCGACGGCATCGCGCTGCCCGCGGCGCCGGGTGCGCCGGGCTCTCGGGGCCTGGTCGCCCTCGGCGGCCCGGTACGCGGCATGGGTCTGCGCATCGTCGACGAGCACGGCACACCGGTGCCTGACGGCGCCGTGGGGGAGATCGAGATCCGGGGCGACGCGGTGACCGCCGGCTACCTGACCGCCGGCGCCGAGCCGCTGCCCGCCGGTGCGGCGCGGGGCGCCGAGGCCGCCTGGCTGGGCACCGGTGACCTGGGCTTCGTGACCGAGGGTGAGCTGCATATCAGCGGCCGACGCAAGGAAATGATCATCGTTCGTGGGGTGAACTACTACCCCGAGGACGCCGAGGCGCTCATCCGCGACGCGCCGGGGGTCCATCGCCGGCGGTGCGTCGCCGTCGCCGACCTGGACGAGGCGGGTGGCGAGACGCTGACCGTCCTCGCCGAGACCAGCCTGGAGGACGCCGGGGGTCGCGTCCGGCTGGCGGCGGAGTTGCGCACGGCGATCACCGTGGCACTCGGTCTGTCCGAGGTCGCGGTGCACCTGGTCGCCCCGGACGAGCTGCCCCGGACGTCCAGCGGGAAGTTCCGCCGCGCCGAGGCCCGCGACCTGGCCCACCCGCGGCGGCGGTGACCGGCCGCCCCGCCCCGACTCCGAACCCGCGACGGAGGTCCGACCCCACATGCACGGCTCCCACCTGCACGGTTATGACGTCTTCCGCCACTACGAGCGCAAGCGCTGGTCGATCGACGACCTGCCTCTCGACGAGATCCGCCCCCAGGACGTGCGTCCCGAGTACGTCACCATGGTCAAGAGTTCGGTGATGGGGGAGGCGAACTCCATCGCCGCCCAGCACGGCTTCCTCAACGAGTTCGACGACTACGACTTCTCGGCGTTCGTCGCGGTCTGGGGCTACGAGGAGCTCCAGCACCACTTCGCCTTCCGCGCCTGGCTCGACGCCGTCGGCGTGGGCATGCCCGCCGAGCCCGTCCAGGCCATGCGGAGGGCCTACGACCCGGGCACGACGCCGTGTGCGACGCTTGCCACCAACATCATTTCTGAGCTGACGGTGAACCACGTCTACCGCTCGGTCGCCGCCTGGGTCGACGAGCCGGTGCTGCGGGGCCTCATGACCCGGGCGAGCCGCGACGAGGCCGGCCATGCCCGCGAGTTCCTGTACTACGCCCGCCGCCGTCTCGCGGCCCACCCCGACGAGCTGTCCTCGGTGCTGGAGACGCTCTACGTCTACACGTCCGAGCAGCGCATCAAGCATCCGGTCGGGGTGTTCAAGAGCGGCCTCGCCGAGGTCCAGGACCATGAGACGATAGACACGGCGTTCGAGATGTTCCTTGCCGGCATCGCCGTCGAGGGCGAGCTCGACCGCCTCCAGGACAACATCCGCCGTGCCTTCTCCGCGCTCACCGGCCTGGACGTGAGCACCAACGGCCGCGTCCGCCGCCGCCTCGCCGAGTCCCTGTCATGACGGCGCCGGAGATGTCGGCGCCCGAGCTGCCCTGGGCGGTGCTGGAGGACTACCGCTGCTTCGGCTGCTCCCCGCACAACCCGCACGGCATCGCGCTCACCTTCACCGAGCATTCCGAGGGCCTGCAGACGTCGTTCACGCTGGGCCGCAGCTACGAGTCCTACCCGGGAGTGGTGCACGGCGGCCTGCTCGGCGTCGTGTGCGACGAGACGATGGGCAACCTCATCGTCGTGCGCACCGGGCTGGTGGCCTTCACGACCAGCTTGCGGCTGCGCTACCTGGCTCCGGTCCGCGTCGGCGTCCCCTACACGTGCGTCGCCCGCCTCGGGGCGGACGGCGGTGCCAACCCGCTGAGCACGGCGACGGCGGAGATCCTCGACGCCGAGGGCGCGCCAGTCGTGACCGCCACCGCGACCTATCGCAACGTCCCCTTCGGCACCGCCCGGGAGCGCATCGCCCTGAGCGCGACCGAGGCGGGCCGGCTCGACCAGGCGCTGACCGCGACCGCGGGCAGCCAGACCCGACAGGAGACGGCGTGACCACCGAACACAACGACATCGTCCACCGGATCACCGAGATCGTCGCCACCGAGCTCGGCGTCGCCGCGGACACCCTGGCTCCCGACACGGACCTGCGCGGCATCGAGGGCGCGGACTCCGTGCGCCTGCTGCGGGTCGTCGCCCGGGTCGAGCAGACCTGGGACGTCGAGCTCGACGACGCCGACGTCTTCGGCGTGGCGTCCATAGCCGACCTGTCCACCGTCGTCGGCGACGCCCTGCGGGTGAAGGCGTGACCACCACGGCCGACGCGCCGAGCACCCCCGCCCGGCCCGGCGAGACGAACCAGCACTACGACCTCGACCCGCAGATCTTCGGCCTGTTCCTCGACCCGCTGCGCAAGTACTCCTCGGGGTACTACCGCACGCCCGGCCTCAGTCTGGCCGACGCGCAGAAGGCCAAGCTGCACTGGGTCGCCGAGCGGCTCGGGCTCACCCCGGGCGCCGGTCAGCGCCTCCTCGACGCCGGCTGCGGCTGGGGCTCGCTGATCCTGTTCATGGCCCGCGAGTACCAGGCCAGGGTGACGGGGGTGAGCCCGGCCGGGCGCCAGCACGAGTTCATCGCCGACCGCGCCGCCCAGCTCGGCGTCATCGACCTGGTCACCACCCGGGTCGGCCGGTTCGAGGACCTCGACCTGCCGACGCGTTCGTTCGACGCGGTCACCATGCTCGGCTCCATCGTCCACATGCCCGACGTGGACCTCGCCGTGCGCCGCGCCCGGTCGATGCTGCGCCGCGGGGGGCGGTACTACGTCTCCGAGACCTGCTTCCGCAACGCCGCCGCCCGCGACGAGTTCGACAGGCGGGCCGGTACCGAGTTCGTCCGCAACTCCATCTTCGGCTGGGGCGACATGCGGCCGCTGTCCGAGCTGGTCCGTGCCGTCGAGGACGCCGGGTTCTCGGTGGACGACGTCGAGGACCTCACGGAGGACTACCGGCTCACCATCGAGGACTGGCTGGTGAACGTGGCCGCGTCCGCGGACGCGATCGACGCGCTGCGCCCCGGCATGGCGGTGCAGCTCACCCGCTACCTCGAGGTCGCGAACGCCGGCTGGGGGTTCACGACCAAGCACTACGCCCTGATCTGCCGGAACGGGAGGTGAGCGCCGCCGTGTCCGTGCCGCCGCGGTCGGTCGGCCTGCCCGCCGACAGCCTCGACACCGCCGTCACCGCCTTCATGACCGCCTCGCCGGTGACCCGCCGGTGGGACGTCGAGCGTGACTTCGACTGGGCCGCGGCCGACGCCGACCGCCTTACCGACGGACAGCGCTCGGCCGTCCGGTTCATCACCTACATCGAGGACCACCTGCCCGGCTACTTCGCGGTCTACGGCAGCCGGTTCCCCCTCGACGCCGACGTCGACGTCGAGACGTTCCTGCGGAACCGCGAGATCTACCACTTCACCGTGCGCTGGGCGGCGGAGGAGGACAGCCACGCCCGCGCACTGTTCCGCTACCAGGTGGAGTCGGGGATCGCCACGCCCGAGGACCTGCGCCGCGAGCTCGCCGAGGAGGGCCGCAAGGAGTTCACGCTCCCGCACGACCATCCCGCCGCGCTGTTCGCCTACACACTCGTACAGGAGAAGGCGACCCAGATCTACTACCAGAACCTGCGGGCCGTCGTCGGCGACCCGGTGCTCGCCGAGGTCCTGGGCCGGCTCAGCCGGGACGAGGCACGCCACTTCACCTTCATGGCCGACATGGTCGAGCTGTACCTGCGGACCTACGGCGACGCGGTCGTCGGGCCGATGCGGGACGCCATCGCCCAGTTCCGGATGCCGCTGGCCGACACGCTGAACGGCTACTGGCGCTGGGCGCTGCGCATCGCCGACACAGCCCGTTACGACCACACCGAGGCGTACGAGCACCTCGTCCGGGTGGTCCGCCGGGCGGTCGACGCCCCTTCCGAACGCGTCGAGGAGCTGGACCGGTTCGTGCGCGCCTGCCGGGCCATGCCCGTCGGTGCGTGAGCACGTGTGAATCCGTAGGAAACCGAATCTGTAGGTGAGCGGTGACGCGGTGCTCCTGTGTGGCGGGACTCACGCCGTGCTGCAGGCGTTCGCCACTCCGGTGACCCGTGGCGGGAAGGTGCGGTTCACCAGGGGTTAGCTGGCACCGTTAGGCTGACGCTCGATGCCCCTGTGGAGGTGGCCATGGAGTTGCGGCATCTGGTGTCCTTTCTGGCAATCGCGGAAGAACTACATTTCGGACGCGCTGCCGCTCGCCTACATCTTTCCCAACCCTCGCTCAGCCAGCAGCTACAACGCCTGGAACGCAACCTCGGCGTCGAGCTCGTGGCCCGAACGTCGCACGATGTTCGGCTCACCGCCGCCGGGAGGGCGTTCGAGGTCGAGGCCCGGACCATCATCTCGCAGATGCGCAAGGCGACCCACACAGCCCGTGAGGTCGCGGCCGGCCGGACCGGGATCGTCCGGGTCGGGTACAACTTCCCCGGCGGTCAGCACGTCGTTCCGGCGGCGCTGGCGAAGATGTCCGTCGAGTATCCGGACGTGAGCGTGACCCTCGTCGAGCAGCGCACGGGGCCGCAGCTGTCGGCACTGTCATCCGGGGAGCTCGACGTGGCGATCGTCTACGGCCGTCCGACGTCACCCGAGTTCGCCTCCCGGCGGCTGTTCCGGATACCGCTCGTTGCCGTGGTCGGAAACGGCCATGCGTGGGCGGGGCGCGGCGGAATTCCGTTCGGTGAGCTTGCCCGCCAGCAGTGCGTGCTGTTCGCCCGGGAGAAGAGCCCGGCCATGTACGACGCGATCCAGGGGGCGGCCGAGGTCAGTGGCATCACGCTGTCGGTCGCCCATGAGGTGGACGACCCGAGTGCCACCGCGATCGTCGTCTCGGTGAAACCGCTGGTCGGCTTCGCCTCGGTGACCCGGGGGCTGCACATCGGCTCCGCCGTGGGCGGGCCCCGGCCGACGCCGGTGCAGCTCTATGACCCGGTGCCCACGCTCGACCTGTATGTCGTGTGGCGGACCGGCAACACATCCCCGCTGGTCGACGTGTTCGTCGAGTGCATCGAGTCGGCGCGGCCATTTCAGATTCCAGCCTACCGGGTGCCGGAGTCGCGCGCCCGGCGATAGGGAACATCGACCGTTCATTTCTTTGGAATGAATTGCCTTGCCGCCCTGCCCGGGTAATCCGACACTCGGGCATGGAATCGTGGACGCGTTTCACCGTACAATTTCGGTGATACGGCGCCCGTGCTACGCGGGAAGGTGATGAAACGTGCGGAAATCAACCACGGCCGGTGGCGTGCTCCTGCCGGATGACCAGGGGGTCTGGTCCGTGGTCGACGCCGGCGCCCGGACGCACCCCGAGCGGGTCGTGCTGGTGCGGACGGACGGCCCGGACGGCGCCTTCACGGAGATCAGCGGCCGCGAGCTCGCCGAGCACGTGCGGATCGTGGGCGCCGAACTGCTCGCCCTGGGTGTCGCCCACGGTGACCGGATCGCCATCATGGGCGGCACCAGCTACCCCTGGGCCCTGCTCAGCTACGCGGCCCAGGCGATCGGCGCCGTGATCGTTCCCGTCTACCCGACGGCGTCCGAGACGCAGGTCCGGCACACGGTCACCGATGCGGGGGTCGGCTTCGCGTTCGGGGAGACCGACGCGCAGGTCCGCCTGGTCGGCGACGCCGGCGCGGGCACCCTGCTGCACCCGGTCTGGCCGCTTGCCCAGATCGACGAGTGGCTGGCCGGCGGGGGCGCCGCGGCGGTGGGAGGTTTCGCTGACGAGTTCACCCAACGCGCCACCAAGGTCCGCGCGGACGACATCGCGATGATCATCTATACCAGTGGGACGACCGGCCCCGCCAAGGGTGCTGTCCTCACCCACCGCAACATGTTCGCGTCGTCCGCCGGCACCGTGGAGCACACCGGCGACCTGTTCCGAGTGGCTCCCGACGGCACCCAGGCCACGACCGCGATCGCCCTGCCGCTCTCGCACGTCTTCGGCCAGACGATCCTGCTGGCCTGCCTGTACGCCGGCACCCGCACGGTGCTGCTGTCCGGCGTTCCCGAACTGGTACCGGCGATGCCGACGATCCGGCCGAGCTTCCTCGCCCTCGTCCCGTACGCGCTGGAGAAGATCCGCAAGCGGGTTCGAGACCTGCCGCACGACGCGGTCGCGGCGGCCTGCGGCGGGCGCCTCACCCAGGTGATCTCCGGCGGGGCGTTGCTGGACGCGACCACGCAGGCGTTCTTCGCCAGCGCCAGAATCAACGTCCTGAACTGCTACGGCCTCACCGAGGCGGCGACCGCGGTCACCGTCAACCAGCCGGCGACCAACCGCCGCGGCACCGTCGGGCGCCCGATCCCCGGCACGACCGTCGCCATCGCCGAGGACGGTGAGGTGCTCGTCCAGGGTGCCAACGTCTCGCCGGGCTACTGGTCGAGCGCGGAGCGGGCCGTCGGGCGTGACGCCACTGGATCCGGGCCGCAGCGCTGGCTGCACACCGGCGACGTCGGCCACCTCGACGACGACGGCTATCTGGTCATCACGGGACGCCGCAAGGAGATCCTGGTGACCGCGACCGGCAAGAACGTCGCGCCGACGCCGCTGGAGGACCGGGTCCGGCTGCACCCGCTGGTGAGCAACTGCATGGTGGTGGGCGAGGGCCGGAAGTTCGTCTCCGCGCTGATCACCCTCGACCCGGCGCCGCTGGCCGCCTGGGCCACCGCCAACGGCGTTGACCTCGATGCTGGTTCGGGGGAGCAGGAGGGCTGGCGCGAGCACCCCCGCCTCCTCGCCGATCTCCAGCTCGCCATCGACGACGCGAACAGCCTGGTGTCCAGGGCGGAGTCGATCCGCCGGTTCCGCGTGCTCGACACCGACTTCACCATCGCACAGGGTCATCTCACCCCGTCTCTGAAGCTCCGCCGGGCCGCCATCGAGCAGGATTTCACCGAGGCGATCGCATTTCTTTACCAGTGATATCGACCACTCGATAGAACCGTCTTATCGGCCGATGAGTTGTCGGCCGTCCCGTTGACCATGGATCTCCCTGGTCAGCACCATGACAAGGAACCCCACGGACCCGACAACGGGGAGGACCCCGCAGATGTACGACGTCATCGTGGTGGGCGCGCGCGTCGCCGGATCGCCACTGGCGATGCTGCTCACAAGGCGCGGGCACAAGGTTCTCGTGGTGGACCGGTCCACGTTCCCCAGTGACACCGTGTCCACTCACTACATTCACCAGGCCGGCCTCTCTCGGCTGCAGGACTGGGGAATCCTGGACCGCCTCGTCGCGACCGGCGTGCCGCCGATGCGCCACCTGAACTTCTCGTACACCGATATCTTCCTCGAGGGTTTTGCCGACCCCATCGACGGGATCGCCGAGGTCTACTCGCCGCGGCGGACGATCCTGGACGAGATTCTCGTCGACGAGGCCCGCAAGTCCGGGGCCGAGGTTCTCGAGGGCTTCACCGTCACCGATGTGGTGTTCGACGACAATCGTGCGGCGGGCATCCGCGGCCGGATCGGCGACGGGCCCGAGCAGGAGTTCCGTGCGCGTTTCGTCGTGGGTGCCGACGGCCGCAACTCGACCGTCGCGGGCCTGGTCGGAGCGGAGATCTACCGCTCCGTTCCCGCCGCCTGCTTCGTCTACTACTCGTACTACAGCGGCCTGGACTGGGAGTTCCAGCACCGCACCGGGCACGAGCCGCAGCAGTTCGGCGTCTGGCCGACCCACGACAACCAGCACCTGGTCGCCGTGATGCGCCGCCGGGAACGGCTGCGGGAGTTCCGCCGCGACGTCGATGCCAGCTTCCAGGAGATCTTCGACCAGATCGACCCGGTGCTCGGCGAGGACCTGCGGGCGAACGGAAAGCGTGAGGAGCACTTCCGGGCGATGTCCTACCCGGACAACTTCTACCGCCGTTCCGCCGGCCCCGGCTGGGCGCTCGTCGGAGATGCCGGATACCACAAGGACCCGTTCACCGGCTGGGGAATCACCGACGCCCTCAAGTACACCGAGGTCCTCGCCGAGAAACTGCACGAGGGGCTTTCCGGCGACCGCCCGATCGACGACGCGGTGCAGGAGTACACCAAGATCCGTGATGCCGAGAGCAACGGCACGTTCGAACTCACCTGCAGCCTCGCGGAACTCAGCCTCACCCCGTACTACGACTCGGTCTTCCGGGCCACCAGTATGGACCGGGAATACACCACGAAGTTCTTCGGCCTGATCGCCGGCGGAATCCCGGGTGAGGAGTTCTTCGCTCCCGCCAACCTCGAGAAGCTCTACGAGAAGGTCGACTTCCCGGCCGACCGCCGTTTCCTGACCCGTTCCTGACGCTTTTCTGCCCGTTCCTGACCAGAACAGTGCGCGCGGCCCCGACACGGAGGCGAACAATGCCCACAGTGAGGTTCACCGCTCTTGGTGACAGCTTCGTCGAGGGCCGCGGCGACATCGCCGCCGACGGCCGGTACATCGGCTGGGCCCGGCGTTTCGCCGAGCGGATGAGGGTCTCCCCGCGGGAGACCCGCAACCTGGGCGTCTACCAGGCGACCACCCAGCAGGTCGTCGACCGGCAGCTGCACCAGGCGCTCGCCCGCAAGGCGCCACTGATCGGCGTCGTCGTTGGGGTCAACGACATGGTGCAGGACTGGGCACCCGACCGCTTCGCCCGCAATCTGCACACCATCTTCGGATCGCTGGCGGGCCTGGACACGACCGTGTTCACCGCCAGCTACCCCGATATTCCCGCGAATCTTCCGCTGCCGGAGGAGTTCCGCGAGCTGCTGCGCGAGCGCTTCGCGTTCGCGAACACCGTGCTGCGCGAGGTCTGTGAGGCCACCGCGACGCTGCACCTCGACATCGCCGCCGACGGGGCGTGGTCCGGCCGGGCGCTGTGGAGCGCCGACGGGCTGCACCCGAATGCCCAGGGACATCACCGGTTCGCCGAGGACATGGCGGACCTCGTCGAGCGAGCGTCCTGGCTGACCGCCGCGTGAACAAGAAGGAAGGGATTCCCGTGCCGAGTGAGCCCGTCGACCTCGACGCCCGGCGGCTAGCCCGCAACCCGATCGCGATCGTCGGCATGTCGGGCCTGTTCCCGATGGCTCGCAACCATCGTGAGTACTGGCAGAACGTCGTCGACGGCGCCGACTGCACCACCGAGGTCCCGGCCTCGCGGTGGAGCCTTGACGACTACTACGACGCCGACCCGACCGCCCCGGACCGCACCTACTCGCGGCGCGGCGCGTTCATCCCGGACGTCGAGTTCAGCCCGCTGGAGTTCGGCATGCCGCCGAACCAGCTCGAGGTCACCAGCACCATGCAGACGCTGAGCCTCGGCGTGGCCCGCGACCTGCTGCGCGACGCGGGCGCCCGCGACGTCGACGGCCGCGACGCGGACTGGTACGACGCCGGCCGCACCGGCGTCGTACTCGGCACCACCGGCCCCGTCCCCCTCACGCACCCGCTCGCCGCCCGGCTGTCCACGCCGGTGCTGCGCGAGGCGGCCCAGAGCATGGGCCTGTCCGAGGCCGACGCCGACGAGCTCGCGAAGCGCTACGTCACCGCCTACGCGCCCTGGGAGGAGAACTCCTTCCCCGGACTGCTCGCGAACGTGGTCGCCGGCCGGGTCGCCAACCGCCTCGACCTGGGTGGCCTGAACACCACCGTCGACGCTGCCTGCGCGGCTTCGCTGTCCGCGGTGCGCCTGGCCATCGCCGAGCTCGTCGACGGCCGCGCCGACACGATGATCACCGGCGGCGTGGACACCGAGAACACGATCTTCATCTACATGTGCTTCTCGAAGGTCTCGGCGCTGTCGAAGAGCGGCACGATCAGCCCCTTCTCGGACGACGCCGACGGCACCCTGCTCGGCGAGGGCATCGGCATGCTGGCGCTGCGCCGCCTCGCCGACGCCGAGCGGGACGGCAACCGGATCTACGCCGTGATCCGCGGCCTCGGCTCGTCCAGCGACGGCCGGTTCAAGAGCATCTACGCCCCGCGCGCCGAGGGCCAGCGGGTCGCCCTCGACCGCGCCTACGCCGACGCCGAGTGCACCCCCGACTCGGTGGAACTGTTCGAGGCGCACGCCACCGGCACCGCCGTCGGCGACCGCACCGAACTCACCGCGCTCGGCGGCCTGCTGCGTGACGCGACCGACGAGACGCAGTACGCGGCCCTGGGCAGCGTGAAGTCGCAGATCGGCCATACCAAGGGCGCCGCCGGCGCGGCCAGCCTGATGAAGCTCGCCCTCGGCCTGTACCACAAGGTGTTGCCGCCGACGATCAACGTCGATCGGCCGAACAGCGCCGTCGACTTCTCCGACGCCGCCTTCTACGTCAACATCGCCAACCGGCCGTGGATCCTCGACCCGCACCGCCCGGTGCGCCGCGCCGCCGCCTCCGCGATGGGCTTCGGTGGCACGAACTTCCACGTCGTCCTGGAGGAGCACTCCGGCGACCGCACCGACCTGCGCGTCCTGCACCGCACCGCCCGCGCGCACCTGTGGCACGCCCCCGACGTTCCAGCGCTGCTGGACCTGCTGCGCTCCGGCGCGCCCAGCGGGGACGGTCCCATCCCCGACGACGCCGCGCGCGTCGGGTTCGCCGCCGCCGACGACGACAGCGCCGAGGAACTGCGCGCGCTCGCCCTCACCCAGCTGGAGCGCGACCCCGACGCCACCGAGTGGTCGCACCCCCGCGGCATCCACTTCCGGTCGCGCGGCCGCGCCGACGTCACGGTCGCCGCGCTGTTCGCCGGCCAGGGCAGCCAGTACCTGGACATGGGCCTGGAGGCGGCCGTCAACGTGCCGCCGGTGGGCGCCGCCTTCGACGAGGCCAACGCCGCCTTCGACGGCGCGCCGCGGCGCCTCGCGTCGATCGTGTTCCCGCCGCCGGTGTTCGACGCCGCCGAGCGCCAGCGCCAGGAGGTCGCCCTGCGCGCGACCGAACACGCCCAGCCCGCGATCGGCGCGCTCTCCGTCGGCCAGTACCGCTACCTGCACGGCCTGGGCCTGCGCCCGGCCGGTTTCCTCGGCCACAGCTTCGGCGAGCTCACCGCCCTGCACGCCGCCGGCGCCCTGGACGCGCGGGGCTTCTTCCGCCTCGCCCGCGAGCGCGGCCGCGCCATGGCCCCCACCGGAACGGACGAGTCAGGAACGATGGCCGCGGTCCCGGCGAGCCGGGAACGCGTCGCCAAGCTGCTCGCCGACGACCCCGACGTCGTCATCTGCAACCACAACGCCCCCGAGCAGGTCGTCGTCGGCGGTCCCGGCGAGGCCGTCGCCGCGTTCGTGCGCCGCTGCGCGGAGGAGGGCCTGGACGCCCGTCCGCTCCCGGTCTCCGCCGCCTTCCACACCCGCTACGTCGCGCACGCCGTCGACCGGTTCGCCGAGGCGCTCGCCTCGACCCCCGTCACCGAGCCGGCGGCGCCCGTCTACCCGAACACCGAGGGCGCGACCTACGGCGTCGATCCGGCCGCGAACGCCGCCGTGCTCGCCCGCCAGCTGCTCGAGCCGGTCGAGTTCGTCGCCGCCGTGCGCGCCGCCCACGACGCCGGCGCCCGCGTGTTCGTCGAGCTCGGCCCCAAGCAGGTGCTCACCCGGCTCGTCCGCCAGATCCTCCCCGACACGGACGTCGTCGCGATCCCTACCGACGCCGGCCCCCTGGGCGACAGCGACGTCACCCTGAAGGCCGCCGCCGTCCAGCTCGCCGTCCTCGGCGTGGCGCTGTCGGGAATCAACCGTTACCAGGCCGAGCCGCTGGAGACCGTCCCCGCCAAGGGCCCCACGGTCACCCTCTCCGCACCCGAGTACGCCCCGCAGACCCGCGTCGACGCCCACGCCGACGCCCTCGCGGCCGACTACCAGATCCTCGCCGGCGCCGTCCACCCACAGCCCGCCCCGGCTCCCGTTCCCGCCGCCCCGGCTCCCGTTCCCGCCGCCGCGGCCCCCCTCGCCAGCCCGAACGGCGCCCACACCGCGACCGGGGCCAGCGTCAACGGCGCTGCCGCGAACGGTGCGGCCGCCCTCGGCGTCCCCACGAACGGAGCGTCCGTGATCGGTCAGACCGCGACCAGCGCCGGCGCGAACGGCGCCGCGCCGCCGGTGGCCTCCGACGGAGCCGCCGACGACGTCCTCGCCCAGCAGGTCAACCTGCACGCCGTGTACCTGACCGGCCAGCTCGACGTGGCCAGCCGGCTGGTCGACGCGCTGCACCAGTACCAGCGTGGTGGCCAGGAGGACCCGCGGTTCGCCGAGGCGATCGCCACGGTGGCGAACCAGAGCGTGGTGATCGGCCAGACCCACGCCCAGGCCAACGAGGTCCTGGCCCAGCTCGCCGAGCTCGAGCTGGCCACCCTCGACCCGACGGCCCGCCTCGCCTCGCCCGGGCGGGCCCCCGCACCCGTCACGGCGCTGTCCGGCCCCTACCCCCCGGCTCCCCGCGCCCTGCCCACCCCCGCCCCCGTCGCCCCTGCTGTTCTGTCCGCTCCGTTCATCCCGTCGACCCCGTTCGTCCCGTCCGCCCCCTTTGTGCCGGCGACACCGGTGGTGCCCCCGCAGACCCCCGCGCCGGCCCCCGCGCCTGCCGTCGCCGAGCCGGTCGCGCCGTCCGAGTCTGCGACGCTGGACCGGGACGCGGTGCGCCTGGCGCTGGTGGACGTGGTCGCGGAGAAGACCGGCTACTCGGCGGACATGATCGACACAGGCATGGATCTGGAGGCGGACCTCGGCGTCGACTCGATCAAGCGGGTCCAGGTCCTTGGTGCTCTGCGCGAACGGTTCCCGCAGGCCCCGACGGTCGGCCCGGAGCAGCTCGCCGAGCTGCGCACCCTCGACCAGATCACCGAGTACGTCACCGCCTCCCTGCCCGCGGCAGGACCCTCCGCTCCCGCCGCGAGCGGTGGCCCAGGCCTCGACCGCGACGCCGTGCGCGCCGCGCTGGTGGACGTGGTCGCGGAGAAGACCGGCTACTCGGCGGACATGATCGACACAGGCATGGATCTGGAGGCGGACCTCGGCGTCGACTCGATCAAGCGGGTCCAGGTCCTTGGTGCTCTGCGCGAACGGTTCCCGCAGGCCCCGACGGTCGGCCCGGAGCAGCTCGCCGAGCTGCGCACCCTCGACCAGATCACCGAGTACGTCACCGCCGGCGCCACCAGCGGCACAGAGGCAGGTGGTGTCGACCCAAAAGCCGTTGAGCCGGCGGCGACGCCGGCCTCCCGCCGCGTCGTCCGGCTGGTGACGCTGCCCCCCGTCGACCGCCTCGACACCCCGTTCGCCGAGTCCCCGGTGGCCGTCATCGTCCACTGGTCAAGCCCCGACGCCGACCCGCTCGCTGCCAACCTTGGTGAGCGTGGATGGACCATCCGCGACGTCAACCTTGATCAATCCGGTCCCGCGGGACCGTTCCAGGCGGCGCTCGACGGCCGCGTCGACCTGTGCCTGACGCTGCTCACCTCGGGCGACGGCTGGGACGCGACAGTCGCCCGGCTCGCCGAGACCATCCAGATCGCCCGCCACGCCCACGGCCCGCTGACGGCGACCGCCACCGGCGGCACCCGCGCCGCGTTCGTCACCCTGACCCGCTTGGACGGCGGCCTCGGTCTCCACGGCTCCGCGGGACCGGTCGCGTCTCTGCTGGGCGGCGCCGGTGGAGTCGTCAAGACCCTGGACGCGGAGGCTCCGGCGCTGTTCTGCCGCGCCCTCGACGCCGCCCCCGGCCTCGACCCCGCGGCGCTCGCCGATCTGCTCGACGCCGAGCTGCACGACGCCGCCCTCGACACCCCCGAGGTCGGCCTCGACGCCGCCGGCACCCGACGCACAGTCATCCCGGGCCTGTTCGACCCGCACGCACCGCTCGCGGGCGCCAACCCTCCGGCATCCACCGACACCGAGCTCACCGTCGACGCGGACGACGTGTTCGTCGTCTCCGGCGGGGCCAGGGGAGTGACGGCGCTGTGCGTGCGCGCGCTGGCCGAACGGGTCCCGGCCCACTTCGTCCTGCTCGGGCGCTCGCCGCTGGACGACGGCGAGCCCGACTGGGCCACCGGCGTCGCCGACGCCGCGCTCAAGCCCGCCGTCATCGCGCACCTGCGCGAAGGCGGCAACCGGCCCACGCCCCGCGAGGTGGAACGCCTCTACCAGGGTCTGCTGTCGGCCCGGGAGATCCGCGCGACCCTCGCCGCCGTGACGGCCGCCGGAGCCCGGGCGGACTACGTGCCCGTTGACGTCACCGACCCGGCCGCCGTCCGCGCGGCCCTCGGTGACCTGCGCGAACAGGTGACCGGCATCGTCCACGGCGCCGGAGTGCTCGCAGACGCCCGCCTCGTCGACAAGACCGAGGCCGACGTCGCCCGGGTCTTCGCTCCGAAGCTCGGCGGCCTGCGCGCCCTGCTCGACGCGCTGGAGCCCGCCGGGAACCTGCGGCACGTGCTGCTGTTCACCTCGGTCGCGGGGCTGTTCGGCAACCCGGGCCAGGCCGACTACGCCGCCGCGAACGAGGCTCTCTGCCGGGTCGCCGCCGCGCTGCGTCACGAGCATCCGGAACGGCACGTCGTCGCCATCGACTGGGGCGCGTGGGACGGCGGCATGGTCACCCCGGCGCTGCGCGAGCTGTTCGCCGCCCGCGGGGTGGAACTGCTCGCCCCGGACGCGGGCGCCGGCGCCTTCGTCGAGACGTTGCGTGCCGACCGGGCCGGCGAGGTCTGCATCCTGGTCGGCCCGGACCACGCCCTCGCCGAGACGGCAGCCCCGGCCGGCACGACGCTGACCGCCCGCCGCCGTCTCGCCGGCAGCAACGACCAGGCCGGCAGCAACGACCAGGCCGGAATCGAGCAGCACCCCGTGATCGCCGCCCACCAGGTCGGTGCGCACCGCGTCCTGCCGGCGACCTTCGGCCTCGGCTGGATGATCAACGTGGCCGAGCGTGCCCACCCCGGCCGGCGCGTCGTCGAGGTCCACGACTTCGCGGTGCACAAGGGCATCGTCTTCGACGGCTCCGCCCCCGAGTCCGCCCAGGTCGTCCTCGAACCCGCGGGTGACACCGCCGGCCGCCTGCTCGTCCGGGCATCGGTGCACGCCGACGGCACCGGACGCCTGCCCGTCCCGCACTACGCCGCCACCCTCGTCCTCGCCGGGGCCGCCACGGGTGCGGGGCCGACCATCACCGGCTGGCCCGGCTACCCGCTCGGTGTCGGCCCCCAGGACGGGCTCGACATCTACCTCGAGGGCACCCAGTTCCACGCCCCCCGGCTGCAGGGCATGCGCCGGGTGCTGGAGCGCGGCACCAACCGGCTGGTCCTCGAATGCTTCCTCGCAGACGACCCGGACCTGCGCTCCGCGTTCGGCGGCGCGCTGCACAGCCCGGTCCTCGCGGACGTGCTGCTGCAGGGGCCACCGGTGCTCGGCCGGGCCCTGCTCGGCCAGGCCTGCCTGCCGCTGGGCATCGGCCGCGCCGAGTACCACCGCCCGCTGCCCGACGGAGTGCCGTTCGTGCTCGTCCTGGACGACGCCCGCGTCGACGCTGGCGGCGGCACCGCGACCATCACCGCGACGGCCGCCACCCCGGACGGCACCATCCTGGCCCGCTTCAGCGACGTCACCGTCGCCGCCACACCCGGCATGGCCGCGAAGTTCGCCGAGGCCGTCGCGGCCTGGCGGCAGACCCCGACCGAGAACGAGGACGCCCGATGACCGTCGTTGATCATCAACCCCAGGCGGAGGAACTCGGCTTCGACGGCGAGGCGTTCAACCCCCTGACCCTCGCCTCCCCACCCGCTGTGCCCACCGCGACGGCTGTGCCCACCGCGACGGCTGTGCCCACCGCGACGGCCGTGCCCGTCTCGGAGATGATCCGGCTGCTGCGGGCGACGACCGTCGCGGCCCATGCCAGCGCCCTGCGGGCGCAGACCGGCCTGCAGCGGCGGGCCCTCGCCCGGCTGGGTCTCACGGTCGGCGTGTCCGGCCAGACCCAGGAACGCCCGGCGGTGATCCCGGCACTGCTGCCGCCGGCTCCGGCGCGGGACCGGGTGACGTCCGAGGCTTCGTTCAAGCCGCTGGCCCGGACCGCCGTGAGCGCCCTGGGTCCGGCCGACCTCGACCGGCTCGCCCGCGCGGAGATCGCCGTGGTCTTCGGTGCGGCCTACGAACAGGAAGGTCTCGACCGCGCCGTAAGGCTCACCAGCGGCGGCCGGCCGCTGCTGGCCGCGGTGGAGTCCATCGAGCTGCGCGGCGGACGCTCCGCCCGCGGCCTGGTGCGCGCCCGCCTGGCCGGCTCGCCGGCGGGCGACGCGGACCTGGTAGCGGCCGCGACCCAGGCCGCCCGCCTGTTCGCCCTCTACCTGGGCCTGCACCTGTGCCTGCCGGAGGCCCACTTCACCGAGGATGCCGCGCCGGGCGAGGTCACGGGCACCGTCGGCGCCGCCGGTGACGGGGCCATCCTCGTCCTCGAGATCACCGACATCGACCTGGTGCCGCGGCCGTGGCTGCGCGCGGACGCCGAGCTGCGCGGCCCGAGCGGCGAGCCGGTGGCACGAGTCCTCGACATCACCGTCGGGCTGCGGGAGGGGACGGGACGACCGGTCGGCCCCGAGGTGGGCGGTCGGCCGTCGCAGTGGCTCGGGCGGCGCAACCGGTACGGCGACCGGGCGATGCTCAGCGAGTTCCACATGGCCCACTTCTGCCGCGGCGACCAGGCGATCGCGCTCGGGCCGGAGTTCGCCGGGTACACCGGGCGCAAGGCGACCCGGCTGCCGTCGGGCGGCCTGCTGCTCGTCGACCGCGTCCTGGAGCTGCACGGCACCCGCGGCGAGGCGGCGACGCTCGACGGCGGTGCCTGGCACATCACCGAGTACGACGCCCCGGCCGACTCCTGGTACTTCACGGACACCGCCAACGCCTCCATGCCGAACTGCGTCTACATGGAGACGTCCCTGCAGGCGGCGCTCATGGTCGGCTACTACATGGGCGCCACCCTCGGCGATCCGGCGGCGGTGGTGAGCCTGCGCAACCTTGGCGGTACGGCGACCGTCCTGCGCGAGATCGACCTGCGCGACGCCACCATCCGCCAGCACTCCCGGCTGCTGTCGACGACGGACATGCCGGGCTCCTCGCTGCAGAACTTCGCCTACACCCTGACCGTCGACGGTGAGCCGTTCTACGAGGGCGAGACGCTGTTCGGCTACTTCAGCGACACGGCCCTGGCCAACCAGACCGGCCTCGACGCCGGCAAGAACGCGCCGACCTGGCTGGAGACAGCTCGCCCCGCAACCCGGACGATCGACGTCGCCGCACGCCGCGCCGATCCGAACGCCCGCCTCGTCGCCCGCGACCATCTGGCCCTGCTCGACACGGTCGACGTGGTCGACGGCGGCGGCCGCTACGGCCAGGGCTACCTGCACGCGGTGCGCGCGATCGACCCGGACGACTGGTTCTTCGCCCGCCACTTCCACCTCGACCCGGTGATCCCCGGTTCCCTGGGCATCGAGACGGTCATCCAGGCGATGCAGGAGTGGCTGCTCGACTCGCCGCACGCCGCCGACCTCGTCGACCCGGCGTTCATCCTGCCGGTCGGCGCGCCGTTCACCTGGAAGTACCGCGGCCAGTTCCTGCCCACCGATGCCGAGACGCGCCTGGAGGTGCACATCAAGGAGGTGCGCCGCGGAACCGGCCGGGTCCGGGTGACCGCCGACGCGAGCGTCTGGAAGCCCGGGCTGCGCATCTACGAAACCCTCGACATCGCCGTCGAACTGCGCGAGGACGGAGCCCCCTCATGGTGACGGCCGCGTACCAGGACCTGCTCGCGCTCGACCGCCCCTGCTACGTGCTGCGCGGCGCTGACGGCCGGATCCGCACCAGCGGCGACCCGGCCGGCGACCAGGTACTCGCGGCCACCGGCCCGCGCCCCGCCACCGCCCTCGGCGACGCCGCCTTCCGCGCGGCCCACGGCGTGCGGTACTCCTACATGGCGGGCGCGATGGCCAACGGCATCGCCTCGGCGCCGATGGTCGCGGCGCTCGCCCGCGCCGGTTTCCTCGCCTCGTTCGGCGCCGCCGGGGTGCTGCCCGCACGGGTCGACGAGGCCCTGGCCGCCATCGTCCGCGATACCGGCGGCGCGCAGTTCGCCTGCAACCTCATCCACAGCCCGAGCGAGTCGGCGCTGGAGGCCGCGACCATCGACGCCTGCCTGCGCCACGGTGTCACGACGCTGGAGGCGTCCGCGTTCGTCGAGCCGACGGCGCAGCTCGTCCGGTACCGCGTCGCCGGCCTGCGCCGCGACCGCACCGGACGGGTCGAGGCCGCGCACCGGGTGATCGGCAAGGTCTCGCGCGCCGAGGTGGCCGAGCGCTTCCTGCGCCCGGCACCGCCGGACCTGGTGCGCGCCCTGCTCGCCGCCGGCGACATCACCCCCGAGCAGGCGGAGCTCGCCGCCGCCGTGCCGCTCGCCGACGACATCACCGCCGAGGCCGACTCCGGCGGCCACACCGACGGGCGCCCCCTCGTCGTCCTCGTGCCCGAGCTCCTGGCGCTGGCCGAGCGGATCCGCCGCGAGCAGGGCCGGCCGACCGCGGTCCGTGTCGGCGCGGCCGGCGGCATCGGTACCCCGGCGGCCGCGGCGGCCGCGTTCGCCCTCGGCGCCGCCTACGTCGTCACCGGCTCGGTGAACCAGGCGACCGTCGAGGCCGACCAGTCCGACACCACCAAGCGGATGCTGGCGGCCACCGGCGTCGCCGACACGGCGATGGCGCCGTCCGCGGACATGTTCGAGCTCGGTGTCGAGGTGCAGGTGCTGCGCCGCGGCACCCTGTTCCCCGGCCGTGCCCGCCAGCTCTACGAGCTGTACCGGGCGTACGACGGCGTGGACGCGCTGCCCGTCGACGTGCGGGAGACGCTGGAGAAGAAGGTCTTCCGCCGTTCCCTCGACGACGTCTGGCAGGACTGCGTCGAGTTCTTCAGCCGCCGCGACCCCGACCAGATCACCCGGGCCGCGGGCGACCCGCGCCGGCGGATGGCCCTGGTGTTCCGCTGGTACCTGGGCCGCTCGTCCGGCTGGAGCATCGCCGGCGATCCCGACCGGGCAGCCGACTACCAGGTGTGGTGCGGGCCGGCGATGGGCGCGTTCAACGCCTGGGTCGCCGGCAGCCACCTCGCCGAGGTGGGCAACCGCCGCGTCGCCGAGGTCGCCGCCCACCTGATGACCGGCGCCGCCTTCCACGAGCGCGCCGCCGCCCTGCGCTCCGCCGGCGCCCGCCTGCCCGCCTCCGCCACCACCTACATCCCGGAGAGGTAGCCAGACATGACGATCGAGGCCATACGGACAGGATCGTCGTGGCTGCTGTGCGGCGGCTGCCGTTCGATGATCTACGGGCGGCGGTTCGACCGGGCCGGTCGGGTCTGCGCCGACTGCGGCTGGCACGCCCCGATGACGATCGACCAGCGTCTCGACCTGCTGCTCGACGCCGGTTCCCGCCGCGACATCGAGGTGACGGCGATCGACGGCGACCCGCTGGAGTTCGTCGACTCCCGCCCCTACCCGGACCGGCTGCGCGCGGCCCGCGCCGCCACCGGCCTGCACGACGCGGCGGTGGCGGTGCGCGGGACCATCGACGGCAACCCCGCCGTCGTCGTGGTGATGGACTTCCGCTTCCTCGGCGGCAGCCTCGGCGCCGCGGTCGGCGAGGTGTTCACCCGCGGTGCCGAGGTCGCGCTGCGGGAGCGGACGCCGCTCATCACCGTGACCGCCTCCGGGGGTGCACGGATGCAGGAGGGTGCGGTCGCCCTCATGCAGATGGCCAAGACCAGCCAGGCCCTCGGCCAGCTCGACGAGGCCGGCATCCTCACCGTCTCCCTCATCACGGACCCGACGTTCGGCGGTGTGGCGGCATCGTTCGCGACCCTGGCCGACGTCATCATCGCCGAGCCCGGCGCGCGGCTCGGGTTCGCCGGCCGGCGCGTCATCGAGCAGACGATCCGCCAGGTGCTGCCCGACGACTTCCAGACCGCCGAGTTCCTGCTGGCCCACGGTGTCGTCGACGTCATCAGCCCGCGCGCCGAGCTGCGGGCCACCCTCGGCCGGCTGCTGTCGGTGTCGAGCCGGCGTGGCGACGGCATCCCCCGCCAGCCCGCCCGCGCCGGCGGCGCGATCGTCACCGACCACGAGACCGTGGCACCCCGGGAGGCCTGGGACTCGGTGCGTGCCGCGCGCAGGCTCGGCCGGCCGACGACCCTCGACTACATCAACATGATCGTCGAGGAGTTCACCGAGCTGCGCGGAGACCGGATGTCCGCCGACTGCCCGGCGATCGTCACCGGCCTCGGCCGGCTCGGCGGCACCCCGGTGGCCGTCATCGGCACCCAGAAGGGCCACACCGCCGACGAGCTGCGCCACCACAACTTCGGCATGCCGACTCCCGCCGGTTACCGCAAGTCCGCCCGGGTGATGCGGCTGGCCGCCAAGCTCGGTCTTCCGGTCGTCACGCTCGTCGACACCGCCGGGGCCTATCCCGGGATCGAGGCGGAGGAGCAGGCCCAGGCGGTCGCGATCGCGGAGAACCTGCGGCTGATGGCCGGCCTCGCGGTTCCGGTCGTCGCGGTGGTCACCGGCGAGGGCGGCAGCGGCGGGGCGCTCGCCCTCGCCTTCGCCGACCGCGTCCTGATGATGCGCAACGCCGTCTATTCAGTGATCAGCGCCGAGGGCTGCGCGTCGATCCTCTGGAAGGACCCGGCGGCCGCCCCCCGCGCCGCCGCGGCACTGCGGGTCGACGCCCGCGACCTGCTGCGCCTGGGCATCGTCGACGGCATCGTCCCCGAGCCCGACGGCGGCGCCGACGCCGACCCCGAGGCCGCCGCCGAGACCCTGCGCACCGCTCTGCGCTCCGTCCTCGCCGACCTCACCCCCCTCGACCAGATGACCCTGGTCACCCGCCGCCGCGCCCGCTTCCGCCAGTTCGGCGTGCCTGCCGCCAGCCCGACCACCGCCGTTGACCACACCGAGGCCGAGGAGTCGTCCCGATGACGATCGACCAGACCACCGAGACCACGGGCGACAGCACGCTGCCAACGGTCGACGCCGTCGTCGGCGTGCTCGGTGCTCACCTGCTGGAGCTGTCCGTGCGTTCGCCGATCGCGCCGAGCCATGTGCGCGTGTCCGCCGGCGACGTCACCGTCGAGATGGGCTGGGCGACCTCCACCTCCGCGCCATCCCTCGGCGACGCCGTCGCCGTAGCCGCCACCCGCTGGTCAACACCCCCCGCCGCACTGCACTCTGCTGGCAAGGCCACCCAGAACGGTGCCGCCACCCAGAACGGTGCCGCCACCCAGAACGGTGCTGCCACCGTCGATGGGGAGGCGGGCACCTTCACGCTCGGTTCGCCGTCGGTCGGGATGTTCTACCGGGCGCCCGAGCCCGGCAGGCCGCCGTTTGTCACCGAGGGCGACATCGTCCGGGCGGGGCAGCAGGTCGGCATCGTCGAGGCGATGAAGCTGATGATCCCGATCGAGGCGGAGCGGGCCGGCCGGGTCGTGCGTGTCCTCGTCGAGGACGCGTCGCCGATCGAGCATGACCAGCCGCTGTTCGTCCTGGCCCCGGCGGAGGGCTGATGTTCACCAGCGTGCTGGTCGCCAACCGCGGCGAGATCGCCCTTCGGGTTGTGCGCACCTGCCAGGAACTCGGCATCCGGACCATCATCGCGCACTCGGCCGCCGACCGGGACTCCGCGGCCGTGCGCGCCGCCGACGAGTCCGTCCAGGTCGGGCCGGGTCCGTCGAAGGCGAGCTACCTCAACATCCCCGCCGTTGTCGAGGCCGCCCGCACCCGCGGCGCCGAGGCGATCCACCCCGGCTACGGCTTCCTCTCGGAGAACCCGGAGTTCGCCGAGGTCTGTGAGGACGAGGGCATCGTCTTCATCGGCCCGCCGGCGTCGGTGATGGCCCAGCTCGGCGACAAGGCGATCGCCCGCGGCATCATGCGCGAGGCCGGCCTGCCCCTTCTGCCCGGCAGCCGCGACGCCCTCGACGGTCCCGAGGCCGCGCAGGCGCTCGCCGACGAGATCGGCTACCCGATCATCCTCAAGGCTGTCGCCGGCGGCGGTGGACGGGGCATGCGGGTGGTGCGCGACCGCACCGACGTCGCCGCGGCCTACGCCGAGACCCGGGCCGCCGCCCTCGCCGTCTTCGGTGACGGACGCCTCTACCTGGAGCGTTACCTCGACTCGGCGCGTCACGTCGAGATCCAGATCCTCTGCGACGCCCACGGCCACGGCGTCCACCTCGGCGCCCGGGACTGCTCGCTGCAGCGCCGACACCAGAAGCTCGTCGAGGAGTCCCCGGCACCCGCCGTGGACGCGGCGGCGTTGGCGGAGCTCGGCACGTCCACCGTCCGCGCGCTGCTCGATGCGGGGTACGTCGGCGCCGGCACCGCCGAGTTCCTCTACGACCCGGCGCGCCGTGGCTACTACTTCATGGAGGTCAACTGCCGCCTCCAGGTCGAGCACCCGGTGACGGAGATGGTCACCGGCATCGACCTCGTCGCCGAGCAGCTGCGCGTCGCCGCGGGCGAGCCGCTCGGTTACGGCCAGGCCGACGTCGTCACCCGCGGGGCCGCGATCGAGTGCCGCCTCAACGCCGAGGACCCGACCCGCGACTTCCGCCCCACCCCCGGCCTCGTCACCCGCCTGGCGCTGCCCGGCGGCCCGTTCGTCCGCGTCGACACCCACCTTGAGACCGGCTACCGCATCCCGCCGTTCTACGACTCGCTGCTCGCCAAGCTCGTCGTCTGGGCCCCCGACCGCGCGTCCGCCATCGCCCGGATGCGCCGCGCCCTCGCCGAAACGGTCATCGACGGCCCCGGCCTCGCCACCACCGCCCCCTTCCTGCACGACCTCCTCGACCACGACGCCTTCCGTGCCGCCACCCACGACACCTCCCTCATCGCCACCTCCTTCGCCGCGGCCGCGCTTCCGGCGGCTCCCGCACTCGCCGACGCGTAGCCGCTGTTCCTGGCAGGGCCCGGCCGGCCGGTCCCACGGGACCGTGTGGATCACCATGCCGCGCTCCCATGGCCGCGGGAGGCCGGGGCTGGGGCTGATCGTCGCGTTCGACCGCCGCGAAGGGTGGAAACCCGCCGGGGCGGCGAGCTGCGTGCACTGGCTGGCACTGCGCTGCGACCTCGCCGAGCGCACCGCCCGCGCGCACCTCTCCGTCGGTCACGCCCTACGCGCCCTACCCGGGGTGCGTCGCCTGTTCGCCGCCGGCCGGCTGTCCTACGCCAAGATCCGTGCCCTGTGCCCTCGAGCGTGAACCCGACCCGGCCGGCGACCGCGTGCACATCACCATGAGCGGAAAGTTCCTGCCCTACCGCCGGTACTGATGCACGCGCCTACTTGAGGCCGGAGCGAACGAAGCCGTTGATGACCTGGCGCTGGAGAGCGAGGTAGAGGGCGAAGATCGGGAGGGTGGCGAGACCTGCGGCTGCGGTCAGCGGGCCCCATTCCTCGGTCTCGACCGAGTTGATGAAGCTGTTGATGCCGAGCTGCAGGACCAGGTTGCCGCGCTGGAGCACCATCGCCGGCCAGAAGTACTCGTTCCAGGCGTTCACGAACAGCAGGATCGCGAGCGCGGCGAGCGGGGCGCGCAGGTTCGGCACGACCACGGTCCACAGCGTCGACCAGGAGGAGCGGCCGTCGATGCGGGCGGCCTCCAGCAGTTCCCTGGGGAAGCTGTCGAAGTGCTGGCGCAGCATCAGCACGCCCAGCGCGGACACCAGGTTCGGCACGATCACGCCAGTAAGCGAGTTCAACAGGCCGAGGTCGTGCAGCAGCACGTAGTTCGGCAGCATCGTGACCTGGAACGGCACCAGCCAGGTGCCGACGAAGGCCAGATAGAGCAGCCGCTTGGCCGGGAAGTTCCAGACGGCGAAGGCGTAGGCGGCCAGCACGCTGGTCAGCAGCTGCCCGAGCGCCGTGAGCAGGGCGACCAGCGTCGTGTTCAGCAGCAGCCGGCCGAGGTCCAGCTCGTCGAGCGCCTTGGAGTAGCTGTCGACCGAGAGCGGCCACGGCAGGACGGACGTCTTGTACACGTCGTCCGGGCGGCGCAGCGACGTCGAGTACATCCAGTAGATCGGGAAGATGCAGGCCAGGCCGAGCAGGGCGAGCGTGACATGGCCGACGACGGTCATCACCCGCGAGCGGCCGCCGGGGACGTCGTCGCCGTCACCGGACGCGGCGGCGCCAGAAGCCAGCGCAGCGGTCGGTCGTTCGTCGGCCAGCGGCGATTCGATGGCGAGTGCCACGCTTGCCCTCTCAGTTGTCGTGGAAGGCGAGACGGTCGGAGAGCCAGACGAGGAACAGGGCGACCAGGGTGAAGACGAGGAAGAAGACCACGCCCGCGGCGGCCGCCAGGCCTGCGTCGAAGTTCTTGAAGCCGTACTGCCAGAGCAGGTAGTAGATGTTCGTGGTCGAGCTGACCGGGCCGCCCTGAGTGAGCGTGTCGATCAGTGGGAACGTCCACGTGCCCGCCAGCAGCACCGTCGTGAGCAGCAGGAACACCAGGGTCGGCGACAGCAGCGGCAGGGTCAGCCAGCGGGTTGCCTGCCAGCGGGACGCGCCGTCGACGGACGCCGCCTCGGCGTAGTCGCCGTTGATCGAGGCGAGCCCGGCGGAGACGACCAGCACGGCGAAGCCGAGCATCTGCCAGCCGACGATTCCGGTGATGGACAGCAGCGCCGGTATCCGCTCGTGCAGCCAGTTGGTCTTCAGCCCGGTCGCCCGGTCGACCACGCCGGAGCCGGGGGTGAGCATCCACTCCCAGACCGCCGCGCTCGCGACCGGCGCCACCAGGAACGGTGCGAAGATCAACGCCTGGTAGACGGTCTTCGCCCGGCCGCGCACCTCGCGGGTGAGCAGGCCGACCACGACCGGGATGACGATGGTGAACGGAAGCAGCAGGGCGATCATCAGCACGGTGCGCCACACCGAGCCGGACACGTCGGGCAGGGTGAACACCCGGTGGTAGTTGTGCCAGCCCACCGGCTTCGCGGGGGACGTCGGCGACAGGTTCCACGAGTAGAACGAGTAGTTCACGGTCTCGGCGAGCGGCCGGTAGGTCCAGACGACGAGCATGCCGAGTGCCGGCGCGAGGTACAGGTAGGGCACGATGCCGCGGCCGAACCCACGGGCGATGTGGCGGGCGGGGGTGCCCGCCCCGGCGTCGGGGGGCGACGCCGGGGCGGGCAGACCGGGGGGAGCGACCTCGACGAACACGATCAGGCCGCCGGGGGGGTCGTCGGGGTGACGCTGCGGACGTAGGCGAGCCACTCGGCGCCGTCCCGGCTGTACAGCTCGCCGCAGTCCTCCAGCGGCACGGCCGTCGCGACGAACTGGCCGTCGATCAGGTCGATGCGGCTGAAGCCGCCGGTGGTCAGGCCACGGTGCAGGCCGGTGGGGGGCAGCCCGTCGACCTGGTAGGCCAGCGCCGGGCAGATCCACACCGGGATGCCGGCGAGCGAGCCCGCCCCGGCGTGGTGGGCGTGTCCGGACAGCACCATCCGCACGTCCGTGTTCTCGATCACCTTGGCGAGGCGCTGGGCGGCCACCAGGCGCAACAGGTGGCCGGCCGGTATGGGCGAGGGCAGCGGCGGGTGGTGCACGACGAGCAGGGTTCCCCGGGGCGCGGGCTCCGCGAGCACGTCTGACAGCCAGCTGAGCTGGGTGTCGGTGAGCCAGCCGTCGTGACGGCCCGGGGTGGTCGAGTCCAGCACGACGACCCGGAGGCCGTCGAGGTGGTGGACCAGGTCGCAGGGGTCCTCGGGGGATCCGGCGTCCGCGCCGAGGAGTTCCGCGCGGAACGCGGCGCGGGCGTCGTGGTTGCCCATCGCGTACACGACGGGGGCGCCGAGCCGTTCGGACAGCGGCTCGATCACCGAGCGCAGCCGCCGGTAGGCCTCGGGCTCGCCGTTGTTGGCGAGATCCCCGGTGAGCAGGATCCCGGCGACCGGACCGGATGAGGCGGCCACCGTCGCGGTGACCATCTCCAGCAGCGCGAACGTATCGATCCGGTCGTGCACCAACTGGCCGCGAGGGACGAGGTGAGTGTCGCTCACCTGGATCAGGGTCAACTCGGCCGGTCCGGTCGTCGTCGTCATCGCGGATCAGGCCTTCGGCATCAGGGCGGCGCCCTGCTTCTCGGCGGCGGTCAGCGTCGACTGCGGGTCGGCGCCCTGGTAGACGGACTTCTCGACGGCGTCCATCATGCCGTCACGGATCTGCAGGTAGCTGTTGCCGGGGATCGAGATCCACGGCTCCATCTTGTCCAGCTGGGCGATGTTCGGGGCGATCAGCGGGTTGGCCTTGGCCCAGGCCTGCAGGTAGTTCGGGTCGTTCACGAGGCCGGTCCGCAGCGGCAGGTAACCGATCTTGCTGGAGATCTCGGTGTAGGCGTCCTCGCTGGTCAGGAACTTGATGAGCTCCCAACCGGCGCGCTGCTTGGCCGGGTCCTTGGACAGGACGAACAGCGACGCGCCGGAGTTCGTCGCGACGGCGGGCTTGTCACCGTAGCTGGGCATCCGCGCGGCCCGCAGGTCCCAGTTGCCGCCCTTGGCGCCCTTGACGAACGTCGCCTGGATGGCGCTGGTCTCCAGGAACATGCCGATCTCGCCGCGGGCGAAGCTCTCGTAGGCCTGCTTCTGACCGAGGACCGGGGTCAGGCCCTCCTTGACGTAGCGCTGCGCGTCCTGGACGACCTGGACGGCCGGGGCGTCGGCGTAGGTGAGCGTCGTGCGGTCGGAGGAGATCACCCTGCCGCCGTTGGAGCGCACCAGGGCCTGGAAGCACCAGTCCTTGGCGGTCTTCGTGAGGCAGTCGAGGTAGAGGCCCTTGCTGCCGGTCTTCGAGGTGATCGCCTTCGCGTCCGCCTCGGCCTCGTCCCAGGTCGTCGGCGGCTTGGCCGGGTCCAGACCCGCCTTGGTGAACAGCGACGCGTTGTAGTAGAGCACCGGCGTCGAGAAGACGAACGGGACGCCGTAGGTCCTGCCCTGCCAGTCTGCGAGGGTCCGCGCCGTGGGGGCGAACGGGTACCTGGCCCCATCGAAGTTCTTCTGGACGGCGTCCTTGCCGAACAGGTCGTCCAGCGGCTTCGCGCCCAGCGAGTGAATGGTGAAGTCGAGGTCACTGAAGCCGACCTGGGCGACGTCCGGCGGGGAGCCGGCGGCGATCTGGCTCTGCAGGCTGGAGATCGTGTCGGTCGCCGGGTTGGGGCTGGAGCCCTTCGGCTTCTGCGCGGTGACGTGAATGTTCGGGTTGGCCTTCTCGAACTTGCCAATCAGGTCGTTGAAGGTGTTGGTCCAGGCGCCGGCCTGGCCGAAGTTGTAGCTCTCGAAGACGATCGAGACCTTCTGGTCCTTGGCGAGTTCGGGAACCTTGCTGGAGGTGGTGGCGGCCTGGTCGCTACCGCCGGGCGAGCCGCAGGCGGCCAGGACGGACACGGCGGTCGCTGCCGCCAGTGTCGCCAGTCCCAGCGATCGGCGGGATGCGCGGGTGAACGGTCTTCTCACGGGTCGCTCCTCGGCGGCGTGAAAGGCGAGAAAGGGTGGTGCTGGGGCCGGGCGCGGTCCGTCCCCGGGACGCGCCTGGCCGGGGGTGCGACGCCGGGTCAGGTGGTGACGGGCACCCGCGCGGCGGGAACCGCGGTCTGCTGGTCCGGCCGCCAGACGAGGCGGCGCCCCGACTCGCGGTCGAACAGGTGGGTGTACTCGGGGCGCACGCGCAGCGCGACGGGCTCCGCGGCGATGATCTTCGCTGGGCGGGGCGCGCGGACGCGGATCTCGGCCTCACCCTCCAGGACACAGTGGGCGATCTCCTCGCTGCCGAGGTTCTCGACGGCGCGGACGGTGCCGCGGATCTCGGGCTCGGCGCCGCCGTCGTCGTCCGCGACGAGGTGCTCGGGGCGGATGCCGAGGAGGACGTCGCGGCCGGTGGACGTGTCGGCGGGCGCCTGGATGCCCAGCGGTACGTCCACGTTCGGGGCGACGGCGTGCAGCTGGCCGTCCCGGGAGGTGATCTCGGCGGGGATCAGGTTCATCGGCGGGGAGCCGAGGAAGCCCGCGACGAACGCCGACGCGGGGGTGTCGTAGACCTGGGTCGGCGTCCCCACCTGCTCGAGGCGGCCCCGGTTGAGGACGGCGACCGAGGTCGCCATCGTCATCGCCTCGACCTGGTCGTGGGTGACGTAGACGAAGGTGCGGCCGAGCCGGCGGTGCAGCTCGGTGATCTCCGTGCGGGTGGCGGTGCGCAGCTGCGCGTCGAGGTTCGACAGCGGCTCGTCCATGAGGAACGCGCCGGGGTCGCGGACCAGCGCGCGGCCGAGGGCGACGCGCTGGCGCTGGCCGCCGGAGAGCTCCCGCGGCCGGCGGTCGAGCAGCGCGGACAGGTCAAGGATGCGCGCGACCTCGGCGACCCGGGTGCGAATCTCGGCCCGCGGGCGCCGCCGCGCCCGCAGCGGGAAGCCAATGTTGCGGGCCACCGTCAGGTGCGGGTAAAGCGCATAGCTCTGGAACACCATGGCCAGGTCACGGCCGCGGGCGGGTGTGTCGGTGACGTCCCGGTCATCGACGAGAACGCGGCCTTCGCTCGGCGCCACCAGGCCGGCAATCATGCGCAGCAGCGTCGACTTTCCGCAGCCACTGGGCCCGAGAAGCACGAGGAAGTCGCCGTCGGCGATGTCGAGACTCACGTCGTCGACGGCCGCCGTGTCGCCATAGCGGCGAGTGACGTGGCGGACGGTGATTCGACTCACTGGCTCCCCCTGATGAACTTCCGGTGCGCCAAAGCAGCTGAAGTTCAGCATGGCTCGGTGTATTTCCGGTGAACGGATCGCGACGAAAGTGTCCGTGACCGTCCCTGATAGGCGTTTCGAATGACACGAAAGGTATGCGTTATGCCGTGGGGCCCGTGTCGGGCGGGCGGCGGTCGCGAACCCAGGCGGCGACCGCCGGGCCGATGACGGCCGAGTCCTTCACCCAGGCGAAGTGGTCGCGGTGGACGACGCCGGAGGCCGCGGTGATGTGCCAGCGGGTCAGCCGGGCGCGCGGCATCCGGCGGCACAGGAAGTCCACGTTGGACCTCGGCCCCAGCCGGTCGTCGTCCAGCGAGATGGCCAGCACCGGCAGGTCGAGTTCGGCCAGCAGCCGGTCGTAGTCGCGGGTCGTGCCGGCAGGCCGGTAGCGGCTGGTCAGGGAGTGGCGCGCCCAGTCGGTCATCACCCGGCCCGGCATGGCGCCGCCGATGAGCATCCCGCCCGGCCAGTAGCCGCGCACCCGCGCGACCAGGCCGATCGTCTGGATCGAGTACAGCGCCTCCGCCCAGCGCCGCCACCCGAACGCCTTCCAGTAGACGGTCCCCGTCCCGATCACGGCCACGCCGGCGACACCAGCGACACCAGCGACACTGTCGCCCTCCGCGGCGGCGTGCAGCAGGCTGATCTGGCCGCCGAGGCTGTGGCCGAACAGGTGCGGGCGCACCCCGGGGAAGCGGGTGCGCACCGCGGCCAGCACCCGGGGCAGGTCGACCTCGATGAGCTCGCGGTAGCCGAACGTCGGCTGGTCGTGCAGGCCGGGGTATGCCTCGCCCTGGGCACGTAGGTCGGTGGTCACCACCGACAGGCCGGCGGCGTGCAGTGCCGTGGCGATCGGCAGGTAGAACTTCGCCTTCAGCGCCATCGCCGGCATGATCAGAACCACCGGCGCCGCCGGGTCGTCCGCGGGAAGCACCCGCAGCGTGAACGAGACGCCGCCCTCGCTCGTCACCGGGATCGCCTCCAGGGCGGCGAACGCCGTCGAGCCGCTCATGGCGCGGCGACCATCTCAGCCACCATCTCAGCCACATAGGCGAAGCGGATGGTGGCGACGGGGGCGCCGGCGGCGTCGGTCAGCTGCGCCTTGCCGTCCAGTTCGACGCGCTCGCCGGGGCCGGCGGCGAGCACCTGACGCACGCCACGCTCGTCCACCGTGGCGACGGCGCGGACGAGGCCGTGGCCGGGGCGGCGGAACGACGACCAGCTGTCCCGCACGACGAGCCAGGCGACGTCCGCGATCCGGGTGGCCGTCGCGCCGACGAACGCGCAGGCCCCGGCGATGTCCGCGGCGAGGAACTGGGCGCCGGCGTGCACGGTGCCCATCTGGTTGGTGAGCTCCGCGCGGTCCGGGATCTCGACGACGGCGTACTCGGCGGTGACCTCGGTGACCTCGACGCCGACGAACGCGCCGAACGGCACGACCTGGTTCGCCAGGCGCCGGACGTGCTCGAGGTCCTGACCGGCGAAGACCGCGAACGGGGATGGCATCATGCTCTCCTATCAGGCGGCTCTGTTTCAGGCGGCCCTGTCTCAGGCGGCCCTGTCTCAGGCGGTGCTGACGCGGCGGAAGACCCGCCGGGCGACCGACGTGCGCAGCACCTCGGAGGGGCCCTCGTAGATGCGGAAGGCCCGGGCCTCCACGAGGAACCGGGCGACGAGATGGTCCTCGCAGACGCCCAGACCACCGAGGAGCTGTACGGAGCGGTCGAGCACCCGCCACACCGCCTCGGAGACGAACGTCTTCGTGACCGACGCCCCGTGCCGGGCCGCGGAGCTCGTCGCGCCCTGCTCGTCGAGGATCGTGGCGGTGGCGTGGATGAGGGCGCGAGCGGCCGCGATGTCGATCTCGTTGTCGGCGACGTGTCCCTGGGCGAGACCGTGCTCGGAGATCGGGACGCCGAACGCGTGCCGGCCGGTGATGTAGGCCGCGGACAGGGTGTGGGCGCGGTTCGCGAGGCCCAGCCAGTTCATGCAGAACGTCAGCCGGGACGGGGCGAGCCGGGCGTTCGCGTACACGAGGCCCTGGCCGACCTCGCCGAGGACGGCGGAGCCCGGCACCCGGCAGTCGTCGAACACGACCTCGCAGTGGCCGCCCGGGGCACTGGTGAAGTCCAGGGTCGGCATCCGGCGCACCACCCGCATGCCCGGGTTGCCGGCGTCGACCAGGAACATCGTCGGGCCGGCGTCGGTGCGGGCCACGGCGATGGTGAAGCCCGCGCCGTCCGCGCCGGTGGTGAGGTGCTTGGCGCCGCTGATCGACCAGTCGCCGCCGATCCGGGTGGCGGTGGTGCGCAGCATGGCCGGGTCGGAGCCGGTGCCGGGGGCGGGCTCGGTCATCGCGATCGCCGAGCGGACCTCTCCGCTGGCCAGCGGCGCGAGGTAGCGTTTCCGCTGCTCGGCGGTGCAGGCGGCCTCGAGCAGGTGGATGTTGCCGTCGTCGGGCGCCCAGCAGTGCAGCGCGAGCGGGCCGATGAGGCTCTCGCCGGCCGCGCCGAGCACGTGCGCCTGGCCGCGGAAGTCAAGCCCGAGCCCGCCGTACTCGACCGGGGACAGCGGCCCGAACACGCCCGCGGCCCGGGCGGCGGCGTTGAGCTCCAGGCGCAGCTCGTCGGTCACCGGCCGCCGGTCGACGATGACCTCCCGTTCGACCGGGATGACGGTGTCGCGCACGAAGCTCGCGGTGCGGGCCGCCAGCTCGACCGCCGGGGCATGGATGAGTGTCTCGCTCACGGATGTGCTCCCAGGTCGACAATTGCTGGTGGGGCCGTGCCGGGTCATTGTTGCGAGCGGGCTTCGCGGCGGTCGTCGGCCATCAGCGTTTCCGATGGGGTGATTGCCGTTGGATTCCGTCGGTGTGTTCCAGGAGGTCCCATGAGACGGTTTGGCGGTGACTTCCGCATCTCGCTGGACGATCCTGCGGGTGGACGAGGCGACTCTGGCCGCCCAGGACGTGCTGGTCATCGCCCTGACGGATCCGCGGGGAGAAGCACTTGAACGGTGGGAACCCGGCGCCCACATCGATATTCGGCTACCCGACGGAGAGATCCGTCAGTACTCCTTGTGTGGGGATCCTGACGATTCACGCTCCTGGCGAATAGCGGTCCTTCGGGAGGAAAACAGTCGAGGTGGATCCCGGTACATCCATGAACAGGTCGTAACCGGCACGGAAATCGCCGTCGGCCAGCCGAGAAACAATTTCCCGCTGGTCTCGGGGGTGTCGTACCGGTTGCTGGCCGGGGGGATCGGCATCACGCCCTTCCTGCCGATGATCCGTGAGCTGACCCGCCGCGGCGCCGACTGGCGGCTCTACTACGGCGGCCGGTCCCGCTCCCGGATGGCCTTCCTGCCCGAGCTCGCCGGCCTCGCCAGGCTCGCCGGCCGGGCGGACCGGGTGCACGTCCTGCCCGAGGACTCCGACGGGCTGCTGCCGGTGGCACGGGTCGTCGACGAGCTCGACGCGGACTCCCGGCTGTACTGCTGCGGGCCGGAGGGCCTGCTCGACGCCACCGAGAAGGCGTTCGCGGCCCGGGGGATCGGCAGCCTGCACCTGGAGCGGTTCCGCCCGCGCCCGCAGAACGGCGCCGATGGTGACGGCGCCGAGCAGCGGGCGTTCGAGGTCGTGCTCGCCAGCTCCGGCCGGACCCTGACGGTGGGCGCCGGCCAGTCGCTGCTCGACGCGCTCGGCCGCGCGGGCCTCGACGTGACGTCGTCCTGCCGGGAGGGCACCTGCGCGAGCTGCGAGACGACGGTGCTCGAGGGCGAGGTCGACCACCGCGACTCGGTGCTGTCCGAGGAGGAGCGCGCCAGCAACACCACCATGATGATCTGCGTCTCCCGCGCCCGTTCGGAGCGGCTGACCCTTGATATCTGAAACGGGACACCCTGAAACGGGACACGCCGTCGTGCTCGGGGCGGGGATCGCCGGGCTGCTCGTCGCGCGGGTGCTCACCGAGACGTTCCCGCGGGTCACCGTCGTCGACCGCGACGACCTTGACCGCGACGACCTTGACCGCGACGACCTGTCCGGACCCACCGACCGTCGGGGTGCGCCCCAGGCCCGGCACCTGCACGCACTGATGGACCGCGGCCGCCAGATCGTCGAGGAGCTGCACCCCGGCATCGTCGAGGACCTGACCGCCGCCGGCGCGCCGACCAGCGAGGTGCTCGTCGGGGGCCGTTACTACATGCATGGTCAGCGCCTGCGGTCGACGCCGACCGGGCTCACGTCCGTGCTGGCGAGTCGCCCCCTGCTCGAGCACGTGCTGCGCCAGCGCACGCTGCGCCTGCCCGGGGTGAGCCTGCGCCCGCGCACCGCCGTCGTGGGCCTCGCCGTCGACGAGACCGGCAGGCGCGTCACCGGCGTGCGGCTGCGCGGCGAGCTGCTCCCCGCGGAGCTCGTCGTCGACGCCAGTGGGCGCAACTCCCGCACCCTGGACTGGCTGGTCGCCGCCGGCCAGCAACTGCCGCCCAGCTCCCGGGTCACCGTGGACCTCGGCTACTCGTCGCGCCTCTACGAGCGCCGCCCCGAGCACCTCGACGGCGACAACAGCGTCATCATCGCCACCGCTCCGGGTCTCGTCGGCGGCGGGGCCGTCCGCACCGAGGGCTCCCGGTGGATCGTGACGCTGGCCGGCCTTCTCGGCCAGCACCCACCGACCGACGATGCCGGCTTCGTCGCGTTCGCCCGCGACCTTGCCGTCCCCGACGTGTACGACATCGTCCGGGAGGCGAAGCCATTCACCGACCCGGTTCCGTTCCGGTTCCGCGAGTCGGTCCGCCGTCACTTCGAGGCGTTGCGCCAGCCGCCGGAGGGCCTCGTCGTTCTCGGCGACGCCCTGTGCAGCTTCAACCCGCTGTACGCCCAGGGCATGACGGTCGCCGCGCAGCAGGCCCTGGTGCTGCGCGGCGCCCTCGCGGACGGCGGTCTGCCCGGGCTGCCGCGCCGGTTCTACCGGGACGTCGCGCCCGTCGTCGACGTCGCCTGGGACATGGCGACGTCATCCGATCTCCGTTATCCGCAGGTCGTCGGCCGCCGCCGGCTGCGCGGGCGCGTCACCGGGGCGTATGCCGCCCGGGCGGGGCGGCGCGCGCACACCGATCCGGCTGTCGCCCGCACCCTGATGCGGGTCGTGAACCTCGTCGACCCGCCCACCGCGCTCCTGCGCCCACCCCTGGCCGCCCGGGTGCTCACCCCCGGCACTCGGGGCACCTGAGAAGGAGACCTCATGGTCACCGTCCAGCCTCCCCCCACCTCCCAACCTGCCGCGTCCGAGTCGGAGCGGCTGGTGGCCGAACTGTTCGACCCGGCCAACCGGGCGGACCCGTACTCGATCTACGAGAAGCTGCGCGCGGTCGGCCCGGTGCACGACGGGCCGTTCGGGCTGCCGCTGTTCACGAACCACGAGGACTGCTCGGCGATCCTGGCCAGCCAGGAGTGGGGCCACCACCTCGAGGCCCAGCAGCTGCACCCGTCGTTGCCCACCAGCGCGTTCCCCGCGACCTTCCTGTGGATGGAGCCGCCGGACCACACCCGCCTGCGTGGGCTCGTCACGAAGGGCTTCACCCCGCGGGTCGTCGGCGGGCTGCGGCCGCGCATCGAGGAGCTGTGCGCCGAGCTGGTCGACAACGCGCTGCGCGCCGGCGAGTTCGACCTCATCGAGACCATCGCCTACCCGCTGCCGCTGACGATCGTCTGCGAGATCCTCGGCGTGCCCCGCGCCGACCACGCGCAGGTCCAGGTGTGGTCGCAGGCCGTGGCCCGGGCCTTCGACCCGGACGCGCTGATGACGCCCGAGGCGCTGGCCGCGCGCAACGCCACCTTCCCCGAGTTCCTCGGCTACTTCCGCGAGCTGGTCGAGCGGGCCCGGCGCACCCCCGGCGACCGCGACGACCTGATCAGCCAGCTCGCCGCCGTGGAGGACCAGGGCGACCGGCTCACCGCCGACGAACTGTTCGGCACCTGCGTCACGCTGCTGGTCGCCGGCCACGAGACGACCGTCAACCTGGTCGGCAACGGCATGCTCGCCCTCATCCGCCACCCAGACCAGATGGCGCTGCTGCGCGAGCAGCCCGACCTGGTCGGGCCGGCCGTCGAGGAGCTGCTGCGCTACGACTCGCCGATCCACATGAACACCCGGGCCGCCAAGCGCGACCTCACCGTCGCCCGGCGCACCTTCACCCCCGACGAGGGTGTCGTCGCGCTCATCGCCTGCGCGAACCGCGACCCCGCCGCCTACGACGACCCGGACCGCCTCGACGTCACCCGCTTCGACCGGTCCAACCCGGCCAACAAGCAGCGGCGGGTCTCGAGGCACCTGTCGTTCAGCCTCGGCGTGCACTACTGCCTCGGCGCGCCGCTGGCCCTGCTGGAGATGGACCTGCTGCTGCGCGAGGTGATCCGCCGCGTCGGCGACATGGAGCTGCTCACCGACACCCCGCCGTACAAGCCCAACATGCTCATCCGCGGCCTCGCCGAACTCCCCACCCGCTTCCAGGCCGCCTGAGCGACAGGCGTTCAGCGGGGGACGAGCGGGGGCCCCGGCCGCAGGCCGTCGAACAGGATGCCGAGCAGCCGGTCGTGGTGCTCGGCGAGGGGTTCCCGCTCGGCCAGGGTGGCCACGGCCGTCGCGATCGCGAAGACCTCGAGCCCGGTCACGTCCGGTCGCATGGCCCCTGCCGCCTGGGCGTTCGCCAGCAGCTGGTCGCACGAGCGCCGCAACGCCGTGCACGGCTCCGACAGCGCGGACTCGGGGTCGTGCAGGGGGGCGGTCAGGGCGGTGGGCAGGCCCCGGTAGGCCCCGACCTCGACGGCGAGCGCGCGTAGCCACTCGGTCAGGGCGATCACCGCGGGCCGACTCGCCGCCCTCCTCCGCCACCACGGCACCGGCCACGGCGGCCCATGGCGGGGCTCACCGCCTGGCAGTTCCTGGCCGAGCGGGCTCCTGACGAGGAGCCACTGAGCAGAATCGACCACGGAGCAGAAACGGAGAAGTGCTGGTCAGGGGGGCGCATCTAGGCTGGGCGGCATGAAGGCGGCCGACAGTCATGATCTGATCCGGGTGCTCGGGGCGCGGGAGAACAACCTGCGGGACGTGCACGTCGAGCTGCCGAAGCGGCGGCTGACGGTGTTCACCGGGGTGTCCGGCTCGGGGAAGAGCTCGCTGGTGTTCGCCACGATCGCGGCCGAGTCGCAGCGGTTGATCAACGAGACGTACAGCGCGTTCGTCCAGGGCTTCATGCCGACGCTCGCCCGGCCCGACGTCGACGTCCTCGACGGGTTGACGACCGCGATCATCGTCGACCAGCAGCGGATGGGTGCCGACCCGCGCTCCACGGTCGGCACCGCCACCGACGCGGGCGCGATGCTGCGGATCCTGTTCAGCCGGCTCGGGCAGCCGCACATCGGCCCGCCCGGCGCGTTCTCGTTCAACGTCCCCTCGGTGCGGGCGGCCGGCGCGATCACGGTCGAGCGCGGCGCGGGTGCGGCGGCGGCCAGGGCCCAGAAGGTGACCTTCAGCCGCACCGGCGGGATGTGCCCGCGCTGCGAGGGGCGCGGCGCCGTCTCCGACATCGACCTGACCGCGCTCTACGACGACACGAAATCCCTCAACGAGGGCGCGCTCACCATTCCCGGCTACAGCATGGACGGCTGGTACGGGCGGATCTTCCGTGGCTGCGGCTTCTTCGATCCGGACCAGCCGATCCGGCGTTTCACGAAGAAGGAACTCGCCGCGCTGCTGCACATGGAGCCGACGAAGATCAAGGTGGACGGCATCAACCTCACCTACGAGGGTCTGATCCCGCGGATCCAGAAGTCGATGCTCGCCAGGGACCGGGAGGCGATGCAGCCGCACATCCGCGCGTTCGTGGACCGCGCGGTGACGTTCGCCGTCTGCCCGGACTGCGACGGCACCCGGCTCGCCGAGGCCGCGCGATCGTCGCGGATCCGGGGGATCTCCATCGCCGACGCCTGCGCGATGCAGCTGTCCGACCTGGCCGCCTGGGTGCGCGAGCTGTCCGAGCCGACGGTCGCGCCGCTGCTCGAGGCGCTGCGGGCCACCCTCGACTCGTTCGCCGAGATCGGCCTGGGCTACCTCTCCCTCGACCGCCCGTCCGGGACGCTCTCCGGCGGTGAGGCGCAGCGGGTGAAGATGATCCGCCAGCTCGGCTCGTCGCTCACCGACGTCACCTACGTCTTCGACGAGCCCACCACCGGCCTGCACCCACACGACATCGCCCGGATGAACGGCCTGCTCCTGCGGCTGCGCGACAAGGGCAACACGGTGCTCGTCGTCGAGCACAAGCCGGAGATGATCGCGATCGCCGACCACGTCGTCGACCTCGGCCCGGGCGCGGGCGAAGCGGGCGGCACCGTCTGCTTCGAGGGCACCGTCGACGGACTGCGGGCCAGCGACACCGTCACCGGCCGCCACCTCGACGACCGGGCCGCCATCAAGGAGACCGGCCGCACCCCCACCGGCCGCCTGGAGATCCGCGGGGCGAACACCCACAACCTGCGGGACGTCGACGTCGACATCCCGCTCGGCGTGCTCGTCGCCGTCACCGGTGTCGCCGGGTCCGGCAAGAGCTCGCTCGTGCACGGATCGATTCCCGCCGGGGACAACGTGGTGTCGATTGACCAGAGCCCGATCCGCGGGTCGAGGCGCAGCAATCCGGCCACCTACTCGGGGCTGCTTGAACCGATTCGCAAGGCCTTCGCGAAGGCCAACGGCGTGAAACCCGCGCTGTTCAGCCCGAACTCGTCCGGAGCCTGCCCGGAGTGCAACGGTGCCGGCGTCGTCTACACTGATCTGGCGATGATGGCCGGTGTTGCCAGCACGTGCGAGGAATGCGACGGAAAGCGTTTCGACGCCTCGGTACTGGAATACCATCTCGGGGGTCGTGACATCAGCGAGGTGCTCGCGATGCCGGTGAGCGAGGCCGAGGAGTTCTTCGGTTCCGGCGCGGCGCGCATCCCGGCGGCGCACGCCATCCTGCGCCGGCTCGCCGACGTCGGGCTCGGCTATCTCAGCCTCGGCCAGCCGCTGACCACCCTGTCCGGCGGCGAGCGCCAGCGGCTGCGCCTCGCCAGCCGGCTGGGGGAGAAGGGCAGCCTCGTCGTCCTCGACGAGCCCACCGCCGGCCTGCACCTCGCCGACGTCGAGCAGTTGCTCGGCCTGCTCGACCGGCTCGTCGACGGCGGCACCTCGGTCGTCGTCGTCGAGCATCACCAGGCCGTCATGGCGCACGCCGACTGGATCATCGACCTCGGCCCCGGCGCCGGTCACGACGGCGGCCGGGTCGTGTTCGAGGGAACCCCCGCCGACCTCGTCGCCGCCCGTTCCACCCTCACCGGCGAGCATCTCGCGTCCTACGTTGGAGTGGAAAGGACCTATTCGAACGCGAAATAGCACCCTATTCGAGATGGTGGGGCTCGATAGGATGCGCGCCATGACCTCCACGGCGGCCGAGCCCGCGCGCGCGAGTGACATCCTTGACGCACGGATCCGGGTAAATCCCTATCCGACCTACCGGGCGCTGCGCGAGGCGGCGCGTGCCCACTGGCTGGTACCGACCGAGCCGCGGATCATGCTGCTCACCCGGTACGAGGACGGTGCCCGCGCGCTGCAGGACCCGGCCCTGGGCCATGCCGAGACGGCGCAGAGTGCCTTCCGCGCCAACCGGAACGAAGGCGTGAAGTCCATGCTGACCGCGAACCCGCCGACCCACACCCGGCTGCGTCGGCTGGTCAGCAGGGCGTTCACCCCCGGCCGGGTCGCCGCGTTCGCCCCGACGGCCCGCGCGCTGGCCGTCGAGCTGGTCGACGCGGCGCTCGAGCGCAGCAGGGTCGATGGTGAGGTCGACGTCGTCGAGGATCTCGCCCGGCCGCTGCCGTTGCGGATCATCTGCGGACTGCTCGGCGTACCGGTGGACGACGAGAAGGACTTCGGCGTCTGGGCGTCGGACCTCACCCGCGGGCTCGACCCGGAGGTCGTACTCTCCCCGCAGGAGCGGGCCGCCAAGACCACATCGACGGCCGCCATCACCGCCTACCTCGCCGACCTCATCGCCCGCCGGCGCGCCGAGCCAGGAGACGACCTGCTCAGCGAGCTCATCGCGGTCCAGGAGGCGGGCGACCGGCTGTCCCTCGACGAGCTGATCGACCTGGGCGTGCTGCTGCTCGTCGCCGGCTACGAGACGACCGCCAACCTCATCGGCGGCGCCGTGCAGGCGCTCGCCCGGGATCCGGAGCAGTACGCGCTGCTGCGGGCCCGCCCCCTTGAGCTCGCGAGGCCCGCCGTCGAGGAGGCGCTGCGCTACGACCCGTCGGTGCACTTCGCGCTGCGGACGGCGGTCGCCGACGCGGAGGTGGGCGGGCATCAGGTACGCCCCGGCGAGGGCGTCCTGATCATGCTCGCGGCGGCGCATCGCGATGACACCGTCTTCGCCGAGGCCGACCGTTTCGACGTGACCCGCTTCGCCGGCCCGACAGCCCCGCCCCGCCACCTGTCCTTCGGCCTCGGCATCCACTACTGCCTCGGCGCGCCACTGGCCCGCCTCGAGACGGAGATCCTGCTCGCCGCGCTCGCCGAACGGGTCAGCCGGATCGAGCTCGCCGCCGAGCCCACCTACCGCCCGCACCTGACGATTCGCGGCCACGCGACCCTGCCGGTACGCCTGACCGCCTGACCACACCGGGCCGTTATAGTCGGAAACCGTGCGGGAGCACGTCCAGTCGGTGCTGCCTGACTACGACATTGGCGGCGAGCTCGGTCAGGGCGGCTTCGGCCGTGTCCTCGCCGGTCGGCACCGCCGGCTCGACCGTCCGGTTGCCATCAAGGTGCTGGAGCTGCCCGCGTCCGATCCCGCGGCCGTGGCGGGTGTCGACGCCGAGGCGCAGATCATCGCCCGGCTCGACCATCCGCACATCGTCCGGGTGTACGACTACGTCCGCACCCCCGAGCTCGCCCTCATCGTGATGGAGCTGTTGCCCGGCGGCACGCTGACCTGGCGCGCCGCGCAGGGCCTGCGGCCGGAGGCGGCCTGCGCGGTGGTCGCCGCCGTGGCCGTCGCCCTCGACCGGGTGCACCGCCAGGGGCTGCTGCACCGCGACATCAAGCCGTCCAACATCCTGTTCGCCGCCGACGGCTCGCCCCGGCTCACCGACTTCGGCATCGCCCGGCTGCTGGAGGTGACCGGGGCCGCCCCGCCCACGAGCATCGTCGGATCGACGCCGTACCTGGCGCCGGAGCAGTTCGAGCTGGCCGTCCCCGGCGTGGGCGTCGACGTGTACTCGCTCGGCGCGGTGCTGTACGAACTGCTGGCCGGGACGCCGCCGTTCGGGATCGACCCACGCCCGTTCGTCATGGCCGAGCGGCACCGCTGCGCCACGCCCCACCCGCTGCCCGCCGCGGTCGCGGGCCTGCAGCCGGTGACCCTGCGGGCCCTGGCGAAGGACCCCGCCGACCGCCAGCCCGGCGCGCCCGCCTTCGCCGAGGACCTCGTCGTCGCCGCCGCGCGCGCCTTCGGCCCCGACTGGCTCGCCCGCAGCGGCGTCAGCTTCCGCGGCGACGAGGATCTGCGCCAGCTCGCCAGTGGCAGCACCCCGACCGCCACCCGCCGCTACCCACCGCCCGGTCCGGCGCCCGGTCCGGGCTCAGGTCCCGCGGGACCGCGGTGGCGGCCCGGCGAGACGCGGGCGGCGGCCTCGGTCGCCGGGCGTGGGGGCTGGGTGGGCTGGTCGGCGACAGTGAGCATCGTGGTCGCGGTGGTGGTCGTCGCGGTGGTGATGATCCTGCTGCTGACCGGGGTGCTGCAGGCCCGTCCCGGCGGCGCGGCCGCGTCCGGCCCCAGCACCCCGGCGTCCAGCAGGCCCGCGACCGTGTATCCCGTCAGCGCGCCGATCCCGCTTCGCGGGCAGATCAGCCTGGCGGGCGACACCGCAGGGGTCTGGCTGTCCGACTCCAGCCAGCATGCGGTGACCAGGTTCGACGACACGGTGGCGACGACCGTCGTAGGCCGGGCCGCCGACGGCAGCGACCAGGTCGGCCGCCCGGGCGTGGCTCGGGACGAACCGGCGGCGGTCGCCGGCCTGCATCGTCCCGCCGGCATCGCTGCGGCCGGTGGCTCGGTGTTCGTCGCGGACGAGTGGAACTGCGTCGCGCGCCGCCTCTATCGCCCACCCGGCCAGCCCTGGCGCACCGAGACCATCGCCGGCCGCCCCGCGACCGCCGAGCCCAGCTCCGCCGACCCGGACGACCGCGCTGACCCGGACGCGGGGCGGCCGGCGGCCGCCATCTGCCCGCGCGGCGAGGGGGACGGCCCGCGCGGCGTCGGCGCCCGGATCGGCACGCCGACGTCGGTCGCCGTCGGCCCGGGCGGGGCGCTGTACGTCGCCACCGGCTACGCCGGCCAGGTCTGGCGGATCGACCCGGCCGCGGGCTCCGGGACCTACCGCTCCACCGCGGCCCGCCTCGTCGCCGGCAACGGCGTCCAGGCCGACAAGCCTCATCGCTCGAGCCGCGAGCGTTCCTACCGCGCGTCCACCGACCGGGCGACCGACGTCCCGCTGGAGAACGCCTCCAGCGTCGCGGTCGATGGCGCCGGGCGGCTGTACGTGCTGTCCTACGCGGGCGGCCACGCGCGCATCCACCTCGTCGACGGCCAGACGATCACCACCGTCCACGAGCAGCCTCTCGACCAGGGCCCCATCACCACTCTCGCGCCGGCCCCCGGCGGCCAGGGCATTCTCTACACCGATCCCCGTGCCCGTACGGTCTGGCAGCTCACGCCCAGCACGACCGGCGGCGGGGGCGGGCGACGGGCCGTCCTTCGCGGGACGTGCGTCGGCGACACCGAGCGCCTGTTCTCCGTCGCCGCCGACCGAGCCGGCGACCTGTACTACTCCTGCAACGACGCCACCCAGGCCTCGGTCTACCGGGTGAGCGCCCGCACCCTGGCCGCCAGCAGCACCGGCCCCGGCCAGCGCGTTCTCTACTAGACCGCGCACCGGCGCACCGGCGCACCGGCGCACCGGCGCCAGCGCCACAGCCGCGAGGACATGCGGTCCCGCGGGACCGCGATTGTCCGAGGCGGGCGATGCCACGTAGTGGCTCCTGTTCGTGGCGGGTCGTCCTGCGCCGGGAACACCGTGACCGGTCCGCTGACGGTGGACGGGAACACCGGTGGCCTCTCCGCGTCCGGGAACACGGTCACCGGCCCGGTGCGGATCACCGGCAACAGTGGTGGTGCGGGCGCACCCGCGTTCGCGAACAACCGGGTCAGCGGCCCGCTGTCCTGCAGCGGCAACCAGCCGACCCTGGCCCAGAGCGGGAACACCGCGACCGGGCCCCGCTCCGGCCAGTGCGCCGACTGACAGCTGACTGACGGGGTAACGCCGGTGGCCGCCGGGTCCGCGATGCGGGCTCGGCGGCCACCGGGCGGTCGCCCGGAGGAGACTGGTGCCATGGCGGGTGGCGGGCGGGTGCTGTATGTCGTGGCGTGCGGTGGGTATCCGGCGCAGCGGCTGCCGGAGTTCGTCGCGCACGCGCAGGCGGCGGGCTGGACGGTGTGCGCCGTCGCCACGCCGTCGGCGACCCGGTTCGTGGACGTGGCGCGGCTCGCCGAGGTGACCGGCTATCCCGTCAGGTCCGAGTACAAGCGGCCGGGGGAGCCGGATGTGCTGCCGCCCCCGGACGCCGTCGTCGTCGCGCCGGCGACGTTCAACACCATCAACAAGATCGTCACCGGGATCTCCGACACCCTCGCGCTCGGCCTCGTCAACGAGGCGCTGGGTGCGGGCCTGCCCATCGTCCTGGCGCCCTACCCGAACAGCGCGCTCGCCGGCCATCCCGCGTATGCCGCGAGCGTGGCGACGCTGCGGGAGTGGGGGGCGCGGCTGGTGTTCGGCGAGCCCGGCGATCCACGCGGGGGCGCCGACCAGGCCGGCCGGGAGAACACGGTGTTCCCGTGGGCGGGGTTGAAGGCCGTCATCGAGACCCTGTAGACCCGGTCAGGCCTCCAGCGCGCGGGGAGTCGGGCGGGCGGACACGGCGGGCGGGGAGGACGCCGTGGTCGCGGCGTGGACGGCGATGCGGCGGGGGCGGGCGGCCGGGGAGATCGGGATGCGCAGGGTGAGGACGCCGGCGTCGTAGCGGGCCTCGATCCGCTCGCTGTCGAGGGTGTCGCCGAGGTGCAGGCGCCGGCTGAGCCGACCGCTGGGGCGCTCGGCGATCTGCAGGGGGGTGCCGTCGGCGACCGGGGGGCGACGCTCGGCGGAGATGGTGAGCACGTCACGCTCGACGGCGAGGTCGATGGAACCCGCGTCGACGCCCGGCAGGTCGACGTGCACGACGTAGTCGTCGCCGACACGGTAGGCGTCCATCGGCATGGCGACCGGCCGGGACATCGCGGCGAACATCTGCTGCGTGAGCCGGTCAAGGTCACGGAACGGATCGCTGCGGATGAGCATCGGATCTTCTCCTGTCCAGTCTGCGCCCGGCCCCCGACCATTGGATCAGCCGAATGGCGGATTCGGCAAGTCCCCCACCACGGAAGGGCCGGATCAGCTGTTCGGTCGGATCAGCAGTCGACGCGGCGTAGCCCGTCGAGATCCACGTTGTTCTGCAGGTCGGTGACCGTCGCGAACGAACCGATCTCGGTGCCGTCGGCGGCGGTCACCCGCAGCAGGAAATCGCCGTATTCCTCCTCGACGGCGAGGTTGAGCAGCTCGATCAGACTCCCCGTTCCCGTGATCCATCGCATGGGTCGATTCTGCGCGACGGTGCGGAATGCGTCGAGAGTCATAGCGACCGCGCGGCGGGGGTCGGAGTACCCGCGCCCCGCCGCCGGCCGGGAGGGTTCAGTCACGTGCCGCCGCGGACCAGGTCCAGTCGCGGATCTCGGGAAGGTCCTCGAGGTGCTCGCGGACGTAGTCGTGATGGCGTTCCAGCTGGCTCTCGCAATGGGTCACGAGACGGTCGGAGCCCGGCGCGGTGGTCCGCGCGAACTCGACCGCGAGCCGGGCCAGGTGGTAGCGGCTGACATTGTTGCGGACCACCATGTCGAACGGTGTCGTGGTGGTGCCCTGCTCCATGAAGCCGCGAACATGGAAACGGTCGGCGTTCGGGCGCCCGTGCAGCAGCTGGTGGACGGCCCGCCGGTACCCGTGGAATCCGACGACAACATCCGTCGTATCAGTGAACAGTGCACGGAACAAAGGCGCCGAGAAACCATGCGGATGCAGGTCGGAGCGCATCAGCGCCATCAGGTCGATAACGTTCACGACGCGGACGGACAGGCTCGGCACATACCGGCGCAGCAACTCGGCGGCGGCCAGGATCTCCATCGTCGGCACATCCCCGATGCCGACGAGCACGACGTCCGGCGAACGGCCGAGCTCCTGCTCCGTGCCGGCCCAGTCCCAGACCGAGCCTCCCCGGGCCGCGTGCTCGGCCGCCTCGTCCGCCGTCAGGTAGCGCAGGTGTGGCTGCTTGTCGGCGACGAGCAGGTTCACATGGTCGTGGCTGCGCAGGCAGTGATCGGCTACGGAGAGCAGGCTGTTCGCGTCCGGCGGCAGCCACACCCGCACCACCTCGCCGGACAGCGAGACGACCGTGTCGATGAGCCCGGGGCCCTGATGGGAGAAGCCGTTGTGGTCGTTGCGCCAGCAGGTGCTGGTGAGCAGCACGTTGAGGCTCGGCACCGGTGCCCGCCAGGGCAGCCGCGCGCCCTCCTGCAGCCACTTGGCGTGCTGGATCAGCATCGACGCCGACACCATCGCGAAGGCCTCGTAGGTGGCGAACAGGCCGTGCCGCCCGGTGAGGGTGTAGGCCTCCAGCCAGCCCTGGCACAGGTGCTCGGACAGCACCTCCATGGCCCGCCCGTCGGGGGAGACGCGGTCGTCGAGCGGGTCGATCGGGGCGACCAGGCAGCGGTCGGTGACCTCGAGGATCGCGCCGAGCCGGTTGCTGGTCAGCTCGTCCGGGCTGAACACCCGGAACGTCGTCGGGTTGTCCCGGTAGACGTCGCGCAGCATCTCCCCGAGCGGACGGGTCGTCTCGTACGGGTCGGCGCCGCGGCGCGCCGGATCGACCGCCAGGGCGTAGTCCCGCCAGTCCGGCAGGGCGAGGGGGACGGAGCGTCGCCCGCCGTTGGCGTAGCTCGTGGCGCCGAGGCGGAGCTCGCCGCGCGGGGCGAGGGCGGCGAGCTCGTCAACGAGGCGGCCGTACTCGTCGAAGAGCTCGTCGGGCCGGTAGGAACGCAGCCATTCCTCCAACTGGGCGAGATGCGTCGGGTTGTCCCGCACGCCGGCGAGCGGTACCTGGTGGGCGCGGAACGTGCCCTCGACCCGCACGCCGTCGACCTCGTGCGGGCCCGTCCACCCCTTCGGGGTGCGCAGCACGATCGCGGGCCAGCGCGGCGTGGCCGTCAGCGGGGGAGCGTCCGGGCGGCGGGCGTCGGCCTGGATGCGCCGGATCGCCCGGTGCGCCTCGGCGAGCGCCTCGGCGAAGGCGCGGTGCACCTCGCGGACGTCGCTGCCCTCGACCCAGAACACGTCGTAGCCGTGCCCCTCGAGGAACGCGGTGACCTGCTCCCGGCTGCGCCGCCCGAGCACCGTCGGGTTCGCGATCTTGTACTGGTTGAGGTTGAGGATGGGCAGGACCGCGCCGTCCCGCGCCGGGTTGACGAACGAGATGCCCTTCCAACTGCCCTCCAGGGGGCCCGTCTCGGCCTCACCGTCGCCGACGACGGCCGCGACCAGCAGGTCTGGATGGTCGAAGACGGCGCCGAAGGCGTGCACCAGGGCATACCCGAGCTCGCCGCCCTCGTGGATCGAGCCCGGCGTCGGCACGCTGACGTGACTCGGGATTCCACCCGGCGTGGAGAACTGGGCGACCAGCCGGGTCAGGCCGGCCGTGTCCGCCGAGACGCGGGGATAGATCTCCGAGTACGTGCCCTCGAGGTAGGTGTTGGCGACCAGCGCCGGACCGCCGTGCCCCGGCCCGGCGACGTAGAGGGCCTCCTGGCCGGTCTCGGTGATCAGTCGGTTCAGGTGGACGTAGACCAGGTTGAGCGCCGGGGACGTCCCCCAGTGGCCGAGCAGGCGGGGCTTGATGTTCTCCGGGGTCAGCGGCTCCCGCACCAGCGGGTTCGTCCGCAGGTAGATCTGGGCGACGGTCAGGTAGTTCGCCGCGTTCCAGTACGAGATCATCCGGTCCAGCGTCGCCTCGTCCGGCGCCGGCAGCTGTTCGTCGGCCCGGCCAACCTCACTGGGCTCGACGATGGCGGGGGATGCGGTCATGGAGTCACCTCGTCCTCGTGCGTTGCTCCGATTCCGGATCACCGTGTGGGGCGACGCCCCACCCGGCCGCTCGTGGCGAGGTCATACAGAGGTGCGAGCGACCAGTGCGATCCCGTCCCATGCTTCCCTATGGCGTCCACGCGGCGACAACCCACCGGGGAGTGTCACGCGCCTGCCACCGGCCGTTCGTCTTCGCCGGACGCGGTGACCGGCCCGCGACCTGCGGCGCGACGGCCGGGCACTACGTGGCGCCCGCCTCTCCCCTCAGGGCGGCCGCCGCCCCGCTCATCTGACGCTGGATATTTTGGTTAGGAAGTCGTGCATCCGCCCCGGATACGCCCGAGCGGGTGCCTCGGCGAACGTGGTCAGGCCCGGCTTCGACGGCATCGGGCCCTGTCGTCTGATCGTCAGGCCCAAGGTCTCCGGCCGCCGTGATCACGGCTACTGACGTGCTCCTGCCGCCGGTCATCTCGCCGGCCCAGCCGCTAGGCTGTAGGCGTTCGGCGATCTCCCCGACCCGGAGGTCGCGTCCAGGGGCGGTAGCTCAGCCGGTCAGAGCAGCGGACTCATAATCCGTCGGTCGTGGGTTCGAGCCCCACCCGCCCCACGCGCTCCCTTCTCCTGCTTGCTGATCTTCGATCAGCTTCGCCACCTGCCGTTATGTCTGCCCGGGGGACGACCCCCGGACCCCCGGCGGCCGGCGTTTTTCTAGATCGAGGATCTTTGGTGGCAGCCACGGTGGCAGCCAGAGTGCACACGTCGGTCTATTGCGCGTCGTCTTCCTCGTCTGGGTCGTCGTTCTGGCTGCCATCGTCGTTCTCGGTGTTCCACAGGGTCTGGCCCATGCGGTCGGCGGCATCGGTGGACAGTTCCGGGGCTACGTGGCTGTAGGTGCCGAGGGTCAGGCTGATCTGCGAATGGCCCATGATCTCCATGACGACCCGGGGGTGGACGTTCTGCGCGAGCAGGAGGCTTGCCATAGTGTGGCGGGCGTCGTGCAGGCGGGCGGAGCGGACTCCCGCAGCCTTCAGGAGGTTCTTCCAGGCCCGGTGATCGGCGCTGGGGTCGAGCGGATGGCCGGTGGGCTGGGTGAAGACCAGCCCGTGTTCGTTGCTCCAGACGTTGCCGGCCGCGTCTGCTTCCTGCTGCTGGGCTATGCGGTGTGCCCGCAGGTCGGCCGCCAGGCTGGGCGGTAGAACGATGGTTCGCCGGCCCGCCCGCGACTTCGGGTGGACGATGACGAGCCCGCCGCCGGTGCGCTGCGGGCATCGGCGCGCCAGGCCGCAGGACTTCGGATCGTCGCAGCCGTGAGCCCAGGCGCGGCGCTGGAGCGCCTGCCGAACGGTGAGTGTCGCGGGCGTGCTGTCGAGGTCCACCGCGTCCCAGGGCAGGCCGAGCGCCTCTCCCTGTCGAAGGCCGAGCGCGAGCGCCACGAACCACCGGGCCGGATTACGTCCGCCCTTGGCGGTGTCGAGCACGGCTCGCGCCTCCTTCGCCGTCAGCGGGTTCACTTCGTCCCGCTGGACGGATGGAGCGTCCACGAGCGTCGCCACGTTCCGCGCGGCCTTCCCGCGTCGGTGCGCAATCTTCAGGGCGCGAGAGATGATCCGGTGCATCTGAAGAACGGTCGCCGGTGCCAGCCCCTCCGATTCGCACGCAGCGTAGAAGACTTCGAGATGCTCGGGTTCGAGCCGGTCGAGCCGATATCCACCGAGAGCCGGAACGATCCGGTTCCGGACGTACCCGCGGTAGGTCGCAAGGGTGGACGGTCGCACCTTGCGGCTGGCGATCGTGTCGAGCCAGAACGTCAGCCACTGGTCGACCGTCAGCGGCTTGTTACCGGTGACGACCTTGACGCCGTCCTCCTGCTGCCGGTGGAGCGTGCGCAGCTTCTCGGCGACCTCCGTCCGGGTCTTGCCGGAGAGGTACTTGCGTTGCCGCTTTCCGTCTTTCCAGCCGAGATCCACAGTGGCCCGCCACCGGCCGGAAGCGTCTTTGTAGATGGCTCCTTCACCGGCTCCGCGCCGGCCCTTGCGCGCGGCCATCAGGCCACGTCCAGCGGGTTGCCGTCGGGCCATTCGACCGCGTCGCACCAGGGGCAGCCGTAGGGGCTGTCTTCCATGTCGCAGGCGAACTTGGTCTCTCCGTCGGCCTGCGGGTAGGCGCGTCCCTGGCCGCGGTCGGCGCGGTCGAGGTGGTCGTTCAGCGCCTGTACGAGGCTCACCCGGGTTGGGGGTGGGGTGTTCGTGGGCATGGCGGGTTTGGCTCCTTGCCGAAAGAACGGGCGCGCGGGTCGCGAGTGGCGTTGTCCGGCGCGGGTGGGGTTTCCGTTCTCTGGCGCTGGGATGGTCTGTCGGGTCGCCGGCCGCGTCCAGGGCGCTGCGCGTCGCTACGCGATCGGCCTCCGGCCGACCCTGGACCCGTCCACCGCCCCAACAGCTTGAGGCGCCACCAGAGAACGGAAGAAAAATGGGTGGGGCAGGGGATTCGCTACGGGCGGGTTCCGCTCGCCGCCGCCGGTGCCGTCGGGGTGATGCCCCCGGTGGGCTCGGAGTTCGGACCGCCGGGCACCGCGCGGAAGAGCATGGTGAGGTCGATGTCGCCGAAGTGCTCGGTCAGGAAGGCGTCGACCGGCAGTCGGGCGAGGACCTCGGCGATCTCGCGGGCGTCAGCGCCGGGGCGCAGCGTCAGCGCGTACACGCCGGGTCGGACGACGCTGGCCACGATCAGCGGCAGGTCTGCGCCGGGGGTCGGGCGGGGGTCCGGGGTGTCGGACGGGAAGATGGGCATGGGTCTCTCTCCTGTTAGCGCAGGAAGGGATCAAGGTTCCGGTCGGGTGTTGCCGCACGCGGCCGGAACCGCCTCAACGTGACTGGACGACCGTCCAGTAGATTGCGGGTATGACGCAACCGCTCATGGGAGCGGCGGAGATCGCCCGCCGGCTTGGGGTCGGGCGAACGAGGGTGAACCAGCTTCTGAAGGAAGACCCGACGTTCCCCGCGCCGTACGCCTCCCTGGCCGCCGGTCACATCTGGCGGACCGACGACGTCGAGGCGTGGATTGCCGAACACCGGCCCGACCCCCCGCCGTCCGGCGGGCCGTGAGCGCGGTCATGCTGCCTGTCCGTTGTCGAGGCCGCGGAGCCGGTTGACGAAGGCGTGCAGCGAGGCCGACGGGATGCGTCGGGCGCGGCCGATGTGGACGGATTCGAGGTCACCGCTGTTCAGCAGGTCGTAGATGGTGCTGCGGCTGACGCCGAGCAGGTCAGCGGCCTCGGTCGGGGTGAGCAGGAGCTTTGTCACGCGGGCTCTCCAGGCTTGCCGGGACAGGGGTGATCAGGCCGCGTCCGCCAGCGGCGGCCCGGTTGCCGAACCCCCGCCGGCCCCTGCTCCTGTGTCCTGTCTGAGCTGTGCGCGCCAGGCGTGGCGTTGCGCGATGGCGTGCAGGATCAGATGTTCGCGTCGGGGCGCGGCCGGATCCCCGGGCCGTAGCAGGGTCCAGGCGAGACGGGCCGGATCGTCCTCGGGTGCAGCCGGGCCGGTGCCGGTGGCGCCGAGTGCCGCGAGTAGCTGGCGGATGAAGTCGACCCGGTCGTGGCGGTGGTCGGTGAGGGTCTTGCCCGACCATCGGCGGGAGACCAGTACCCGCCGGCCGCCGAAGCCGAGGGTTTCGCGCCGGTGGGCTTTGCCGGTGCACCGGCCGGGGGTGAGGTCGCGGCGGGGGTTGCGGGGTTGGATGCCGTAGCGCAGCCAGTTCGCGCACGTCGGTGAGCACGGTTCGTAGCGCAGGGCGTCGGCGAGCCGGTCGACGTGCGCCCGTTGCCGGTCGGTGCCGATGGCGTGGCAGGCGTCGAGGCTCTTCGTCAGGTATTTGGTCAGATAGCCGATCATCCGGCCGGTGTTCGTCGAGTTCGCGGTCACCCCGTCCGCGCGGAGCTGCGCGCCGAACCGCACGACATGGGCGGGTTCGTCGTCCTCGCCGATCGCGTCGAGCGCCGCATCCCAGGACGGCAGCGGGACGCCGGTAGTCGGGTCGTGGTAGTCGCCGGTGGTGTCGTCCCAGACGGGTAGGTGCTGATCGTCGTAGACCGGCCGGTCGGCGGAGGGCCACCAGACCTGGTGGTAGGTGGCCGCCGCGACCAGGCGCAGCATCACCCGGGGCACGGTGCCGCGGATCGCGGCGTGCAGGTGCGGGGCGAGGCGGCGTTGGGGTTCGAGTGCGGCGAAGTACTGGACATCCCAGCCGACCGCGCGGCGCAGGTTCTGCCAGAACCGGTCCAGCAGCTTCGGGAAGTGGATCGCGTCCCGCGCCGCCCGCCGATAGTCATACGAGGCCGGATCCACCGGCGTGCCGTCGGAACGCACCCGCCCATACGAGTCGCAGGTCAGGGTCAGGAACATCGACGGCCGCCACACCGTCCCGTCCGGCGCGGTGAACGTCCGCCCGACCGTCCGCCGCTCGACGGGAAGCCGGGGCAGGTCGGGGGCATCCTGGCGACGCTTCGTCGAGCGGACCCGACGCGGCCGGTCCCGGTCTTCCGGTGCGATCCGCCCGCGCACGCCGAGGTCGGACAGTTCCTGGTCGACCTGGCCGATCAGTTCGTCGATCTCCCCGACCTGGCCAGTGTCGCCGGCCGCCAGGACCTCACCGCGCGCTTCCTCCAGGTCCGCCCGCAGGACGGCAAGCGCTTTGGCGTCGTCCGTGGGCGGGTCGGGGTCGGGAAGGGGTTCGTCGTCGAGATGCCATCCCGTCTTGCACTGTGCCATCCGCAGCCGCCGGGCCCGGTCCGCGCACGGCGGGCACTTGCTCGCGAGGGTGGCGCCGCAGGGGACGGGGATGATCTGCGTTTCGCCGGTGTCCAGGCTGGTCCGACGCATCGCCAGCGGCCGGACGCACACCCCGTTGTCCAGCGCGACCGCCTCGACGACGTGGCGGGCCAGCGGCGAGCGCATCCGCGCCGCCCGGGAACCAGGCCGGTCGACCGGCGGCCTGGGACCCGACGGTTCACTGTCGTTCGCGTCAAATGTCTTCGGATCGGCGGAAACCAGAGGCATGGCCGTGACAGGAGGGGCAGCGGAGATCATCGGCAGGGGGATCCTCCAAAATGTCGGGTCCAAGTCATGTAGTGGGCGCAGCCCTACCACGGACCGGCAGCGGCAGCGCCTGATGTTTTTTCAGGTCGAATCCCCACGTATCGTCCCAAGGTGTGCCGAGTAGTCCGGATAGTACGGGGGTCGGGTTGTCGGAATTGCGCAATGGCCGCCCGAGGAGCAGACGATCAGCCATCCTGGACAGATGGATTTTCCGTGGCCAACGGTGATGTCCCTGGCGTGGGAGGCGTATCGAGCCGGAAGCCTCCCGATCGGCGCGGTCGTCCTGGACGGTTCCGGCACGCTGGTCGGGCGGGCGCGCAGCACCCGGCACGAGGACATCCAGATTCCCGGTCAGCTTGCCAACACGCGGATCGCGCACGCCGAGGTCAACGCACTCGCCCAGCTTCCTTGTCGAGGCTCTTTTCAACAGCACGTTCTGTACACCAACGTGGAGCCCTGCTGCCTCTGTATGGGCGCTGCCCTGCAAACTGGGGTCGGAGTCCTCCACTTCGGCTGGAGAGATCACTACGGCGGGGCAGCCTCGATGACCGTCCGCAACCCTCAGCTCAGCCGCCGCAGATTCACCGTCGTCGAGCCCGTCGACGAGGTGGTGGAAACGGTGACCGGGCTGCTTATGACCTGCCATTACTATTACCGGAGCCCTGGACGCGGGTACGAAAGCGTTCCCTGGCGAGAGGAGATGCCCGAACTTGTCAACATCGCTGCGCAACCGTCTGTGGCCTCCGTGATCGCCGAGGCTGCCGCGAGTGATGCGAGTATCGACGCACTGGCCGACGACCTGAGGGCTCTGCTCGGCATCGCCGCCCCCTGACCATTTGACCCGCTGGTCCTGCTCACCGCCGCATTACTCGCCACGATTACGCGGCCTGGTCGAGGCCGTCGAGCGGGTCGGAGTCGTCGTCGAGGTAGTTGCTCACGTCCGGGGTCCAGCCGCCGGCCGCGGATGCGGGCCGGTAGTGGGCGACGACCCGGCCGATCTCGACGTCATCCACGTAGGCCGCGCGGACGCGGATGGGGTCGGGGTTGCCGTCGTGCAGCACGTAGCCGACCCCGGGTAGCGCGCGGGGGATCTCCTCGGCGCGGGCACCGCGTTCCCGGGCGCCGTTGCCAAGGACGAGGTCGGCTTGGTCGGTTTCGGTCATCCGTAGCGCGACGCGGACGGGGAACAGGTCCCGGAACGGCAGCACCTCCTTGCGCGGGTCCTGCACCGCGGCCACGACCACCACCCCGGGCGCGCGGCCCTGGGACAGCAGCAGCGGCAGCGCCGCCCCGATCCGCTTCTTCAGCTCCCGATCGGTCACATAGGCGGTCAGCGAGGCGATTTCGTCGACCACGACGACGATCAGCGGCTCTTCCTGGGTCGGGGTGTGCAGGCGGGTATTGCCCGCCAGCGTGGCCGTGCGGGTCTGCATCCGGCTCACCGCGTCGTCGAGGAGATCGGCGATGGTGTCCGTGGTGGTGGCGAAGCGGGTGAACAGCGGACGGCCGAAGGCCAGTTCCATCCCGCCCTTCGGATCACACACCCACAGCTCCACCAGCCCCGCGGCCACCGCCGGTGCCAGTCCTCGCAGCAGCCCCCACAGCACCGAGCCCTTCCCCGCCCCGGTCGCCCCCGCGATCAGCACATGCGAGCCGCGCACAGGCAGGGTCCAGGGGGATCCGTCCTCGCAGCAGCCCACCGGCACCGCCGACAGGCCCGCCACCAGCTCACCCACACGCGACGACCGGTCGGAACGGGGACCGTCGCCGGCAGCGCCGGCCGGGTCAGGGCCGGCACCGTCGGAGTCGTCGAGCGCGGCCGGGGGAACCGGGCGGGTCAGCGAGTCATGCCGGTGGAACACGACCCGCACGAACCGGAACGTCTCCGCATGCACCTGGCAGCGGCGTGCCCGGAAGACGTGCCGCAGTGCTTCGGCCTGCTCCGCCCACGCCGCCGGGGTCTGGCCGGGCAGCAGTTCCACCCGCAGCACGTCCACGGACCGCGACGAGCGGATGGAGCGGATCCGGGGGAAGTACTCGTCGAAGGTCACCTGGTCGCCGGTCGACGCGGGCATGCGGATCGCAAGGTCGGTGTGGACCATCGCCGGCTTCCACCGCCGCTGGTAGACGAACGTCAGCCGGGCGCGGCCCCACAGCCACCACACCACCGGCCAGAACGACCGGCCATGCACCCGCCACCACACCACCCCGACCGCCACTAGGCCGCCGAGCAGCACCCCCAGCCCGAGCAGACCGAACCTGTGCACGAACAGCAGCACCCCGACCACCGAGCCGACCGCGACCCGATGCCGCCAGCAGCCCCGCACCACCAGCGCCAGCCCCTTGCCGGCCACCGCGAGTAGCAGCATCCACAGCGGCACACGCACCTTCTCGGTACGGGTCGGTACCCGCGGGAAACGCTGGTCACCGTTGATTCTGGACATGGCAATACCACCCGGCGGGGTCAAAGGGTCGTAGCGACGCTTCGATAGGATCGTATCAGTAGCGTCGAGAGAGTGGACGGTGGATGGGCCTGCGCGAGCCGTTGACAATCGAGGACCGGGAAACCATTTCTCGGGAACTGGGCCGGACTCATTCGGCGCGGGCTATCGGGAAGGTTCTCGGCCGGCACCACTCAACCATCGCCCGGGAGATCGAGCGGAACGGCGGTCCGGACGTGTATCGGGCGGTCGAGGCGCAACGCCGCTGTGA
>Ga0207710_10000132_pt1 | contig 87481 bp, 65 predicted proteins | sample KBSS24metaG_FD_184400 | JGI IMG/M metagenome (GOLD analysis project Ga0207710, IMG submission 184400) | Switchgrass rhizosphere microbial communities from Kellogg Biological Station, Michigan, USA - KBS S2-4 metaG (SPAdes) (version 2) | ecosystem: Host-associated > Plants > Roots > Rhizosphere...
CACGCGTTTTACAGCAACAAGAGCCTTCATGTAATCCTCGGCTGTTCTAGCAAAAGTAAATGTTGAGAAAAGTATATTAACTCTTCAATTAAAATTTTTTAGGTGCCCTATCTTGCAATGTGTTTGGCATTTCGGTCAAGTCACAATTTTCGCTACTGCTATAAAAAAGATGAAATGCCCAGTTCACTAATTCAAATTGCTTATTCGCTCAATGAATTTAGCAAATCAGCCAAATAAATTTTAAACCTTGAATTTCTTAATATTTTAAAAAATACGGCAGCTTAAAACCCTTTAATTGTAGTGAGGAGAAAAACAACAAAAACATCATTTTATCTCCGCATAAAAGCACTAAAGGTACTCTAAAAAACTGGCAATTAGGTAAGAACATCCATAAAATAAATGTTACACAAAATAAAAAACGATTTACTGCTAATCACTTAATTTCTCAGTGTATATTTGTAATAAAAACAGAATATTAAGTTACCATTTAAACATAGGCAAAGGACTCCAAGGCTTTTGTAAAAAACGTTTTAATCCTAAATAAACTAGCGTTTTATGGAATCCAGAGTTTGGATATTGACGTGTTAGCTTTTTAAACTCACTTTTTGGAATATTTGAACGTAATAAGCCTAAAGAAAAATCTGCATAATCAGCTTGTCTAAAATATTCAACCAAAGGATATTCTGAGTGATGTGTCGTTGTTAATTTATGATGCTCTGTAATCATCAATGTTATTTCTAGTTGCCAATCTAATAACCGATGCAAAGTAAGATAACTTAACATCATTTTGACGGATGGCTCTAAATAATCAATTGTTTTATTTGTCCATATCCCAATATCATGAAAGGCAACCGCAATAGCTATTTTATGTATAGTTTCTTCACTATTATCTTGGCTTAATATTAAACAGCATGCTGCCACACGTTTGCAGTGATTTAAGTACCCTTGATAATCAGCATCAATAATCGTTTGATATTCTTGCAATATTGTTTCAATCAAAATACTACATTGCCTAAATGCATCTTGATCAAGTGATAAAATCAAACCTTCTTTAGTGTTCATTCTTTTGTGCTCTTGGGTGAGCTCGATCATAAACTTGTGCCAAATGATCAAAATCAATATGCGTATAAATTTGTGTCGTAGACAAATTACTATGACCTAACATTTCTTGAACTGAGCGTAAATCACCACTACTTGAGAGCATATGACTAGCAAAACAATGCCGTAACAAATGAGGATGCAAATCGACATTTACACCAGCTCGCTGAGCTTGAAGTTTTACTCTTTTCTCAATTTGCCGTGGGGTTAAAACGCCCCCTCTTTGAGAAATAAAAACAAAAGCATTTTGATCAAAATGGCCTTTCCATATTTTGTAAATTTTTAACCAACTCAATAGGCTTTCTTTCGCTTTTTTCCCAAACGGTACAATACGGGTTTTATTTCCTTTACCCGTAATCCGAACAAGTTGCCGATTAAAATCTATATCTTTAATTGTTAAACCTTGCAGTTCAGCGAGTCGTAAACCACTTGAGTAAAGTAACTCCAACATGGCTTTATCTCTTAACCACAGTTGCTGATCAATCGGTTTTTCAGGCATAGGTTGATCTAAAATTTGATTAACCGTTTCTATGTCGATCATGCCGGGCAAAGGTCTAGGCTGACGTTTGAGCTTAAAATCATCTGTAGGATTAATTTCTAGATATTTTCCTTGTTCTGCCCATTTCATAAACTGCCGAATTGAAGTGAGATGACGCTGCATACTGCTTGAACTTAACTGATCCTGCTCAACACGCTGGGCCAAATATTCTCGTAAATCTGAAGCTTCGACATTTCTTAAATCAATTTGTTTGAGCTCACAGAACTCAAGAAAGCTTTTAACATCTCTTTCATAAGCTGTAATCGTGTGCTCAGACTGGTTCTGAATTTTTCTTTCTTTTAACCACATTGAGAGCAGCTGTAATGCAAAATCCAAATTGCTCTCCATTTATTTGCTCATTTTATTTTTTCAGTGTATCAAAAAGTAGTTGTTCAGGAAATTTAAGATCGTACAGCATAACAACTCAATACCTTATATATTACACTTCATTTTAAGTATTCGTCGGAACCCTGCTGTCATGACTACCATACTCATTCCCTATTTAATTGCCATTACTTTACTTACGCTTACACCTGGTCTGGATACGACTTTAATTATTCGTACCGCTACTCTTGAAGGCAAATCTAAAGCATTCCAAGCAGCAGTAGGTATTAGCCTTGGCTGTATTGCATGGGGAATTATAGTTGCTTGCGGCTTGGGTGCTTTACTCATGGCTTCTGATTTAGCTTTTAATATATTGAAATGGATGGGGGCCGCTTATCTTGCATGGCTGGGTTTGAATATGATTTTAAAACCGCGTAACCAACTTACAGACATACAAGCGAATAATGCAAATCTAACTACTTCACAAAATTGGTTCATTAAAGGTTTCTTGGGTAACTTACTCAATCCCAAAGTTGGCATTTTTTATATTTCATTTTTTCCCCAATTTATTCCACCACAAGCATCGGCTGCCACTTGGGTCATGGGACTTGTGATGATTCATGTGGTAATTGGAATGTTATGGTCAATTTTATTAATTTTAGCCATGCAGCCACTGTCACGTTATTTAAAGCAACCTAAATTTGTGAAATATATGGACCGAATTACGGGCAGTATTTTTGTGTTGTTTGCTTTGAAATTGGCTTTGAGTAAAAGATAAATTTTAAAAAGCGTGCTTATAGATAGCACGCTAAATAAAACTTAAAAACTTATATTAGTTTTTCTAAGTAGGTTTTTATTTGAACTGAAACTTCATCTACATGTTTTTCTGCTAATTGGTGGTCCCCACCTTTTAAAACATATAACGTCGAATTTTCAAACTTTTGATTTAAATATTGACCCACCTGAACAGGGCTCACTGGATCGTTATCGCCCCAGATTAATAAAGTTTCAATGTTTATATCTGATAAAAACTCTTCATAATTTACTTTTGTTGTAATAAACCAATCTGGATATTTTAAAAATGCTTGGCGGTATGCTTCACGCCAATCTTGTACATTAAACGGGCTCAGATCTATTCCACCAGAAGTTGCAATCAAGACCAGCCCTTTCACCAGCTGAGGTTTTTGCAAAGCCGCAGCAACAGCAAAAATTCCTCCCATAGATTGCGCAATAATTACAGACTCATCATTAATTTGATTAAGAACGTAGTTTGTTAAGTCTTCAAAATTTTTGACCTCAAAGGATTCAGGTGTATCTCCAAAGCCCGGATAACCAATAATTTTTGAATGATACTGCTGAGGTAATTTTTCAATTAATGGATGCCAAAATACAGTACTGCCTGACGCACCGGGTAAGAAAATTAAATTATTCATATTTTTTATAAAGTAATTAAATCAAATATTATTGTATATAAAAAAAGCCTCTTTTATCAGTTGAGCTAATAAAAGAGGCTACTATTTAGGTAATCATATTATCCTTGAAAATAACGTAAATCCAAACGGCCATCATAAACATGAGTGGTTGGACCAGTCATCCAAACCACATCACCTTCTTGCCATTCAATTTGTAACTTACCACCAGCAAGTTCAACTTCAACTGAGTTAGCAAGTAAGCCACGACGCATACCACTTACCGCAGCAGCACAAGCACCTGTACCGCATGCAAGGGTTTCACCTACACCACGTTCGAACACACGAAGGCGCACATGATGTTCATCAATCACTTGCATAAAACCAGCGTTAACACGCTCGGGAAAACGTTTATGTGATTCAACTTGCGGGCCAATCCCTGCTACATCTGCTGTGAGTACATCAGGCACAATCGTTACGGCATGAGGATTGCCCATATTGACCACATCAATACTAATGTTTTGGTCATTGGCTAACTCAAGTGTATATAAAGCTTCAGGTTGTTCAGCAACAAATGGAATTTCGTTTGGTAAAAATTTTGGGTAACCCATATTCACGCGTACCCAACCATTTTGCCCAAGTTCTGGCTTTACAATCCCCGCTTTAGTTTGCACAGTAATATTGGTTTTACTCGTTAAATGGCGCTCATGTACAAAACGAGCAAAACAACGCACACCGTTACCACACTGTTCAACTTCAGAACCATCAGCATTAAAAATACGATATTTAAAATCTGCTTCTGGTAAATCCGGTGGTTCAACAATTAAAAGCTGATCAAAACCAATACCAAAATGACGGTCAGCTAAGCGTTGAATCGTTTCTGTATCTAAATAAGCACGTTGGCTAATCAGATCAACCACCATAAAGTCATTGCCTAAGCCATGCATTTTAGTAAATTCTAATAACATTTCATTTACTCCTCAGGCAACAATCTTTCTTTATCCCAAAGCGACTCAACCGTTTCTCGCTCACGAATCAAATGGGCTTTATCACCTGACACCATCACTTCTGCGGCACGTCCACGTGTATTGTAATTTGAGCTCATTACAAAACCATAAGCACCAGCACCGAGAACAGCTAACAAGTCATTTTCTTTTAAAGCCAATGAGCGATCTTTACCAATAAAGTCACCTGTCTCACAGATTGCACCAACCAAATCCCAAGTTTTTTCTTCAGTATCTGAACTTGGCACCACAGGTTGGATATCCATCCATGCTTCATATAATGCAGGGCGAATTAAATCATTCATTGCTGCATCAATAATGGCAAAGTTACGGTGGCTCGTTGGTTTGAGTAAATCAACCTTTGTTAAAAGCACACCTGCATTTGCACTAATGCTACGGCCCGGCTCCATATAAACCTTGAGACCCAGCTTTTCTAAAGCAGGTTTCATTGAGTTGGCATATTCTTCAACACTTGGTGGTGTTTCATCTTTATAACAAACACCTAATCCACCACCAATATCGATGTGTTTAAGATTGATACCAAGTTTTTTTAGTTCCTCAATCATTACCATGACACGATCTAAAGCATCAACGAATGGTTTAGTCTCGGTTAATTGCGAACCAATGTGGCAGTCAATTCCAATAATCTCAAGGTTTGGTAAAGATGCAGCATATTGATAGGTTTCATAAACGGTATCACTTGGAATACCAAATTTATTTTCTTTAAGGCCTGTTGAAATATAAGGATGAGTTTTTGCATCTACATCAGGATTTACACGTAAAGAAATCGGAGCTTTTTTACCCAGACGAGCTGCAACTTTTTGAAGACGGTCTAGTTCGGCATAAGACTCTACATTAAAGCAGGCAATACCAACATTTAATGATGTTTCAATATCGACTTCAGTTTTACCCAAACCAGAAAAAACAATTTTAGATGCATCTCCGCCCGCTTTTAAAACACGTGCAAGCTCACCACCTGATACGATATCAAAACCCGCACCAAGCTTTGCCAGTATATTAAGAACAGCCAAATTTGAGTTAGATTTCACCGCAAAACAGATTTGATGATCAATAAAGTCAAAAGCACGGTCCATATCTAGATAATGTTTTTCAAAAGCTGTTTTTGAATAAACATACAACGGTGTGCCAAATTGCTGCGCAAGCTGCTCCAGAGAACATTGCTCTGCATGCAATACTCCATTAATGCGAGTGAAACTCATGAATGTGTCCTTATTTCAAAGCTTAAGGTGATGTTGTTTGGGTTGGGGCTGATGATTCAACTGACTGATCAGCTTGTTCATCCTGTTGCACAGCTGGTTTTGGTTCTTTATTACGATAGAGCAAATATTTTGCACGTTTGTCATAATTTGGATCAGAAGGTAGTTGTAATACTCCTGACTGACCACAAGCACTAAGCAAAACACTGCTGCTCAATAAACTGATGAGGCAAATGACACGACGCATCTGAGCACCTGATTTAAACAATTCGATGCAGTATACCGTGATCATGCAAGCGGCTAAAGAGTAAACTTGAAGAGAAAAACAATATGCATAAAAAACGCCAGCTTTTAAGCCGGCGTTTAGTCATAACCAAATAAATTTAATTATTTTTTATGACGTGGTTTATAGAAAAAGAAATAACCAATAAGCAAGATAATAAACCAAATTGGGCTGACTTTAAGTGCTTTAGCCGTATCTGGCTCTAAAGACAACACGTAAATCATACCAACAAAGAAAATAATCGTGATCCAACATGTAAATAAACCACCCGGTAATTTAAATGTTGATTTGGCATGTAGCTCAGGACGTGTAGTGTAATAACGGATATAACTCCAGATAATTAACAACCACACACAAATGAACAAAATCGTTGAAAGTGTTGTTGCAAGCGTAAATGCTTCAACTGTATTTGGCACAAAATACTGTAAAGCCGCACCTAACAATAAGCACGCAGCAGAAAAATACAATGCATTCGCTGGTACTGCACGTTTGTTCAATTTACCAAAAGCTTTTGGTCCCTGATCTTCACGTGATAGACCAAATAACATACGGCTTGTTGAGAACACACCACTGTTCATTGATGACATCACTGATGACAATACGACTAAGTTCATCAAGATTGCTGCTGCTGCAACACCGGCTTGACTAAATAAGTTTACAAATGGACTGATCGCTGGGTCAATTCGGTTCCAAGGCGTTACTGACATTACAATAATTAATGCGAACACATAGAAAATAATGATACGAATTGGAATTGAGTTAATGGCTTTAGGCAAATTACGTTCAGGATCTTTCGTTTCCGCAGCCGTTGTTCCGACAAGCTCTACACCAACGAAAGCGAAAATTGCAATCTGGAAGCCTGCTAAGAAACCATGCACACCTGTTGGGAAGAAACCACCATTCGCCCAAAGATGAGTAAATGAAGCGACTTCACCTGTAGTAGAGGTGAATCCAGTAAAGATCATCCACAGACCTACAGCAATTAAAATGATAATTGCAAGGATCTTAATGAGTGCAAACCAGAACTCTAACTCACCAAATAGACGAACCGTGAGCAGGTTCAAGCCCATAATGAATACAATAGCAGCAACACTAATCATCGCCCCTTCAACAGGTGAGAAAGGCAGGCCGTTATTGAAGAATTGTAAGTAATAGATAATTGCGGACAAATCGGCAATACCAATCGTGATCCAGCACAGCCAGTAGGTCCACCCTACAAAATAACCTGCCCATGGCCCGATTAAATCTGTGGTGAAATCAATAAATGATTTATAGGCTAAATTTGAAAGGAGTAATTCACCAAGCGCACGCATGACGAAAAACACCATTACACCAATAATTAGGTAAATGAATAAGATAGATGGACCGGCAAGACTAATCGTTTTGCCCGATCCCATGAATAATCCGGTACCAATGGCACCACCAATCGCGATCAGCTGTAAATGCCGATTAGATAGACTACGATGGAGCTCACCTTGTTCATGAGGCTCACTCAGATTTTGATTCGACATCTTATGAATACACTCCAGTAATTTTTTTAGTCCGTTAGCTATGATCAAAAAGACGATATCGCACCATTTGCAGGTATCTTTTAAATGTATATTTTTTGACAACTTTTCAGCTAACCAATTTTTGTCTGTATTGCTGATGATTTCAAGATACATACAATTAAATCCGATAATACGCACAAGATCCTAGCAATACAACGCACTTTTCAGTCTAAAAATATGACTTGAAACACTTTGATTTTTACATTAAAAAAAATGAATCAACTGACCGATTTTTAATGTCCAATCTCTTTTTAGTTCTCAATAGGTTTTTTCGAAATTTGTGCAGTCTTCATTCATTTCCCCTATTTATTTAATACATGGCAACGACTCTATAACTTCACTTATTTAAATAAAGCAAAATGTATTCCACATCAGTCAAATTCTCTATTTCGCTTTTTGCTATACTCTGTTTTCACTGATTATGAAGTTTTTAGCTGAAGTCGAATATGAGCAAAGTCAAAACCGTTTACCGTTGCGAACAATGTGGTGCTGATCACCTTAAATGGGCAGGCCAATGTACAGAGTGTGGTGAATGGAATTGTCTTACCGAAGTCAAACTAGAACCAACCACTGCGCACCGAGCACGTCCTAAAACTGGCGGCTACGCGGGCCAAGCCGCAAATATTACAACGTTAAATAAAGTCTCTGTTTCCCATGAAACCCGCTTACAGACAGGTATTAGCGAATTTGATCGTGTACTTGGGGGAGGCTTAGTTACTGGTTCAGTCGTACTGATTGGCGGTGACCCCGGTATTGGTAAATCGACCATTCTGTTACAAACAGCGACCCACATGGCAAGTGCAAAAAGCTCTGCACTTTATATTACCGGTGAAGAATCGTTATCTCAGGTTGCTCTTCGCGCTCAAAGACTTGATTTGCCAAATGACCAATTAAAAGTCATGGCCGAAACCTGCGTTGAACGAATTTGTGAAGTTTTAGAACAAGAAAAGCCTGCGGTCGCTATTTTAGACTCTATTCAAACGCTTTACACCGAAACACTTCAGTCGGCACCGGGCGGAGTTTCACAAATTCGTGAATCTGCGGCATTACTTACGCGTTATGCAAAAAATAGTGGCACTGCGCTATTTCTTGTTGGTCATGTGACCAAAGAAGGTGCACTCGCAGGCCCACGTGTTTTAGAACACATGGTGGACTGCGTACTTTACTTTGAAGGCCAATCCGACTCACGCTATCGAATGATTCGGGCGGTTAAAAATCGTTTTGGTGCAGTCAATGAGCTGGGTGTATTTGCCATGACAGATAAAGGGTTACGTGAAGTTGCTAACCCTTCTGCCATTTTCTTAAGTCGTTACGATGAAGCGATTCCCGGTTCAATTGTCATGATTAGTCGTGAAGGAACTCGTCCTCTTTTAGTTGAAGTTCAAGCTTTAGTAGATGATGCTCAAGGGCAGCCACGACGTGTTGCATTAGGTCTTGAACAAAACCGTTTAAACATGCTCCTTGCTGTAATGCATCGTCATGGTGGTGTTCAAACCACAGGACAAGACGTCTATGTAAATATTGTAGGTGGTTTAAAAATTACCGAAACGGGTTCTGACTTAGCTGTTTTGCTGGCATGTGCTTCAAGTTTACGTACTAAAGCTTTACCTCAACAACTTGCAGTTTTTGGTGAAGTTGGTCTTTCTGGTGAAATCCGTCCAGTTCCAAATGGTCAAGAGCGTTTAAAAGAAGCTGCAAAACATGGCTTTAAATATGTCATTTTGCCAAGAGGTAATGCGCCGCAAAAAGCAATTCCAGGCGTACAAGTCATTGCAGTTGCCCGTCTGCATGAAGCATTGACTGAAGCAATGCAACTGAGTGATGAATTGACATAAAAAAACATACTTTTATGGTTGAAATTTAGCGTAAATACCTTCATAAATACTATTACAATTTAACTTTAGACAGGAATTTCCTATGGAAGTACACCAGCGTGGCTTGATTACCGGTATTTTAATGGCTACTTTAGCAATTTCGCCTCTTGCTGAAGCTAAACGTGCAGGTGGTGGTAAAAGCCACGGTATGGCACGCTCTACTACTTCAAGCCAGTCTTATCAACAACCTCGTCAAGTGACTCCTGCTCAACAACCTGCTACTGCACCTCAAAGATCTGGTCCGGGTGTTGGTTCAATGGTTGCAGCTGGTGTAGCTGGTGCTGCCGTAGGTGCTGTTGCAGCAAATGCTTTAGCTGATGACAAACCAACATCAACTGAACATCAAGCAACTCAAGCTGGAACAGAACAAGCTGCCCAAGCTCAAGAAGAGAAAAAAGGTGGTATCCCTGGCTGGATTTGGGTGTTACTTGCAGCAGCTTTAGCCTTCTTTGTGTTTCGCAAATTGGGCGCAAAAAAAAAATTAGCGGCTAATAATCCATACGCACCAAATAATGACGGTCAAAACCCATTTGGCCGTTCTGCTGCTCCACAAGCGGGACCACGTAATACTGGCGATAATACAAATATCTTTGGTCAATCTGTTGGTGGCGGTGCAGCAACCCAAGCTCCTTTTGGTGGGGCAACAACCAGCAATGGCAACCAACTTCCAGATGGTAGCGAACCTGCTTCTTTCTTGCGTATTGCACGCCAACGTTTTAATCACATCCAATCGATGAATACAGCAAGTAACATTGAAGAAATTCGCCGTTACTTAACACCAGAACTTTATAGTTCTATGTATAACGACATCATGGAAAACCAAGATCAAGACGTTGCTGAATTTAGCAATCTCAATGCGATGGTTGTAGACAGTGCGACTGAAAATGGTCAATACGTAGTAAGCGTACGCTTCACTGGTACCGTAAGTGAAGATTTAAACAGCTTGCCACAACCATTTACTGAAATCTGGCACTTTGTTAAGCCTGCTGGCTCTCAGCAAGACTGGGTAGTTGCGGGTATTCAACAAGCTTAATTTGAATAAGCTCTAAATAAAAAAGCCATAATATTGTGGCTTTTTTATTTGTCAGTTTTCAGGCAATTTCCGCCGGAAATGCAATCACTTTTTCAATTTTGACCTGATCCATTGCAACCATTAATAGGCGGTCTATACCTAAAGCAATTCCTGAGCACTCTGGCATATGAGGTAAAGCTGCCAATAAATGCTCATCTAAAGGCATGACATGAAGCCCCTGCTTCGCCCGCTCAGCATTGTCTGCTTCAAAGCGTGAACGTAACACGTCTGCATCAAGCAATTCATCGTAGGCATTGGCAAGCTCTAAACCTTCAATATAAACCTCAAAACGTGCCGCAACCTCTTCCCCATCTTCATCTAGTTTTACCTTTGCCAAAGATGCCATTTCTGGTGGAAAGTCGGTTAAAAAGATAGGTGCATCAAACCCTAAACTTGGTTCAACAAAATGTGAGAATAACAAATCCATATAAGCTAAACGGTCATCACCTAAATCGAGGTTTAACCCAACACGATTTGCCGTATCTTTGAGTTGCTTCAGTGTTGCTTGTAATGGATTAATATCAAGACGATCTTGAAAGGCATGCTTATAACTTAGAATGAACGGACGAACTTCACCAAAACGATGCTGCAAGCAGGTTTGCAATAAATCGGCAGTTTCATGCATTAAAGCTTTTAGGTCAAAAGCCGGACGATACCATTCGAGCATTGTAAATTCACTATTGTGTTTACGCCCATGTTCATCATCCCGGAAAACCTTACAGATTTGATAAATCGGCCCACTGCCACTTGCCAGCAAACGCTTCATGGCAAACTCTGGTGAAGTCTGTAAATATTGCGTCTGCAATTTGCCATGAATATGACGTAAAGTTTGAACCGAAGCCAAATGCACATCGGTAACACCAGCTTGTGAAACGATTGGCGTTTCGACTTCCATGACACTACGTTCAGCAAAAAATTGACGAATCTTGTTATAGAGTTTGGCACGTGCTTTTAAGGCATCAATTGAACAAGTTGGTTGATAACTTAAACTCATGCCTGCGGTCCTCCATGTGCTGCCCATTCACGGCGAAGCGGATAATTCTTACGTAATAAATCAAATGCTTTTTGCTCTACTTTGCCCTCTTTAATGCAGGCACGGATGTTGGCATCATCTTGAGCAATGTCATAAATTTGAGTTAATTTTTGCTTTAACACAGCTTTTAAATCATTGCCTGAAAAATAGTCGTCACACGTAGGTAACTGAGTCTCGAAACGCTTATTGATATCGAAACCAAATTTTTGGCAAAACGCTTCGTAAATCATTTGTGTACCGCGAGCCTTCCCTTCGAGGCTATAACCAGCAATATGTGGTGTCGCTAAAGCCAACATATCTATTAGCTCTTCAGATATGACTGGTTCATGCTCAAATACATCAAGTACGACTTTACGTTTGGTGCGCTGAATATCTTCAATTAAAGCAGCTTCTTTCACGACTGGGCCACGCGCACTATTAATTAAAATCGTGTCAGGCTGAAGTGCTGCAAAAGCGTTCTCATCAAAAAGATGATACGTCGCATGCTCAACATTTTTGGTTAAAGGTACATGAATTGAAATCGCATTTGCTTGTTGCAACAGGGTTTTAAAGCTCACATTTTCAATTGAATCTAACTGCACAAATGGATCAAAGCCAATCACATTCCAGCCAAGTAACGCTGCCATATATGCTAAACGTTTACCGACGTTTCCAAGACCGACAATGCCTAGAGTAAATTTTTCTTGTTGTTCTAAAAGATTTCCATCTAAATGAAGTAAAGCGGTAATGACATATTCAGCAACTGCCTGCGCATTACAACCTACTGCATTTGCCCATGTAATTCCTTGTTTTTCTAAAGCTTGAATATCTAAATGATCGGTACCAATAGTGGCACTGCCTACATATTTTAATGCGGTATCTTGAATTAAACTTTCATTCACTGCAGTGACTGAACGAACCAATAAAGCTTCTGCATCTTTTACATCTGCATGAGTTAAAGTACGTCCTGCATGGTGTTGAATATCGCCAAACTCTGAAAAAAAGTAATCGGTAAATGCCAAGTTTTCATCTGCGACGATTTTCATTGTCTGCAACCCATAGCTTATAAAAACGTTATTATCCTTTGAGTTGTAGCAAAGTACAATGTTAAGTCTTTTAAATTAGCAGGCAATTTCCCCTATCAAAACGCTTACAGGCCGCCTCCAAAATAGAAATAAGCCATTACCGCCAGAGTTATCCAAATTAAAATAATGAGTACAGCAACCAAATAATTTTGAGGCCGTCTTTCTTGCTGTTCTAGCCATTCTTCAGCTTGTTGCTCTGCATCTATAATGACCTGTTTCGGCGTAAAGCGAACAGCTAACCAAATGAGTATTGGTAAAATTAAAGCATCATCAACAAAACCTAATACAGGAATAAAATCTGGAATTAAATCAATTGGACTAAAAGCATAGGCAACCGCAATCACGGCCAAAATTTTGGGCAATAACGGCATTTGAGAATGCTTAGATGCAAACCACAGCATAATAATTTGTTTTTTTAGACGTTTTGCCCAATCTTTTAAAGACTGTAACCAAGACATTTGGACACACTCTGACCTACCAGAATTTGATAATAAGGCATAAAACTCATATCTAGCTTAAAATTAGAGAAATTAGAAATGTATATTTCCATTATTTTTAATCATTCTTTTCATAAAAGCTTATTTAACCCTGACTTTTAGTGTCTGCTACTTCTGTATATAAAACAAAACCATCTCCGCGACAAAAACTCGCTAAAGTTAAACCTGACTTTCTTGCCAGTTGAATTGCCATGCTCGTTGGCGCTGAAATTGAAGCCAATAAACCAATATTCAACTGAGCACATTTACGAATTAATTCATAGCTTGCACGACTCGTCATTAAGACAAAACCTGAGCTGGTATCATAGTTTTGTTGGGATAAATAACCCAACAATTTATCTAATGCATTATGACGGCCCACATCTTCAAATAAAGCCACAATTTGACCATCAACCACCCACGCTGCGGCATGAGCCCCACCCGTTAAAGCAGTAATTTCTTGTTGATTTTTTAAGTGAGAAATCGCATTAGGTATTTGCTCAAGCCACGCTCTAGAGGCTTGCGTTGTAATTTTAGGAATATCGAGATGAAACTGCTCTAAACTCTCGATGCCACATAAACCACAACCTGTTCGGCCAATCATCATTCGCCGATGTTCTTTTAATGCAGCAAATGCTCTAGATGAAATGGTCATTTCAACGGTAATACCCAATTCATTTTGATGAATATCGAGGGTATATAACTCTTTTAAGCTTTTCAGAATTCCTTCTGACAGACTAAAACCTTTAGCAAATAAATCAATATCTGTAGGTGTCGCCATCATCACGGCGTGAGAAATACCGTTATATACCAGAGCAATCGGATGCTCTTGAACAATATTGTCTAAAACACTTTCAGATTCGGTTTTGTTAAACCGCTGTACTTGTAATGTTTCCACCCCATAAGAATTTGGTGTCAAAATGATTTCCTTTATTTGGAAATGGCGCTTGTTTATCGCGCCATGGGTTTAGATTACGTGTTTTAAAATCACTTTTAGCTTAAAGACTACTGACTTTCTTATCGGCTTCTTCAGGGTCAACTGCCGTTGCCAAGTTAAAGTGCTCCGGTGCATTTCCGGGATGCAAAATCACAGGAACACTTTTTGAAGCAGGAATCTTGGCGTATTTATCATGACTGCTTAATGCCACCAAAGGATTGGTTTCTGGATAGTAAGCCGCCAAACTGCCACGTGGAATGTTGTACGGTACGATGCGGAAACTATGCACAATCCGTTTAACCCCATCCGAGAAAACACTTTCAATATCGACCCATTGATTTGCTTCAAAACCTGCTTCATCAATATCGGCTTGATTCATGAACAATACACGGCGTTGACCAAATACCCCACGGTAACGATCATCAAGACCATACAAAGTTGTATTGTATTGGTCGTGAGAACGGGTGGTCATTAAGGTATAAACCTTACTATCTGTATACGCATCAGCATACTGATTTTCTTTATCGCCATAGACTTCATTCAGTGGCGTAATCATAAATTGTGCTTTACCACTTTTTGTATTCCAGATGTGTTGATTGGCTGGATGTTCTAAGTGGAAACCACCCGGTTCATAGACCCGTAAATTAAAGTCATGGAATTCATCAAATACATCGGCAATTGAGTCACGAATACGGTCATAACTTTCAATGTACCATTTCCATTTAACCTGACTATCTGGCAACACTGCCTCTGCCATTCTTGCCACAATATCTGGTTCAGACAAAATATTTTCAGAAATTGGCGTATTACGCCCTGCCGACAGGTGAACATTACTCATCGAGTCTTCTACAGTAATCGCCTGCGGCCCATGAAGTTGCTCATCAATTTCGGTACGTCCTAAACAAGGCAAAATCAGCGCCTCTTTACCACAGACCAAATGGCTACGATTTAATTTGGTTGCAACATGAACAGTTAAATTACATTTTCTAAGTGCTTCTTGCGTATAAGGTGTATCTGGTGTCGCAACCGCAAAGTTACCGCCTAAACCAATAAAAACTTTTACCTCACCCTCGGCCATGGCTTTAATGGTTTCAACCACACCAAAACCATTTTTTCTTGGTGATTTAATACCGAATACACGGTCAATGTTATCGAGTAATTTAGGGCTAGGTAATTCATTAATACCCATGGTTCGGTCGCCTTGTACATTACTGTGCCCACGAACAGGACAAAGTCCAGCACCCGGACGACCAATTTGACCACGTGCCAACAATAAATTCGCTAGCATATGAACATTGGCAGTACCGTGACGATGTTGAGTAATCCCCATTCCCCAACAGAAAATTGAACGCTCAGACTCTAAAAATAATTGCGATAGCTTTTCTAAATGTTCAGCCGACAAACCTGAGTGTTTATAGACATCTGCCCATTCGGTTCTTTCAATCTCAGCAATCATTTCATCGAAACCGACCGTATTTACCGTAATGAAATTTCGATCAAAAACACTTGGTTTACCTGCAGCCAGCGCTTTTTTATCCCACTCATTTAAATGCTTTAAAATACCTAACATCAGTGCATAGTCACCACCAATTTTAGGTTGGAAATAATAGCGACTGATTGGCGTACTGCCATTGGTCATCATTTCAAGCGGTGCTTGCGGGTCTTGGAAACGCTCTAAACCTCTTTCTTTAATCGGGTTAATCGCAATAATATTTCCACCACGCTTAGATACTTCTCGCAGAGTACCTAACATACGTGGATGATTGGTTCCGGGGTTGTGCCCAAAACTAAAAATTGCATCGGCTAAATCAAAGTCATCTAAAGTCACTGTGCCTTTGCCTAAACCAATTGAGTCAAGCAAGCCAACACTTGTCGTTTCATGGCACATGTTCGAGCAGTCTGGAAAGTTATTTGTTCCAAAGCTTCGCACAAACAATTGATATAAAAATGCAGCTTCGTTACTGGCACGGCCAGACGTATAAAACGCAGCTTGGTCTGGATGGTCTAGCGCATGTAGATGTTTGGCAATGAGCTGAAATGCTTCATCCCATGAAATAGGTACATATTTATCGGTTGTCGCATCGTAGCGAACTGGATCGGTTAATCGACCTAAATCTTCTAGAAAAAAATCACTTTGTTCTGACAACCAACTGACGGTATGACCTGCAAAATATTCGGGAGTAACAGTTTTGCTCGTGGCTTCAAAAGCAACTGCCTTTGCGCCGTTTTCACAGAAATTAAAAGCATGAGCATCTTTCTTTTCTGGCCATGCACAGCCGGGACAATCAAAACCTGTCGGCTGGTTAATATTGAGTAAGGTAATTGAACCTTTTTTTAGAATATCTTGCCGCTTTAAATTTCGTGCAACACTGAGAAGTGCGCCCCACCCGCCAGCAGGCTGAGTGTAGGGTTCAATTCGTGCAAAACCATTATTTTCTTGTATATGCTTTTGTTCTTCTGAATTATCCACTTGCTCATCCTCATATTTCTTCTTACATACTCAACAGATTCAATAAAATCACAATTTGAATTATGGTTATATCAAGGCAATCTGCTGCTTAGCTTATTCGTAGAGTCTACTTTTATGTTTTCCACTATTTTAAATAGCTGGCTCAACTGTTCTTATAATATGTGCCATATTCGTTATAATTACAATTATTTCACCCCATCGACATTTCCAAAAAAAACAATAAATAACATAGTTTTAAAATGTATAAGATTTATTTTTTACAGATAAAAACATAATTCAATTTATATTTTTAAAAATATATAAATGAGGTTACGAACTAAAATTTAAATCATTATAAGTAGGTTTTTATCGGTTTAAGCAGTATAAATTAATTGAAAACACATCATATTTAGAGAACTTATGAAGGTTGTGATTGCCCCTGACTCTTTTAAAGACAGCTTATCTGCTTCGCGTGTAGCTCGAGCAATTGCCCGAGGATGGAAGGAAGTTTTTCCTGATGCCGAAACGATTTTATGCCCTATGGCAGATGGCGGTGAAGGCACGATTGAAGCAGTGTTAGAAGTCTGCAATGGCCAATGGCGTGAAAAAACTGTAATAGGGCCTTTAGGGGAAAAAGTTCAAGCAAAATGGGGATGGTTAGAAAATCAGAAAATAGCCATCATTGAAATGGCTCAAGCCAGCGGCATACAGTTAGTACCCACTTCACAACGCGATGCCTGCCACAGCACAACATTTGGAACTGGTCAGCTTATTTTAGATGCTTTAGATGCAGGCGCAAAAGACATTATTTTAACAGTCGGTGGCAGTGCAACGAATGATGGTGGCACGGGCTTACTGAGCGCACTAGGTGCACGTTTACTTGACTCTAAGCAACAAGTTTTAGAAGCAGGTGGGCTTGCTCTCAAAAACCTATCAAAAATTGATTTAACACATTTCGACCCACGTATTCAGCAAACTCGGTTTTTACTGGCTGCCGATGTCACAAATCCACTCTGCGGTCCAAATGGCGCATCACATATTTTTGGTCCACAAAAAGGTGCCTCCCCTGCCCAAGTACAGCGACTTGATGAAGCCCTTGCCCATTTTGCTGATGTGTCTGCACAACTATTAGGTTCAGATAAACGAGATGAAGCTGGCTCTGGCGCTGCTGGAGGTTTAGGCTTTGCAGCCAAAAGTTATTTAAATGCAGAGTTCAAGGCTGGAGTTGAGGTCGTGGCTGAACTTAACCAACTTGCCAACAAAATCTCTAATGCAGATTGGGTCATTACAGGCGAAGGGAAATTTGACCAGCAAACCTTAAATGGCAAAACCGTTTTTGGGGTAAGTCGATTCGCGAAAATGAAAAATATACCTGTTATTGTGATTGCAGGAACTTTAGGTGAAGGCTACCAAGCGCTTTATCAACACGGCGTTACGGCTGCTTTCTCACTAACAAATGGTCCAATAACATTAGAACAAGCCTGTGAAAATGCCTCAGAACTCATTTTCGAGAGAACCATTGATATTGCTAGATTAATTAAGTTTAATCTGAAACAACCATAACAATTTACTCAGTAATCTTTAAAACGGTTAACCCAACAAATAGGAATATCTTATGAATGTTATTGATGCAATTCAGAAACGTCGTGCCATTAAACGCTTCGACCCTTCATTTCAAATATCTGAAGAAAATAAGCAACAGTTATTACACGAAGTTTTAGCAAATGCACCAAGTGCATTTAATTTGCAGCACTGGCGCCCTGTTGTGATTGAAGACGCTGAACTCAGACAAAAAATTCGTACTATTGCGTGGGACCAGCCACAAGTTACCGAAGCATCTTTACTGATTGTGTTATGTGCAAAAGTAAGCTCGTGGGAAGCCGATGCTAAACGTGTGTGGGATGGGGCTTCTCCGGAAGTTCAAAATATTATGGTTGGTGCAATTGACCAATATTATCGTGACCGCCCACAGACCCAACGCGACGAAGTGATGCGTAGTGCGGGTATTTTTGCCCAAACCTTAATGCTTCTTGCCCAAGACCATGGTTTAGACAGTTGTCCAATGGACGGTTTTGACTTTGATGCGATGGCGAAGCTCATTAACTTACCTGAAGACCACGTGGTGTGTTTAATGATTGCAGTGGGTAAATCAGCATCTGAGCCTTACCCACGTGTGGGCAAACTCCCTTTTGATGATGTAATTATTCAAAATACATTCTAAGTTATTAAATTTTTAGGCTTTTATACAATTCTATAGTTTTTAATATAAATGGTTGGAAGCCTTCAAATTATTATTCAATATGAAGCAAGCAAAAAAGCCCTTGTCATGAACAAGGGCTTTTTAAGAATCTAGCAGAATCAGTGAGACTCAACTCAGATACGTTCTTCCAAATTATTTTTTAGAAAGTTTCTCTGCACCCATCTGAATAGGTAAAGTAATAATATCTAAACCTAACGCTAGTGGAGACAGTAGCTTTTTCTTTAAAGCATTACTTTTATTTTCTTCGGTAGTTAAACGCTGCTCTTGAAGTACAATTGGGATAGAACCCGCTAACGATAACTGGCTCTTCTGTTTAGTCCCTTCATAAATAGAACCTTGTATACCAATATTTCTACTTAAATATACCTCTTTCCCTTGGTTGTTCACCTGTAAAGATTCTTCCAGAAAACCTAATGTAAGCAGCTCTTGCTTCTTTGTATTACTCAGTTGATTCACAGGCACTGGATGATAAAAATGAATGTGTCCATTAAAGACATTGTCATTATAAACGTCTAATTCAAGCGGTAATTTATTAAGTATAAGGCGATCTTGGTTAGGTAACTTTTGCATAATATTTAATAAATCAGAGCCACCTTCGGTAAGTAGATAATTAAATTTCTCACCGATCAATAGAACACTAGACGCTTGTTGGCTTTTAGATTTTGTTTCGCCTACTCCAATAATATTGTCTTCTTGTAATACCTTACTAGTAAACTTCTGCTCGTAGGTAGGGTATTTGGACTCTAATGATAACGATGCACAAGCGGTAAGCTGAAGAGTAGTTATGAGAAAAATGACCTTTAAGTAATTTGAAATAAACACGCTCTTATCACTTGGGTAAAGAAGAAAAGGCCAAAAAGTCTAACTCATCTAAAGTGTTAAGTAAAAATTGCTGAATATTTCTCTATTGTAGAATTTTTACGGCTCATTTTCTTACTTCACCTAAGCAAACTAAATTTAATGAGCTTTAGATTTAGCGGCCATATAATCGGAAAATTATCAATTTATTGAGTCACTTAAAGTCATTTGATATACAAAGCTTTTAACCCATTAACTATAAAGATTTGTTTTCACCTCAGAAATACTTTTAATGAAATTGGCCAACCAGAGTATGCATTCATCTTGTTTATCGAAATCTGGAAGAATACTTAAATCAATTTTTATGTTTCTCTCATTCATTGGGCAATTTAAACATTCTTCAAAATCAATATAGCTATACATCAGTCTTAAATTTTTGTCTGCTGCCTCGACCTTAATCTCATTGAGCACTCTATTTAGGTACTCAATTAAATTATTTGGATATCTATATTTCTTTTGTATTTTCCAATATACATTTTCGGCAATATTTAAATATTTTGTCATTTCCGCATTCATTTTATTATCTCTTACAAACCCTTTGTTTTGAGCATTATGTCGATCTAAATATTTTTATTTGTTATTATTGTCTACAAATCTGTGAAAACTATTTTTGTTATTCCGACTAAAATAGTTAACTTTAAGTTTTATAAAGAAATTTTAAATATTTTTAAACAACTGTTAAATATTTATTAACAATTTTTATGTAATAACTGATTTTATATGCATAAAAAAACCGCCCCATTTAGCGGTTGCTGTAGCTATGTCAGCGACTATAGAAATAAGGTGAACTCCTATTTCTATATTCTATTAGCCATGTGCGAGAGGCTTACAGTTTTTTTTATACTCAGGAGAGTCGAAGTATTTCACGATCATATCTGAGTTATGTTCTGAAATAGCTTTATTGTTTTCAGCAGGCTCCGTAACTAAATTTTTGGGAGGCTGATTTCGCAAGGCTGGCATCGTTAACGGCGGATACGTTTCCGTTCCACCTACTGTTATTTTTTCAATAAAGCCTGCGAGCCACATAATGTATTCGACCTTATTCTTAAATTTGGGCATTAAACTGATATCAAGCTTAACCCGACATTCTTGTGAAGGCTTATTTAAACATTCTTCAAAGTCAATGAAGTTATATTTAAGCTTACATGAAGTATCTTTTAATTCTCTGCGAATGACGCTTACCAAACTATTCAAGTTTTCAATCAAATTTTCTGAGAACAACTTATCTTCTTCAATCCTTGCATATACTTTTTCCGCAACCGTTATAAATTTCAACATCATCTATTTCCTTTATTCTTAACACTAGCCGTTATTTGTTAGTCGGCCTTTAAAGAAAGTATGATGAATAATTCATTACCTTATGTAAGGTCAGGTGGTTAAAACGTAACCAGTAAGAGCATCGTGAAAGTGTAATCTATATCAAACCACAACAAAGAGAAAAAGTGCCAAACCTATCACACAAAAATAGTAAAACAATACACAGCTCGAAATACTTTATTTGTAAGAACTCTTTATGAAATAGATATTTTTATAAATAACCTTAAGAAAAGATATCTAACGCTTCTAAGCAAAAAACCTACTTTTTTAGAGCAGGCTTCTTACTGTATTTCAGGATTAAGTGTTATTAGTTGCTTTAAGCAATCTTTATTTATATCAAAACACAATACAACTGTATTTTAACTCATAAGAATTCGTCAATCGTATAGATAGAAACAGTATAAAAATAGCGAAATTTGTGATCAATCCCTCAGAAAAAGCCCATCTTTTGATGAGCTTGTAAGCAAACTACACCGTAATGCCCTTACATCGACATCGTCTGCTTTAAAAAATAATCTAATAACCGTTCCCGATCATCCACATTATTTTCCCCTAAAAGCTGAACCATTGCCCCATCGATCACAAACAAAAACATGTACGCATCTTCAATTGTAGCCGTAGGCTTCGCTGTTAAAAGCAGTTTATAAATTTCATGAATAAACCAGTTTCGATAGTCAATTACGACTTTATAGGCAGCCGGATAAAGCTTTTCAATTTCAAAAATTGCCTTAAATGGCAAATGATAAAGCCCATCTAAATTGGCATGCAGAAAGTAAATTTTCTTGAGTTTATCAAACACCATAAGCTCACGATATGAATAGATGATTGAAAGCACCTCTTCTTTTAGGCCATCTTTTTGAAAAGTTAAACTCATTTTAATCAGGCGCTCTTTTGAGTGAAAGTAGTTATAAAAAGTCGCTTTAGGCACTTTTGATGACTCAATAATTCGGTCTACCCCGACCTTATGAAAGCCATATTTATTAAAAAGATAGCGAGAGGTATGAAGCACGCTTAAAGCACGAAATGGAAGATCTGAATGTGGCATAGTTTTACCGTTATAAAATAAATTATTTTTGTATATAAATGAGATATAAAATCCGCTGCCCTTTTAGGGAGAAAAAAAGGCATAGCAAAGCCGTAAGACAGTGCTTGGCACATCTCAAGTTTTATTGTTGCTAAGTTTTTAGTCGTGACGATTTAAAGCCTGATCAGCCTAATGGCGATCAAACTCGTTAAAAAACTATGTTGTGTCGTTATAGCTTTTGGCAAAGGCTGCCAAGAAATAATGGATGTGCAAAGCCAACTCCTTTTTATTGGGAGTTCTGCCAGACATTAAAATTATGGTGGCAGAACGAAAGGGGTTAGCAGACTGGCCGAAAAAACCCAGCACACCCGAAGGTGTCCCCCTCCGTTCCGCCATAGAGGGGGCACGAGGGTATACACACTAAAAGAAAACTCTTTTAATGCTTTTCGGAACGGTCTGCTAAAACCGACTGGCAATGTAGGCCAGCAGGCAAAGGATAGTGCTCTGCCCTTTTTCAGTCAAGCACACAAAATGACATTTGCTTTAAATTAGATCATTAAAAAGTAAGGATAAATAATGAGTGAGTTATTGTTAAATTGGGGTTTATAAAGGGGTAAAAAAACAGCCTTGGAAGGCTGTTTTTTGAGGTAGAAAGATTTCATATAAGCCGTATTATGTTAATTTTAGAAAAACTAAATTTTTAAATGCAAAATAGGATAAGGTTTACCCTGACTGTCTAATTCAGATCGTCCTATTACTTTAAATCCTAGTTTTTCATAAAATCTAAATGCTTGAAAGTTTTGTTCATTAACATCTACTTTTTCTATTTTTAACTCTGTGACTGCAAAATTAGTTAAAACTCGTCCTACCCCTTTCCCCCTAAACTCAGGATCAATAAACAGCATTTCTATGTTGTCACTACTTGTTCCAATAAAACCTACTATTTGTCCGTCTTGAACGTATTTATGAAGTAATACATGATGAAAATATTCATTAAGAATTAAAGGTTTTAAGTTATTAATTTCCTCTTCAGGCAAGAAATCATGAGTAGCTCTTACTGATCTATCCCAGATATCAATAAGAAAAGGAAAATCAATTTCAGAAGCTTTTTGTAGCATGGAATATCCTAAAAATATTAAACATATAATATATGGTAAAACAATCTCATTTAACATAATGGGCGTTATATGAATTATAAAAAATATTTTATAATTAAATGGTTATCTATGTATATGTAAATTTAAATACAACATTCCAAATAATCTACCCAGGGGGTATCTTTCGCAAAAGAAATTTTATATTAAATACAACCCAATTTAACGTGTAGGTAAAAATTGCACTTGACCTTAGAGTGAACTCCAATCTTAGAATCATTATAGCATTTAGCAATAAAGGTATTATTTGATGAAAATAGTTTTCGCTATCGTTATATTTTCTGTGTTCATCCTTTTATTTCACCATAAAAGAATTGAAAAAAAGATTGTTATAAATCAATCAATAGATCATGTTTGGCAAGACTTCACATGCACATCATCGTATCCGAAATGGAACACTTTATTTGGTATTGATAGATTTCCCACGCATGTAGGTCAACAAATTAGTGTAGATTTATATAATGAAAACAAAAAAGTGCAATTTACAATGCAACCAATCATAAAGAAACTTGATAAATATCACTTAGAGTGGGAAGGTAAATTATACATAAATGGTTTATTCAATGGTCGGCACCAGTTTATTTTCACTAAAATTGACGCTAATACAACTCAATTAGTTCAAGCTGAAGATTTTAATGGGCTACTTGTACCTTTTTTAAATTATTTTGTTATTCGGCCTACCAAGCTAAATTTTGATAGAATGAATAAATCCTTGAAAAAATATAGTGAAGATCAAACCTTAAACAAAGATAGCTGCAAAATATCCTAGTTAAAATAATAAAGGTTATTAAATGAATATTAGTCAATTTTCGAAAAAATATGGCCTATCATTAGATACTTTACGTTTTTATGAAAAATGTGAAATATTGACTCCTGATCGACTAACAAATGGCTATAGAAATTATCAGGATATACATGAACAAAAAATTAAATTAATTATATGCTTAAAAAGCATTGGGTTTACGTTAGAAGAGATTAAACAGTTAATTGAACTTGAAACAAAGCCTCCTTCCGAACAATGTAATATTATTTCCAATCAATTAATTGACAAAAAAATAGAGATAATTAGTCAACAAATTAAATTATTAGAATATGGAAAAGATACTCTTCATGATGTTAAAAAATATATTAAAGATAATTCTTTTGTTAAAAATCAGGAAAAAATAAAAGAAATGATTGCGAACTTGTATAACTTTGCAAAAAATTAGATTTAAGAAAGAACAAAACTTATGGGTAATTGCAAAAATGTCAGTGAATTTTTTGTATGCTCTGACAACTTTTTAAATATTTTCAGCAATAACGACGAAATAGGAAACACGTAATACAAAAAAGCCCCTGTTCTACAGAGGCTTTTTGCAATTCAACAACTTATTATTTATGAACCCAAGGCACGGCTGGTGAACCAATCCAAGCAGATTTAGCCGGAATATTTTCACCTTTCATGACCAATGTTAATGGACCTAACACGGCATGATTGCTGACGTTGGCATTATATAAAATAATACTACGCGCATTTACCACCACATCATGACCCACATTTACTTGCCCAATTTTCATAATTCGGTCTTCAAACAAGTGGGTTTGTGGGCCTGAGAAGCTATTAAACTCAGCACGGTCACCAATGCTTACACAGTCGAACTCTGTAATATCGGCCGTATCCATATAAACATCTTTACCAATTCGCACACCCAACATACGCAAGAAGAATGGCAACATTGGCGTTCCTCTTAAGTAGTTTAAGAAGTTAGGAATCGCAACGGATTCATATAAGCTGGTAATGCCTTCGCTCAACCATACAAACATCGTCCACATTGGCGCTGAACGAGGTTGATAGCGTCCAATCAAGATCCACTTTAATAACGCAACAATAATGAAACAGCCGACGCCATAGAGCAAACCAGCAGCCGTTAATGCTAATAAGCCTGTTGCAATGTTGTGGTTATTAATGACATCAATAACGTCTAATACAATCATATAACCCACACCAATCGCGAGTGCGGCTGGCAATACAATACGAAGCCCTTCAATAAAACCACGCATGAAACGGCGCTTGAAACTTGGTTTAAACGTTAAATGATCAGGATATTTTTCGGCAGCTTCACGCGCAGGCAATAATAGCGGTGGAGAACCAAACCAAGTTTGACCATCATACATTTCAAGGTTATCTGGTGTTTTAGATTGCACACCAATTAAGACGTTGTCTGGTAAGACAGTTCCATCCGCAATATAAGCACTGTTTCCGACAAAACTGCGATTACCTATTTTGGTCGCTTTTAAAGACATCCAACCGCCTTTAATTTCTTCATCGCCTAACATTACCGCATCGGCAATAAAGCTTTCTTCGCCCAAAGTCAGCATTTCTGGAATGACACCAGTTGCTGTCGAAATTTCAGTATTTTTACCTACTTTTGCCCCTAACATGCGGAACCATGTCGGCGCATAAATCGTAGCAAACAAGCCATGTAAGGTTTGTAAACTGGTTTCTAAAATTTGAGCCGCAAACCATTTACGATAGTACGTTCCGCCATGAACCGCATAGGTTCCTGTCTCAAGGCTCGGTAATACAATTTTGCGAAGCCCTGAAGAAATGACAGCAGTAATCATCATCATCATTGCACTAGCAGGAATCGCTAAAATGAAATAATAAAGTGCGATTTGCAGGTGGTTATTCGGATTAATATTAAATACATTTGCATCTAACCAATCGACCAAAAGGAAGCTTGGAAAAATTGGAATGAAAAAGATACAAGCAATAATTAACGCACTAATTCCATAATATCCATATTCTAAAATTTTACGAATGAACGATAATTTAGGACGCTCAGGTAATTTAGTGTACTCATCGACATGCCCTATTTTTTTAGCAGGTGTACCATCCCAAATTTCTCCGGCTGGTACAACTGTGTCATATTCAATTGAAGTTAAGGCATTTACATGAGCTTGTTTTTCTAACACTGTATTTTCTTCTAATACAGCATACGACCCGACATAACTCTCTTCTTTAAGGTGAATTGAACCTAACACCAAATGCCCATGTTCAACTTTGGCGTTTTCTAAATTCACTTGAGAACCAATATTCACCCCATCTTCAACAGTTAACAAAGATGGCATGCGAATATGAACCGAACTAATCGTGACGTCATGTCCGATTTTTGCGCCCAATGCCTTTAAATATAGATTCAATAAAGTTGAACCTGATAAAAGATAAACGGGTGAAATATTACTAATACGGTCTGCTAACCACCAACGGAAATAAGTCATTCCCCAAAGTGGATAATGCCCTGCACCAACGCCCAACATTAATAGTCGTTTTACAGTAATTGAAAGTACAAAACTGCTAATAATAACGCTGATATAAACAAAGAGAGACAACGCGATTGCATATGGAATGCTGTCTCGAGTTCCACCTGTAAAATAGTGATAGGTAAAGAATGGTGCCAACCACTGCAAAATATTAATCGAAATTAAAACAGGAATAGTGACAAGCTGAGCGATACCACATAACCATTTATAAGTTTGATTGCGTGGGTTGTCTTGCCCAATCTGGCTATCAAATAAAGTAGGCTCTGGCTGCTCCAACATTAAAGCTGCAATTGCGCCAACTCTGCGGGCCTGATAAAGGCTTTGAATTGTAAGATGGCTATATTGGGAATGTTCACGTAAGTTTGAAACCAAAACAGCTGCTAAAAGTGAATGTCCGCCCAAATCATCAAAGAAATCTGAATCTAGTTTAATCGGCATGTTTGGAAACAAACGATTCAAAATTTCAAATAAAATTTCTTCGGCTGGATTTTGCGGCTGGTCAGATTCGCTGCGGTCAATCACACTCGTAAGCGGTCTGGCTTTTAAAGCTTTACGGTCAATTTTTCCCGATAATAAACGCGGTACTTCTTCAATAATCTCAAAACGATTCGGCACCATATAAGGCGGTAAACGTTGACCGAGAGTTTGTCGAAGCTGCTTAATTTCTATAGGCTGTTTCGCATCAAGTTCAGCTGCAATAAAAGCAATCAGCTGATCAATTCCGTCTTCTTGACGTAGGATTACCGCTGCTGTACCAATACCATCAATGTCACAAAGTGCAGCTTCAATTTCACCTAACTCCACACGAAAACCACGGATTTTCACTTGATCATCAGCACGGCCTAAGCAGTGTACTTGACCAAATTCATCAATTTTTGCCAAATCACCAGTACGATAAAGCAACTCTTCATCAGCACTCATTGCCCACGGGTTTTCAATAAACTTATCAGCCGTTAAATCAGGTCGCCCTAAATAGCCTGGTGCCACACTCGGACCGAAAATACATAGCTCACCTGTTTCACCTTGAGCCAGTAATTCTCTTTCAGCGTTAATGACCAACATGCCATAGTTTGGTAAAGGTTTACCAATCGTGACGGGTTTACCACGCTCTAACGACTCTAGGCTTGCAGTAACCGTCGTCTCAGTTGGACCATAGGTGTTAAACATTTGATGATGAGGTAATGCCCAACGGTCAACCAGTGAATCGGGGCACATTTCCCCGCCTAAGTTGATAATACGTAAATTCGGTACATCTTCAGGGAATAAAGCCAGTAATGTTGGAACAGCATGCAGTACTGTAATTTGTTCCTGCTTTAATGTTTGGCATAACCGCTCAGGGTCACTTACCAATATTTTTGGAGCAATCCACAAAGTTGCCCCAACTAAATAAGAAAGCCAGATTTCTTCAAATGACATATCAAAAGCAACTGAAAAGCCTTGATAGACTTTGTCTTGCTCTTCAATACCTAAAATACTGTTTTCACTACGCAGGAAGTGACAAATATTTTTCTGGGTAATCACAATACCCTTCGGCTTTCCAGTCGAGCCTGAAGTATAAATAATATAGGCTGGTTGATCTGGTGTGGTCTTCGGTAAGCTTACTTCTTTAATCACTGGCTGTTGTAGCTCAGTGTTGGTCCATTTAGTTTGTGGCACTTCTGCTAAATGTTCATACCACTCATCTGTAGTAATCATTCCTACAGCTTCAGCATCTTCAAGACAAACCGCAATACGGTCTGCTGGCGTATCCATATCAAAAGGAAGCCAAGCTGCGCCACTCAAACAAATTGCCAGTTGAGCTTTTAAAAGCTCAATGCCCCTTGGTAGCCATAACCCAACAATATCCCCTGCTTTCACCCCATTTAAAGTCAATTGCTGCGCCATTACTAAAGCTTGCTGATATAACTCTCCATAACTCAGCGTTTTATTTGCTTCAATTAAAGCTGTTTTATCTGAGAGATTTTGAGCAGTTTGAATAAAAATATCGGCGAGTACTTCATCTTTCAAAAATTCGGGGTGAAATTTACCACGAATAATATTCTTCGAACTTGTTACGAATTGGTTCATTTTTTATAACTCACTTTAATTTTTGATTTAGCTAAAATAAAGTCATATTTGAATTTTTCTGACCCATTAAAGAAATCAATTGCTATGTAATAAATTAAAGAGTCGAACTTAAATGAAGATTAAAGATTTTATTTTAAGAGTGGATTAGTCAGTTATTAAATTTAATGAACATTCGATTTTTATTACTTATAAATCAAAGCAAGATATCTACAAGTGAAAATATAGATAGGCGCTTCTATAAAATTTAAATAGCTTTATTCAAAATTAATATAAGTCGAGAAAATAAAAAAGTAGGCATAAAAAAAGCCCTCGTCATTAACAAGGGCTTTTTAAGAATTTGGCGGAAGCGGTGAGATTCGAACTCACGGAGGACTCACACCCTCGTCGGTTTTCAAGACCGGTGCATTAAACCGCTCTGCCACGCTTCCAACGAGCGCTATAATATAAACAAAAACACAAGTTGGCAAATCTTTTATTTAACTTTTAATTCAAACGCTCAAAATAAATACAAATTAATTTAATTTTCTACGTTTTCTGTCTTTTCATAGCGAATTGTATTGATATACCAAAGTTTTTTCCCAGATGGCGTATGTACTTCAATCTCATCATCGACTTCTTTGCCGAGCAGTGCACGAGCCATCGGCGATTCAATCGAAATATGCTGCGGATGATGATCATAAATTTCATCGATCCCCACAATACGTAAAGTTTTTTGCTCACCTTCTTCATTTTCAATTTCGACCCAAGCTCCAAAATAAACCTTACCGTCTTGCTCAGGTGAGTAATCAATGATTTTTAATTCTTCTAAACGTTTTCCTAAATAGCGTACTCGTCGATCAATTTTTCTAAGTAGCTGCTTGTTGTATTGATAATCCGCATTTTCACTACGGTCGCCCAAGCTTGCAGCCCAATTCACTTTTTTTGTGATTTCCGGTCGTTCTTCATGCCAAAGTTGTTTTAATTCAGCAACTAATTTGTCATGTCCTGACCGAGTGATTAAGTTAGATTTCATGATTTAAAACCACTGTTCAACAACATATCGCTTACAAGATGTAGCATTTTATACCCTATTTTCTCATATCAGAAGTGTATAAATTTTCTTCCTTAAGAAATTCATGTGTTTATGATGATATATCGAATATTTAATTGTACAAAATTTGACATTACTTTTTTTCAATACTATGATGCGCGCAGATTAAATGTTGAGCATTTTTTAACCTTTTAGAAAACTATGTAGATTTTCTACACAGTTTGTTTTTTTCATTTCATGTCATTTTGAATGACGTCATGACTGCCCACCCCTTATTGAATTTATCAACTTTTAGAAGTTATGGCAGCTTATTGTCTGACTTTTGGGGCATAAATTATCTGTAGCGGAGACAACATGCACAGTAATTCAAGTTCAGGGTCGAGGCTTTGCCTTAACTCTTTATTTTCCTCTCTCCCGTTAAAAGCACTTGCACTCAGTACTATGCTTTTTCCATTTCATAGTATTAATGCAGGAAAAACCCTACAGTACAATACTGTAGTAAACACAAATACTCTAACTGTTGTTGCGGTAGAAAGCCCGACAACCGTTTTCAAAGAAGATCAGTTTTTACATGGTTTTGGTTACGACTTAGCGCGTAACTACGCACAAAGCCTTAATGTAAAACTGGACTTTAAAATCGTGGCAGATAATGCCACTGCACTTAGATGGGTTCAGCAAGGTAAAGCAAACTTTGCAATGACTACCGCAGGTTTAAGTACCATCGAAAACAAAGGTTTAATGTCCTTTTCTGCAAGTTGTGGTGACACAGTCGATTTGCAAAAAAATGGTTTAAATCCTGAGTTAAGCTGGGTGTTTAAACAAGCTGATGACCCGCTCACCCAGACTGCCAGTGGCTTTGTATGCCAAAGTAAGCAAAATGGTGTGACACAGCAGCTTGCTTCTTTCTACAACCGCAATGTGGTGAAACCAGAAGCTTGGTCAACCATTCAACGTGACTTAACGACACGTTTACCGATTTATAAAGCGAGCTTTAAGCAAAGTGCAGCTAAATATGATTTGGACTGGCATTTACTTGCTGCAATTGGTTATCAAGAGTCATATTTAAAGCCAGAATCTGTTTCTCCCACAGGTGTTCGTGGCTTAATGATGCTGACCAATAGTACTGCTCGAGCAATGGGCGTGAGCAATCGTAGTGATCCGGCTCAGAGCATCCAAGGTGGCGCGAAGTATTACGACCAGATGCTAAGTGAATATGATGATATTCCTTTCCCTGATCGGAACTGGTATGCGCTTGTGGCCTATAATATGGGACCGGGTGCGGTAAACCAGATTCAGAAGCGCTTGCAAGCACAAGGGAAAGATCCAAACCAATGGGTGAATCTCTACGATTATTTGCAAAGTAATAAAACGCGTAATGGTCGATATAAGCAAGCGGTTCAATATGTCACTCGTATTCGTGCTTATCTTGAACATATCAAAACGGCGCAAACACGAATCAATATCTAATTTTTATTGTTTAGAAGTTGATAAATTCTTTGTTTGTATGAATAAAAAGCTTACCTCTTGGGGTAAGCTTTTTATATGAATTCTTTTAAATTTAAGCTGTATGCTCTAATACTTTTTTGAACAAATCTTTTTGTTCTTGGCTTGGCTTAGCTGTTTGTAAAGCCATTAATTGAGACATATCGCCTTGAACTTTAATTTTACCAGTCATGAATGCCTGCATAGCAGCAGCCATATCAAACTCTAAGAATACTTTACGTAAAGTTTCAGCATCCATATTTAAAGTTGTTTTGGCATTTGAAGACAAACCTTTTTGGATTTTACCCCCATCTAAAGCTAATTCGGTATTTCCAGAAGCATCTGTAACTACTAAATTAATTGCCAAATTCGCAAGTGCAGGTGGCAAATTAAGATCCCCTGCTTCAGCAGTTAATTTTTCGACAGTAGCAAACCAATCTTCAGTTAAAAATGCAGGCATGATTCTTCCTCAAATTTATTTGTTCAATTTCTCTAGTTGTCTATCCAGACAACATCATGTGAAGCAATTCTGCTTGAGCGTTGTTATAGCATGTAATTTAAATTTTGGGCTATGACTTTTTGTACGGAACATTCATTTTTTAGTATTTTGATACATTAAAGGCACTTGTCTATAAAGTGCCTTTAATTGACTTATCAAGTAGTTTTACTCAGCAGCAAAGCTTAAGTTCACAACATCTAAACGGTTTTTAAGCTCTTCCGGATCTTTAAAATCCAGCTCGCGCTGAGAATCTAAAGCTTCGAAATCGAACAATTCACGGTCCGCTAGCTGAGACGGAGATACGTTTTGTAACGCACCGAAAATGCTGTGTAAGCGTTTCGGATATTGTTTATCCCAGTCACGTAACATTTCATTGAGCATTGCACGCTGTAAGTTTTCCTGTGAACCACAAAGGTTACATGGAATGATTGGGAACTGACGTAGCTCGGCATATTTGATGATGTCTTTTTCTTCAACATATGCCAATGGACGAATCAGAATATTCTTCTTATCTGATGATAAAAGCTTTGGAGGCATCGCCTTTAAGCTACCACCATGAAACAGATTTAAGAAGAACGTTGCAAGGATGTCATCGCGGTGATGCCCTAAAGCAACTTTAGTCGCCCCAATTTCTTGTGCAAAGCCATACAAAGAACCACGGCGTAAACGTGAACATACTGCACAGTAGGTTTTACCTTCTGGCGTTAAACGTTTGGTAATCGTATAGGTGTCTTTTTCTAAAATGTAATATGGAATGTTATTTTCTTCCATATAACGAGGTAAGACATCTTCAGGAAAGCCGGGTTGCTTTTGGTCAAGGTTAACCGCAACAACATCAAAATTGATTGGTGCAATACGTTTAAACTGCAACATGATATCGAGCAAGGTATAACTGTCTTTACCACCAGACACACACACCATGACCTTATCGCCCTCTTCAAGCATATTGAAGTCACGAATAGCATGTCCAACTTGACGGCGAAGCTTCTTGAGCAAACGGTAATAGGCCGAGCTTGTTGGAAGTTCAGGCTTAAAATTAAATCCCTGATTGGACTCAACTGGCGCGTACATAGACGAGATATACCCATAAATAAAAATACCGCGCAATTTTATATGATTCGGAAGAGAATCGCACCAAAAGAATAGTTTCAATTCTTGAAGCCGTCACATTGCTCCCGCATGATGCAAAAGGCATGCTCTATTTTGACTGAAGCGTTCAAAATTTGTGCAAAGTGCTTACTTTTTGGACTTTTCCACAGTTTTCCACAAAACCTGTGGATAAAATTGTGGATTTCTTCCTACTTGACAAACTGTTTAGACCTTCTGTTAAGGGTTTTATTTAAATTGATCATTTTTTAACCAATGTTTTTTACCCTTGAATATCAATATGTTATTCAAGTCAATAGAATCATTTTAAAAATAATTTTTAATTTTTTTTGATGAGCATTCGAACAAAACAGCTTGATTTTTTGAAAGAGTCGAAATAAAAAAAATTACACAAAACTTCTTTCTGTAATATTTTTTGATAAACTCTTCGTCAAGTTTTGAATATCTTAAAATTGTGAATAACATAAAATGAAAAAATCGGTTCAATTTCTTTTTTCTTGTTTACTGGGGATGACCACTTTTTCGGTTGGCATAACGTCGAGCTCAGCAGGTCAAATGTATGTCTACCAAGATAAGAACGGTAGTACATTACTGACTAACCGAAAAAGCTATGATCAGTCACTTAAAAAAGTAAAAATGACGTATTACCCTGACAGTAATATTCATAGTTATACGAACTGGGGAGCATCAGAAGCCTCTGTTCTGCCAAGCTACAATAAAAATAAAAATGCTTTTGATCATATTATTAAACAAGCTGCTCTACAGCATGGTGTATCTGAAGGCTTAATTAAGGCCGTCATGCATACCGAATCAGGTTTTAATGTAAATGCCCGCTCTCCAGTCGGGGCACAAGGTCTTATGCAACTTATGCCTGCGACTGCACGTCGATTTAACGTGACCAATGCCTTTGATGCTCAGCAAAATATTTTTGCAGGAGCAAAATATCTAAGCTGGTTACTCAAGCGTTTTCGTGGCAACACACAAATGGCCCTTGCAGCTTATAATGCAGGTGAAGGTAACGTCGATAAATACGGCGGTATTCCACCTTTTCGTGAAACACAAGATTACGTGCGCCGTGTAACAAGTCGATATCAAAATTTATATTCATCTGGTTCAGGTTTTTCATCTTTTTCCGATACTTCTAATACTTCGGCTCAAATCACTTCTCAATCTTCTAATTTAACTGAAAACACCACAGCTCAAATAACAGCACCAGCACCTAAATATTCCTCTTCTCGTCAAATTGTGTCTTTATCAAATGGGTCATTTACAGATGCGCCTACGGGTACTTATGTCACCAACAATGCCACTGCAATTGCGCATATTCGAATAGAATAAAAACTTTTACTAAGGGCTCCCTTCCGTCAAGTTTCTGGACTTTAAATTGTAATGATCTATTACCTGATCTTTACCATTTAGCCGAATTTAGCCAATAATTCTTTAAATTTAGGTACATTCTATTACGTGAAAGAATGTATCAATTCCTTATTTTGTTCTTGAATTTTTCCCCTAAGCCCCGCATATTAGCTGCATGATTTAGAATTTGTAAATCAGATAACATTTTATTTATAAGAGGGTTTTCTCAATGATGCGGATTGGTTTGTTTTTGCTTACCAACCTCGCGGTACTGGTTGTAGCTGGCATTATTTTGTCACTCTTCGGTGTCGGTAGTTACCATGGCGCGGGTGGCTTGAATCTAGGCAACCTTTTAGTAATCTGTTTTGTATTTGGTATGGTGGGATCTTTAATCTCGTTATTCATGTCAAAATGGATGGCTAAGAAAACGACCGGTACAGAACTGATCGACCCGAATGCTCCCCGTAACCAAGCTGAAAGCTGGTTATTGCAAACAGTCGCTGAACTTTCTCAACGTTCTGGTATTAATATGCCAGAGGTTGGTATTTTTCCATCATATCAATCCAATGCCTTTGCAACAGGCTGGAATAAAAATGATGCCTTAGTTGCCGTTTCATCTGGTCTACTTGAGCGTATGAATAAAGATGAGCTACGTGCTGTGCTTGCGCACGAGATTGGTCACGTTGCGAATGGTGATATGGTTACCCTAGCACTCATCCAAGGTGTCGTGAACGCCTTTGTTATGTTCTTTGCTCGTGTAGTCGGTGATTTTATCGACCGTAATGTTTTTGGTCGTCAAGATGATCAAGCCCCTGGTATGGGTTATTTCCTCATTACGATGGTATTAGATATCGTCTTTGGTATTCTCGCTTCTGCGATTGTGATGTGGTTCTCTCGTTATCGTGAATATCGTGCTGATGAAGCAGGTGCACGTTTAGCAGGTAAACAAGCAATGATTTCTGCATTATTACGTCTACAAGCTGAGACAGAAATGCCAGATCAAATGCCAAAAGAAATGAAAGCTTTCGCGATTGCGGAAGGTAAAGAACAAGGTTTTAGCCTAGCTGCCTTATTCCAAACCCACCCAACAATTGAACAACGTGTGGCAGCTTTACATCAATTAGATTGCCCATAAAACGTTTAACGTGAAGAAATAAAGCCTCCAAATGGAGGCTTTATTTTTATTACATGGTTTGATAGAGACCCCACAAATAACTTGCACCCCACCAGACAGCTAGACCAATAAGAATCAGTACAAATAGGCCTAATAGGTCGGGAATATGCAACCAAGCCCAACTTACTAAAGGGTTACGCCAGAAGGCTGAGTGCTGCTGCTTCTTTTCGAGCTTTTCATGCAAATATGGATGAACAACATGAATATCACTTTGAATCGCATATTCTTCACGTATGTGTGTATGAACCACATCTAATGCCTTTCGACTCGGTCGTATAAATATATCAAAAATAGTTCCGGCAACTGGAACAAAACCTACTACAGCATCTACAACAGCAAGTTTGATAACGGGAGTTAACTTATGTTGAGGTACACCAATCTGTTTAGCTTTATAAATCGCATAACACGTCAGCACAAAACCTGCGACATCACCAGCAATCGGAATCGTACTCAGCGCAGCATCAGCACCAATGCCCTGCTTTGTAAAAGGAATACGCACTGCACTGTCCATCATAGTCGCGAACTTGGCCAAATCTCGTTCTAGTGCAATGACCTGCTGCTCTGTTAATTTTTTTTCTTGAGGCATCTAAATCAAATATATGAAAGAAGTTAAGCTTAATATACTTGATTTAATACCTCTTTTTAAATTGTTTACTTTTAACTAGACGCTTTCGATCTAAATAGTGAACGTAGTAGCACATACATCACTGGAATAAAGAATAAAACCAGCACCGTACCAAACATAACGCCACCTAAAATACTAATACCAATTTCCTGACGGCTTACAGCCCCAGCACCTTGTGCAAAGACCAAAGGAATTACACCCGCACCAAAGGCCAAAGAAGTCATTAGAATGGGCCGTAAGCGCAAACCAGCGCCTTCTAGAGCTGCTTGAATTGCGTTCTTACCTTTTTCTTGAGCTAAGGCTGCAAACTCGACAATTAAAATTGCGTTTTTACACGACAAACCAATCGTGGTTAACAGTGCGATTTGAAAATAGACATCATTAGGTAAGCCGAAAATATAGGAGAAAATTACACTTCCCCCCACACCTAACGGAATTGATGTCATCACGGCAGCAGGAATACTTAAGCTTTCATACAACGCGGCTAAACACAGGAAAATAAAACCTGCTGAAATTAAATATAACCAGACCGCCTGATTTGACGATTTTTGCTCTTCAAAAGATAAACCCGTCCATGCCAATCCAATATCTTTTTGTTGATTTACAAGTTGCTCCACATCTTTCATTGCCTGACCTGAACTACTGCCACCCGCGACATCGGCCTGTAATTGTAAAGCACTATAACCCATATAGCGTTTCACGATTTCCGGAGCACCACCCCAACTAAAGTTGGCAAATGAACTAAACGGCACCATTTGGTTTTGATTATTACGTACTGACCAATTATATAAATCTTCAGGTTTCGATCTGAACTCAGCATCACCTTGAATCATGACACGCTTAATACGACCACGATCAATAAAGTCATTTACGTAAGTTCCACCCCAAGCATTCGACAAGGTGTTATTAATTGCAGTTAGCTCTAATCCATTTGCTAATGCTTGCTTATGATCAATTTTGATATTGAGGTTGGCTTTACTATTGGTTGATTGCTTATCAAAGTTTTCGAAAGTTGAATAATTTTTACTTTGAGTTTGCAACTGACGGAAGGTGCTATCTAGAAAATCTTGTCCCTGACCATTTAAATCTTGAATCCATAAATCTAAGCCATCCGTTTGGCCTAATCCATTGACTGAAGCAGGTAATGTCACATTAACCTGTGCATTGTTAAAATGACTAAAATATTTCATTGCACGTTTTTGTATAGCGTCAGCCGAATCTTCTTTTCCTGCTCGCACATCCCATGGTTTTAAAGCAATGAACCCTTGAGCTAGATTTTGCCCTGTACCCGAATTATTTCGACCATAGCGGATTAAGACTAAATCCACATTTTTGTCTTCTTGAGTTAAGAAATATTGACGAACTTGCTCACCAATTTTCTGACTCTGAGAAATTGGGGCGCTATCTACAAGCTTAATTTGAACGCTTAAAATGCCTTGATCTTCTTTGGGAATAAACCCACTTTTTAAACCACTATAGAACAGCATAAAAATAGCAATCAAAGCCACAAAAATCACAACAACCGATTTACTGTAGTCAATACTTGTCTGAACAATTCTTATATATTGATTTTTAAGTTGATCAATTTTTTGATTAAACCAAACTGCCCAACGCATAGGCTGTGGGTTAGGCTTTAAAATTAAGGCACATAAAGCTGGTGTAAGGACTAATGCAACGACGAGCGATAACGCCATAGCGGCAACTAAAGTAATGGAAAACTGACGGTAAATAACCCCAATTGAACCACCTAAAAAAGACATTGGAATAAAAACCGCAGTTAAAACCAATGTAATCCCAATTAAAGCGCCACTAATTTCGCCCATCGACTCAATGGCTGCTTCTTTGGGTGTTAAGTGCTGTTCATGCATGAGCCGTTCAACGTTTTCCACCACAACAATTGCATCATCTACCAGCAAGCCAATAGCAAGCACGAGGGCAAACAGCGTTAAGGTGTTAATACTAAAACCGAGCACATATAAAACAGCAAAAGTTCCTAAAATAACAACTGGAACGGTAATACTCGGAATGAGTGTAGCGCGCCAGCTTTGTAAAAATAGGAACATCACCAGAATAACTAAAATAATTGCTTCAATAAGGGTCTTTACAACTTCCTTAATCGACTCTTGAACAAACGGCGTGTTATCTCGTGGATAAACAATTTTATAACCCGCAGGTAGTTTAGTTGTAAGCTGATCTAGAGTTTGATGGATGAGTTTAGAGGTTTGAATGGCATTTGCACCCGAAGACAGTGAAATACCTAAACCTGCGGCAGGATAACCATTAATGGTATTAAAAGATTGATAATTTTCTGCACCCAACTCAACTCTTGCAATATCTTTTAAATAGACATAGCTCGCTGTTTGATTTGATTTAACGACAATATTTTTAAAATCTTCGACTGTTTTTAGTCGAGAACCTGCGGTAACTTTAGTATTTAGATATTGTCCATCAATAACAGGTAAATCACCAATCGCACCTGCAGCCACCTGGGTATTTTGAGCAGTGATTGCACTGGCAACATCACTTGGCATTAAATTATATTGTTTTAATTTATCAGGTTTTAACCAGATTCGCATTGCATATTGCGAACCGAAAACATCCGACTCACCTACCCCTTCAATACGATTTAGGTCATCTACCACGTGTGTCGTTAAATAGTCTGATAGCTCAATATTCCCCGCTTTACCAGTCGAGTCATATAAACCTACCACCATAAAAGTATCACCCAGAGACTTACTTACCGTCACCCCTTGGCGCTGGACTTCATCTGGTAAACGTCTTATCACGCCACTAATGCTATTTTGTACTTGTACCTGTGCTGTATCTGGATTCGTTCCATTATCAAAACTGATCGTAATTCGGCTACGTCCCGACGAGTCGCTGGTAGAGCTGAAATAAAGTAAGTGATCAATACCTTGTATTTGCTGTTCTAAAATCTGAGTGACACTTTGCTCAACCGTTTGTGCATCTGCCCCACTATAACTTGCCGATACTGTAATTTTTGGAGGTGCAATATCGGGATAGCGTTCTACTGGCAAATTCATAACCGAGAAAATACCAAATGCCATAACAATAATTGCGAGTACACTGGCAAAAATAGGGCGCTGAATAAAAAATTTAGATAGCATGGCTGCTCAGAATTAAGTCGTCAATTAACAGGTGGCAATACCGAATTCGGCATCTTGATCATCAACGAGCGATATATAAAAGACAAGTAGAATTAACACAATAAATGCAATTAGGACAAAAACAAAGCAGGAATGGCTATTTCCTACAAAGCCATAAAGAAGGCTTTAACAAGTGTCACTGAAAATTCATGAATTCTTCATGATCACGTCAAACTCAATAAGCAGACTAGAGCCGTTTCAACTAAAACAATATGAGTAGAATTATGTTTAAAAGAGCAATTTTATGCTTAAGTTTAATTAGCTTGGTTGGTTGTAATGACGATGATAAAACTGAAAACACACCAACTACACCAGAGTATCAACTTCCTAAGATTTTAGTGATTGGGCACCGTGGCGCTAGCGCTTTACGCCCTGAACACACTTTAGCTTCGTATCAGAAAGCCATTGATGACGGTGCAGATTTTATTGAACCGGATTTAGTATCTACAAAAGACGGTGTATTGGTTACTCGCCATGAAAATGAGATTGGTGGAACAACCAATGTAAGCACTTTAACTCAGTTTGCAGATCGTAAAACAACAAAAAATATTGATGGTAAAGACTTAACAGGTTGGTTTACAGAGGACTTCTCTTTAAGTGAATTACAGCAACTTAAAGCGCGTGAACGTATTCCAGAGTTCCGACCTGCAAACACAGCCTATAATGACCTTTACCCTGTCCCGACTCTAGAACAAGTGATTGAGCTGGCTGAAGAAAATTATAAAAAAACAGGAAAAATTATTGGTTTATATATTGAAACCAAACATCCGACTTACTTTAAAAATCATAATCTGGCGATGGAAGATTCTCTGCTTAAAACCTTAGCCAAATATAAATATACACGTGATATTGCACCTGTCTATTTACAGTCTTTTGAAGTGAGTAATTTAAAATATTTAAGAGATCAGCTCGACCTTCATAAAACCATTAAACATGCACAAATTATTCAACTTTATGACGCTAAAACCTCTCAACCAGCCGACTTCGTTGAATCTGGTGAAACTAAAACTTATGCAGATTTAGCCACAGCACAAAGCTTAAAAGACGTAGCTAAATATGCAAACGGTGTAGGTCCAAGTAAAGGCTATATTCTGAACTTTAATGACAATGGCTCAGTTCAAACGACTTCGTTCATTTCTGATGCGCATAAAGCTGGCTTAAAAGTACATCCTTATACTTTCCGTCCAGAAAATAATTATTTACCAAAGCCTTTAAAATGCAGTCAAGATAAACCAGCTGAGCGCTGCCCAACTGGTGCTTTAAAAGAGTTTGAAGCCTATTTCAAAGCGGGTGTTGACGGCGTCTTTACAGATGACCCAGCACTTGGCCGTGAAGCTGTTATTAATTATGAAAAAGCCGCAAAATAATTAAATTTTTTAATAAAAAAACAGGGCAATAAATGCCCTGTTTTTTTATTTCTCTACGACATTATCAAAATAGAGAGGAATCCACTGATATTGCTCAGCATTTACTTTATAAACATGCCCAATGCCCGGGAATGGTAAATGTGGTGCTGCAACCCATTGCTGCTTATTTGAAATTTCGGCAAACATTTTTAAACGGGTATTAATCGCCTGCTCAGAATTCACATCAAAATCTACGCCAGTTTTTGGAGCATCAAACTGCAAAGAGTGAGAGTGAACAATGTCTCCAACAAAAATGATTTGCTGATCATTACTCTTTAAGCGAAAGCTATGATGCCCAGGTGTATGACCACGTGTATCGATCACTTCAAAGCCTTGAATGACATCACCATCTTTAAATGTTTTGAATGCTTTTGTTGCTTGATATGGAGCAAGAGCAGCTTTTACGTTTTTCACAGTACTTAAATAGCTTTCTTTTTTATCGGCTGGGACTGTTTTTTCAGAAGCTGGGTTTAACCAATAATCAGCCTCGCGTTCATGTGCATAAACAGTTGCATTTGGGAATACGGCCTTTCCATTTTGAGCAATACCGCATACATGGTCTGGGTGTAAATGTGTGAGCAACACTGTTTTTACATTTGCTAGTTGATAACCTGCCAATTCAATATTTTTTGCAATCGAACCAAGTTGTGGGCCAAAACAACTTGCTGCCCCACTATCGACAAGCGTCAAACTTTTGCCATCATCTACTAAAAATGCATTAACCGAAGTTTGAATCCCCTTCTCATTCACAGCAGCATATTTAGTTAATATTTTAGTTTTTTGAGTCTGATTTAAATTTTTAAACAAGTTAGGATTTAAATAAATTGTGCCATCAAGTAAAGAGGTTACACGGTATTTGCCAAATTGATGCTTATAATATCCTGGTACTTGTTGAGTAGGAGTTTGCTCGGCATACGCAGCATGCATGCTACAAAATGCAAGACCCAAAGCTACACATAATTTTTTCATCTCTTCTTCTCTATTCAGTTATAAAGTCAAAATCTTTAAAAAAGATTTAATAATTTTTTAAGACCCAAATTGTATAATGCATGAAATGTGTCAGAAATATAAGTAAATGAATAGCTATTCTCCTTATAAAGGCAAAACAGGTCTTAAGCGCATATTAAATGCAACGGGCTACTCTATTTCCGGATTTAAAGCAGCCTATAGAAACGAAGCAGCTTTCCGTCAAATTGTTTTGATTAATCTTATTTTAATTCCAGTCAGTTTTTTTCTGGATGTGACCCGCAGTGAACATGTATTAATGATTATTGTGTGTTTATTTGCAATGATTGTTGAACTATTCAATTCAGCTATTGAAGCAGTGGTTGACCGAGTTTCTCTTGAAAAACATCAACTCTCTAAAAATGCTAAAGATATGGGAAGTGCGGCTCAATTTGTTGCACTCTCTATTATTGCAGTTACATGGCTTATCATTTTATTAGGTTAAAAAAAAACCATGCTTATAAAAGGATAAGCATGGCGTAACAAAATAGAGGAAATACAGCTACTTTTCCTGACTATAAGTTTAAGAATATGAACTTAAATTTTTCTTAATTTATATAAGAAATAAAAAAATCCCTGCAAATGCAGGGATTTTTTTATTTAGACGTTGATGTGTTATTACATCATGCCGCCCATACCACCCATACCGCCCATATCTGGAACAGCTGGTTTATCTTCTGGAATGTCAGTAATCATACATTCTGTAGTTAACATTAAACCAGCTACAGAAGCAGCGTGTTCAAGTGCAGAACGAGTTACTTTAGCAGGGTCAAGAATACCCATTTCTAACATATCGCCATATTCGCCAGTTGCTGCGTTGTAACCGAAGTTACCTTCACCAGCTTTAACTGCATTAATCACTACAGATGGCTCATCACCTGCGTTTGAAACGATTTGACGAAGTGGAGCTTCGATCGCACGGCGTAAAATGTTGATACCCGCTGTTTGATCTTCGTTAGCACCTTTTAGGTTGTCTAATACATTTACAGCACGTACTAGCGCAACACCACCACCAGCAACCACACCTTCTTCAACTGCTGCACGAGTTGCATGAAGTGCATCGTCTACGCGGTCTTTCTTCTCTTTCATTTCAACTTCAGTTGCCGCACCGATTTTAATTACAGCAACACCGCCTGCTAATTTAGCAACACGTTCTTGTAATTTTTCACGGTCGTATTCTGAAGAAGATTCTTCAATTTGAGCACGGATTTGTTGAACACGCTCAGCAATAGCAGCTGCATCACCAGCACCATCAACAATTACAGTGTTTTCTTTAGAAACAGTGATCTTGTGTGCAGTACCTAAATCTTGAAGAGTTGCTTGCTCTAAAGACATACCAACTTCTTCAGAAATAACAGTTGCGCCAGTCAAGATTGCGATGTCTTGAAGCATTGCTTTACGACGATCACCAAAACCAGGAGCTTTAACAGCACATACTTTGATAATACCGCGCATATTGTTTACAACAAGTGTAGCAAGCGCTTCGCCTTCAACATCTTCAGCGATGATAAGAAGTGGTTTACCAGTTTTCGCAACAGCTTCTAAAACAGAAATCAATTCACGAATGTTACCGATTTTTTTATCAACAAGAAGGATGAACGGGTTTTCAAGCTCAGCCGTTAAAGTATCTTGCTTGTTTGCAAAGTACGGAGAGATATAACCACGGTCAAACTGCATACCTTCTACAACGTCTAATGCGTCTTCGAAACCAGAACCTTCTTCTACAGTGATTACGCCTTCTTTACCTACTTTTTCCATCGCTTGAGCGATAAGTTTACCAACAGTAGTATCAGAGTTAGCAGAGATAGAACCAACTTGTTCGATCGCTTTAAAATCATCAGCAGGTTTTGCATTTGAACGAATATTTTCAACTACAGTTCTTACTGCAATATCAATACCGCGTTTTAAATCCATTGGGTTCATACCTGCAGTTACAGATTTGATCCCTTCATTTAAAATTGCTTGAGCAAGTACAGTTGCAGTTGTCGTACCGTCACCAGCGATGTCGTTAGTTTTGCTAGAAACTTCACGAACAAGTTGAGCCCCCATGTTTTCAAACTTGTCTTTTAAAGAAATTTCTTTAGCAACAGTTACACCATCTTTAGTGATGTGCGGAGCACCGAAAGAACGGTCAATCACTACGTTACGACCTTTAGGGCCTAAAGTCACTTTAACCGCATCTGCAAGTACGTTTACGCCTGCAATCATTTTTGAGCGAGCTGAATCACCAAATTTTACGTCTTTAGCTGACATATTAAACTCCGAATCTTTTTAAATACTGAATCTGATAATGAATTGAGTTATGGATTGATTAGCCTTCCAACACAGCTAAAATGTCTGACTCTTTCATGATTAAGAGTTCTTCACCACTTACTTTCACTGTTGTACCTGCATAAGTACCAAACAATACTTTGTCACCAACTTTAACATCCAAAGCACGTACGCCATTCTCAGTGATTTGACCATTACCGACTGCAATTACTTCACCTTGAGATGGTTTTTCAGCAGCAGAACCTGGAAGTAAAATACCACCAGCAGTTTTGGTTTCTTCTTCTACGCGACGAATTACAACGCGATCATGTAATGGACGAATGTTGCTCATAATTAACTCCATCAGACTAAGTCTTTTTGATTAATCGTTATTGCCATAATCCAGAGCAATAACAAAATATTTAGATGTCACTTTTGTGGGGATGAAAAAAAACGCTTCAAGGGGAAAATGAAAAAAAACTTATCTTTTTTGGTCATTTTTTAGCAGGTTGTGAAGAGTTTTTATTAAATTTAAAGCACAAAATAAAAGGGACTATTTTCATAGCCCCTTTTATTAATAAAAATAACAATATTAAACAATGATTTGCTGGTTATTTAATAATTCATCTAATGTTGTCTTTACCTGATTTAAAGTTATCAAGGAAACACTACTAAACATTGTGCCCTCACCATCTCGGTCAAGACTAATAGTCGTGTTTCCAGCATCTTGCTCTACAGTAATAAATCTAGCTAATGTGCTCGCATCTCTAGAATAGTCAATTAATAGTTCACTTAAATCGATTTTGTCAGCTTGGAGGTCAGTTCTTACATCACCTAAAGTAAAATCTAACACCGTGTCGTGTCCATTCCCGCCAGTCGCATCTTGGCTATTTAGCAATTGGAACAGAATGGTATCTGTACCTTCATTGGTGATATAGGTATCGTTACCTTCACGCCCATTCAAAACGTTATTACCAGAGTTACCTGTTAAAAGATTATCTAAAACATTGCCTGTTGCATTTAGATGAGCAGAACCAACTAACTCCAAGTCTTCAACATAACGCCCGCTTTCTATATTTGTCCACCAGTCAAAGTATCCAACCAGACTATAGCTGACAGAGCTAATTATTTTATCGTGTCCACCAAAATCAACATCTCGATAGCCAGATTCAACAAGTTGACTTTCCCAGTAACCGCTTTCTACGAAAACATCTTGATAGTGGCTAGTATCTACCCAAATATCTTCATAACGACTTGTATCAATATAAACATCTTGATTATGACTGAATTCAATATAAACATCTTCAAAATGACTAGTATCAACCCAACCTTCCTCTGAACGGATATAAGTCAGTTCGTAACCTTCCTGCCATTGCTTATTTACAGCATCATAATGTTGTTCTATATATCGACTATAGTCGCTCTCTGATGTTCCATTATCTATATAAGTTATATTATCCTGATTTATATATATTTTTTGTGTAGTGAAATAACCACTTGTGATCCACTGCGTTTCATAAAATCTATCTGTTATTAATTGTTGTTCATAATATCCATCAACAAGCCATATCTGTTCATAATGACCTTCAGTGATCCATTCTGTATGGGTATAACTATTATCAATCCACACATCTTTATATGTTTCATACGGCTCAACAATATATTCTTGAACAAAATCACTTATATGATCAACTATATAAATATTATCTGTAGCTTCACCTATAAACTGATCAACCATGATCTTAGGTAAATCATTAATCGCTTTACTGATAGTTTCACTACGATTTCCTGCACGATCAATAACAGTAATATCAAATGATGTCGCATTCTCATACATATAAGTAGAGAAAGTGCCATCTGCCATGACCATAGTATTTGTTACAAAAGGTTCTTGATCAGCAAAATGATATGTAACTTCAAGAATAGCCTTACTTTCTGCATGCCCCGTGAGCTCGTCCCATCCCTTCATAGCAAGCTGTGTGGCTACATTCGGTGCTGTTGTATCATTTATAGCAACAACCGTTGTACCCTCACTCTCATTTTGATTGGCATCAACTACTTTTACCGTCAATGTTTCACCATGCCAATATTGTGACCATAAGTATGTTGTGAAACTTCCATCATTTCTGACAGTAGTTTGACCAACTAAATTATTATCATCAAAAATATTAACAGTTGAATATGCTTCCGCTTGTCCTGAAAGTACATTTCCATCTTCTAAGACAAGCTGAGTTGCTGCATTTGGTGCGACGATATCTATAGGTGCGGTAATTTCGGTGTAAGTGCTTAGATAGCCATTTTGTTCCACAACAATGCGTAAGGTCTGTCCACTCACCTGAGGTGAGTACAACTGGATATTAAAGTGTCCTGTTTCATCTACAGAACCACCACCAATATGATTAGTATACACATCAAAAATATATACATAACTACTTGCTAAAGCAGTCCCCTCAATAAACAAACCATTTTCAGAAACAACTATATGCTCTGCTGATGGAGGTGCATTAGTATCTGCATTAAAAGTAATATTCAATGGTGTACTTATATTTTTGGCTAAATCTATTACCGTGATAAATAATTGCTCTCCACGTAATATAGGTGGATAAATATTAGCATTGAAATATCCTAATTCATCCGATTGAGATTCTGCTCGTAAATTCCCATCCGCATCCATTACCTGAATGATTGCTTTTGAATCAGTGTGGCCTGAAATTCCCTGACCATCATTGTTAATCACCACATCGTCAATCACTGGAGCAATATTGTCTAAAGGGGCAATAATTTCAGAGATTGGGCTATATTGGTTTGTATTTTGGTCATAAACTCGAACTTGTAATATCTGTCCCTTTAGATAATAGTCATTTAACTCAATAGCAAAACTACCATCTTCGTTCACGACACTGTTCCACCCCCAATTAATGCTTTGACCATGCGCGGATGTAACAACAATCGTCATTCCTACTGTCGCCTTACCTGTAAGAAAATGGCCATCAACATCCAATTTTAGCTCTGTTGCAGCAATTGGTGAGTTCGTAAATACAGGTACTAACTGATGAGCAACTTCACTTCGGTTGCCAGCAATATCTTTGACAACAATACTCAAATTTTGTGTCTGATATTGACTCAGATTGATCCATTGATAAAATTTTCCATCATATCCAACATACATTGTTGTGATAACTGCACCATATTGATCAATAATTTCAACAGTTGTATTTGGTTCAGCCTCACCAAAAAGCAATCCGTCTGAGGCTAATGTAATATTTGCAGCAGCTGGCGGTGCGATATCATCAATTAAAGCATTTTGTTTAACCTCAATACTTCGATTACCTGCTATATCTACAACGATGAAAGTTAATTCCTCTCCATGTAAATAGACTTGATTAAAATAACCTGACACATTACCAGCACCATCTACATAACCAGAACCTATCACCTCACCCGCAGCATTTTTGACTTCAATCCGAGTATTTACTTCTGCTTGCGCCGTAAAGTTTTGACCGTGTGAGTCGAGCACAATATTCTCAATCGGATTTGGTGCGATATCATCAATCAAAGCATTCTGCTTGATCTCTGTACTGCGGTTACCCGCTCGATCAACGACAACAAAAGTGAGCTCTTCGCCATGTAAATAGACCTGATATAAGTAACCAGAAACATTACCCATGCTATCGGTTGAACCAGATCCTACAACCTCACCAACAGCATTTTTAACTTCGATTCGACTATCTGCTTCCGCTTGCGCTGTAAAGTTTTGACCATTTTCATTCAAGACGATGTTTTCAATCGGATTTGGTGCAATATCATCAATTAAAGCATTTTGCTTAAACTCAACACTTTGATTACCTGCTTTATCTATAACGATAAAAGTGAGTTCCTCACCTTTTAAATAAACCTGATTGAAATAGCCTGTCACATTACCAGTGCTATCGACATAACCATAACCAACAAACTCACCCGCAGCATTTTTGACACCAATAAAACTATTGGCTTCAGCTTGTGTCGTAAAGCTTTGACCATTTTCATTAAAGATAATATTTTCAATCGGATTTGGTGCAATGGTATCCATCAAAGCATTTAACTTCACTTCATCACTACGGTTACCTACTCGGTCTATGACAACGAAAGTGAGTTCTTCTCCATGTAAATAAACTTGATATAAATAACCTGAAACATTGCCCATGCTATCTGCGGAACCAGACCCGATAATCTCACCTGCAGCATTTTTAACTTCGACCTGAGTATTTGCTTCTGCCTGTGCTATAAAATTTTGACCATTCGCATCAAATACAATATTTTTAATTTGGTTTGGAGCAACATCATCAAGTGGAGCCTTTACCGAAACAGCTTCACTCACATTTCCAGCTCGGTCTTTAACAATGACTGTAAATTCTTCACCATGTAAATTGTAGTTACCTAGAGAAATGTTGAATATACCATCAGCGTTTACACTCTGATTCCAGGTATTCACTTGCTGACCATTTTGGTCAAAAATCTGGATGATGGTATTTAACTCAGCTACACCAGAAAGGGAGGAACCATCTTCACTGAACGCGAGATTACTTGCAGCCATGGGAGCAATATCATCGAGCGGTGCTTTTACAGTAACCCCACCACTCATATTACCTGCTCGATCTACTACAACCACTTTAAACTCTTCGCCATGCAAGTAGTTACTGTCTAAAGAGATGTTAAATGTTCCATCCCAATTAACATTATTATTCCAAAGATTTAATAATTGACCATTCTGATCAAATATTTGAACCGTAGCATTTGGCTCTGCCATACCAGTTAGATATGAACCATCTTCGCTAAATATTAAATTAATCGCATTTTCCGGTGCAGTATTATCAAGAAAGGCTGTTTGTTTTACTTCAACACTGCGATTACCAGCTTGATCAATTACAACAAAAGTAAGTTCCTCACCTTTTAAGTAAATTTGATTCAAGTATCCTGAGACATTACCAGTACTATCTACATAACCTGAACCTACAACCTCACCCGCAGCATTTTTAACTTCAACTTGAGTATTTACTTCTGCTTGCGCTGTAAAGTTTTGACCATTTTCATTGAAAATGATGTTTTCAATCGCATTCGGAGCAATGTCATCATTTAAAGCGTTTTGTTTAACCTCTGCACTGCGGTTACCAGCTCGGTCAACGACAACAAAAGTGAGTTCCTCTCCATGTAAATGAACCTGATATAAGTAACCTGAAACATTCCCCATGCTATCAGTTGAACCAGATCCTATGACTTCACCAGCAGCATTTTTAACTTCAACTTGAGTATTTGCTTCTGCTTGCGCTGTAAAGTTTTGACCGTTTGAATCGAATACAATATTTTCAATTGGATTTGGTGCTACATCATCAGTTAAAGCATTCTGCTTGACCTCTGCACTGCGGTTACCAGCTCGATCTACTACAACAAAAGTGAGCTCTTCACCATGTAAATGTACTTGATACAAATATCCTGAAACATTGCCCATGCTATCTGCGGAACCATACCCGATGACATCACCATTGACATTTTTAATTTCAATTTGGCTATTTGCTTCTGCCTGAGCGGTAAAGCTCTGACCATTGATATCTAATACAATATTTTCAATCGGATTTGGCGCGGCATCGTCATTCAAAGCCCTCTGCTTGACCTCTGCACTGCGGTTACCCGCTCGATCTACTACAACAAAAGTAAGTTCCTCACCATGTAAGTAAACTTGCGGGAAATAACCAAATACATTACCTAAGCTATCGGTATAACTAATAGTAATCTTATTTCCAGCCTGATCTAATACATCAATAGAGCTTCCCGCTTCTGCCTGAGCTGTAAAGCTTTGGCCATCTTCGTTGAAGATGATATTTTCAATCGGATTTGGTGCAATGGTATCAATTAAAGCATTTTGCTTAAATTCGATACTGCGGTTACCAACTCGATCTATGACAACAAAAGTAAGCTCTTCACCATGTAAATAGATTTGATTGAAAAAGCCTGAGACATTACCAGCACTATCTGTAGAGCCCCAACCCGTCTGATTACCTAATGAATCAAAAACTTCAATCTGACTATTTGCTTCTGCTTGTGCTGTAAAGTTTTGACCGTTTGCATCAAGTAAAATATTTTTAATTGGATCCGGTGCAATATCATCAAGTGGAGCTTTAATTGAAACAGCTTCACTCACATTTCCGGCTTGGTCTTTCACAGTGACCGTGAATGTCTCTCCATGTAAATTATTGCTACCTAAGAAAATAGTAAATGTACCATCCGAGTTTATGGTGTTATTCCATATATTCACTAGCTGACCATTATGATCAAAAACCTGAATCGTAGTATTCAGCTCTGCTACACCTGTAAGATATGAACCATCTTCTGAGAAAACTAAATTGCTGGCTGGTGTAGGAGCAACCGTATCAGCGGTAATTACAGTATCGGCGCTTACTTTTCCACGAGCATCCGTAATTGATAAGAACAATTGCTCACCATCAATAAGAGGACGATCAAGCTGGAGATTAAAATAAATCGATCCATTCCAACCATTATCTTCGCCGACTTTAATTTCAGCTACGACTTCACCTTTGGCATCTTTAACAATCAGAGTACTATTATTTTCAGCTTGCCCACTGATCACTCCATCTGAAGTAAAACTGTCTACATGGGGGGCAAAAGCATAGTTAGGTGCCTGTATCTGAGCAGCTAAACTTACATTTCCATTTACATCTGTAGCCGTGACATAAACCGTCTCAGCATTAGTTAAAAACATACCTAGTTCTATTGAGAAACTTCCACTCTCATCGGTCCAGTTATTCCAAAACCATTTATTAAGAATGTTTCCTTGTCCATCTTTAACTAAAATTTCAGAGAAAGGTTCTGCATGACCATAAACTAAATCACCAGCATCATTGAAATTTAAATCTGTTGGAACAGGTGGAGGAGTCAGATCTACAATAATATTCTGCTCAGGGCTCATCAGACCCTTATTATCAATAATTTGAACAGAAATTTGCTCTCCATCAATTAAAGGTCGGTTTACACTCAAGCTAAAATGACTAAAGTCACTCCCACTATTGTCATCACCTATTGTAACTTTTCCTAATTCATTGCCCTCAGCATCACGCACAATTACAGTACTATTATCTTCAGCAAACCCAGAAATTAAGCCTTCTTGTGTAATACGTTCAACATGTGGAATATAAGCAAAGTTTGGAACTTCGATTAGGGCTTCACTCGTATTTTGATTTTTATCTACTACTTGTACGGTAACTGATTCACCTTCTTTTAAAAACTGGAACACATCTAAACTTGCAAAACCTTGCTCATCTGTAACACCGTTAGCGATTAGATTTCCTGTTCCAGAAAATACAAGAATAAAGCTGTTAGGTTCATTAACATGCACTGATAAAGTTTCACCACTTACATCAAATTGTGGAGTTTCTAAAAATAGTGCGGGCGTATAGTCTGCGGTAATATATTGTGGATGACCTGAAACATTATCTTTCTCTGTAGAGATAATAATTTGAGTACCTTCCTCCAAAGGCTGGTCAAGGGACAAAGTAAATGGTCTAACTTCACCTAATGCCATTACACTAAAAGGTGTAATACCTGAGCCCTCAAATGCAATAGAGTTAAACTCTTGTAGAATATTTCCATTCTGATCTTTTACGATAAAATGACTGCCTTCAATCGCATAACCAGTGATCACACCTTCTGGACTAATTCGTAAAATACTAAGAGCTGGAACTTCAGTAACTAGTCCAATTGATGAATTTTCGCTGCTGTATCCATTATAAATAGCAACTGCATAAACCTCATCATTTGAGCTAATTGGAAGATTTTGTAAGGTAAATTTACCCTCTTCATTGGCTATTGTACTTGCAAGCCAATCACCATTTTTATTGTAGATATCGACTTTACTTCCTTTATATGCGCTACCCGAAATGATAGCTCCATCTATATTATTAAAAGTCAGTGAATCTAGGGTTGGTGAATTCGGAGTATGATCTACATTATAATTTTGAGTCTGTTTAATAATCGCTGTATTGCCAGCTTGATCAGTAAGACTAATATCAATTGATAGATTGGTTTGCGATTCTTCTGACCACAGAAACTCTGCTGGAATTTCAGTCACCCACTCTTGGGTTAGCTCATCAAAATGAAAGTTATAAACAACATCGTTTAATGTCGTATTTACTGAAGTCAGTGAGCTATTTAAATCCGTTGATAGATTATCTACTTCAAGTCTTATTGAAATCACCTGATCTTTTTCAACCAAGCTTATTTTATTGTCTTCAGTAATCGGCCTTACAGTTACTGTAGTTGACCCAACATTTAAGGAATTATCTACAACCACTTTTTGTACAGCAGTTTCTGATGTATTGCCTGCGAGGTCTGTCACTATAGCTTTATATTGATAAATGCCATCAGCTAAATCTTTTTGTTCAGCTGTTGTTGCCTGCCAAGTTTTTCCTTCATCTTTTGAAACTTCGTAATGGTCTAATAAAGCAGCTTGTTCTCCAATAACAATCGGTTGAGCTAGCTTCAAAGTAAAATTATTATCTTGCGTAATTTGATCGGTTGCCGAAACTCCCGTATCAGTCAAATCAGCTAAAGTTAATTCGCCTGCTTGAGGAGCAGTGGTGTCTACAACTACTTTTTGCACAGCAGTTTCAGATACATTTCCGGCTCGATCTGTCACTATAGCTTTATATTGATAAATGCCATCAGCTAAATCTTTTTGTTCAGCTGTTGTTTCCTGCCAAGTTTTTCCTTCATCTTTCGATATCCAGTACGTGATTTGGCTGCCACTTTCTTGCCCGCTAATCTTTAAATCAAACGTTTTATCTTGCGTAATCTGATCAGTTGCTGAAACACCTGTATCGCTCAAATCAGATAAAGTCAGTTCACCTGCTTTCGGCGCTGTAGTATCCACAACGACTTTTTGCACAGCAGTTTCTGAGGTATTTCCTGCTATATCAGTAACTACAGCTTTATATTGGTAAACACCATCAGCTAAATCTTTTTGTTCAGCTGTTGTTTCCTGCCAAGTTTTTCCTTCATCTTTCGATATCCAGTAAGTGATTTGGCTATTCACTTCTTGTCCGCTAATCTTTAAATCAAAAGTTTTATCTTGCGTAATCTGATCCGTTGCTAAAACACCTGTATCGCTCAAATCAGATAAAGTTATTTCACCTGCTTTCGGTGCCGTTGTATCAACAACTACTTTTTGTATAGCAATTTCCGAAGCATTTCCTGCCCGATCGGTTACTACAGCTTTGTAAAGATAACTTCCGTCAGCTAAATCTTTTTGAGTTACTGTTGTTTCTTGCCAAGTCTTTCCTTCATCAGTAGAAACCAAATACGTTACTCGGCTGCCACTTTCCTGCCCTTCCATCTTTAAATTGAAGTTTTGATCTTGAGTGATCTGGTCTGTTGTTGAGGCACCTGAGTCCAAAAGATTTTTGAGAATCAAATTACCTGGCTCAGGAGGGGTCGTGTCTTTAGGATCTTTCCGTGACAATAAAGCAATTGTTCCTGCACCAGCCAAAACACTGGCCACCCCAGTCCAGAGAGGTACAGAAGATGATGAGTCTATAAACTTTGCTGCATCTTTTACTTCTAAATAATTAACAGTAGTCTGTCCGGTAGCATCTTCACCTAAACTGGCAGTCCAATAACTCTGCCCTTCATTTAAAAGAATTTGCGGATTTTCGCTAATAAAATAGTTTTCTAAAACAATTTCAGTTCCATCTTTTAGATGGATAATTGCACTATTTCCTTCTCTTGTTATTGAGGCAATTTTTTCTGGGCTTATATCGATTTTCGCGATTTCTTTAGGATCTACTACAATATTTTTTGTCTGGCCTACATTAATATCAACTGTATTATTTTTTGAAGCATTATTTGCCATTAATGATACTTGCACCATTTTTCCACCATGAAATTTTAAATAATTATTAAGTTTCTCTAAAATATTAAGTAAAATAGATACTCACCTTAATAAAATATTATTAAATGTCATAAAGTACTAAACCCTTATTATAGCCGCTTGAAAAGCACAGCTTTTTATATAGTTAAAAAATTACGTATCTATTAATATTATTTTTAAAGTGACAAAACATTTAGAATGTTTTTCTATTACCCATATATAGAATTTAAAGCTTAGGAATTGTAATGGATAAAATTTTATCAATCTACTCTTAAGTTAAATGTCTTATATAATTTTTATAAATTAAATTAATTGAAAAATCTTTAAATCGTAATTAAACCAATAGTGCTCAATTTTTCCTTCATTTGAAATGACATTAAAGCTATTCGGATTATGATAATGCAAACGGCTAGATGTCGCTGTGCCTGCATGAATATCATAAATAGGATGATCTATTTCTAATTGATAAATCTGTGTTAAATCATATACAGCCGTTTTATGTAGATGTCCATGTAACATACCAAATAGCCCTGTCGTACCCCATTTTTCGAGTGCCATTTTTCCTAATACAGGGCAATCTTTAATACCATGCTCATCATCAGGCGGGGTATAAAAAGGCTGATGAAAAACCACTAATTTGATTTTATCATCAGGCCCTTGCTGTAAACGCTCATATGTAGTTTGAATTTGCTCAATAGAAATATGCCCACGTGTATGATAACGGCGGCGTATACTATTTACGCCAACAATATAGAAATGCTCAGTTTCTAATGTAGGCTCAAGCTGACCAAAAAAATATTTATATCGGGTAAAGGGCGAAAAAAATCTATTCCAGACATGATACAACGGAATATCATGGTTGCCTGGCACAACCAGATAAGGAATATGAAGGCTATCTAAAAACTGTCGGCATTTAAAGAATTGTTCATATCGAGCACGTTGAGTAATATCACCGCTCACCACAATAACTTCAGGCTGCTGCTGAATACAGAAATTTTTTATTGCATCTAAACACTCTTCTTTTTCTGTCCCAAAGTGTAAATCAGACAGATGTAATAACATTTGGCACCATAATATTTAAAGCATTCTTCTCAACAGTGAAATTTAAAGGTGTTTTCATCTCTATTATTTCACCATCCAATGCAACTGTAAGTTTGGATTTTTTTGCACAATCTACAACAACATGATCTGCACAGAAGCTATATACATCTTGTGCATCTTCAACCTTACCTTGAATCCACTCCCAAAGCATGTGCAGTAAACTTAACTTATCACTTTTTGTAATTACAACTCCTGCTACTCGTCCTTGTGCAGCACATTCAGCAATTCTTAATTTCATATCACATAGTTGCAATTGATTATTGCCAAAAAAAATCAAAGGTGTTTTAACGGGATATTTATTTCCATCTACTGTGACAGACAGTTTCATGGATTTATTTTCTCTTAACAAAACATCCAAAGCAGATGTATATGCATGTAAAGGTAATCTTCCTAAATATTGATTATAAAGCTCACGTTTTTTGATAAAAAGTGGATATAAACCCAAGCTCGCATTATTTAAATAAATATGATCATTAATTGCTGCCACATGTACTGATCTAGGGGTACCTGTAGCGATCACTTTAGCAGCCTCAAGCAAATCTAGAGGAATATCCAGAACTTTGGCAACATAATTAAAAGTTCCTAAAGGCAATATTCCCATCGGAATATGGGTATGTCTAAGTTTGGAAGCCACTGCATTTAAGGTGCCGTCTCCCCCTGCCGCGACAACTACACCTGAACTCACATTTTGTGTGTGTCGATGAATCACTTGGCTCATTAAATCGTCAAAGGCAACATCCTCTGCTAATTCAAAAACTTGTATTTCAAAACCAAAATCGGTGAGTACAGTCATTAATTGTTCATACATATCTTCATGTTTTGAAGCATGAAAACCCGATTTCTGGTTATAGATGATGGAGAGAGGTTTTAAAGTCCGCATTTTTATTATCTTAAAGAGGATTTACCTTATATTTTGTATAGAAAATCGCCTAATAAAAGTCTCTTTATGTAAATTTCGAATGATGATCATTTGTTTAATCAATAATAATTCTCAAGAAAAATTTAAACATCAAGTCATTGATTTTTAAAAAAATAAATAATATAAATAACACACATACAACATAAAAATGTAAAGAATAAAATAGGTCAAAAACCAATAAACACATGATTTTAATTAAAAAAATTTAAAAATCAAAATATCTATTTCTTATTCTTTAGTCTTATTTTTTTTATGATTTTATGCTTTAATACAGCCACTTTTTTATTTGATCTTTCATTGTACCTCAATGAATGACTTGTACATTGTTGTACATATTTTGAATAGGCCTCACCATGACCACAGTGAACGCACCAGAATTCGTTCGTCATCCTAAGCTTATCGCATGGGTTGAAGAAATTGCAAACTTAACCAAACCAGCAAAAATCGAATGGTGTGACGGAAGCGAAGAAGAGTATCAACGTCTAATCGACTTGATGATCGCTAACGGCACCATGCAGAAATTAAACCAAGAAAAACATCCTGGTTCTTATCTTGCAAATTCTGACCCATCTGATGTTGCGCGTGTTGAAGATCGTACTTACATTTGCTCTCAAAAGAAAGAAGATGCTGGTGCGACAAACAACTGGGAAGAACCAGCTGTTATGCGTGAAAAGTTAAATGGTTTATTCGAAGGATCAATGGAAGGTCGTACAATGTACGTTGTGCCTTTCTCTATGGGTCCACTTGGAAGCCATATTGCTCATATCGGTATTGAGTTAACTGATTCTCCTTACGTTGCTGTTAGCATGCGTAAAATGGCTCGTATGGGTAAAGCAGTTTATGACGTGTTAGGTACAGACGGCGAATTCATTCCTTGTATTCATACCGTAGGTGCTCCACTTGCTGAAGGGCAAAAAGACGTTGCATGGCCTTGTAACCCTGAAAAATACATCGTTCATTACCCAGAAACTCGTGAAATCTGGTCTTACGGTTCTGGTTATGGCGGTAACGCATTACTTGGTAAAAAATGTTTAGCACTTCGTATCGCTTCTGTTATGGGTCGCGAACAAGGTTGGTTAGCTGAACATATGCTTATTCTTGGTGTGACTAACCCACAAGGTGAAAAACACTATATCGCTGCAGCATTCCCGTCTGCATGTGGTAAAACAAACTTCGCAATGTTAATTCCACCGGCAGGCTATGAAGGCTGGAAAATTGAGACTGTAGGTGACGATATTGCTTGGATCAAACCAGGTGAAGATGGTCGTCTATACGCAATCAATCCAGAAGCTGGCTTCTTTGGTGTTGCTCCTGGTACAAACACAAAAACCAACCCTAACTGTATGGCAACTCTTCACAAAGATGTTATCTATACAAACGTTGCGGTGACTAATGATGGTCAAGTATGGTGGGAAGGTCTTTCTAAAGAAATTCCAACTAACTTAACCAACTGGAAAGGTCAACCTCACGTAAATGGTGAAAAAGCTGCTCATCCAAATGCGCGCTTCACTGTTGCTGCTGGTCAATGCCCTTCTATCGATGCTGACTGGGAAAATCCAGCAGGTGTTCCAATTTCTGCATTTATCTTCGGTGGTCGCCGTGCAGATACGGTTCCTTTAGTTTCTGAAGCTTTTGATTGGGTTGATGGTGTTTATAAAGCTGCAACCATGGGTTCTGAAACTACTGCTGCTGCTGTTGGTCAACAAGGTATCGTTCGTCGTGACCCATTCGCGATGCTTCCATTTGCTGGCTACAACATGGCTGACTACTTCGATCACTGGTTAAGCCTTGGTCAAGAAGTAAGTACAAAAGCTGAAGCTGCTGGTAATAAATTACCAAAAATCTTCAATGTAAACTGGTTCCGTCGTGATGCTGAAGGCAACTTCGTATGGCCTGGTTTCGGTCAAAACATGCGTGTTCTTGAGTGGATCATTGACCGTTGTGAAGGTCGTGCAAACGCTGTTGAAACACCAATTGGCCTTGTTCCAACTTACGACGACTTGAATTGGGAAGGTACTGAATTCTCTAAAGAAGAATTTGACCTTATCACAGCTCAAGATAAAGATCAGTGGGTTACTGAAATTGAAAGCCACACTGAGTTATTCAACAAACTTGGTGAGCGCTTACCAAAAGCATTAAAAGAACGTCAAGCGGCTTTACTTGAAGCTGTAAAAACTGGCTTCTAATTGCTAAATATAAAAAAGGTCGCCATGTGCGACCTTTTTTATTATGCGGCATCATCTTTTTGCCGACGTCCAGCCAAATAGCTTTCTAAAATTTTTATTTGTTTTTCATCAAATGCCAAACCTAACTTAGTTCTACGCCACAAAATATCTTCTGCCGTATTTGCCCATTCATTTTCACATAAATATTGAACTTCAGATTCAAATAAACCGTGACCAAAATCTTGTCCTAACTGCTCAAGAGTTTTTTGTTCATGCAAAATATCCCAAACTCTAGCGCCATAGGCATTTGCCCAGCGAGTAGCAAGCTGCTCGGCTACCCCTTCCACTTGGTTTTGAATCTTTACAACTAAATCTTCAAGTGTGGTCCAATTCTCCGCACCAGGTAATACTTCATTTGCTGTCCACTCCTCTCCCATTTCTGTGAAAAACGGGTTAAGTTGCTCCAAAGCAGATTCCGCTAATTTCCGATAGGTTGTAATCTTCCCACCAAATACCGACAGCAAAGGAGTTGTTTTATCTTCTACTTGCAATGCCACAGTATAGTCGCGTGTAACTGCCGAAGGATTATCTGACTCATCATCACATAAAGCTCGGACTCCAGAAAACTGACTTACGATATCAGTACGGGTGAGCTGCTTTTTAAAATGCGAATTTGTCACCGTTAAAAGATAATCTATTTCTACTTCTGTAATCTCCACTTTCTGTGGATCATCCAAATATTCCTGATCAGTTGTACCTATTAATGTATATTGTTCTAAATAAGGAATTGCAAACACGATACGTCGATCTTCATTTTGCATAATAAAGGCCTTATGGCAATCATACAGTTTAGGCACAACAATATGACTTCCTTGTATAAGCCGAACTTGATATGGAGATTTTAATTGTAGATTTTCACTAATAATTTCCTCAACCCACGGGCCTGCTGCATTCACTAAGGCTTTTGCACGTATTTGATATAACTCAGCCCCATTTTGTAATTCCAGATGCCATAATTCTTGTTGTCTATAAGCCTTAATACATCGTGTGCGTGTTACGACTTTGGCACCCTTCTCTTTAGCTTGCATCGCATTTAACACGACAAGACGTGCATCATCTACAGTACAGTCCGAATATTCAAAGCCACGCGTTATAGCTGGTTTTAGAGGACTATCTTCTTTGAAATAAATAAGATTTGACCCTAATAACTTTTCTCGTTTCCCTAAATGATCATAAAAAAATAGACCCGCTCGAATTAACCACGCAGGACGCAAATGTGGTCGATGAGGCATAATAAAACGCATGGGTTTAATAATATGTGGAGCTTTAGCCAACAAGACTTCACGCTCTGCTAAAGCTTCTCTAACCAACCGAAATTCTTTATGTTCTAAATAGCGTAAACCACCGTGAATTAATTTACTGCTCGCAGATGAGGTATGTCTAGCCAAATCATCTTTTTCACATAAAAATACCGATAAGCCACGGCCTGCTGCATCATTCGCAATACCGACGCCATTAATACCGCCACCAATCACGGCAATGTCATATATTTTTGAATAATCATTAGGCTGTACTGTCATTTCTCATTTTCTTTTTATTGTTGATCTTATAAAAATTAAAACATCAAATTGATGAAACAACAATCAAAAAAGTAGAATAATCAATTTTAAATAACCAAATATTTACCGTTAATCGATTACCCTACTATTAAATTTAACCAGTTAAAGAACAGATCAATCCTCAGCCCAATTTTGACTCCGCTGAACTGCCTTTAACCAACCTTTATAAATAACTTCAGATTGTTCAGAAGACATTTTCGGTTCAAATACTTTTTCTATGGTAGATTTATTTCTTAACTCATGAAGATCTTGCCAGAAACCCGTCGCCAAGCCAGCAAGGAAAGCTGCACCCAAAGCAGTAGTTTCTTTCATTATTGGGCGTTCTACTGGGGTCGCTAAAATATCGGCTTGAAATTGCATCAAGAAATTATTTTCCGTTACTCCACCATCGACTCGAAGTGTGCGAAGCTCTTCTTCTGCATCTTGCTGCATCGCGTCAAGTACGTCTCTTGTTTGGTAAGCAATTGACTCTAAAGTTGCACGAATAATATGTTCTATACTTGCTCCACGAGTAAGTCCAAAGATTGCTCCACGAGCTGTCGGATCCCAATATGGTGCGCCCAATCCCGTAAAAGCAGGTACAACATATACACCATTGCTGTCTTTTACACGTGTTGCATAAAGCTCAGAGTCTTTAGCATTCTTAATTACCTTTAACTCATCACGAAGCCACTGTACGCAAGAGCCACCATTAAATACAGCGCCCTCTAAAGCATAATTCACTTCACCATTTGCACCACATGCAATCGTCGTCAGTAAGCCATGCTCTGAACGAACAATCTTTTTACCTGTGTTCATGAGTAGAAAGCAGCCTGTGCCATAGGTATTTTTTGCTTGTCCGGGTTCTACACACATTTGCCCGAAAAGTGCAGCTTGTTGGTCACCTGCTATACCTGCAATTGGAATTCCGACTTCTTGCCCACTAATGGTATGTGTATAGCCATACACTTCAGATGAACTACGCACCTCTGGTAGCATTGTTTTAGGAATATCTAAAGCTTGTAAAAGTTTTTCATCCCATTCGAGCTTTTCAATATCAAAAAGCATCGTTCGCGAAGCATTGGTGAAATCGGTGACATGGACTGCGCCATTGGTTAATTTCCAGATTAGCCATGTATCGACTGTACCAAACAACAACTCCCCTCGCTCGGCCCGTTCACGGCTACCTTCTACATGGTCCAAAATCCATTTTATTTTGGTGGCAGAGAAATACGGATCAATTATCAAACCTGTTGTTTTACGAATGTATTCTTGCCATCCTGCCTTTTGTAATTGATTACATATCTCTGTGGTCTGGCGGCTTTGCCAAACAATCGCATTGTAAATCGGCTTGCCTGTTTTTTTATCCCAAACAACTGTGGTTTCCCGCTGATTTGTAATCCCAATTGCTGCAACTTGTTCACTCTTGATGCCCGCTTGAGCCAATGCCTCTACCCAAACAGCACTTTGTGTGGCCCAAATTTCCATAGGATCATGCTCAACCCAACCTGGCTGCGGGTAAATCTGAGTAAATTCTTTTTGAGCAATACTTACAACGTTAGCATCATGATCTAAAACAATTGCTCTTGAGCTTGTCGTTCCCTGATCAAAAGCAACAATATATTTTTTCGGGCAATTTGACATCTGAATGTCCCTTTTCATTATCTACACACATCTAGCTCATGACGATAAAACCTCATGTCTAATTGTATTATTCAAAATTTTCTTTGGAATATATCATTGTTTTTAACGCATATATTGCTTCTTAAACAAAACTTTGGTCATTCTTTATCAAATTTTTATCTTTATGAGAAAATAATATGTAGTAAGCCAAAACTTAGCGACAAGAACATGCGAATTATCTAATTTGAAATCACATAAATATTCAACTTATTCCTTTGCTTAAATAATAAACATTGTTTTACAGACATAAAAAAAATAAAGTGAAATACTCCTCTGGATAATATGTAAAAACGGAATAAATTCTCTCTTTTTTGAGCATTCAACCCAAGCGAAACATGGAGCGACCCATGGTTGATCAACCTTCTACAGCAACAACTCCACAACATCATCTAGATACAAAAACTCGCCTGAAATCAATTTTGGGTGGTTCTGCTGGTAACCTTGTCGAATGGTACGACTGGTATGTCTATGCCGCATTTACCCTCTATTTTGCGCATGCTTTTTTCCCAAAAGGTAGCCAAACTGCACAGTTACTACAAGCTGCCGCTATTTTTGCTGTAGGTTTTTTAATGCGCCCAATCGGTGCATGGATTATGGGAATCTATTCAGACCGCAAAGGACGTAAAGCTGGCCTTACACTTTCCGTCACTTTAATGTGTGTAGGCTCACTTCTTATTGCTGTGACGCCAAGTTATGAAAGTATTGGTGTATTTGCCCCTCTTTTATTAGTGGTCGCTCGTTTAATTCAAGGCTTGAGTGTAGGCGGTGAATATGGTGCCAGCGCCACCTATTTAAGTGAAATGGCTGAAAAAAATCGACGTGGTTTTTTCTCAAGCTTCCAATATGTCACCTTAATTGCAGGACAATTAACTGCTCTATGTGTTCTTTTAATATTACAAATGGTATTAACCGAACAACAATTGCATGATTGGGGATGGCGTATTCCATTCTTTATTGGCGCTTTACTTGCCATTGTAGTGTTCCGTATTCGTCGTGGCTTATTAGAAACACAATCTTTTAAAAATGCTCAAGCTGAAAAAGACCAACCAGAATCAGGCATGTTTGCTTTATTCAAGCACTATCCTAAAGAAGCTTTTACAGTATTATTTTTAACAGCTGGCGGAACTTTAGCTTTTTATACTTACACCACTTACCTACAAAAATATTTAGTGAATACTTCCGGATTTACAAAACCCGAAGCCACTCAAATTACCACTTTAGCGCTATTTATTTTCATGTGCTTACAACCTGTAGCCGGTGCTTTGTCAGACCGAATCGGACGTAAACCACTGATGATTGCCTTTGGTGTAACTGGGGTTTTATTTACTTATATTTTATTTAATACCCTTGCAACCACACATAATTATTGGACTGCTTTCTGGTTATGCTTAGCAGGTCTAGTCATGGTAACAGGTTATACGTCAATTAATGCCGTGGTTAAAGCAGAGCTCTTTCCTGCCCATATTCGGGCTTTAGGGGTAGCTTTACCCTACGCGATTGCCAATACATTATTCGGCGGTACAGCAGAGTTCTTTGCTTTAAGTTTTAAAGAAGCTGGACATGAATCTTGGTACTTTATTTATGTCAGTATTATGATCTTCATTTCACTTATTATTTATATTTTTATGAAAGATACAAAGCATCATTCAAAAATTAAAGAACATTAATATTTTACCAATAACAGCTAACATCGCCAGCCGATGTTAGCTTAAATCGTGCGATTAAGCCCCAACAATCGTTGTGTTTTATGAGATACTAGAGATAAGAATATAAGGATGATACTGATGAATAGAAGTATTTTATGTTTGGCATTAAGCAGTATGTTTATTTTAACGGCTTGTCAGACCACCCCACGACAATATAATGGCTCAACCGGCTATCAAATTGAAAACCAAACAAAAACTTCCGCAACTTTAGCTTATACATTGGCTAGCCGCCCCAATCAGCAGTTAGATGAACGTAAATTGCAACGTGCTTGTCAAAATGTATTAGGCGCTCAAAAAGTTTATAAATTGTCAGTTTTAAGCATTAATGAGATTTCAAACCCAGCCCAACAAGAAAATTATGGTGTTCAATTGGGTCAAACTCGCGCCTCATTTGGTTTATCTAATACGCCAAGTTTAAACAATGGTGAAGATTATGCGACTCGTCAAGCGCTTGAAGCACGCCCAAGTACGCTAAAAGTAGTTCGTTATACCTGCTCATAATTTAAATTAAGACGCTGTTCTTTTACAGCGTCTTATAAAAACTTACATTTCTAAATTCTTTAGCTTCATCAAGATCTGGCCATGTTGATGCGCTTCTTTCATCAATCTTTTGATATTTAGGGTGACTAAAGTTTTTAACACGGCTATCTGCGACCCAAACCTCAGGCGCAAATTTCAAGAATTCATCTAAAAAGAAACGATTGCACTGGTCATATAAAACATCAGCAGCCAATAAAACATCAACTTGCTCTGCTTTATATAAATCATCCAGATATTCCAGCTCAACATTATTCAACAAAGCATTTTCACGGCAAGCTGCAAGACTAACTTGATCAATATCACAACAAATTACTCTTTTAGCACCAGCCATTTTTGCAGCAATTGCAACAACGCCAGAACCTGCACCAAAATCGAGAACAACTTTATCTTTGACATGATGTGGCTCTGCAAGCAACCACTGCGCCATTGCTAAACCAGATGCCCAGCAAAAAATCCAGTACGGCGTGTCATTCCAGATACGGCGAATAACCTCATCATCCAAGCGATCAGTTGGGAAAACTGGTGGAATCAACCATAAGGAAATAAGCGTTTCTGGTAACTGTTGTACCATTAACTCACAGTGAGGAATCACTTCATGCAAGGCTTGAAGTAAGTGTTCAGGGGCTTTGGTAAATTGAAAGGTGCAGCTCATAAATAAGCTCAACAATTTATAATTACTATTCGATACGCGTTAACGTCATCCGCAACTTGAGCAAGACTAAAACAGTGGCTAAAGCATGATAAAGTGGCTAATCACTATAAATACACTACTTCAATTTTACCACTGCTTTAATTACAGCAACCGTTTTGGTCTTGCGTAGCATTCGCTACTCATCCCGAAAGAAAAGTAATATACGAGCTCCTAACATTTGCGTTAAACGGTAGGACGCCGTTGTGAATAAATTAAATTAACCTAAAGCTTTTTCAGCAGCTTCTACAGTTTGACGAATCAAAGTTGTAATTGTCATTGGGCCAACACCACCTGGTACTGGTGTGTAAGCAGAAGCAATTTCTTCGATACCTTGTAACTGGATGTCGCCTACACCACCGCCATCACGAGGATGGAAACCAGCATCAACAACTACTGCACCTTGTTTAATCCAGTCTTTTTGGATGAGTTCAGCTTTACCTACAGCACCGACAATAATGTCAGCCTGTTTCACAAGCTCAGGTAAGTTTTGAGTACGTGAATGACAAATCGTTACTGTTGCATTAGCTTGCAAAAGCATCATTGCCATTGGTTTACCTAAAATTGCTGAACGGCCAACCACCACTGCATGTTTGCCCGCAATTTCAATGTTGTTTTCTTTTAGAATGGTCATGATGCCAGCAGGAGTTGCTGAACCATATGCAGCTTCACCCATTGCCATACGACCAAAACCAAGACAAGTTACGCCATCTACATCTTTAGCTAATGAAATCGCATCAAAACAAGCGCGCTCATCAATTTGTGCAGGAACTGGATGTTGTAGAAGAATACCGTGAACATCTGGATTGGCATTAAGCTTTTCGATTTCTGCTAATAATTGTTCTGTTGTCGTTTCTTGTGATAACTCAATTTTTAAAGAGTCCATACCTACTCGACGGCAAGCATTTCCTTTCATGCGTACATAAGTTGCAGATGCGCCATCATCCCCAACCAAAATAGTCGCCAAAATTGGGGTACGACCTGTTTTAGCTTTTAAAGCTTCAACACGTACTGACAAATTTTCTTCAATTTGCTTTGCTAATGCACGACCGTCTAAAACCAATGCCACAGCACATCTCCAAGGTAGACATGAATTTAATGTGCCAATAATACATGATTATTTGGACAAATTTATTCTAGATGTTGCTTTTATGTTCATCTTATCTCAAAACAGTATTGTTTTTTTTCTAAAGGTTGCTAATATGTGCATCACCAAATGTAGGCGGGGTGGCAGAGTGGTCATGCAGCGGACTGCAACTCCGTGGACGCCGGTTCGATTCCGACCTCCGCCTCCAAATTTGGTAAAGCCCGGGTGGTGAAATAGGTAGACACAGGGGATTTAAAATCCCCCGCCCACAAAGCGTGCCGGTTCGAGTCCGGCCCCGGGCACCACTTTCTAGTATAGAAAGCGGTGCAATAAAAAATCCAGCGTAAGCTGGTTTTTTTATGCCTATAAAAAAGGGTACTTATTAGCACCCCCTTTCCCGCCATGTATTTAAGCAGTTTTTTGCTTATCTTTTTCGGGTGTTAAGTTCACATCTAACACCAATTGATATTGTCGACTTGAATCTACTTTATATTCTGCACTTTTAATTGAGTCTACAAAAATCCAATCCGACTGTACCTGCTTATCATCTAGTGTAACCACCAAATAGCCCCGCTGATTTAAATTACAATACGCTAACTCGTCAATAAGCGTAGTGAAGGCAAATTCAAATTGTTGTAGTTGAGCCATTGGAATACTTAAATACTTTTCGAGGCCTGGTGAAGAAACAGAACTTGTCGCCAGCTCAACCCCAACATATTGGCCTTTTTGACTATACAAATAAGATGCCCATGCATTATGAGTATCGCCAGCCAGAACAATAACTTTTTTATTTAAAGTAGCCAAGTTTTCATATACGATTTCACGTTCAGTATAATAACCATCCCAAGCATCAAGGTTATAAGGCACTACCGTTGTAACTCGTGCCTTCTCTTGGGCAGTCAAAGTTGGATCACCTTGTGCTAGCCGCAATTTTAAGGTAACTAATTCTGTAATTTGAGCATCCATTTTAGCCAAGGTTTCAGCCGAAGCTCCACCCGAAGTAATTTGACCTAAGGACAACAATAACTCGGCGGGAATCCACATCTTACTCATCAAAACTTGCTGACCGATCACATTCCATGTTGCCGTAGATTGCTTCAATTTAGCAACCCACCAATCCCTTTGTGTATAACCCATTAAAGTACGCTTTGAATCCGTTAAATCAGCCTGAAACTTTTGAGCATCCAAACCAGTAGCTGTCATATAATCAGCATATTGAAGCTGCTTATCTCGCGCAATAATACGTGTATCCAGCATAGTCAGTTCAATCAACGAGCCAAAATTAAACTGACGATAAATATTTAGATGATCTGTACTAGAAACTGGACGAATAGGCATCCATTCAAAATAAGCCTGTAGAGCAGCTAACTTACGATCAGAAAAAGCCCCCTCATTATCTTGATGATTTTCTGCTCCATCACGCCAAGTGTCATTTGCTAACTCGTGATCATCCCAAATGACAATAAAAGGATGACGCTGGTGAGCTGCCTGCAAGTCTTTATCTTGACGATAAAGTGCATAACGTTTGCGATAATCATCCAGTTTGATAATTTCTTTATTATTATCTACTGGCAAAGTACGGCCCAGCTTTGCGGCATCTTCCGTCGCATAGCCATCTGCCCCATATTCATAAATATAATCACCTAAATGAATGATGACATCGACATCCTGCTTTGCCATCTCACGATATACGTAAAAGTAACCCGCCGGATAGTTAGAGCAAGAACATACTGCAAAACTAACTTTATTGGTGCTTATTGGTAGTGTTTTAGTTTGACCAATAGAGGACGTTTTATTACCAAAACGGAAACGATAATAATAAATGGTATTTGCCTGTAGTCCTGTTGCATCCACCTTCACGGTAAAGTCGTCAGCCTTACTCGTTTCAACCATCCCGGTCTTTAAATTCTGCTTAAACTGATTATCTGTAGCAATTTCCCAAGTAACCTTAAGACGCCCACCAAGGTCCACTGGTGTTAATCGCGTCCATAAAATCACTTTATCTTGCAGCGGGTCGCCGCTGGCAACTCCATGTAAAAAATCTGCTTGTGTTTCTGTACTTTCATCGTCTGAACCATCATTACAACCCGTAAAAGCAACAGGTAAAGATAGCGCCCCAAAACCGAACAGACTTTTTTGAATTAATTCTCGGCGTGAAATTTTCTCTGACATACAACTACCTAAGTTTTAAGCAATGAGTGTTTTAAACTTAAGTAGATAAGATGAACAACTGATCTCAATTTGATGAAGAAATTATGACTTAAGTAGAACTTATTTTTAAATACAAGTACGAACTGATTGAAAATAAAGCAAACTATCCGATTTTCGCTTGCCAATCGCCGTCTTGTCATCTATTATTGCGCACATGCCCGGGTGGTGAAATAGGTAGACACAGGGGATTTAAAATCCCCCGCCCACAAAGCGTGCCGGTTCGAGTCCGGCCCCGGGCACCATTTTCAACTATTGAATTTGGTGCTACAAAGAATCCAGCGTAAGCTGGTTTTTTTATACCTAATTAAAATGAATTCCACGATAAGACTATTAATATTTCTGTGTAACACTCCTTTTATACCAAGGTTTACGCTACAGATCTTTTTTCTGGCACTATTTCTTTCAAAAATGGTAACTGGTACTTCTCACGCTACTCTATTATCAAGATGATTATTTAATTAAAGTACCTAAATAGATAAATTCAAAGCATTACAACAAAAACGAGAAACTTATTGGATCAGTTTATTAGCAAACGCCAACTATCAAAGGAATGGTGTTTAGTGTTAAAAATTAAAAAAATTCATTCAAAGGCATCTTGTCATTTATTAGATGTATTTGAAAATATTGAGAATCGAGAGTAATCACCACTCTCGATTCATAACCAGCTCTTCCATCTCAAGATCTAAATATCCGGCACCCTGTGCCACCATCATCATTGCCTCAGCAATATAGTCAGCAGCACTATCATCCAGTGAAGAATCCAGATCTTCGAACTGTGGTTTCATTTCATTAATTTCTATAACAGTTTGATGAGCATATCGATAGATATCCTGATCAGCTAAAGCAGACTTTTGAACTTTTTTGGCAAATTGTTCAATTAACTGCTTAAGTTCAGCGACTAAAATATCTGGATAATACTCATCATCAAACATTGGGAGAAGTAAGTCTTCGAACATACAAAAGTTTACACAACAGCAGAAACCTGCCGCTTATAACATATTTTCAAAAAAATAACGATAATTTTCCCTGACTCAATCATCTAATCTATGAATTTCATTAAGCATAATCTGATTATAAAGGCCAGTTAATTCAAGCTTGTTGCATTGCTTTCCAAACAAGAATTGCGTCATGCATCGCTTTTACATCATGTGCACGAACAATGGATGCTCCTTGCTGAATACTCAGCAAATGCCCCGTAACGCTTCCTACCGCACGCTGATCGGCAGCTACACCATGTAAGGCCTCACCAATAAAACGTTTACGAGAAAGACCCGATAAAATTGGATAGCCCATTCCATTTAACTTCCAAAACTCATTTAAAAGTTTCAAATTTTGCTGCGCATTTTTTGCAAAACCAAATCCAGGATCAATAATAATATTCTGTTTTTTTACACCCGCAGTTAAAGCCTCTTCCACGCGTAGCTGAAGCTCCTGTATTACATCTAACGTTACATCCACATATTGATCTAACTGATTCATTGTAGTTGGCTCACCACGCATATGCATGATCACCACAGGGATATCCAACTCTACTGCAGTTTTTAAAGCATTTGGTCGAGTAAGCGCACGTACATCATTCCAGATATGAGCACCCGCTTCTTTCGCTGCACGGATAACGTCTGGTTGACTTGTATCAATCGATAGAACCACATCATATTTAGCTAAAGCTTCAACCACAGGCACCACTCTGCGAATTTCTTCTTCTACACTCACCTCAGATGCGCCCGGCCGAGTAGATTCACCGCCAATATCTATAATTGCAGCGCCTTGTTCAACCATATTTAATGCATACGCCACAGCTTGGTCTAATTGATTATGCTTTCCGCCATCACTAAAAGAATCTGGCGTGACATTTAAAATACCCATGACGTGCGGCTGTGATAAATCCAACTGAAGCTGTCCACACTGTAAAATTTGCTTAGGTAAAGGCATTAACTGCATAAAAAGCTCCGGTTTAAAATCAGGAGGGTATTTTAGCAATTATCCCTCTTATATGCTGTTGATTTGTTTCCAGCTTAATAGAAATAACTCCCATAAAAAAAGCCACATAGCTGTGGCTTTTTTCTATAGTTTCTTAGTTCATTGCTGGTAATGGTGGTGGTGTAGATGGACCATCTTTTGGTGGTTCAAATGCAGCCACTGGGTTTTCAGCAATATAGACCTTAGGCGGTTGTGGCTCACGACCTTCCATAATGTCACGAATTTGATCACGATCAATAGTTTCCCATTCCATCAAAGCTTTTACCATTGCATGTGCAATATCTTTATTACCTTCTAAGATATTACGGGCAACTTTGTATTGCTCATCAAGAATACGGCGTACTTCTTCGTCAACCAACTGTTGAGTTGCCTCAGAAATAGTACGACTACCTACATTTCCAAAGAAACCACTCTGGTTTTCATCTTCGTAAACCATTACGCCCATTTTGTCAGACATACCGTACTTAGTAACCATAGCACGCGCCATTTTAGTAGCTCGCTCAAAGTCATTTGAAGCACCAGTAGATTGCTGTTGAATAAAGACTTCCTCAGCAATACGACCACCAAACAAAATCGCAATTTCGTTTAGCATCTTGTCTTTATAATGGCTAATTTGGTCTTGTTCAGGTAACTGCCAAGTTACACCCAAAGCCCAACCACGTGGCATGATCGTTACTTTATGAACAGGATCTGTACCAGGCAAGATCTCTGCAACAATTGCATGACCAGCTTCATGGTAAGCAGTAGCGCGACGCTCTTCTTCACGTAGAACCATCGATTTACGCTCTGGACCCATGTAAATTTTATCTTTTGCATCTTCAAAGTCATGCATATCGACAGTATTCTTATTACGACGTGCAGCAAATAATGCAGCTTCGTTAACAAGATTCGCCAACTGTGCACCAGAAAAACCTGGTGTACCACGCGCTAAGACTTGCATGTCCACGCCAGTGACTGAAGGTAACTTTTTCAAATGTACATTCAGAATTTGCTCACGACCACGAATATCCGGTAGACCAACCATTACTTGACGGTCAAAACGGCCTGGACGTAGTAATGCTTTATCAAGAACATCAACACGGTTAGTTGCAGCAATAACAATTACGCCTTCATTACCTTCAAAACCGTCCATTTCTACAAGCATCTGGTTCAAGGTTTGTTCACGCTCATCGTGACCACCACCTGTACCTGAACCACGATGACGACCAACTGCATCAATCTCATCAATAAAGATGATACATGGTGCGTGACGCTTCGCTTGCTCAAACATATCACGGACACGGGACGCACCCACACCCACGAACATTTCTACAAAGTCAGAACCTGAAATGCTGAAGAAAGGAACCTTCGCCTCACCAGCAATTGCTTTAGCTAATAACGTTTTACCAGTACCCGGAGGGCCAACCATAAGTACGCCACGAGGAATAGTAGCGCCCAAACGTTTGAATTTTGCAGGGTCTTTTAAGAAATCTACAATTTCAACAACTTCTTGTTTTGCCTCATCACAGCCGGCGACGTCAGAAAAATTGACTTTGATCTGGTCTTCAGAAAGCATTTTTGCCTTCGATTTACCAAAACTCATCGGTCCATTCTTTCCGCCTGCACCACCACCCATGTTACGCATAAAGAACATGAATAACAAAATGATTAACAGTACAGGGAAACTAGCAATGAGAAGTTGCATCAAAATGCCTTGACGTTGTGGAGCTGTTCCTTCTACAACAACATTTTGTTTATTTAAGCTTGGCATAAGCTCAGTGTCTTCAACTTGCGGACGAACAGTTTCAAACTGTGATCCGTTAGTTTTTTCACCATTAATATTTAAACCGTCAATTGTGACTTGCTTAATTTGGCCACTATTCACCGCTGCAACGAAATCAGAATATTTCATCGCAGTAGGCTTGTTGCGGTCACTGATATTACTGAAAATTAAAATCAGAACACCAAGTATTATTAGCCACAATACGGCATTCTTGAAGTAATCGCTCAAAGCTTTATTCCCATATCGATCTAATTTGATCATGCCCAATCTTGGCCGATCGTCATAAAAGCAGCAACTGTATTGCTTGCGGATAACCTAAAAGTACAAAATGCACAATTTTTAGGAGCTTGGCAAGTAAACTTTATTGCAATGCTTTCTTACGCCCTTGTCCAATCAAAAAAACCTCTTTAGACCGCGCCCGAGAAGCTGCTGGTTTTGCTGTCTTTAACACATCAAAACTATCAACTACTTGTTTACGAAACTCATCGAATCCTGTGCCCTGGAACACTTTGACAACAAATTGTCCATTAGGACCCAGAACCTTTTGAGCAAAATCTAAAGCCAATTCACATAAGTAAATCTGTCTAGGTTGATCAACGGCCCTATTACCTGATGTATTGGGGGCCATATCAGAAATTACAATGTCTACTTGTCGCCCATTTAAAATATTTAACAATTTTTCAAATACATCTTCTTCTCTAAAGTCGCCTTGTAAGAAAGTGACATCAGGCAAAGCATCCATAGGCAAAATGTCGGAAGCAACCACCAAACCTTTGCTACCAACGAGTTTCCCAGCGATTTGAGACCAACTACCAGGAGCCGCGCCTAAATCAACTACAGTCATGCCTGGCTTGATCAACTTATATTTTTCTTGGATTTCAAGAAGTTTATAGGCTGCTCGAGCACGATATCCTTCCTTTTGTGCTTTTTTTACAAAAGGATCGTCAAGATGTTCCCTCATCCATACACGACTACTTTTCGACAATTTCTGGTTTGTAATGCGTGTTGCCATAACTCACTAAATATCAAAAAAACTTCTGATCGTTCATTGTACGTGAAAATTACTCTCATTACAGTACGGATGTAGCGTAATCTCACTAAGTTTTACAGTTTTTTTCCAATAATGTTGATCGATTATTTATACAGTTTTTCGTACATCTGGATTTAAGTTTTTTGCTATACTAAGCCGTTTTTAAAATCAGGTATTTTTAATGGCCGCTTTATCTATTCATGAACGTAAACGTTTACGTCAAATTGGTCATGTGCTTAATCCGGTTGTCATGATTGGTGGACAAGGCTTAACAGACGCGGTAATCGAAGAAACGCTTCGTGCTTTAAATGACCATGAACTTATTAAAGTTAAGATTGCTGGTGAAGACCGTGAAGCGCGTACCGCAACAATTGACGCAATTGTAGAAGCGACAGGTGCAGAAGCTGTTCAAAAAATTGGTAAAATTGTTTTGCTTTACAAAAAAGCAGCTAAGCAAAACCAACATTTGTCTAATCTTGTTCGTCACGCTCATCTAGCAAACTAATTTAATTTGACAAACTATGGCAAGTTACGAACTATCAGCTTTTGATCGTTTTCATGCTGTTTCCGTTGTTGGCGCAATTGAACAGCAGGCACCCTATACCTTAAATATCGGTTTTTGGATTCGTGATCCAAATCAACTTATTATCTGGCCCCAAGAAGTCGCGGCTCATCCTCGTCAAGATTTTTTGTGGGAAGAAACTTGCTTCGAAATTTTTGTTGGCGTGCATGATGAAGATTATTATCGGGAAATTAATCTTTCCCCTTCTCAAGCATGGCAGTTATATCAGTTTGAAGAATATCGCTATCCGGAAAGTACACCTCCCCTTGCTGCTTACGATATTGAACTGAATCATCTCAAGCGCACTCACTATGGCTTAAATGTTAGTCTCGATTTCGGGCAATTTATGCAACAGCATCGTTTGAAATGGTCAAACCTTTATTTAGGTTTAACTACAGTTTTAAAGACTAAAGAAGGTATGCAGTACTATGCAATGCAGCATAGTGGAAAAAGTGCAGATTTCCATAATAAACGTGACTGGTTACATCAGTTCTAAAAATAAAAAAGCGAGAAATTAATTCTCGCTTTTTTATAGCTGGACAAATCAGAGATCATTAATTGTCTCGTGCTTTATTCCAAGCTTCGACTGCATTATTTTTTGTACGCTTAATACTTTCACTTAAAGAATCTTTGTGTTTCAAAGAAATCTGGCTAATATCACCTTTAAGCTCTTTGCTCACTTTCGTTAAATCTTCAATAAGTGCATTAATTTCTGCTTTTAAAGCATTTTTAAGGTCAGATAGACCTTCTTGTGAAGTGCTAAACTGAGCTTTAATCACATCAAGACGTTGTAAAATATCTTGTTTAATTTGAACAAGTTGATTTTGAATATTCTTATTTAATTCATGAGTTTCAGCTTCAATTTTCTCTTGAGTCTCGCCTAAAACTTCTTTGACTTGTTCTTGAGTTTCAGTAATTGCCTCTTTTACCTGTGCAGTTTTAGCAGTTACTGTTTTTTTCGCCTTAGTTGTAGTAGCAGCTATGGCTTCTTTCACTTCAGTAACTTCAGCTTTTACTGACTCAACTACTGCTTGAGTTTTTTCACTCACATCTTTTGAAACTTCATTATTGCTCATACTATTTCCTCATATTGTTTATTTTTTAACTAGCAATACAATAAATCCAGTTCCAATAATTCTCCATACAAATTGTTAGACAATCTATCAAAAGTATCTAATTCAGATAAGCGGATATTTTTTTGTAAAAAGCAAGCAATGAATTATATTTTTTAGCAGAAAAGAAATAGACTTTAGAGGGTTCCATGCGTATAATGCGCTGTTAAGTTACAAGCGGGCAGACCGATAGGGAGGGCATGTTTTATCCAAACATCGCCGATCTTTTTTGGGTCTACTCGCTTTTTTACAGCCGAAATTCAGGAGCTTTGGTTTGAGCATCCCCGCCATTTTAGCCCTCGCAGATGGAACGATCTTTAAAGGAACGTCAATCGGCGCAACGGGAAGTACGACTGGAGAAGTCGTTTTTAACACAGCCATGACAGGCTATCAAGAAATTTTGACTGACCCAAGTTATGCACAACAAATTGTGACATTAACTTACCCACATATTGGTAACACTGGTTGCAACGCGGAAGACGTTGAATCTGGCCGTATCCATAAAGTATGGGCGAATGGTTTAATTATTCGTGACCTTCCTCTACTACACAGTAACTTCCGTGCTGAGCAGTCATTGAGTGAATATCTGCAAGAACACAATGTTGTTGCAATCGCAGATATCGATACGCGTAAATTAACACGTATTTTACGTCAGACAGGTGCACAAAACGGATGCATCCTTGCTGGTGAAAATATTACTGAAGAAGAAGCAATTGCAAAAGCTCGTGCTTTTGGTGGCTTAAACGGCTTAGACCTTGCAAAAGAATGTTGTGATCCAACTGGTTTTGAATGGTCTGAAGGTTCATGGACCTTAGGCCAAGGCTTCTCTCAACCTGAATTAAAATACCATGTAGTTGCATACGATTACGGTGTCAAAACCAACATCTTGCGTATGCTTGCAGACCGCGGTTGCAAACTAACCGTTGTTCCTGCAGAAACTCCGGCTGAAAAAGTATTGGCACTTAATCCGGATGGCGTATTCCTCTCAAATGGTCCTGGCGATCCAGCTGCTTGTGATTACGCGATCGAAGCTGTAAAAACTATTGTTGAAACCACAACATTACCTGTATTTGGTATCTGCTTAGGTCACCAAATCCTGGCACTCGCTTCTGGTGCAAAAACTGTAAAAATGAACCATGGTCACCACGGTGCTAACCATCCTGTACAAAATCTTGAAGATGGTACAGTGATGATTACTTCACAAAACCATGGTTTTGCTGTAGATGCAGAAACATTACCGGCTAACTTAAAAGCAACGCATAAATCATTGTTCGACGGCACTCTACAAGGTATCCATCGTACAGACAAACCAGCTTTCAGCTTCCAAGGTCACCCTGAAGCAAGCCCTGGTCCACATGATTGTGCACCTTTGTTCGATCATTTTATCGAACTTATCGAAGCATCTAAACAGTAATTACGGAGCGAATAATGCCTAAACGTACGGATATTAAAAGCATCTTAATTATTGGTGCTGGCCCGATTGTGATTGGACAGGCATGTGAGTTTGACTACTCAGGTGCTCAAGCATGTAAAGCACTTCGTGAAGAAGGCTATCGTGTTATTTTGGTTAACTCTAATCCAGCAACCATCATGACCGATCCTTCTATGGCTGATGCAACTTATATTGAGCCGATTACTTGGCAAACAGTTGCACAGATTATTGAAAAAGAACGTCCAGATGCAGTATTGCCAACTATGGGTGGTCAAACTGCATTGAACTGTGCCCTCGCACTTGATGAGCACGGTGTTCTTGCTAAATATAATGTTGAATTAATTGGCGCAAGCAAAGAAGCGATTGAGAAAGCCGAAGATCGTAAACTCTTCGATATCGCTATGCGTAAAATTGGCTTGGAATGTCCAAAAGCTGCCATTGCTGAAACAATGGAAGAAGCTTTAACAATCCAGTCACGCTTTGGTTTTCCAGTAATTATTCGTCCATCATTTACAATGGGTGGTTCGGGCGGTGGTATTGCATATAACCGCGAAGAATTCCTTGAAATTTGTGAACGTGGTTTTGACCTCTCTCCTACTCACCAGTTATTGATTGATGAATCTTTAATTGGCTGGAAAGAGTACGAAATGGAAGTTGTTCGTGACAAAAACGACAACTGTATTATCGTATGTGCTATCGAAAACTTCGATCCAATGGGCGTTCACACTGGTGACTCAATTACCGTTGCTCCTGCTCAGACATTAACAGACAAAGAATATCAATTGATGCGTAATGCTTCAGTTGCAGTTCTTCGTGAAATTGGTGTTGAAACAGGTGGTTCTAACGTTCAGTTCGGTATTAACCCGAAAGATGGACGTATGGTTGTCATTGAGATGAACCCGCGTGTATCTCGTTCATCTGCTCTTGCATCTAAAGCAACAGGTTTCCCAATCGCAAAAATCGCAGCAAAACTTGCTGTTGGTTATACTCTTGATGAATTGAAAAATGACATCACTGGTGGCGTGACTCCTGCAAGCTTCGAACCATCGATTGACTATGTTGTAACCAAGATTCCTCGCTTTAACTTCGAGAAATTCCCGCAAGCAGAACCAGTTCTTACCACTCAGATGAAATCTGTTGGTGAAGTCATGGCAATTGGCCGTAACTTCCAGGAATCTGTACAAAAAGCATTACGTGGTCTTGAAGTTGGTGTAAGCGGTTTTGATGAAAAAATCGAAGCTGGTGCAACAAATGCAAAAGAAACCATTTTAAAAGAGCTTAAAGTTCCAGGCCCTGAGCGTATCTGGTATGTAGCAGATGCTTTCCGTCATGGTTTCTCTTTAGATGAAGTGTTTGAAGCAACTAAAATTGACCGTTGGTTCCTCATTCAGATTCAAGACATCGTTAAAACTGAAGCTCAAGTAAAAGCTTTAGGTTTTGGTGATTTAAATGCTGACAATATCCGTTCGTTCAAACGCAAAGGTTTATCTGACCTTCGTATTGCTGATCTTATGGGTATTTCACAAAAGCAATTCCGTAAGCAACGTTGGAACTTAGGTGTTTACCCAGTTTACAAACGTGTTGATACATGTGCTGCCGAGTTTGAATCTGGTACTGCATATATGTATTCAACTTACGATGAAGAGTGTGAGGCAAATCCATCAAATCGTGACAAGATCATGGTTATTGGTGGTGGTCCAAACCGTATTGGTCAAGGTATCGAATTTGACTACTGCTGTGTACACGCTGCATTAGCTATGCGTGAAGATGGTTATGAAACAATCATGGTTAACTGTAACCCTGAAACTGTTTCTACCGACTATGACACATCTGACCGTCTATACTTCGAGCCTGTAACACTTGAAGATGTACTTGAAATTGTACGTACTGAGAAGCCTAAAGGTGTAATCGTACAGTACGGTGGTCAAACTCCACTTAAATTGGCACGTGCTTTAGAAGAAGCAGGTACACCAATTATCGGTACATCACCAGATGCAATTGACCGTGCAGAAGACCGTGAACGTTTCCAGCAAATGATCCAACGTTTACAGCTTCGTCAACCAAACAACAGCATCGTAAAATCTGCTGAAGAAGGTATCTCTGAAGCTGCGAAAGTAGGTTATCCGTTAGTTGTTCGCCCATCTTATGTATTAGGTGGTCGTGCAATGGAAATCGTATATAACGAAGAAGAACTTAAACGTTACCTTCGTGAAGCAGTTCAAGCATCTAATGAAGCCCCTGTTCTTCTTGACCGTTTCCTGGATGATGCAACTGAAGTTGATGTTGACTGTGTATCTGACGGTAAAGACGTTGTGATCGGCGGTATCATGCAACATATTGAACAAGCTGGTATTCACTCAGGTGACTCTGCATGTTCAATTCCTCCTTATTCTTTATCTAAAGAAATTCAGGATGAAATGCGTCGTCAAACTGTTGCGATGGCAAAAGAACTCGGTGTGGTTGGTTTGATGAACGTTCAGTTCGCAGTTAAAGGCGAAGATGTTTACGTTCTTGAAGTTAACCCACGTGCTTCACGTACCGTTCCATTCGTATCGAAATGTATTGGTGATTCTTTAGCTAAAGTAGCTGCACGTTGTATGGCAGGTCAATCTCTTGAATCTCAAGGATTTACTAAAGAAATTATTCCAAAACACTTTGCTGTGAAAGAAGCTGTTTTCCCATTCGCTAAATTCCAGGGTGTAGACCCAATGCTTGGACCTGAGATGAAATCTACAGGTGAAGTGATGGGTGTAGGTAAAACATTTGGTGAAGCATTCTATAAAGCTGTTTTAGGCTCAAATGAACGTTTACCAGGTCTACCAACTGAAGGCGAAGTAAAACATGCTTTCTTATCTGTCCGTGAATCTGACAAGAAATATATTGCAGATATCGCTAAGAAATTAGCTGCATATGGCTTCAAGCTTATTGCAACAGGTGGTACATACCAAGTGCTTAAAGAAGCAGGTTTAGAATGTGAATCTGTGAATAAAGTAACTGAAGGACGTCCACATATTGTTGACCGCTTGAAAAATGGTGAAATACACCTTATTGTCAATACCACTGAAGGTAAACAAGCTCAATATGACTCTGCAATGATTCGTCGTGCTGCCCTACAAGGCAAAGTGTATTACACAACGACTATCAATGGTGCAGAAGCTGTTTGCCAAGCGTTTGATGTGAAATTGCCAATGGATGTATACCGCTTGCAAGATTTAACTGTAGGTTAATTTGTTACCGATAAGTCCCGTCACCTTATCGGTGGCGGGATTTTTTCATTTTTTTTAACTGTGTTTTCTCAACTTAAGAGGGACCAAAATGCAACGCTATCCAATGACCCCTGAAGGTAAAATTGCCTTAGAGAAAGAATTACAACATTTAAAGTCTGTTGAACGTCCACGTATTATTCAAGCCATTGCAGAAGCACGTGAACATGGTGACTTAAAGGAAAATGCTGAATATCATGCTGCGCGTGAACAGCAAGGTTTCTGTGAAGGTCGTATTCAGGATATCGAAGGTAAATTAGGCGCTGCTCAAGAAATTGATGTCAAAACACTTGAACAAAATGGCCGTGTTGTGTTTGGTGTGACAGTAACGATTGAAAATCTTGATACTGAAGAACGCAAAACTTATAAAATTGTTGGCGATGACGAAGCAGATTTTAAAATTAATAAAATCTCGGTGAACTCACCAATCGCACGCGGCCTTTTGAGTAAGAGTGAAGGCGATGAAGTAAAAATCGTGACTCCTCAAGGCGAAGTCGAATATGAAATCGTAAGTGTAGAATATCTCTAAGATAATGCACAGCTAGCCCCTCTTTATGAGGGGTTTTTATTCAATACCATTGATATATTTTTGGGAAATCACAAATGGATACTCCTTTAATTAACACTCCAGTTCGTCATTGGTGTGAATTTGAATTTATCCATAAAACTGTTAAAAACCCAAATATCCATATTAAAGGTCATTATTCATATTATTCAGCCTATTGGGATCAAGGTTTTGAACGTTGTGTCGTGCGTTATTTACATGATAAAGCCTCGACACCAGATAAACCGATTGACCAACTTTATATTGGTAATTTTGTTTGTTTTGGCGCTGAGTGCGTGATCATGATGGGTGGTAACCAACTTCATAGACCAGACTGGATTTCAACTTTCCCTTTTGATACCCGTAGTTTTTTAGCAGCTGGTGATACTGTAATTGCCGATGGATGCTGGATTGGTAGTCGTGCAATGATTATGCAAGGGGTCAAACTTGGTGAAGGTGCGGTTGTCGCAACTGGAGCTGTGGTGACTAAAGATGTTCCACCCTATGCAATTGTAGGCGGCGTGCCTGCGAAAATTATTAAATATCGCTTTCCTCAAGAACAAATCGACAAACTACTTGCTTTAAAACTGTATGATTTAGATGAGAAGCAAATTTTGAAAATACGTGAGTACTTACAAACTGAAGATATAGATGCTCTATCTACATATATAGAAAATTTGCGGAATCTATAAAAATTATCTAGAAAAATTTGTTGTTATAAAATCACAAATGATTACGTGCTCGAATTTAAATCGTCAAAAAATAAGTATAAAGTATTGAATAAATAAGCATCATTACAATAAGGAAAACACTCATGTTATATCAACATATTCTTGTACCAATTGACGGTTCTGAAACTTCTATGATTGCCATGAAAGAGGCGATCAAATTGGGAAAAGCGCTAAATAGCAAAATTACGGTTGTACAGGTTATGGCGCTTGATCCATTTATTGCTGATGCCTATGTAAAAACTGGTCAAACGAATGATTTGATTGAACGGACAAGAACCTATTTACTCGATATTTTAGAACACGCAAAACAAGAATTTGCCGATGAAGGCATTACTGTCCAAACCAAACTACTTGAAGGTTTTGTTGTACATGAAGAGATTATTCAGGCTGCTCAAGACTTAAATGCCGATCTGATTGTTATGGGTTCTCATGGCCGTACAGGGGTCCGAAAACTTGTACTTGGTAGTGTTGCACAAAAAGTCTTAGGCGAAAGTCATATTCCTGTTTTAATTGTTCGATAATTTCAATATTGCCTATTTTGTTAATTCTAATAATTTAGGCAATGATTTTTAAACAAATAGCCTTTTCAGGATTTTTAAGGCTGCCAAGCAAATTGCTTTAAGTTTACTTTACTATTTAACAAATAGACTCCTTCACCTTCTAACTTTAACTGCTGAACATTTTCACCCTTTTCATTAAATTTACTTAGGCTAATTTTTCCTTGAGAATTAATAACCCGATACCAAGGGACTTGATGATCCGCTTCAAGATGTTTCAAAACATAGCCAACTAATCTCGCATGTTTAGGTAACCCTGCCATACGAGCCACTTGCCCATAAGTCGCGACTTTTCCGTAAGGAATCAAAGCAATGACTTCTAAAATCTGCCGATGTAGTTCATACTGAGTTGTCAAAATGGACTCCATAAAAATTGACATAATTCATATCATATAAAAAATTTTGACTAAAACTAAATGCAATCCAAGGTGGGCTTGAGGAAAATCTGCATGAAAAAAACATTAATGGTCGTTACTGGAACTTTACTATGTGTTTCTTGTACTACTCGTCTCCCTGTTCCATCAGTAGAACAACCTAAAGTATCTACAGATGGCCGCCCTATCGTTCCTGTCACTTTCGTTTTTACCACCAATTCACCAGAAGCTACAAAGTTTGATAATCACCACCAAATGCGTAAAGAAATTAAAATATTAAATAAATATTATGTAGATGATAAAAATCATAAAATCTTTAAGTTCAAATTACACCGTTATATCCCTTACGAAGAGTTTTCAAAATTACACTGTGATTTAAAGCAACAGATTAATCAGCCCTACCCGATCTCTACAGAAACTATTCCTGCAAGTGTAAATACCTGTTTTCCTAAGCGGACTGCCAGCAAAGAAGTCATCGTTTTTATTTATGATGCGTATTCAACCAAATGGAAATTTGAAGATGTAACAAGTAGAGCATTTCGCAATAATGGTAAACCTTTTGTTTTATTAGACTGGAATCGCCTGAATTATAATATTCAGGCTGGTAGTGTGCACGAAATGGGACATGTGTTTGGACTAAAACATGTTTGTGCACCGAATGCTACAAAACGTACGCCAACAAACATTATGGCGAGTGCCGAATGTAAACGTGGCAGTGGTGGACTTAGAAATTTAGGTTTTACACCTATACAACTTCAAACAATTTTAGAAAATTACCAACGTTATCCATAAAGATTTTAAAAACACATTTCGACGTAAAAACCTAAATCATCTTGTGCCGTATAATAATTTTCTTGGGTCAGTAATGAAGTCATATAACTGCTGGCCTCTGAAAATTTGTCTTCATTAACTGGATACGGCTGCCAAAATGTTTTCAAATTATTGGTATAAATTGGATATAAACGCAGTCGATCTTTTGATAAATCTAGCCGAGCTATACACCCATACGGCAAAGCATTGTGCTCTGTATATTCACCATTGCTATTAAAAACTGCATTACCAATGCCAAAGACGACAGGTTTTTGATTAAGAATTTGAATGGGTTGTATGGTATGAGCACCATGTCCGATAACAAGATCTGCCCCAGCTTGAGTTAAAATAGCGCCGAGTTTGCTTTGTTCTTTTATAATTGGTTTAAAATCGATACCCCAATGACAAATAACGATGACTTTATGGTAAGGATGAGCCAACTTATAACGGCTTATTTGTTCAAGCAAAACCCCATTTAAGCACGCAACTCCACTCTTATGGCCTAAGGCATAAAAATCATAATCTAAATAGGCAGTGTCTCTGTGCCAATAGCCATTAAAAATAGCGTAATGCTTGTTATTAAAAGATATTTCAAAATAGCTATGGGCATCTTTTTGATTTAAGCCCGCACCAATATAAGAAATAGTAGCCTGATCAAATTGTTGTAATGTATAGGCTAATCCGCTATTGCCATAATCTTTTAGATGATTATTTGCCAGTACAACATGATTAAGATGAATATTTTTGAATTCTGCTAATGTTTGTTCGGCATTAGCTTTAAGAATAAATGGCTTTTTATGTACTAAAGGAGATTGTTTTTCTAAAGAGAAAACCGCTTCAAAATTAGCGATATTTACGTCATGTTCACCTAAAAAAGCTTTTATTTTTTCGAATGAATAGTGGTATCCATATTGTTGCAGAGCATCTATTTGCCCTATGGATTTACGTTTTTCGGTGTAGATTTCCCCGAAATAAGTATCTCCCAAAATATTGATAATTCCACTTTGAGTAGTACAAACTTTAGGTTTTACCTTCTGATCTTGGAAACAGTGATAGTAAGGAATCAAGTGTTCCGCACGATGAATATCATCTAAAAAAGAAAAGAAACCGATAGTCTGATTTTCCTCAAAGAACGTCAGATAAATTTTTCTAAATGAATTTGTCAGATATAAAACCTCTACTACATTCTGTGCCATCAATGGTGTCTGAGGATGATAAGACTTTCCTTTAAAATTCAGCTCTTTTATAAAGAATAGTTTTCTGATTTCAGCTGGATGGCTATAAATATTTTTAACTAATAAAAACAAATGTTTTAACTGGTTTGGTGCGCCTTGTTTTTTTAACTTTAAGTGATAGTGAGCAGCCCTTTCAGATAAAATTAAATTTGCCTGTTCACTTGTGCCGAAAAGCATATTGCTTAAAGCATCTTTCACGTCTGCTGCTTGGGTAAAAATTAAAAACTGCAATAATTCAGTAAATGTATATTGCTCAGATAATTTTAATCCCAGATTTTGCTGACCTATTTGCTCAAGTGTTTGGTTAGGCACCTTATATACATCTTGAGCCTGTATGTTTTTTTGTTGGAATTGCTCTAATGCGTAGTCAATAAGTAAGAGCGTTGAAACATCCTCATCAAATTCGAATTGCCATAAAACTTCATCAAAACTTGTAGTGTCGACATGTGCTAATAGCTTGATCTCAACGGGTTGATACTTCATGACTCATTACCTTTGTAATCTTTTACATAGGCGATGTAGCCCGATAAGTTGTGTTCTTGGTCATCAATCCGTACTCGAAAACGATCATGACGAATATAAAATGCATGTAAAATTTTATCTGGCCGAGCCATATACATCGCCATTTCCGGATAAAAAAATCCTGTGGTTTGAAAATCAGCTCTAAACTCAATTAGCTTTTGAAGTTCAGGCATATACGCCTGCTCAAAAAGTCCTGTCCGCCCCTGCTCTTTTAAACGGTTCACCATTTTATAAGCAGCCATTAACATTTCTAATAAAGTTGCATATGTGGTTTTTCGATTTTTAATAAAAATAAAATGTTTTAAATAATTATTTAAACCAAAAATAAAATATTTATCTTCAGGGCATATTTTAGTGAGTTCATTTGTACAATAACTTAACCAATGATCATGGTATTTTTCATATCTTTTTTCAATAAAACATTCAAACATTAATTTAACAGTTTCTAATAATTTAGAGTTTTTGTTAATTTGATATAAACGTAATAATGCTAAAGCTGCTTCACCATCATAATAAATAATTCTAAATTTTTCTTTTAAACTATAATCTGGATAATTTAATACATGAGTTGTTGAACCATTTGAATCTATTAATTTTAAAATACCATTTGCGAGTTTCTCTGCATATTTTTGATAATCAGTTTTTTGAGTAATTTCTTGATATTTAGTTAACATTAAAATGGCGGCCGCATTGGCACCTAATTTGATTTCGAACTCCCCTTCTTTACCATCAAGCATAAAAGCAGTTTCTGAGTCTTTTTCTTTATAAAAGTTGGTCAGTGCATAGTGAATGGCAGCATGTATTTTGGGCCAATATTCTGGCTTGTTCTGCACTTCAAAAGTTTCTAGTAAGGCATATACCGAGGTACAGTGGCGCACCGTATTGTAGTTACGAATGTCACGATCATAAGCAGAAAAATAGCCATATATAAATTTGCCATTTTCTTGAATCTGGTCATGCAGAAATTCCGAATTTTGTTCTATTAACTGCTGAAAATGCTGCTTTTTATTGCTCGAAATCGCCCTAATTCCATTTACATCATAACCACTCGCTAAGTTAATAAATTGTCCACTTTCATAAAATGCTGCGTAGGTATCAAAAGTCCAAATGCCTTGCAGTTCTTGTAATTTAATCTGTGGTTTCGGAGTGTTATATTTTTGCTTAACTGCATAATTTAGGTTTGTTTCATCAAAAAAATTCGGTTTGTCGTAGCTCAAGCCTCGAATGATTGCTTTTCCATAAATCTCTTGTTCAAGGAAAGCAACTGAACAGTATTCATCAAATCCAATCCCTTTACGGTAGTGGTTGTTGTGAAATTGATGGTGAACGTGTTGCTCTACTTCCTTCCAAGCTTGTTTCGTCAAATTATATGCCACATCAATTTTTATATAATCAGCAAGTGGTTCATATGCAAACTGGTCATCAATAAAATCTAATAATTGTTTTTTAGCCTGCTCTAAATTTGTTTTCTCACTTTGCCAGACACTACACCTCTGATCTTTAGGGCCATAAGATAAAAATAAAATAATATCCTGTTTAAGACTCGGAACGTGCTGAACAACTTGTTCTAACCAAAAGTTCATTTGTGTTTGGAAGTTTAAAAATGCCGTCACTCGAATTTAGTCCCTATTCGTTAATTGTTGTTCTATAAAATTTTCAATACATCATAGCATGGACAAGCTAAAAGCTAGATTAACGTATTGTTTAAACATAAAAAAAGAGCCCGAAGGCTCTTTTTTTATGTTTGGTTAATTATCTATTAATAGATAATTTGACCATTAGCAAGTAACTCTGCCTCACTAGTAGTAACACCTTGTAAAACCAACAGATTCGTAAAGTTATTGGTAGGAATAATTCCTGTTAATCCATCACGGTCAATCTGAATAGTTGTATTACCACCACTTACAGTGACATTTAGATATTGTCCAATATTAGCATCTGTTTGCGCTCCATCGAGTAATCCTCTGATATCAATCAGATCAGCTTGCTGATCTGTAGCAACATTACCCACATGGAAGTTAGTCCAAGTATCTACACCATTACCACCTGTATTACCACCATTACCTATGGCAACGTTGTTTAATACATGGTAAATGAGGGTATCTGAACCAGCTCCAATCGTGCCAGTATCCGTATTGAACGTGTCATTTCCTGATGTGCTAATTACATGAGTATTGTAATCAGAAGTAGTCAGGTTAACCGTCAATGATGATAAAGACTCGGCGCCATTCGCTGCCACTAACTTATAGTTAATGGTATCGGTTGGATTCGTTAATGTTAACGATGAAGTATTGGCACGGTAATCATAGTCACCATTCGAATTGATCACAAATGTACCATTCGCAGTAGTGATAGATTGTCCAGTAGCCTCGACATACACACCAGGACTCGTTTCAACATAGAGCTTCACGCCATCAGCGGTAAAGGTGCCACTGTCTGCAACCCCACCTATTGTGTCACCATCTACAATATTGCCATGAATCCAATCAGATGAATAATTGTTCAAGTGCGTTGTAGTGGTCGTTACTTGGGTATCCAATGTGGTTACACCAAGAGTAATCGCTGTCAACGTATATTGAACACGGTATATACCTGCCTCCAAGTGTAGAACGGAATCTTGGAAAGCTACAGTTCCGAGACTAATACCACCCACACTCGCAAGCGCTGTTGCCGATCCAGTATACGTAGTATCAACCCATACTCCACCAACAAATTGCTGAACAACATAGCTCACTGTTGGTAATGCACTTAACAATGGTTGGTTAGCATAAGTTGCTGCTACCTGTACATCTACTAAGTTTCCTGCCGCAACAGTGAAGGTATTAGAAACTACAGAAGTCGAACCAATCAAGTTGATTGTTATGTTCGGACTTGGAACATCTACAGGTGTATCAGTTGAGTTACTAAAGTCAACCGTTGCAACAGCTTGGTCTGCATTGGCAACGATTTGAGTCGTACCATCCGTTCCAGGACTAGCTGTATTCCAAGTAATGCTGACATCAGGTGATCCAATCTGTATGTGCAATACCGCTGTACTCGTTCCACCTGATACAGGATCAGTAATGGTGTAAGTGAAGCTATCTACTTTACCAATGTTTGCAGCATTAGCAGTTGGTGTGTAGCTATATGAACCATTTGCAGAGATAGTAAGTGTTCCATAAGCTCCAATTACTGCTGTTGAAGAGCCAATAGATGTTGGTATTGCACCTACTTGCTCACCCACAACAGTAGACACTACTGTTGTTCCAGTAATTGTATCTGGCACATATGAAGGACCATATATAGTTGAATCATCATCCGTAAGCACATTACCGCTCACTGTTGCTGCACTATATGTAGGTACTACTGTGTGATTATAGTCATCGCGAACCACACTCATTGTGCCTAACAATCCTACACCAACACCGGTATAGACCATAAACGCTCTATAAGAACCACTTGCTAAGTCTGTGATAGTCGCACCGAATCCATTACCACCGAGTATTCCGACGTTAATTAGTCCAGTACTAGCATCACCTGCAACATTCTGCCACGAACCATCTGGTGCTTGTTTTTGTAAGACTATTTTATAGTCGTTAAGCAAAGACAAACTTAGTAAAGCGCCATAGCTAATCGTTGCATCTGAAGTATGTCCAGCGGCAATATTGAAGCTCACACTCGGGGTACCTAAAAGCGATACGTTGAGATTCTCAGTGACACCTATCAAAGCTAAATAGGTTGCAGAACCAGCATTAATACCCGTTGTAGTTAATGGAACAATATCAATTGCCACACTATCTACATTGTCATGTGCAGTAATTGTTGGCACAAGAACAAGACCAGCCAGGTTAGCACCAGTACCAAAATTACCTGCAAGATCCGTATAGGTGTTATTTGCAACACTCAAACTCGGTGCTGTTGCACTGCCATCTTGAGTGAAGGTCGCTGTCCAGGTCACACCACCATCGAGACTATTCAAGCTCGCTGGGTTAATCGTACCACCCGCTACAGTAATGTCTCCTACTGTAAAGCCAGTTACTGCTTCACTGAAGGTGAAGGTCACTGTCGTGCTTTCACCTACAGACAGGTTAAGGTCACTTGCACTGATCGTAAGCGTTGGTGCAACAATATCTGCCACTAAACCAGCCAATGCCGCACCAGTACCCAGGTTACCTGCAAGGTCAGTATAAGTGTTATTTGCAACACTCAAGCTCGGTGCTGTTGCACTGCCATCTTGAGTGAAAGTCGCTGTCCAGGTCACACCACCATCGAGACTATTCAAGCTCGCTGGGTTAATCGTACCACCCGCTACAGTAATGTCTCCCACTGTAAAGCCAGTTACTGCTTCACTGAAGGTGAAGGTGACCGTGGTGCTTTCACCAAGAGCAAGATTCAGGTCAGTTGCAGTTATCGCAAGCGTCGGTGCTGTTGAATCAACTGTATAGCTTTGCGTATCCGTTACGCTGCTTGGGTTACCCGCCGCATCGGTAAAGGTTGCGACTGCATCAACAGTCAAGTCCGGGTCTGCTGCAAGGTCACTGCCCGCAACATCCACTGTCCAA
>Ga0207710_10000133_pt1 | contig 87338 bp, 79 predicted proteins | sample KBSS24metaG_FD_184400 | JGI IMG/M metagenome (GOLD analysis project Ga0207710, IMG submission 184400) | Switchgrass rhizosphere microbial communities from Kellogg Biological Station, Michigan, USA - KBS S2-4 metaG (SPAdes) (version 2) | ecosystem: Host-associated > Plants > Roots > Rhizosphere...
AACCTGTGTGCGAGGCCCACAACCGGCTGCCACACCGCCCAGGGCGGGGGAATTACGTGACAGACGGGGTGGAGGAATTACGTGACGGACAACCCCTCAAACTGGGGGAATTACGTGACCGCTGACAGTCAGAGCAGCGGCCAAATGCAGTCGAAGTTGAGAACCTACATCTTCTTCTTTGTAGGTTCTCAAGTTTGATTGCACTTTTGTTGACGACGGTTGAAAGTCCGGCCAGTCCCGCCCCGTCGTCACAACAACTTTCTCAAGTTCCGCTGCACCAGTGCTGCAGTTGCGCAACGAATTTGAGATACACGGGATGGAATGCGCTGCGGGCTACACCGGTTTCACCTCCGCCTTAGCCCGGAGCGTGCTCGTCGGCGAAGTCGCGGATGGAGGCGATGACGTCGCTGACGGCCCTCACAGGGCAACATGTGTGGCGGCCAGCCACAGGCGATGACGCCACGAGGGCACGTATCCGGTCGATTCCCTTCGCGGAGTTTAGTTTAGTGTTTCCTGCCAACAGCACCTGCACGGGCGAATCGACCGATTGCAGCAGGGAATCAGGTAAGTATCGGGGAAACGGCGTGCCGAAAGAAGCGAATGCGGAGCCAGCCGCAGTTCACGGGATCCGGTCATTCGGCGAGATCCAAGTCAGCGACTGACTGTGATGTTATCCCAGCTCGCGATCGGAATCTGTGCTTCGAGGAAGGTGCGGGCTTTTCCGCGGCTGAGCGAGACGTCCAGAGGAATCTAGGTGTGGCGGGCTGCCTCTTGAACCAGTTCCACGCGCGAGGTGAGGCCGAGTTTGGCATAGGTATGAGTTAGGTGGGTCTGTACGGTCCGCGGTGAGACGAATAGTCGTGCCGCAATGTCTTTGTTGCTCAGGCCTTCACAGACGAGCCGAAGGACATCGTGTTCGGTTGGGGTCAGTGATGCCCAGCCACTGCGCGGTCGTTTGCGTTCACCACGACCACGCTGCGCATATCCAATCGCCTCCTCCGTAGATAGGGTGACGCCCTCGATCCAGGCGGCCTCAAACTCTGCGTCGCCCAATGCATTCCTTACTTCGGCCAGATTCGACTCGTAGCTGGCTTGATAGATCTGAAAACGGGCGATACCGCTGCGTTCCCGGATTCCGTGGGCGGCGCCTAATAGCCGCGGCGCTTGCCGCTGTCCGGCACCCGCGCCGGCTAGCAGAGCCAGACACTCTAAGGTGTCGGCGGCAACCAGAATCGACGCGATCTCGGTGCCGATCGCCAGCGCGTCATGGGCATCTTGTTCTGCGAGGTCGAACTCGCCTTGGGCGATCGCGACTCGGGCGCGCTCAGCATGCGCCACCATCAAGTGCCATCCCGTGGTTTTGGAGACGGTCTCATCGGCCCACCGGCGCGCATCATCCAGATTGCCACGAGCCAGCGCTACAAGCGCGAACGGCGTCCAACTCAAGACGAGCGTTTCCCGCAGGGCAACCCGCACCCGCCAGGCCTCCTGGCTTGCATAGACAGCGGTCGGGACGTCACCGGCGGCAATGGCCGCCCACGCAAGCGCGCAATGCGCGACGTCGCCATCAAAGCCGCCCAACGAGGCCGAGACCTCGAGGGCTGCCTCGGCCGCAACTCGGGCCGCGTCGGTGTCGTCACAGTGTGACAGCACGAATCCGAGACCGCCCGAGCCGATGACCTGCGCGATACCGTCGTGGGCCGTCTGTCCTTCGGCCACGACCGCTTTGAACTCCGCGACTGCCGCCGGGAGATCACCCTGATACCAGTGTGCGACTCCCAGCCAGGTGCGGCATTGGCGCGCGAGCATCCCGTCGCCGACCGCCTCAGCCAGGCGCAGAGCCTCCTCCGAGTGCTGCAACACTTGAATCGGATGGCCTGTTGACATCGCCATCAGCCCCCACCAGCCCAGCGCCTGGCTCAGCCGCCAGGTGTCGCCTAAAGCCCGGGCCAAGTCGATGGTCTCGGCCAGCAGGGGCAGCACGGTATCGGCGTCATATACCGCGACCGTGCAGAAACTAGTGAGTGCCCGGATTAGCACGGCCGGGTCATCGAGGTCGCGGGCGATGGTCACGGCCCGCTCGGCGTGCTCCATGGCGTTTGCAACACCGAACAAGCCGCCCAAGTAGGCACAATCGGCCAATCCTCGCGCCAGTGTCCCGCGTGTAAGGTCGCGCTGGTCGAGGTTCTCATCGAGAAGGACCGCTTCGAACCATGCCAGGCCTTGCTGCAGCTGGCCGCGCATCGACCATAGCGCCGTCAGTGATGACGCCAGATCCAACGCATACTCGGCCTCAGCGTTGTCCCGGCTCCAGGTGAACGCGGCCTGCAGGTTGTCGAAGTCGATCTCGGTCTCGGCGACCAGCATGTCCAGCCGGGCAGCCCCAGGATTATCGAGGCGGGCTGCCAGCGCCCTGTAGTGCTCACGGTGACGTGCCCGCAGCGCATCGGCCTCCCCGGACTCACCCAGCTTTTCCTGCGCATACTGACGGACCGTCTCCAACAGGTGATATCGGGTTCGCCCGCTGGCAGACGCAGCCACCACGAGCGATTTGTCGACGAGCAGCGTGACAATGTCTAGCACCTGATAGGACGCCACCTCATCGCCGCCGGCGACCACCTGTGCCGCGCCCAGGTCGAATCCGCCCATAAACACCGCCAACCGGCGCAGCAAGACACGTTCGAGTTCGGTCAGCAACGCATACGACCAATCCACCGAGGCACGCAACGTCTGCTGACGCCGAACCGCGGTGCGTGCACCGCCGGTCAATAACCGGAACCGATCGTGCAGGCTGGCCACGATCTCGGCCAGCGACAACACCCGTACCCGCGCCGCGGCAAGCTCGATCGCGAGCGGGATGCCATCAAGGCGCCGGCAGATCTCTGCTACTGCGGCGGCATCTGCGTCGTCGACAAGACTGAAATCCTGCCGCACCTGGCTGGCGCGGTCGACGAACAACTCCACGGCTTCATCACCCAGCGACAGCGAGGCAACCCGCCAGATCGCCTCACCGGCAATCCCGATCGGTTCGCGGCTGGTGGCCAACAGAGTCACTCCCGGGCAGCCGGCAACAATCGCGGCGGCCAAGGTCGCCGACGCGTCGAGCAGGTGCTCACAGTTGTCCAGCACTACCATCGCCTGCCGGGCAGCGAGAAATTCCAGCACCGTCTCATTGGTGGAACGGCCCAGCTGATCAGGCAGCCCCAGCACCCGGGCCACCGCGACCGGCACCGCTTCGGCCTCGGTGACCGGCGCCAGGTCGACGAACCAGATGCCGTCAGCGAACCCCGACATCATCCCTGATGCAACCTGCACGGCCAGCCGTGTCTTGCCAACACCCCCGGCGCCGGTCAGCGTGACCAGTCGGTTGGCCCCCAGGACCCGCGGAATCTCCCGCACGGCTGTGTCACGGCCAACGAAGCTCGTCAGATGGGTCGGAAGACGTTGTGCACCAATGGACTTTGCGGTGCGCAACGGCGGAAACTCGTTGCACAGGTCGGGATGGCACAACTGCAGCACGCGCTCGGGGCGCGGCAAATCGCGCAACTGGTGAGTGCCCAGATCAGCCAGCCACGTACCGCCCGACAGACGGTCGGCGACCAGATCGCCGGTGGTTCCCGACAGGACGGTCTGCCCGCCGTGCGCCAAGTCACGTATCCGGGCCGTGCGGTTGATCGTCGGGCCGATGTAGTTGCCCTCGTCGCGAAGCTGCACCTCACCGGTGTGCAGGCCGATCCGCAGCCGGATCGGCGCCAACGGCGCCCGCTGAAGCTCCACCGCACACGCGATCGCGTCGCTCGCGCGCGCGAACGCGGCCACGAAGCTGTCACCCTCGCCCTGCTCCACCGGGCGCGCCCCTTGATGCCCGGTGACGATCTGCGACACCGCCTCATCCAAACGCGCTACCGCCGCGGTCATCTCGCCGGGCTGGGTCTCCCACAACCGCGTCGAGCCCTCGACATCAGCTAGCAGCAACGTCACCGTGCCCGTCGGCAACATCTGCCCTACAGCCAGTTCACTTCCATCCACTAGCGGCGCGCCCACACCGGGATCCGATTGCGTCATATTAGCCAGCATGCGGGCGAACGGGCCGGCAGTACATCAGCGGATACGCGTATCTACGACCCCCACCCTGCGTATTTACGCGGTCTGACCGATGGTCCTGCTCCGGCCAGATCGGATAGTCGACCTGTCCATCACGACAAGGAGACCACCATGACGTCCACCACCGTCACCCCATCGGCGCAACGGCCGTTGGCACCGAAGAACCCCTTACCGTTTCTGACGCAAGTCGCGGCCCTGCGCACCTTCCACACCGGGATGGAGAGCCTCCGGGATGCCGGTGGGCCGGTCACCCGTTTGGTGTTGGCTCCGAAATGGCTCGCGCCGACCGTCGTGATTGCGACCTCACCGCGGGGCGCGCACGACATTCTCGGACGCGGCGGCCAATACGTCGACAAGACGATCATCCATCAGGAGATGCGTCACCTGCTGGGGCCCAACCTGTTCGATCTCAACTACGAACAATGGCGGCCACGTCGCCGCGCCCTACAGCCGGTCTTCACGAAACAAAACGTCCGCGCGTTCGGAGGGCATATCGCTCAGGCCGCTGAGACGGTGGCCCGCGGTTGGGCCGACGGCGCCCAAGTGGATCTCGACTTCGAATGCCGCAAGCTCACGTTGCGTGCACTCGGCCGCTCGGTCCTCGGCCTGAACCTTGACGACCGTTCCGAGGCAGTAGCCGACCCACTGCGGGTCGCGGTGGAGTATGTGACGGACCGCGCCATGCGACCGGTGCGGGCACCGCAGTGGTTACCGACACCCGCGCGCGCTCGGGCCCGAGGCGCCAGCGAGATGCTGCACCGCCTCGCCGGTGACATCCTGCAAGCATGTCGCGCCGATCCACGTCGAGACGCCCCCCTGGTACGCGCGCTCATGGCCGCCACCGACCCCGACAGCGGACAGCGCCTCTCCGACGAGCAGATCAGAAGCGAGCTCGTCATATTCATGCTCGCCGGACACGACACCACAGCTACAACGCTGGCCTACGCGTTGTGGTCGCTCGGCCACGACCTTGAGGTGCAACAGCACGTGGCGGCCGAAGCCGCTGCGATCGGCAACCGCGCACTGACACCAGAAGACATCCCGCAGCTGGGATACGCGGTGCAGGTCTTGCACGAGGCCCTGCGCCTCTGCCCGCCCGCAGCAGCAACGGCGCGGATGGCGCAGCAAGACATCGAGGTCGACGGCTACCGCGTCGAGGCCGGCTCGATGCTCATGGTCGGCATCTACGCGCTACACCGCGATCCAGCACTATGGGACAACCCCCTGGCATTCGACCCGGATCGCTTCAGTCCCGAGCACGCCAAAAGTCGTGACCGCTGGCAGTATCTACCGTTCGGCGCAGGGCCACGCTCCTGCATCGGTGACCACTTCGCCATGCTCGAAGCCACCCTCGCACTAGGAACAATCGTGCGCAGCAACGAAATACGCTCCACCGACGCAGACTTCCCGATGGTCGTGCCGTTCACCACCGTCGCCGCAACACCCATACCCGCCCAAATCAAAAGCCGGAGATCACCAAAGGACCAACAGGGATAGCCGCGCGTATCCCGGCGCCCCTCGAAAAGCGCCGCCCATAATCCTTCGGCTCTGGGTTACCAACGGGTCGAGCTTATCGAGGACGCGGATCCAGCCCGCTACGCTTACCACCTACAAACCTCCAGGGTCTCGAACGGGGTAGATGCGTCCGATGTAGCCATCCGGTAGTTCTCCGAGCTCTGGGGGAGTAGCGCCACCCAGATTCCCCCCACGCAACTCCTCGCCTCAGCGACACGCCGCGTCTGGCCAATTGGCCATTTTCACTGAGACTTAACTTGCCGGATGCAGTGGCCATCTCGATTGAGATTTGGCCATTCAAACTGAGAACCTAGATGTGTTATTTTATCCAGAATGTGTTGTGTCGCAACCGAGTTCGCTTTCTAAGACTACTGCATCCATGTGTGAGAAAAGGGACAGGCCAAGTGGCCACGGCCGTGTTGGCAGTTGGACTGTAGGAAATCAAGCCGCCGTGAGACAAACGCAAGGGCGGCGAGCGCGAGACAAGTTCAATCACCCCTGGCTAGGACAACGTCGCGGTGTGCCGGGCAAGTCTGACCTGTCTATCACCACGTTCCCCTGGATGATCTGCATCAGAGGTGAATATCGCGTGCAGAGCAGTGCAGCGCGAGCTAGCGTGAGCCGATGGGGGGTTGCAGCCGATGTGGGCACGGCCGATTGGCTGCGGTCTGGATCGCGGTTCTGGTGGTCACCGGATTCGGGATGACCGGTTGCACACGCGCGGCGTCGCCCGGGCCGCCGGTCATGCAAGCCGCGACGTTGTCAGTAGATCCCGCCGCTGTACTGCTCGACGGCCGCGAAGTTGATGCGGCGATGGGTACCACCGGCGCGAAGGTTCTCGATCAAGGGGACGCACCCGACGACACGGTCGACACGGACCCGCCAGAATGCCACGGGCTGGACTACATCGCTGGCGTAATCGAGTATGTACCAACGGGTTTCACCGCGATGGAATGGTGGATTGTAGGCGTGGATAACTCAAGCAACGTCGTGCAGATGGTGGCTCAACTCCCTTCGGTGGCCAAGGCAGATGATTTCATCGACGCCCAGGCCAAGACATGGAAAGCTTGTGAAGGCAAGGTCATCACCAACACCGATAAGGTCAGCAAGCAAGCCACCTCTGACCGCATCGCCGAGGTGCGCACCGAGCCGCACTCGGTGGTCGCCTTACAAGAAGGCGGGCGGCAACCTTGCCAACACGTTCTGCAGGCGGTATCCAACATCATCCTCGATGTCGATGCCTGTGGCGGCACCGTTTCCGATCCAGCCGAGGCGATCGCTTCGAGACTCGCGGAGAGAGTCCGCGAGTCGGCGTAACGGTCGTGGCCTGCCTTGCGGGCTCACCGGCGCCGGGTACGGCTAGCGCACCGTTCGACGCACCGATACCTGCACCGCCGATTCGACCCGTGGGTCGACAGTGTGGATCTGGCGATCCGCAAGCTGCGCCACGGCGCCTACTTCGCGGACGGCTGCCGGAAGCCCGTAAACGCGCCGAACCAGCCCCTGAACACGGTGCTGGCCATCAGCGACCAGCCCGGGGTCGAGGCCGCCATGGATGGGCAGGCTCGTTGTGACGCTGGGCGTCACGTTCGTTGTCGAAGTCGTAGCTCCAGCGTGATGGCCAAAGCACTCGGTGACGACCGTCGAGGCGCTTCGCATAGAGGGCCGCTCGACGCCGGCCCTCGTACCCCATTTCTAAATCCGATCCCAGGGGTGGGACTTGCCGATGCCGCCCGATGAACGCAGAACTCTGTTGCGCCCGGATTCACTCCAGGCTCGACGGGTAGTCGAATGTCGTCGGCGGGAGGGAGCACCACGTCGAAGGACCTCGCTCACTCGGGGTATCCCATCGCGAAGGAGACGTTTCAACTGGACCACCGACGAGCCAGATCGGTGAAATAAGTTGTCCAAGGCCTTGTTTCGCCGATGCGCTCCGCCGCGGAGGATGGTGCGTCACGTGACGAAACGACTGCCGACAGGCGAGGTCACATCGATTGAGCGCCCCGAGATGCCCTGACTCGTTACGCATGGAGTGGACACGAAAGTGAGAATTCGAGGTGTGGACATCGCATGAGAACGCTGCTATTGACGCAGGTCAAAGCAGCGGCGGTGGACACGAAACCTGAGAAGCCACAGCCTTGCTGCTGGTTGCATGAAGATATGCAGTGGCGGACCGCATCGCACAGCCGAGGGTGTTGGCTGAGCTCACGGTTGCATGTAGAGCAGTGGCAGCCGACCTCTAGCCCGTTTGGATACGAGGTCGGAGGCGAGGGGACCGCAGGGTTCATGTCCCGGTACTGCCACGATGAGCGGTTCTACGAACTCCAGGCACAAAGGTCACGAACCAGAGATGGTTCGTGACCTTTGTGTTTGGGTGGGGGCGGCTTTGCTGACACCTGAGACGGCGGAGCGGGGACCCGAGCCCGCAGATCCCCGCCCAAGCTCGATTCATGACAATGGGAGACCGTTTCCAACCGCTAATGACATTCGCTCCGGCGCCGCAGTATGTGCGTATATCGGGGCGCTTATAACAAAATCGTTTGACGTCAGTGTTCCGAAGGTATGGACCTACGCTGGCGGCGGAGTGAACACCATCACGCGCTGGTCGGCGTCGAAGGACACCGAGCCGTCCCGCGTGCCGCAGCGCAGCGGAGACACGCGTACGCGGCCGCGGCGAGGGTTGACGACGACGGGTCCTGATCGGTCAGGCTTGGGGGGCTGCTGACGGCTTAAAAAGAAGTTGGGCGAAATCCAGGAAGCTGCTCAGCGATTCGCAGGTGAGGGGCTACGGAGATTCCCGCCGGAGGCGGGCAAGTGGGCGGTCGCGCCTGGCGCGCCGTCCCCTCGGGTCTAGTCTGACGGCTCGTTGGCGACCCGTGTCGGAGTTAGTCTGTTGCGGTGGAGAATGCGTTGCTGCAGATGCTGACCGCCCGGGGAGGTCCGCTGTCGTCGGCGTGTCTGCGGTGGCTCGTTGACGGTGACGGATCGGCGCTTCGTCCTGCGGTTCGAAGCGACGTGCGGATGCCGGCGCCGGGGGTCCGTCCCCGTTCTGAGGGGGCGTGTCGGCGGCCGAACACCTTGCAGTGATCCGCGCCCTCGCGGTCGCATTGATCTGGCCCGGATCCCCGATACGATCGGAGCATGGACGGTCCGCCCGCACCCGAGCGCGAGCCCATGGCACCGCCGCACCAACTCCCCAACGCACCGGTGCCGCCGCAGCCTCAATGGGCCTATCAGCCCGCGCCGCGCCCTGCCGTACGCCCAATCTGGATCATCGCCGCCGGCATCATCATCGCTGTCGCAGTCATCATCGCCGCGATCATCATCAGCCACGGCAACACCACCACCCAATCAACACCAACCGCTGCACCCACCCAAAGCAACGCGTCGCAGTCGGCGAATCTCTCGACGGCGAGCGCAGCGACCAGCTCCACGTGCACCGGCTGGCGCGCAGTGAGCCCTTCAATAAGCGAGATCGTGCCATTGCCGGACGGCTGGGACTACGACACTCCCAACATCGACCAGTACATCAACGACCACAACGCATCGGTAATCAAACTGATGGACATCTTCGAACCCCTCATCTCGGATGAGCCTGCCGACGTAGCCAAGATTGCGCATACCTTCGTCGACTCCCGACGCAACGAAGCAAAACTACTCGCCGCACACACTTATCGCGGCTCTGATGGTGCGGCGGGCAATGTGGCCGCTACGCAGCTGGATCAGCTGTGTGGGGCGGACACGAAGTAAAACGACGCGACGAGCCTCTCGATGACCACTACCCCCGGGCCGACGGTCCGCAGCCGACGTCGAAGGACCGGGCCGATCGGTGCGACGCTGCCTGCGAATGCATCCTCTCCTTCGACTATGCCGACTTCCTCGACGAACTCACCCGCAACCCACACCTGTTCGACGAGAGCTACACCCGTTGGGGGCCGATCCAATGGATGCCCCCGGAGACCCTCCTCGCCGTGGGGGAACACCTCGGCAACAGGGGTTGGACTGACGCCGACATACAGGCCGTCACATGGCAGAACTTCCACCGAGTCGCCGAACAAGCATGGCAACCAACTGCGCTCTGAATATTGGGCCACTCGACCACTGCGGCGGATCGCAACGCAGTACGAACTCGGGCCAACCCGCATCAACAGCCAGCGTCGTCGCCCCAAGGGGTCAAAGTTCAGAAGTCGTTACGGGGTCAACTTTGGGAAGTTGTTGACACCTGGGTGCGGATCGTCGGGCGTGATGCGGATCAGGCTTTCAGCGCGCGGAGATAACGGCGCCGGATGAACCTGTTGCGCCAACCGCAACATCGGAAACGCTGGCCGCCTGCCTCCGCGCTGGTCGGGTCAGCGTCTCTCAGCGACAACGAGACGGCGCCGCATGACGCGGGTCACGATGAAGGCCTCCTGCCCGGATACCGGGTGGCCAAGCAATGTCCCGTAGGGAAGAAGTGGTTTCTGTTGTCTTGCAAACTCTTTGTCCCCTTTTGGCCCCCGCAGTAGTCGGATCGCAGCTACGCTGATGACCGCTGCGGTGAGGGAAAGCGATGCCCTCCGATGCAGACGTCGGCAATCCCTGAGGGGAATTCAACTGTTGGGAGTGCGGTCGGGTGCGACCGCCCTGTCGGAATCAGGTCATCGTCACACCGTCAGACACCACGACTACGCCATCCAAGCCGAGGTACCGGGGGCAGTGGCGGCGGCCCGGTACACCGCCCACGCCGCGACGTGATTCCTGCCGCTCGGATGTGTTCAGGACACCGACCAGGCGCAATGTGGCCCCATGTGTCAGCTCCGGTTGAATTGTGAGCAGCCTGTTCCGGAATCACCTGCTCACTTTTCGACCGGAACTGACACCCATGCGCGTGAGCGCCCACCAAGGTTTCTCTGAAGTGTTGGTACACAAGCAAATTGCGTGCGGCTACGTCACGAACCATCTGGGATCACCGGTAGCGCATGGCAATCCGGGCACACGACGAGAAAGGTCCAGTCAAATTTCACGTCGATCGCCAACCACCGGTCGCACTCGGGATCACCATCGGCAGGCGACGGCCGCAGAATCGCGCGCAATGACTGTCGAGGGTCGACTCGGGCACCTGTCAACGGTAACGGACACCGATGCCCGCCGAAATGTGATCAACACCGCACGACGGCGCATTTCGGAGACGAGAGACCAAGCGCGGGTTGGCGTTCGTCGTGGCCGGTGTCGGACTCAGGTCGCTAATTTTGACTCGGCCCTGGTGCCGCGGCTCGAAATCATCGAACAAGTCACCGGGATCGAGCCTTCTGAAGTCACCCACGAAAAATCTTTCGTCGACGACACGACATCGACTCACTGTCGATGGTTGAAATCACAGTCCAGGCCGAAGACGAGTACGGCGTAGGACTCCCCGACCAAGACACCTTGCCGCCCTCCGGACCGCCGGATCGCTCCAAGCCGCTACGGACTAACTCCGCACTGTTGATTTAGCTGTGTATACGCGACATTGCCGGCGACGCCGTCCGATCCTTGAAAGGTGTGTGCAGCAAGCAGTCTGGTCTCGTTTCGGCGTCCATCGACGAAGGTGTGGGCGATCTTCGCCAGATCAGCCGGCTGGTCTGAGATGAGCGGCTCGAAGATGTCAAGGACTTTGTTTATTTCAGCGTTTCGTTGGGCGATAGTACGGTCAATGTTTGGCGTGTCCCAATCCCACCCGTCAGGCAGGCCGGGAATTAAATCGAGCGAAGGCTGAACTGAGCGCCAGCCGACGCACGTGGGACTGTCCGCTGCGTTCGCCAACGACGAAGGGTTCGCCGGTTGCGACGTGTTGCCCTGAGCGGGCGCTGCCGTGGGCGTCGTCTGCGTGGTGTTGCCTCGGCTAATGATGACGGCGGCGATGATGACGCCGGCGGCGATGATGACGCCGGCAGCCATAATCCAGACGGGGCGGACGGCGGAGGTCCGCGCGGCGGGTTGATAGACCCATTGCGGCTGCGGCGGCACCTCAGCGCCGGGGTGCTGCGGCGGACCGGCCATGTTCTCATCGTATCCGGAATCGGACCGCGAAAGAGGCCAAGCATCGGAATCATGTGAATGCGTCCAGCGTATTCGCCAGTGTCTGCTAGCCAGCTTTTCGTCGGAGTTGATGTAGCCCGGTGTGATGGTGTGGTTGCTGGGTCCCGTGGGCGGACTTTCTCTGCGGCCGTTGTGTCATACCCCGTGCGTAGGTCCGGTCCTGCTACGTCGTTGCCACCACTGCCCTGCAGCTCCGGTTTGTGAAACCCCTTGGGCTTGAACAGGACGTTGTCGCAGGCCAGCTTGTCAGCGGCGGGTTGCCTTGCCAGTATGGCCGAGGTCAGTGAGCGGACCATTGGACTCCAGCACAGGAGGGAACCGCCGCTTAGGCCTCGCTGGACCACCACTGCCGCCGTCACCGACTTCGTTGACACCCAGTTGCGGCCGATGGGCTACAGGCTCATGGCGCATTCGAGCGTCCTGGGGAAAGGGCGGCTTCAGTCGTGGGCTTCCGGGAGCTGTGGTGAACAGCATGGGGTCATTACATGTACGTCGATGATGTGAGCACCCTAGAGATGTTCCGCGGCAACGGCTTTGCCGACAAGCTCATGGAGTGGGTCATTGGCGAGGCGCAGCTTCGTCAATGCGAGGAAGTCCACCTCGATTCGGGAGTTGGAAGTGATCGGGCGTCGGCGCATCGGCTGTATATGCGAAACCACCGGTGCAGAGGCCCATTTCGCCTCGGATCCTTTGCGGAAACCACTGTGCTGGAGAGCTTGAGGTGTCGTGTGGAAATGTGGGGGACTGAGAGGATCGGGCTGGGTGGGTCTCGTAGTCGCGGCTTGGCAACCGGCTCGGCGACCTACGGCCTTAGTGTCGTCCACTCTGCCAGGGTTGCTGCGACTCGCCGGCTGCCCGGGACGTTTTCCCAGGCGCGATTATGTGCGGCGACCTCGTGCAGTGTTGCGGCTGCCGTGGCCGGGTCGACGTCACGAAAGCACAACGCGAGGTGTTCCAGAACAAGCGAGCGGTGCAGATTGGAATCTGTAGCGCGAACGGCCTGCGCGGCCTGCTTGGCATGGACGAGGGCTTGGCCTGTCTGCCCCTGTGCTGCACATGCTGTCGAGAGCGCCAGACTGCGCCAGATGGCGTCCATCGTGCCCATCCTGAGGTAGTGCTCGTTCTGCTTCATCGCGAGTGCGAGACCTTCCTGTACGCTGCCTTGGCGGCAGAGTGCGACCGAGAGGACGTAGGGCAAACCGTTGAGCATCCATATGTCGCCGAGCCGGTCGAGGGTCTCCAAGCCTCTGTGGGCAAGGGCCGCCGCACGCTCGGGTTGGCCCACCTCTAACAGAATTGGCGCCAACGCCATGACGGCGTGCTGGGCGCCGGGCCATTCAAGGCCGTTCGAGTCGACTGCGTGGCGCCATCGCGTCTCTGCCGCAACGTAGCTCGAGAGGTCGTCAGTGAGCGCCGCGGCCACGGCGAGCCCGGCGTAGCCGCCCGCTGCGACGACGGGATTGGAGCTCGTGCTTCGCCCCTTCGCCCACTTGCGGATCGCCCGCGCAGAGAAGGGGCCGAGGATGAGACCTATCGACTGGTCGCCGCCCGCTTGGACCTGCTCGCGCAGCCGTTCAGATCGTTGGGCATGTATCACCGATCGTCCGGCAGCTTCTTCGACCGCAGCGACCTCACCGACCAGCCAATGGAGGTATTCCAACACTACCCAGCCCTGCGCAAGGCCGATGTCATCGTCGATGTGGCTAAGCGTTTCCAGCAGCGACCGTCCCTCGGCGATACCCGCCCGGATCTCGGCCTCAGACGCGTCGGCGTAGACCAAGAAGGCGAGCTGCTGCAACCGGATTCGGATGTTCTCCATGGTCGGCTCGCAGGTGTCATCGTCGACCGCAGCACTGGCGAGTAACTTGCGGGCTTGGTCGATCTGGCCGTTCTCCATGAGGGCCACGGCAAGGTCTGGCAGCATGCCGAGGCGTGTGGACGATCCGGTCGGGAGCAGCCGTTCTGCGCGCCCGAGAAGCCGAGACGTGGTGAGCAGGTCCAGCCGGGCGAACGCTTGGTTGCCAGCGCGCGCTAGTCGCTCGCCGGCGCGATGCTGAGTCTCCCGGTCGGGGTGGCCTAGTTCTTCACGTAGGCGTGCTGCGTGTTCGAGATGCGTGCCGACGAGTTCGTCGTCGTCCAACATGTCGGCAAGTCCGGAGTGCAGTTCGGCCCGACTCGCCTTCGGTAGGCGGTGATAGGCAGTCTCTCGGATGAGGGCGTGTGCGAAGGTGCCGACATTGGGTTCCAGAAGGCGTGCCAGGTGGACGTGCTCTGCTTCTGCCAGTACCTCTCGCAGGTTGGCAGTCTCCTGCCACAAGTGCTGGACCATGTCGAGGTCGAAGACCGAACCTTGAATGGCTGCAACGCTCAATGCGCGGGCGACTTCCGGGAGACATCGGTCAAGACGAGCCTCGATGAGTGCGCGAATGGTGGTCGGAACGCTGGTGGGGTCCCACGCGTCACCCATGTGCTCCAACTCGGCTGCGAGTTGCTCGACGAAGAGCGGGTTTCCTTCGGCTGCCGCAGCGACGAGGGCTGATCTGGCTGGCCGAGACCCGACCAATGTGTCTGCGAGGGAGCGGGATTCGGTACCGTCAAGTGGCCCGAGCGACATGATGTGAGCGGACAATACCCCGGCCATCCACGATTCCCTCGCGACTAGTAGGTCTGGGCGTGCGGCGCAGAGCAGCAGAACAGGGCCGCTGGTCCTGTGCATCGTGTCCTCGATCAGATCGATGAGCGCGGCACTGCCCCAATGCAGGTCGTCAATGATGAGGACGACGCAATTGCTCGTCGCAAGTTCCTCGAGAAACCGGCGGAATGCCCAACCATGGTCCACGATGCCCGCGGCGCCTTGGCCAAGGAGTGACCGTAGGGCAGCGCCTAATGCGGCAGCGTCGGGACGATGCTCGATGAGTTCGTCGAGACGGTCAGCGGTTTCACGAGTCGTCCCGTCGCCGAGGGCTGCGCTGATCAAGTCGGTGATGGGACGCAGGTCGGCTGCCTCACCCTGCGGTCGTACGGCGGCTGGGAGCACCACGACATCGGCGGGTAGCCGACTGACGAATGTATGCAGCAGGCGAGACTTGCCAATGCCTGGATCACCAATGACGGTCAAACACATTGGCATTCGACCGTCGCCTACTGATCGCAGCGCCTGAGCGAAAGACTCCAGATGCGCTTCACGGCCCACGAAGGGCGACTCGGAAAGTTTACGCGGTCCAACTGCGGCAGACACCACGACGGCGAATTGCACCGGTGCAGCCTTGCCTTTGAGGATGACCGGAGCCATCGGGCGGAGGTGCGCATGGTTGCTCAACATCTTGAGCGCGATCGGACCGGCGACGAGGGTTCCTGGCTCTGCGATTGCCTGTAGCCGCGCGGCGGTGTTTAGCACGTCACCCGCGAGTGCACCTGAGGCCGCCAGGCCGACATCGCCGATCACTTCACCGGTCTCGATCGCCGCCCGTGCCTGCAGTGTGATGCCCTGTGCCGCAGCCTCTTTGGCGTTTCGGAGCCGGGCGAGGAGCTCGATGCCCGCCATGGCGGCGTGGGTCGTGTCATTCTCGGCGGCCACGGTCAGGCCGAACAAGCCAACCGCGCCGTCGCCGACGAATGTGGCGACGATCCCACCGTGGCGTTCGATGACTGCACGTGCCAAGCTGGTGAATTCGTCGAAGATGGCGCGCAGCACTTCAGGGTCCAGCTGCTCCGCCATCGTCGTCGACCCGACAACGTCACAGAACAGTACGGTCACCAGACGCCGTTGCGCCGGAGCCGCGGCCACGGGGACTCCGCAGCTCGAGCAGAATCGTGCCCCGTCCACTAGCGGTGCCTGGCACGCCGAGCAGGTCACGATCGAATCGTACGGTGGATGGCCGCTAACCGCTGCGGCCTGCGGTCAGTGCACGACCTCGCTCAGGAAGTCGTGTAATACATTGACGTACCGGTCCACGTCGGCGTCTGTGCTCCGGATGCCGGCCGCTGGCCCTGCAGACTCGATCGCCTCCCAAATTCCGCGATTGGCCATATAGACGCGTTGTGTGTTGAACAAGGACGCATCGAAATTGTTTCGGGCATCGGCCGCGGACCGTGGCAGGTCGGGTCCATGCGTATATCCGCTGCGGTTGAAGAGCCGGTGGGCACGCCAGTCGAGCCCGAGCTCAGTGGCCGTCGATTCGATCCCGTCGGCGAGCCGACCGCCCAGTGCCGCCGCGTGCCGATAGGCTCCCGGCGTCAGAACCTGTTGGAGCGCAACCCTGGCCGCCGCCATCGATAGCGCATTTGCAAAGAGTGTCCCGCCGGTGGCTATCGTGTCGGCCCAGCCCCCGCTCGGATCCTCCAAGCTCTCGGCAACCCGTTCGGTCATGCCATATGCGCCTAGGGGCAGTCCACCGCTAATCGACTTGCCGAGGACCACGACGTCGGGATGCAGGCCCCACTGCCGAGTAAGCCCGCCGGGTCCACAGACCAACGTGTGCGTCTCATCGACGATCAGGAGCGCACCCACGTCGCTGACCAGCCGCCGAAGCTCGGCGTGAAAACTTGGCTTCGGCAGGATCACGCCGGCATTGGTGATGGCCGGTTCTACTACGACACAGGCGAACTCGCCGCGCTGCAGCTGACGATCAGTGGCGCCCAGATCGTTGTAGGGCACGATGGTTACGTGCCGTGTCGCGTCGGACACGATGCCGCGCCCTTCTGGTACGACGTTCCCACTCTCATCGACTGCGCCGAGAAATTCATCGGCGTGGCCGTGATACTTGCCGTCGAACATCAGCACGCGATCGCGACCGGTAATCGCGCGGCAAATTCGGATCGCTTCGGTATTCGCTTGTGTGGCCGACAATGTGAACTGCCAATAGGGCATCGCCCAGCGGGCACACAGCTCCTCCGCGACTGTGATGGAATCTACGGTCGGCAGCAAGAAATGTGGCCCACCGGCGAAGCGATTGGTGACGGCTTCGGTAATCGGTGCCACACCGTAGCCGGCGAACATGCTCGTGTCGGCGAGATTGAAGTCGACATACGAATACCCGTCGAGGTCGGTGAAGCGTACGCCAACGCCTGCCCTCACGAACGGTGGCGGATGGCCGTACAGCGACGACATCCACGCCATCGGGACGCCCTTGGGCATGTGCGCGCGCGCCCGCTGGAGGGCATGCTGCCCGAGCGGCCGCGAAGCTGCGTAACGATCGAGTTCGCGAACTCGCACGGCTTCAAGGGAGCCGGATGAGATTCGCGCCTCACTCATGATTGCACCCGCGCTCGTCGAGTCGCTCGCGCATTCCAGGCCCGTCCGCCCACCACGGTGTTGTACCGACCACGTCCGGCCGAATCCCGCCAGCGTGTTGACCATTGACCATGGTGTTCATGGTCTCGATTCTGGTCGCGGCAGGTAGCGGGAGCGCGCGTAGTGGCCTACTCGATGTGTTGTGCCCAAACACCCTTTACCCCCGACTCTCTTGCTGCGGTCGATCACTGTGCCGGTACATATTTTGTTGGCGGGGAACACCATTCACGACTCTGTGAAAGGAATCGAGCGGACCCGGATGCGTCACATATGTTGCCCTGTGAGGACGTCGCTGCCGTCAATGCCCGTATACGTGGCGGGGTCATCGCGATTTGTGCATCGATCTACGGGGCGTGGGTGAGCGTGCTGCTGTGGCCGCAGAATACGGGGCGATTCAGTGTGCCGATCGCCGTCGCGTGTGCTCTCGGGGCTGTCGTCGCCGGGGTGGCCGACCATCGAGTCCACGTCGAGTTCGGTTCGGTGGAACGGATTTCGGCGTATCAGGAGTCGCTGCGAAAGAGCGAATTGCCCAGTGATATCGATGCCGCACAGTGGGCTCGGTGGCCGCCGACGGCCTCGATGGCCAACGGTGTGGCGACATCGGGTGGGCTGCTGTTCGCCTCGTTCGGCCTGTTGTCGGCGATGGTCAGTCAGTCGCCGCACCGGTGGCTGGCTCTCGCGGTGTTCGGTGTGCTGTTCGTGTGGGTTGTCGTCGCCGTGCCGGTGAGAGTGGCGCGAAGCAAGACGCTGCTGGCGGTCGCCAGGCGCCGGGCACTGGCCGCTCGAGCATCCACCGGGGCGAGCGATCCAGTGCGAGATGCAATAGGTAGGCGCCGCTCAGACGCACCGCCATGTGAAGCCGGAGATCCGGCTGAGTCGAATCCCTTGTAGTCATGTTCCGATCGAGTGTCGATGGGTCGGAGCTGTGCTCGCCATGGAAGAACGTGATCGAGAGTCGCCAGGGTCGGGTGAGGATTTGCCTTGGCCAGGAGGTGGCGCGTCTTCTGATCGCCCGCGACGGGGTCAAGTCCAGTCACCAAATTGGTCGAAGAATGGCTCGATCGGGCGCGAGCTAATCGCAGACAGTTGGCCGCGTTGGTGCTCCCAGTCGCTGGCGAATGCCTCGACCAACATCTCGGCTGCCCGCGGCGTGCCGATGATGGAGCGTAGGCAGTCTTCACGTCGGCGGCCGTCGAAGTGGATGAGCGCTACTCGGGCAAGGTTGTACGCCCGGCTTGCTGAGCTCAGACGGTAGGGCGGATATGGGCGGAATTGGTGTGCGAGTTGGGCCGACGGTACGGCGAGCACGTCGACGCCCGCGCGCCAGGCGCGCAGGCTTAAGTCGACGTCTTCTAGTCCGAGTTCGCGGAATTGGCCGAAGCCGCCGAGTGTGGTGAACACGCTCTTGGTCATGGCGAGGCAGCCGCCGGGCGCGATTGGTAGGACTGTGCGGTGTTGGTTCTTGCTGGCCGGGAGCCACTGTATGCGTAGTTCTGGGTTGATCAGACGTGCGCCGCAGCCGAGAGCTTCATCGTCAAAGTCGCGGATCGCGGGGGCATGGATTGCGTCTGGCGCGGCGCATAGGGAGGACTGCAGTGTTGTGAGGCAGTCGCGCTCGAGGTGGCAGTGTGCGTCCAGGAAGACCAGGTGGGGGGTGGCGGCCAGCGCTGCGCCGGTGTTGCGGGCTGCTGCGATACCGCTGCGGCGGATGTGTTGTACGACAAGGTTTTTTGCACGCCACTCGGGTTGCGCGAAGGTAGCGCAGCTGTCGTCGGTACCTCCGTCGTCGATGATGATGGTTTGAGTTGGCAGCAATGACCCGGCGTAGATGGAGTGAACGGTTTCGCGCAGTTGGGTGCCCTCGTTGAGGGTGGCGATGATCACCGACAGTTCCATCGGGGCAGGTGTTGTCATGATCACGGTTGGGTGAGCTGGTATGCGAGCGCGGCGCGAACGTCGTTGGCGCGTGGGCTGCGGCTCCAGTACTGCATGCAGGGCCAGTTCAAGTGGGAATCGGCTGCAACCCAGTGGTATTGGTCGCGGTGATGAAACCAGGCTTGTGCGACAAGGAGGCTGAATTCACTGACGGTGTCGCAGCGTCGTGCCAGGCACCATGCTTTCAGTGGCGTGTGGTGGCGCTGGTGACACGTTTCTCGCAGGCTTGCGTAGAGATCCCGTGTGTATGTCCAGGGGGCGGGCGTCAGCGGATCGAATGGCAGCGGGCGGCCGTGTAGGTCGATGATGCAGCTCCGCCATCCGTCGCTTGCCGGTCTGCGGGATTGGGTCAGCACGCGAATGATGGGACGTCCGTCCTTGGCAATGAGTGCCGGCAAGTTGCACGGGCTGTGGAAGAGGCAGTCGGAGTCGAGATGCGTGATCATGGCGGCATCGGTGTCGAGGTCGGCGTGTAGCTTGCTGATCTGCTGGCCGATGTAGTCATCCGCGTAGTCGTCGCAATAAACGACGGTGGTCCGGGCTGGATCGGGTATCTGCTCAGACCGCAACCGCTCAGCGCTCGATCGGGGCATCACTACGATGATGCGTCGGTATCCCTCGACGAATCTCGCCACGGACAGTAGCGACAGGTGTAGCCATCGCAGATCGCGGAAGTAGGTGCGGATGTAGAGGTCAATCGCCGCCGGCGCCGCGGTCATCGGTCACTGCGAGAGTTCTGTTTGCGGACCGATCCTGGGCCCCGGGGTGCCGGGCGGAACTCCACCTGGAGGTAGCGATGCGATGAGGTCGATCAAGCCGGGCAGCAGCGCCGCATAGCGCAGAGAGTCCGCCAGGAACGCGCTCACCCCCGCGGCCAGTGTGAAGTGGTAGGCGGACAGACGGTCGAGCTGATCACCATTCACGGACAGCGTCAGCAGATCACCGAGCCGCACCTGGTCCAGACCTAGTGTCTGCAGCGCTTGTTCGGGCCGCGTGGAGTACTCGACGTATTCGGCGTAGTCCGTTGCCGATTGCAGATCCGCCTTGCTGAAGCCGGCCTGCTCGAGCGCGCGTTCAACAGCACGGTCAGATGTGCGGACAAGGTATCCGGCTGAGGTGGACCGTTCGCGCAGCGTTTCTAGCAGGTGTTTGGTGACGGCGCTGGCCAGGCCGATGTTGGTGGTGTGCTTTCGATCAGTGAGCACAGGTGTGAGGTGTGCTCGGTCTTCGGTCCCGATCATGGCGATGCCTATGGCTTCGATGGTTTGTGATCCGATGCCTTTGGGCGGCCAGGGGCGCTCCGTTGTCGCGATGGCCAAGACGAGGTTGGCGTGCTCGAGGAGTGGTTCGAGCAGTTCGGTGTAGAGCTGCGGGTAGTTGTTACGCCGGCAGAATGTCGCCAGCGCGGTCTTGATCTCGCGGGAGGGCTCGCTGGTGACGGTGAAGCGGATTGATTCGTTGTCGGTGGCGTGGTGGGTCATTGGTGAGCTCCGATCGCTTGGTCTGTGGAAGTGGCCATCCAGCCGGCGACGGCGTATCGGGTGCCGCCGTGCAATATCGCGACCTCGTGCATGAGGGCGGACCGAAAGAGCACGAGCATGCCGGGTTCGGGAACGATCACGACCTTGCGGTTACGGATCGTGGGGTCGGTTTCGTAGACGATGAGGGCGCCCCCGTCGAACACGGGCAGGCCGTTGGTGGTGTCGCGGCCGTTGAGATAAAGCAGCAGAGACCAACGGTGCGCGGCCAGCCGGGCTGGGTCGTTCTTGTGGTTGGCGACGTCACGATGCGCGCGGAAATAGCTGCCCTTCTCGTAGGACATGAAGTACGGTCCGTACAGGTAGTCGGCGTCGGACGCGAATCGGTCGCGGTGCGCGCGGAAGTAGCTGGCCACGCGTTCTGCGATGGGATCTTTGACGACGTCGGGGAGGTGGTGGTCAAAGCAGAATCGCAACGATTGGTCGAGGATCGATTCGCCGGCGCGGACGACCTCTGCTGCTTCGCGCGGCGCGGCGTTCATCGCGGTGATGATCTCGGCGCACTCGGGCACCGACAGCAAGCGGCGAACTGTGGCGATGTTTGGTGTGATGAACTCCAACTCGGCTGGCGTGTAACCAGTTTCGTCGTACGCGGTGTCATGTAGCTGCTGGTTGTGCTGTTGTACCGGCATAACGAAGCCCCCTTTTCGTCAACGCTGCAAGAGTCAGTATCGAACGCGGGAAGGGTGTTGGCATGAGTAATGCACTACTCGCCCAACGCTGCACCTGTGCAACGAACTTGAGACACAGCGAATCGCACCAACTCATGGCCACGACAAATTTCCGGCGGCAGAGCCGGTGCACCTCCCGCCTCAGCCTGATCGTCACCTGTTGATGTCGCGGGCAGGGTCATGAATCGACGGCGATAATGCTGAGTGTGCCGAGTCTGATACCGCCGGCGATCGCAGCCGGTACGTTGTCTCGATCGACTCACCCGACGATCCCGGTGGGCGGGATTGCTGCGCTCAGACCGTGGTCGCTCGCTGATGCCGAAGCAGTCGTGTCCGCTTTCCGAGATCCAGACATCCAACGCTGGCATGTGCGGCGCGCAGACTCTGCCGACGAAGCGCGGGAATGGATCCGCACCTGGCAAGCCGGGTGGGCCGCCGAGTCGGAGCTGAACTGGGCGTTGGTCGATCAAGCCACTGATTCGCTGATGGGTCGCATGTCGTTGAAGAGTGTGAATCTCTACGACGGCAGGGCCGGTTTGGCGTACTGGATGGTCCCGGCATGTCGTGGCCGCGGACTCTGCTCGCAAGCGGCGATCACACTGTCTCAGTGGGCTTTTGACGTTGCTGGCTTCCACCGGATCGCGGCTGATCATTCCACCGCGAACCCTGCCTCTTGCCGAGTCTTGACCAAGGCAGGATTTGAAGAGGAGGGTGTTCGACGGGCCGCTGGGCGTCATGCCGACGGCTGGCACGACATGCACGTCCATGCGCTTCTGTCCGCTTAGCGCAATGAAGAGGTAAGCCTGACTGGGACTCGTTAGGATTTGACTCCGCCGTCGTCGCCGATTTTCGGCCCCATCTGATCTGATGACGCTCAACGTTCCCGTGTGCCCATTTCGGCACATCGATGCCGTGGACGAAAGGGTGCATCACGTGACGAAACGACTGCCGATGCGGCCAGTCGCGGACCTGGCCGACTTGAGATGACCTCACCTCGTTACGCACGGATTGGAAGCGAAAGTGAAAATTTGTCGCATGGACATCACGTGAGAATGCCGCAGTCGGCGCAGCTCAGAGGACTGCGAGTGGACATGAAACTTGAGAAGCCACACCTCCTGGCAGGTCCAAGTGTGGGCATGTCCCGCGTCACGAAGCTCACTAGACCCCTCACATGCGTGCCGCCCAGCGGGGATCAAACTCGGGGTGATCGGCGTAGACCATCGCCAGTTGTCCAAGAACGGGTTGCTTCGCGTGGACGTCACAATCTTCACCGTGGGCGAAATTCCACGGAATCCTCTGCAGGGCATCATTGATGAGCTGGCGCTTGAACGCCGTCTCACGTAGACCGCGCGTCGACAGCCCACGTTCCGTCGCCCCTGCATTTCGGTGCATGGCGCTCAGCGCCATCCGCTCGTCTTCTGCTATTCGCGCAAGAACGAAACTCACGATGTTCATCAGCCCATTGTCGTTGACGCACCGGACTGCATGACAGACCGTGTCGCTCGAAGCCTTGACTCCGAGAATCGAGACTCTCAATGATGGGGTCAAGCGTCGACAACCTCCTCGTGGGACGCAGGCTGAGCATCACCCCAACGATGCGCCCAAGGGCAGACTACAAATATGGCTGTTACCCGACTGGGGCAAGTGGTGCTGCTCAACGGGGCGTCGAGCTCAGGCAAGACCACGATCGCTCGTCGACTCCTGGCCGACTTCGCCGCCCCGTGGTTCCACATGGGAGTTGACATGTTCGGGGCGATGCGCGCTGAGGAACGAACTCATCAACTGGAACCGTCGGAGCTTCGCGAGGTTCTACGCCGTACGCGTGCCGGGTTCCACCGGGCGGTGGCCGGTATGGCCCAGGCAGGCAATGACATCGTGATGGACCATGTCCTCGGCGAGCCATGGCGGCTGCATGATCTGTTGACCGTGATGGAGGGAATCGATGTCATCTTCGTCGGTGTTCACTGCCCGGCCGCCGACCTCACTGAACGCGAACGACGTCGGCTCGACCGAGTGAGCGGCACTGCGGTCGGTCAGAGCGCGACGGTTCATACACACGGCCTCTATGACATGGAAGTCGATACGAGCACCGCGACGGTGGAAAACTGCTCCGCGCGGATCCGAGAATACTTGCAACTCAATCCCAGCCCCACGCCCCGCGATTTCGATCGCCTCCGTGATGTCGACACCGAGAACAGCGGGCCGTGAAGGACGGTGTCATGGTTCAGCGACGCGGCGAATTGCCGCCCCTGTCAACGGCTCGACGAACCGCCGCCAGTCGCCGACGTGACCGCCGGAGCGACCGGTCATGACCGCCTCACCCCCTGAGCCCGAAGGGAATGAAGCTGAGTCGGTTTGGGCCTATGAACCCGTCATCCTGGTCGACTACGACCACGGTTGGCCTGAGCTGGCGGCACGCGAATGCCACCAACTCCACCAATTGCTGACCACTTGGCTCACCGGCACCGTCCAGCATGTCGGGTCCACCGCCATCCCGGGGATGCCTGCCAAACCCATCCTTGATCTCCAGGCACCCGTCGACGACCTTGACTCCGCCGCCCAGATCGCCACGGTCCTCACCCCTTATGGCTGGCACTACGTGCCACCGGAGCTCGACCAGCGACCATTCCGCCGGTTCCTGGTCAAGGTTTTCGACGGCCGACGCGTGGCCCACCTGCACCTCATGACCGTGGGCAGCGCCCGTTGGCATCAGCAACTGGCCTTCCGCGACGCGCTGCGCACTAACCCGGAACTGATCCGCGCCTACTCGCACCTCAAACATGAACTGGCCGAGCGCTATCCCACCGATCGCGAAGCTTACTCGGCCGGCAAGCAGCAATTCGTCGAGCAGGTCCTCAGACGCGGCGCCGGCTGAGTCGACTCACCCCTCGGCTCGTCGCCGAAGCGACGAAAGGCGCACGTCCTCGAAGTAGAAGCGTCTCTATTGAGCCGCCTGAAATGCGGTTGCTCACCTCGACCGCAGCCGCCTACGGTCGACCCCATACCTGCGGACGGACCGGAGATCCTGGCGACCAGTGGCGGCATCGCTACGGGTATCCGAACCCGCTTCATCTTCACTGGCCTCACCGACTTCGCCGTAGACCTGTCAGGCATAACGGGTCGAGCGCCAAAAGTGTGCTCCTTGGCCACTGCGATGGGCGACGACAGTCCCGCGTTACCGCTGGATGTGACCGTTATCACTGTCGGAATGTGTCACCTTTCGCCGTGCGGTCGGTGTCTATGGTGCGGAACCTATTCGGGAGTGAGTGAGGTGGCGGTGTGGCTTCTGCTGCGGACTTCGGTGAGTACAGGCCGCTGCTGTTCACCATCGCCTACGAGATCTTGGGGACGGTGGTCGATGCCGAAGACGTGCTGCAGGACAGCTACCTCCGATGGATCGAGGTCGATCTCGGTGCGATCAATGATTCGCGTGGCTATCTCGCGCGGATCGTGACGCGGCAGGCGCTCAATCGGTTGCGCACGACTCGCCGCCGCCGCGAGCACTACGTTGGCAGCTGGTTGCCCGAGCCGTTTGTGACCTCTGCCGACGTCGCCTCTGACGCCACGCTCGCGGAATCGGTTTCGATGGCGATGATGGTCGTGCTCGAGTCACTCGGCCCAGACGAACGCGCAGTTTTCCTCCTGCACAACGTCTTTGACTTCAGTCTGGCAGAGATTGCCGAATTCACCGGCAAGTCCGAGCCTGCCGTGCGCCAGATCGCGCATCGCGCTCGGGCGCATGTGAAGTCGCGCCGCCGAAGGTTCACCGCAACACCCGAAGACGCCGACGAGATCATCGCGCGCTTCCTCAAGTCTGCGAGCACCGGCGACTTTCAAGGCTTGATGGACGTGCTCGCACCCGATGTGGTGCAGATGTCGGACGGCGGCGGCAAGGCGGCCGCAACCCGTAAACCGCTGATGGGCCGCGAGCCTGTCGCACGGTTCGCGCTGGGCGTGGTCAAGGTCACCGCACCCGGCCTGCGTGCGGAATTCACGCGGTGCAACGCCATGCCCACCGTGGTGTTCCGGCGCGCGGACGCACCGACCCAAGCGTTGTTGTTCGACATCGCCGATGGGTGCATCCACGCCATCTACGCGGTCCGAAATCCAGACAAGCTCGGCTACATCAGCCACCACGAAAACCTGACTCGCTGAGAGGAATTGCGAATGGAAGCCAGCTCCTGCGAATACGGCGTGGTGGCGTCCGACGATCGGTTCAACCGGCGTATCGACAACACCGCCGGCACCTCGTACCTCATCCGCGAGGCGCTCGCCGAAACGATGGAGCCGGGGAAGTGACTCGTGCCATGGGCGTGGCAGTGATCGGCGGTGGTTTGGCGGGGCTTACCGCGGCGATCTCGTGTGCTGAACGGGGCGCGGCCGTGGTGCTGCACGAGGCGCACAGCACTCTTGGCGGTCGCGCCCGCAGCACCTCGGCTCCCTACGTTGCCAACGACGGCACGCACGCGTTCTACGACGGGGCGCCCTGGCAGTGGTTGGCCGCACGCGATCTGGTCGCACCGGTGCACCGGCTGGGCACGCGCCAGCTAGCGCGCGTCCGTTTCCGACACCGCGGCCGACTGCGCACGACCCCGCCGCCGAGCTTCATCGCGATGGTGACCATTGGACGCGGGTGTCGTGCACCGGTCGATGTCCGCTTTCGAGACTGGGCCAGCGGGCGTTTCGGTGAAACGGCATGTCGTGCCGCTGAAGGGGTGGTGGGACCAGCCGTCTATGACGCCGATCCCGGTCGCCTCTCGGCAGCATTCGTGTTCGAACGACTCCTGCGCGTGACAACCCCGAGGTTCCCACCGACCACGCGCTACCCACGGGGCGGCTGGGCAGCGGTCATCGACCGCATGCAACGCCGCGCTCGATCCCTTGGCGTACGAATCGAAACCGATTCCCGCATCACCGATCTGCCCACAGCGGACTCCGTCATCGTGGCGACATCACTGGATGCGGCACGGCTACTGCTCGACGACGACACGTTGCGCTGGGAGGGCGGACGAGCCGCGTTATTGGACGTCGGGCTAGTGCATTCCAGGCGGGACCCATTCGCGTTGTTCGACTGCGACGAGGGCGCCATGATCGAGCGCTTCACCAGCCAGGACCCCACGTTGGCGCCCCCTGGGCACGCCCTCCTTCAGGGTGAGATACCGCTGCGGCCAGACGAATCCAAGGCCGATGGCCTGACACGGTTGGAGTCGGTATTGGACCTGGGGTTTCCAGGGTGGCGCGGGCGGGTCACCTGGCGCCGTGACCACATCGCCAACAACCGCACAGGGGCACTCGATCTGCCCGGCTACACCTGGCGCGACCGACCCTCGGTCGATCGAGGCGACAACTGCTACCTGGTCGGCGACGCCGTAGCCGCCCCAGGGCTGTTAGCCGAAGTGTCCATCAACAGCGCCCTGACTGCTAGCAAACTGGCCTGCAGCACGCTCCAGGCCCTGTGAATCCGCGGCAGTGAGCAATCGATGGTTGCACCGCATGCCGGGCTCATTTCAGTCACCTGCGATGGTGCGTCGCTGGTGAGGAGCCATTCTTGCCAGCCGGCCTCCGTTAGAAGACCACGTGCGCAGGCCAGTTACAGCCAACCGCGAACATCACTGTGCTGGATGGCCACCCCTGCACATGCTTCAGCAGGGTCAGGCGGAGGCCACCGTGAACAGTAAAGCTGTTGCCCGCCGCAGCACTTCCCAGCGACAACTACGCAGTGTAGTAATGGAGTAGCGGGAGGCGCGATGGCTGACTACGTCCACGACGACGGCTTCGATGAGCCGGCGGTCAACAAGGCCCGAGGCGTCCTTCGGCATGTCGCGGGGCTTGTCACGCCTGACGCGGCGGCCGGGCTGGGTGCGGTGTTGCAACGCGACGTGCCACTTCGTCTGTCACGGCTCGGTGGGCATGTCATCAACGGCGTCACTGACCGCGTGCGGCCCCGCGGTCCGCGGATGCGCGCCCTGGTCGTCGCTCCCGGCGGGCAGGTCCGGTGGCGCGACGTGCCCCAGCCGCGACTCCCGTCATCGCAGGCGGCCCTGGTTCGACCCATCGCTGTCGCTACCTGCGATCTGGATAGACCGATGGGACTGGGCCGGTCACCGATCCTGCTCCCGCTGCACCTCGGTCACGAATGCATCGCCGAGGTGATCGAGATCGGTGACGAGGTCGCCACCGTCCAGCCGGGCGATCGGGTCGTGGTTCCGTTCCAGATCAGCTGTGGGACGTGCGCGTCCTGCGTCGCGGGTTTCACCGCTCATTGCGTCGAGGTGCCGCCGTTGTCGATGTACGGGTTCGGCCTCACCGGCGGGCTCTGGGGTGGCGCCATTGCCGACCTGATGGCCGTTCCCTACGCCGATGCCATGCTGGTACCACTACCGTCCGGCGTCGACCCGGCGGCAGCGGCCAGCGCCGCAGACAACCTCGCCAGCGCGTATTGCAAAGTGGCCCCGCATATTTCCCGCGTTCTGGCGTGCGACGACGCGCGGGTACTGATCCTCGCCGAATTGCACCGGCGGCTGCCCTTCGGGGTGAGCATGCCGCTGTACGCGGGCCAGATCGCGCGAGCTTTGGGCGTCGACGAGGTCCACTTCGTCGATCGCAACCCAGCCGTTCGCGCCCATGCCGAACGGCTGGGCTTACACGCCCATCCGCCAGCGGCCCTCAAGAAGCTGTCCCTGGCTCCCCTGGTCGTTGATGCCACCGGAACCCCGGCGGGTCTTCGAGTCGCTGTGTCGAAGACCGCATCCGATGGCGTGTGCGCCAGCATCGGCAGTTTGCACGCCCGTTCGGCCATTCCGACCGCACTGATGTACTTCCGCGACGTCTCGTTGACCATGGGCATGCCGCCCGTGCGCCCGGCAATACCCGATGTTCTGAACCTGCTCGCGGAGAACGCGATTCAACCCGAAGCCGTCATCACCGACATCGACCGTATGGACAACGCTCCCAAGGCGATACAGCGCTATCTCACCGGAACGTCGACCAAGACAATCATCCGTACCGAGTAGTGCAGCTGCATGAAGCGGGTGGTCACGGATCACCACAGGAAGGAAGCGCCATGGGAAACACTCGTTTGGGAGCCATCGCCATCGATTGCCCAGATCCAGTCGCCCTCGCCGACTTCTACAAAGATGCCCTAGACCTGGAAGTGGCACTGTCCTCTGACGAGCTCGTCGTGCTGAGCGGAGCCGGCGTCTTCCTCACCTTCGAGCGCGTCGCCGAACACGTCTCGCCGACGTGGCCAGCGGCGACGATACCCAAGCAGCTACACCTCGATCTCGCTGTTGCCGACCTCGACGCCGAAGAAGCACGCATCATCGCATGCGGCGCCACCAAGGCCGACGTTCAACCGCGGCCCGACCGATGGCGGGTCCTCATCGATCCAGCTGGTCATCCGTTCTGTATCACCACATTGCTGCCCTGACTTGGGTGCACAGGCGGCGCCAATGGGGTCACGTGGCGCCGTCTCGAGCACTAGCGGCAGCGGTGTGCATCCACTTGGGTTCAATGCCCAGGAGGATGCGAGAGCCGTTGCAACGTATCCTCTATCAGGAGTCGCAGGCGACGTCGAGGCGGTACAACATGAGCAGCCCGCACGACCCGACGATGCCAGTAGGCCAGGTGGCCGACTTCGGCAGCCGGGACCTAGATTGCGACGGCATGTTTCTTGCAGGAGATGGGCACGTCTACCCTGCGGACGCGAATGTGACCGACCTTCCGGCCTTTGAACCCGCCGGCGGCTTGTCCTCGGGCGCTCGGATCGTCTTCGTCAACGGTGTGCTGACCCCGGCCGAGGCCCAAGTCGAGATGTGCCGGTCGTTGGCGGACGCCACGGGCGCTGGCGTTGTGGCTTTGCACAACGGCACGAGCGGAGATGCGCTCGTCGACGGGTTGCAGTGCTTGGGAGACAAGGGCGCTCGCGTTTTGCACGAGTTCGGGCTGCCCTACCGCAACGACGCCACGGCATCGGTGGTCCGGCTGGTGGAAGACGCCGTCGACAGCGGCACGCCGATCAACTTGTTCGGCCATAGCCAGGGTGGGCTGATCCTGAGCAGCGCGGTCAGGGAGGTGGCCGATCGTTTGGTCGTTCAGGGGGCCGCGCCAGACGAGATCGCGGCCAAGCTGTCGGTGGTGCACGTGCAAACGTTCGGGGGCGCGGCGTGGTCCTACCCCGATGGAATCGACGCCTACCATCACGTCAACGTCGCAGACCCGGTGCCTGACTTCGCCGGACGCGGACCCTTCGACATCGGGCATGTCATTGGAGATGCTCTGTTGGGAAGCGCTCTGCCTGAAGGTTTCCGGGCCGTCATCGGCGAGGCAGAGCTGCTCGTGTCGGGCACTCCGCGCGACGAGGTGATCGACGACTACGCCCGCCAGCAGACGTTCGATCACCCCGAGCCGTGGTTTCACCCCGACGGAGCGTTCGATCTTCAAGCCCACTCGGCCCGACTGTATTTCGACGAACTGCGCAACGATCCGGCGGCGCTGGGCGCGATCGCCTGCGTCGCCGAGAGCTCACCTGAAGTCTCCCCTCACGCTGGCCCGAGCCATCTCTTGCAGGGCCACGTCGAGATCGATGACTGGTCGGCGCCGGTTGCGCCAGGGCTGCCGAACTACGCCAACGATGCAGACGGCGATCAGGCCGGCTCCGGCGGGTGGGCGTGGTCTCTGGATCCTGGCTCTTCGACCCATCTCGGCGAGCCGGGTGATTCGGGCGGCCGTGACGCGGTCTCCGACGATGGGTGGGGCTGGTCGGGCGGAGATTCCGGTGGTTCTGACGACGGGTACGGCTCCGACGCCGGACACCGTATCGATCCCCAGTACGAGGTGGACGACTCGGACTGAGCTGAGCTCTCCGACCATGGATCGTCCCGACCAGTATTAGCGAGAGGCACCAATGCGATGACTGCTTCGCCTGCGCCGCACCCGAGGAAAGTCTTCGCCGGCGACTACGCGCCCACCGAGACGACCGCGCCGGCGATGCCGACCGCAGATGAAACGCTCGACAGGTGCTGGACGGGTATATCCGCCACGGCGAACGATTGGCAGCTCACGACGCCCAACGAGGACGTGCAGTTGACCAATGGAGGCGTGGGGCGACGGCGCTCGGGCGAGATCTACTACTATCCCGATCGGTCCCGCGTCGACCGCAGCCTACGTCCTCGGCGGCTGCTGCTCGGTGCCGTCCGCTACGGGCTACTGCGGGTCGAGGTCGTCGCGTGGCACGGCGCGGCCCCCGGCACTTCGCAGCCATGGGTATTCGTCAACGTCGCGTTCCACGATGAGTTCGACTTCTACCTTCCGACGGCTGAATTGCTCACCACCTCCGCAGTCCTCAGTGCGGAAGGGTGTGTTGCGCAGGCCCTCGGATTGCCCGACCCCACCCAAGGGCTCCGCCGATTCACGATGGTAGAGGGGCAGTGGGTGTACCCAGAGTTCCGCTATTCGAGCATCGACGACGATCAGGGTCGAAGGGGGCAGCGGTGAACAACGCCACCATGTCGGACAAGGTATTCAAAGCCATCCTGTGGGGCCTTCCGGAGGACCCCGCCGGCAAGGATCTCTGCGAATTGGTGGTGCAGGCCATCCGCCAGATGGGCACCGGCGGTCAGTATCCCACCCCGATGAGCACCAATCCGCTGGCCGGCGGCGCTGGATGGGGTACCTGGACGATACTGGCTGCCCCGAGTCCGTACCGCGAATCTGGTCTGGCCAACGCCGCCCGGTTCGACGCTCAGGTGCCCTACCAGGAGTCGAGCCCGGCGGTGAGCCTGAGCTTCAAAGCCGCTGGCTCCGTGAGACTTACCGGCTACGCGGGACTGCTGATCGAATACGAGCAGACTTTCGTCCAACTGACCTTCACCACCGACCCGGGACCACCCTATTGGCTGGCCGCGGTGAGTGAAGACGTCGTGCTGAACACCGCCATCGCCATCGCCAACGCGGTGCGCGAGCAGGCGGGTGCACCCGCCTCAACGACGGTCTTCGAAATGGTCTCCGGCCAATGGACGCCTCCGCACGGCGACTGGCCAACCCATGTCTGACCGAGGCCCTGCATCGAGGAAGGCGCGCGGAACATGAACATCGAGCAGCCCTGCGAGGGTTCCCCGGTCACGATTGAAACCAGCTCGACGGCCCGGGCAGGCGCCGTGAAGTACTTCGTCGGGTTCGATCTGCGCGAAGGCGGCCCATCGCTCGTCGCCCTGCTCGATTGGTTGGCTGCGTGGGGCGCCCAGCCCGTGACGGCGCACCTGTGGCAGTTCGACGGTGCCGGCGACGATGTCACCCGGCACAGGCAGACCCTCGCCGCAATCCTGGAACGCGACCACACCGGGCCACCCGGCGTCGATGAAATCATTGTGCTCGCCGCCGGCAACGCGTACTGGCGTCTTCACCGCTGTGCGATGTCCACCACGGCTGCGACGCCGAGAACCGACTCGGCGATCTCGACTCCACCGATCGGCATCCCCATCGGTCCCGACGGCAAGCCAATACTGCCGCCTCGTACGAGCTCGGACCGAACGGGCCCAACCCGACCGCGGACCCAACCGCCACCCTGACCACGACAGTTGAGTCGTGGAGCTGCTGGCCCCGCCGAAACTGGCGGTGGAAGCCGAACATGTCGTGAGAGCCACGGATCCGCGCCTGGGCGCGTTATCTGCGGCCTGCCGAGCAGCGCGGCCCTCAGTAGCGGCCAGCCGGGCATGCAGCGAGGATCGCGCGAACTCGACGACTGCGCAGAGCCACAACACCGGAGAAGGCTGCGGCATCAGGGGCAAAGCGCACAGAACCTAGCGCATGGATGATGACTATCATCCACCAAAGGCACGAAATCGGCTGCTGTGAAACAGGTTCAGGCTGCCGAGCGTGGCGTAGACACTGGTTACTGTCACGTGACGTATTCCCGTGCAGGGGATCGCTAGGGTGAATTGAGCTTGGCGCGAGGTCAATTCGCGCCCCTGGGCGAGTGGACATGAATGTGAGAATTCTGCACGGGGTGGCGGCGATCTACGCCTCGATCGCGTGGAAGGCGAGGGGATCGATCGGTTAGCGAGCGATGTCCGAGCTGGTTTCGCCTGCGTCGACGACGCCCTCGACGCCGAGCTCACGGTGGTTGCCGCGGCGATCGCCGAACTAGACGGTGACATAGATGTGTTGCTTACCTGGGGTGACGCGGGCCGCTACCTCGTCGACAGCGCTTGGTCGGATCGGACGTCAACGCCAGCGCGGACTTCGAGTCCTTCCGGTGAGTACCAATGATCGTCAATGTCGTTGAGCAGCTGGCGAAATGAGTCGCGCCGTTGGTCGCGCGTGCAGGTGCGATCACACCTCGACGCGATGAGTCGAGGTCAGGGAAAAACAGGGATATGAGCCGATCCTGTTCGGCGGCGCCGACATCGCGGACGCGCCACGTTCGCACAACTTAGCTCGGGTCATCGGTCTCGTGGTCCTCGACGGCGACCTCGTCGGGATGGGTGAACATCCGCACGATGCGGGGGAATGCCATTGTCGACGATTGCGGTCGCGCTTGCTCACCCATGGCCATCCCGGGTGGGGACTGCTCGGGTCGAGTGAACATGTGGATGATCCTCGGACTCTGCGGGGCCACGGGCGGCGCCATCGGCGGCGCGGGCGCGGGGGGCGCATCGATGGGCTGTGCGGTAGGTATCGACGTGATCGCCAGCTCGGCACCCCCGCTACGGGATCGACGGCTAGATGGCGCCTCCTTGGAGTCGGGCCGGGGGTGTTCGTGCGGCTTGGGACAGTGCCTTTCCATACACTGCGTGAGGGCTTCGACGTCAACGCCGAGTTCGCGCAACTTCTCGGCGCCTTCTTGAGTTAAGCCGTGATCACCGGTTAGGCAGTGAAGCAGCTCGCATAACGTGTCGCTCTTCGGCGGCGATGTGCTGTAATCACCGAGATAGGTTGCCGCCGTGAGTGTTTTCTCGCGGGTGAACTTGTCCTTGCCTGAGAAATAGCCCTCGCTTCGGACCCGGCAGGAGTAGACACCGGGCAAGTCAGCGGTGAATGACGCCGCATAGCGGCCGGGGTGCACGATGCTCAGCGGTATGCTCGTCTGGTCTCCATCAGGGGTCGCTATGTCCGCCCAGACACTGGCATCGTCGGTGAAGGGGACGTCATATTCGCTCAGCGATGCCCGCAACGTGAGATTCGTGCCTGGTTGGAGGCTGTCTTGGTGAAGTTTCGCGTCGAACTGCAGATTGGAATAGGCGTGCGCGACAAGGCTATACGGCAGGTAGTCACCGATGTGATGGCTGCGTAGCGCTTCAGCAACCCCGCGCTTTTTGAGTAGCTTTCCGGTTTTCTTCCTGTCGGGAAGGGTAAGGATCGCCTTCCATCGTCCTGCGTGGCTGCCGTCGGCTTCATCGGCCAACGCGGGCAACGTCACTCGGTAAAACGCCACCTGGGGATCGACCACGTATTGAATGTTGGGTCCTGTGGCCGCGGCGTCAATGATGGTGCCCGACGGAGTCTGTAGCTTGAAGTCGAGTATGTCGGGAACCGGGCATAGGGCGATGACGTCGAGGTAGACGTCGGCATCGGTGACATCGAAGGGAATAACGTCTTCGGAACCGAAGAACAGAGCGCCTTGAGGATCGAGCAGGACGTTCATGTTGGATACGCCGGCCAGAACCTGGACGAAGTACTTGGTGAGATTGAACCCCTGCTCGGCGGTGGTGATATTGCCAGTGATGATGAGGTCGCCGTGAGTGTTCGAGGTGATCTGGTTGAGCACCGGCGTGCTGATGTCGGCGGGCATGCCGAAGCCGATCGCATACGTGCGGGCGCTGATTGTGCCGGCCGGCAGTTCGGCCACGTACGGATGTACGTTCTCCACGCCGTCGGTCAGCACGATCATCGACTTGTTCGTGTGGGTGGCCAGCCCGAGTTCGACGGCTCCTTGCAGGATTCCGCCGCCGATGCAGGTGAGGTTGCGGGGATCGAGATCAGGTCCGGCCAGCACAGGCGGAACAGCGCCCGCGCTTACCGATTGCATGGACGCCGGTGTAGCTACCTCGTCATCGAAGGACACTAACGCGATCTCGTCGTCGGGCAGCATCAGGGAGTTGAAGACACTGACCGCGTTCTTGAGCAGGCCGGTCTTGGTGCTGGTTCCTCCCGCGCCATCGGCCATGCTGCCAGAACGGTCCAGAACCAGGGCCACGGCGTTGCTTTGCCGGGCAATGGTCGTCGCGGTCAGGGTCACGGTGAAGTCGCCCAACGGGTACTCACCGCCCTCGACAGAGGCGTAATAGCCTTCCTGGTCGAGGATGTAGGCGTGGATCTGCACGCTACTAGAGGCAATTGCCCCCGCGACGGCCGTCAACTTCACCCAAACGTACCCATAGTAGAAGTCGGCGCCATCGTCAGGATCCGCGGTGAATTCGGTGCCCATGGTGGTTAAACCGAATTGACCGGTCGGAGCTCCGGTGATCCTGAAATGGACCGGCCGACAACCGACGATCCTGAACTTCACAGCTTTATAGGTGGTCAAACCTTCTGGTACGCCGACAAAGGCGAGGTTGCCGCCGGTTTCGTTGTGAAGCTCTGGCAGGTCGCTGTCGTACCAGGCGATCGCCTTGCTGTTGACGACACCGCCAGGGGTGACGTCGACGCCGAAATACCGATCGGTCGGCGTTCGACCGAAGGTGGCCATGTTTTCGTTGAGCCGGGTCAACCCGTTGGCCGCCGCAGTGGAGTTGTCGGGCAGGTATGGGGCTGCGGCTGGGTTCTTCTGTTCCCACACTGCCCAGAGTCGGTCGATATTGCAGTGGTGAAAGAAGAACACTGGGTCGTTGGGCGAGGTGCCCGGTTGCATTGATCCATCGACCCAGCGATGCACCGCATTGTGAATCTGGCGTGGCCCAACCCAACCCTCGAGCGTGTTGCGAAAGCTACTGGCAGACGGGCTGTTGATGTTCCACGGACTCACGTCGTAAGGCGTGATGCTCAGCGCCGCTTTCACGCTGGCCGGTGTGGGCAAGCCCGGTCCATCACCGCCGAAATGCCGCCGGAGAAAATGAAAGCCCTCCTCATCGCAGTTGAGTGCCACACCCGCGAAATCGCCTGTCGTAACACGGTCGTCGGGATTGCCCGCACCGTTGCCCCCGAGGAACTCGATGGTGAACGGAAAGCCCGGGTCTGCCGCACTTTGATCCTTGGTCCAATCCCAGTAGGGCAGAGTCAGATTCGCATCACCGGCAGCGTTCTGAAGCTCTCGTTCATAGAGGTTGAGCAACTCGCGATGCCAGGGACCGAACGCCGGGCCCCGATGAGCAAAGTTCGGGCCAGTCGGATCGTTGGGACCAGCCATCATGACCTGATGGTGGGCCCACACAAAATCGTCGTAGCGGCTGACCAAGGTGGAACCGGGCGAAAGCATGCCCGCCGCAATATCGTTGGCGATGGCGGCGGCGACGTCAGCTCGCGTCATGAGTTGACTCGGATGCAGAGCGGGATTCTTGAGCGCCAAGACGGCGTTCTTCAACCTCATCAGCGCGGTATACGGCTTGTCGGCCGCCGAAGCGGCGTTGTACTCCGCGAACAGGACCCGAAGGTTCTTCCGGCACTTCATCTTTGCCCCCAACCAATGTCGATGACCATCAAGCGGACACGTGGCGACAACCGTCGCCCCGGCTCTGGCCCCGGCAACGACAAGCACTTGCCCTCATCGACCGATCCAGCCCGCCGTCGTGATCGTAGGCACCGATTACGAAGAAGGCGTAAGTAGTTCACTACTCGAAGATGCTCAGCAGCACCGCATTGAGGTCCGTCGCGGCCCAGGCGGCTTCCGCGGGGACCTCGTGCCCGGCCACCGTCGTCGCCAGCCGGTGACGGTGGCGGCCGTCGTCGCGCCGACAGCGACGATCGCGCAGCCCAGGCGGTTCAGCGCGCTTGTCATCAGCCCTCGTACAGTGCAATCTGCTTGGTGATGGTGTCGACGATGGTGGGGTAGGCGGGCTTGTCGAGATTCTCCGGCCGCAGTAGTAGGCGGTGAGGCTGCGCTCCCCGCGCTCCACGCGGCTAGCGAAGCCGTCAACCGTGCCGTCGAACGACCGCCTCCAGTCTGCGATGACGTCGAGAATGGACAGGTAGTCCAGCACCCGGTGGGCAGGCTCGTAGGAGTCCTTGGTGAGTCCGTAGTTGAGCTTGCGAGGCCCGGCGGCCATGGGATGTGGCGCGTCGCCGAACACCTTCCGGAATCGGGCAGCGATGAGCAGCAGCACCAGCTCGCCGTCTTCGAGCACGTAGATCCAGCCGTTGGTGAACAGTGACAGCGGCACGGTGAAGTATTCGTCGTCGTTGTCGGGCACCTTGTAGACGTCGTTCTCACCCTTGGCCCGGGCGTCGTCGCGGAGCAGCGTGAACCCGTAGTCGCGCAGTCCGCGGTCGTCGAGGGGGAGGTGAACCAGGTTCTCGTCGGCGAGCCTGGCTAGGCCGGACTGAATGTGGCGCACCTTCTTGGCTCTCACCGACTTGTAGACCTGTCCCTTTCGGCCGTTTGGGCATCGGTCGCGACGTGGTTCGTCCAGCCGTCCTTGTCGTTCTCCGCCTTGATGGCCCGTTCGTTGCCGGTGGCGACATGGCCGGGTGAGAGACGCATCTGCGCGTCGAGCAGGAGCGTGAGTTCGAACGGCAGTGCCAGGCCTCGGGGTGAGAGGACGCGCGTGCTGGGTGGCCTCTCGCAGCGTTCAGTACCCCGACGACTTGAGAAGCCACACCTTGTGTGGCTTCTCAAGTTTTATGTCCAATTCTCACTTCCAATGGCCACACGATGGCCAATTGGACGTGAAAGTGAGAATTTGCGATGGAACGGCACGGTGGCGTTCGTTGGCGGTGGCGTCGAGAGCGTGTTGGCGAGTGCCACGCTGGATCATCGGTTGGTGAGGGCAGAGTCGCTCGGCTTTGGCTGCGGATCCCCTTCATCCTGCTCGACGGCGTGCTCAACCCGCTGTCTGACGCCGCGCTGGTAGGCGACCGCACTGCACGGCGATTCGTTCGCGAAATCGAGCAATTCGCGGCCCACACAGAACACGCCAGTGGCATTCGTGAGATGCGCCTACATGTTGGCTGACGAGCACAACGGCGCAACGCCCTCCCATGTCTGGCTACCGCACCGCCATCGGCATCGTGTTCTCTACGGATCACCGGTGCTCATCCCCCTTGACGCGTATCGATTCTTCCGGGGCGGCGGCGCGCGACGTCTTACGTCATATGACGAGTGGCCACATTCAGCGTCAGATGGTCGGCCTGCAGGCTGAGCACAACGTCGTGGCGCACCGTCGTCTCGACGCCAACAACCGCGGGGCGGGAGATGAATCTCGGTGAGAGTTGTCCGCACGCATCGTCGATGTGAAGGTTGGAGGCAGCGGATCTATTCACATCGCCACGTTGCCTCATGTCGTAGGTCACGCGGGCTTGCGGGCGAGCGCGTCGACAGCGCTTATCCGACAACTTGAGGACTTTGGCGAAGCGCCTTCGGCCGGTGCCGGGTGATGGCCCGGCTGTCATGCCACCCGCTGGGCGCGGCTATGTCGATAGCTCGTTCGACGGCCCCGTTACGGAAGCCGATGCGTTCGATGAGGAGACGGAAGAGGCCGGGCGCTTTCGCGGTCAGGGTGAGGGTTTTCGGGATGATGATTTGGTCTGCGCGGCGCTCGATACCGTCGACGATGCCGGCGGTCACCGTCTGCAGCGGAATCATCTTCCACAGCCCCTTGTCGTTGCCGCCCCACAGTTCTCGGCCGGCGGGGTCGGCGACGACGTCGTCCATCATGGGCGTGCGAAAAAAGGTGGGGTGTGCGCTGCCGACACCGACTCCCAGGGAACGGAGTTCGAGCCGGATGCTGTCGCACATGGCCCACACGCCGGCCTTGCTGGCGGTGTAGGAACCCTGCAGTGGGGAGTGCACGAATGCGGCCATCGACGAAATCGCGAGCAGGTATCCGCGATGCGGCTGCACATGAGGCAGCGCCGCACGGAAGGTGCGCCAGACGCCGGTGAGGTTGATGTCGATGACCCGCTCGAATGCCGCCGGTTCCAGGGTGGCCATCGGTGCCATCGTGTCGACGCCGGCATTGGCGATCACGATGTCGAGCCGGCCGAAATGCTCGGCGGCGCCCGCCATGGCCGCTTCGAGGCTGGCGAGGTCGCGCACGTCGGCCCGGAATCCTTCCGCGACAGTTGCGCCGCCCAACCGTTCGGCTTGGGCCCGGGCGGTGTCGAGGTCGAGGTCCAGCAGCGCCAAGTTGGCGCCGCGGGCGCGCAGCGTGTTGGCAAGGGCAGAGCCGAGCCCGCCCGTTGAGCCGGTGATCGCGACCGTACGCCCGGTGAGGTTGTAGCGGTTCATGGTGTTGTCCTGACTGTGATGGATTACGGGGTTACGGGCACGTGCTGGCGCAAGAAGGCGATCTGATCGGCGACGACGCGCTCGAAGGGCTCACCGACATAGATGTCGAAATGGCCCTCGGGATACAGCCGCACCACGCCGCGGGGTGCGGTGCGCGCGTGGCGCAGGGTGGCCTTGGCCGGGGCGACGCTGTCGGTTTCGCAGACACAGAACAGCGTCGGGCAGTGCACCTGCGCGGCGAGCCTTCCCGGGCGACGGAACGGAATGTGCAACGCCACCCGCGCGGCGACCTCGTTGCGGTGTGGCGCCCCGTCGGGGACTAGGGCGAGGTAGCCCGGGACCGCGTCGGGGGCGGTCATCAAGGCCGCGGATTTGGGCGGTCCGGCCAGGGGCAGCATGACCGGCGCCTTCCCGAGAAGGCCGGCGACGGTGTCGGCGATCGCCCGCGCGGTGACCTTGACCGATGTCTGCGGGTTCATCGCGAGCAGCGAAGCGATCCCATCGGTGAACGGACATTGCGCGATGACAGCGGCAATACCAGACTCGCGAGCCGCCGTGACGATGACGTGCCCGCCGCCGAAGGAGGTGCCCCACAACACAATCCGGGTGGAATCCATGTCGGCACGGCTGCGGGCAAACGCGATGGCTGCCGACCAGTCGGCCAGCTGTCGGTCGATATCGAGAAGTTGGCGGGGCTCGCCGTCGCTGGCGCCGAAGTGGCGGTAGTCGAATACCAGGCAGGCGTAGCCGGCGGTGGCGAATCGCTCGGCGTAGGCGTCCAGGCGCATCTCCCGGACGCCGCCCAGTCCGTGTGCCATCACGATCACCGGGCGCGGTTCCTCGGCGTCGGGGAGGTAGAGCCACGCGCGGCAGGCCGCATCACCGGAACGAAATTCGACGTCGAAGCGCCTGGCCATCGGTGGCTCCTCACGCCGTGTCGTGGCGGTGTGTAATAGGTCGGCAGACATTGGACAATTCCTTCCGGCTCGGGGCTCACAGACGTGGAGGTGATGTGGGGTGGGCCTCGATAGCCGCTACCAGTGATTTTCGTCGCCCTACCGTTCGCTGCCAATAGGCGCTTGCACACCGTTCCCGCTGTCGTTGGGCGCTCGCCCTGCCAGGGTCTAGGCTGAGCGGTGTGAGGTGGCCGCGGCCCTCGTCGCGCGTGTGCGAGTTGATGCAGGCCGGTGCGCAGCAGATCCTTGCTGCACCCGGCGAGGTTCTCGAGTCACTGCTCGCCGAGATCGATGAAGCCACGCTTACCGACCAGAATCCCGGCTTGGCCCAGGATCCTGCGCTGGTCGAGGCGTTGCGCCGCAGTAACAAAGCCAACTTGCTCTTTTGGGTGGAGGCCGTGCGCCGCGATCCCGCCGCCCCGGTGGCCCCCAACCCAGGACCTGAGCCCGCGGTCATCGCCCGCGATCTGATCCGCCGCGGTTTCGACGACAGCGTGCTGCAAGCATGGCGTGCCGGGCAGAACGTCGCCTGGCGACGCTGGATGAGCATCGCGTTCGGATTGACCAGCGATCCCGTCGAGCTGGCCGAGCTGTTGGACTTCAGCGCGCGCTCAATCTTCGGATTCGTCGATGCCACCACCGCGTTGGTCTCAGCACAGATGCGCGTCGAACGCGAACAACTCACCAAGGGCACGCAGGCAGACCGGCTCGAAACGGTCACGCTGCTGATCGAGGGCGCACCCGTTCGGCGCGCGGTGGCTGAAACCCGCTTGGGCTACACACTCGATCGGTCCCACCTCGCGGCGATCGTGTGGAGCAACCAAGTCGAACCCGATGTAGCCATTCTGGTCCAGATGGCCGAGGCGTTGGCGGCCGCCGTCGGGGCACACCGGCCCCTCACCGTCACCGCCAGTGTCGGCGCACTGTGGGTGTGGGTCCCCAGCGACTACACCCCCGACCCGCAGACGCTCGAATCCCTACTGGGTCAACGCGATGTGTTCGTAGCGATGGGTTCACCCGCCCGCGGCATCGACGGATTCCGTCGCAGCCACCTCGAGGCTCTGTCCACTCAACGGCTGCTCCTGCGTGCAGGCCACGTGCGGTTTGCGCGTTGGGATTCCATCCAGTTGGTCGCCTTGGTCGGCCACGACGAGTCGCGCGCTCGCGAGTTCCTGCGGCACACGCTCGGCAACCTCGCCGACGCAGACCCAGAGCTGCGCCGAACCTTGGCTGTCTACTTGCGCGAACAGTCGAACGCTCCGCGAGCCGCGAAAGTTCTCTTCACTCATCGCAATACGGTGTTGGCGCGCATTGCTCGCGCCGAACGTCTGCTACCGAAACCGCTCAGCTACCACAGCCTGGAAGTCGCAGTGGCACTCGAACTCATCCCATGGATCAACTCGAGCGGTGAGCGATCCCGTTAAGTGACCGATCGTCGACCGTGGTGAGACGGCCAAGCAACGCAATCGTGTTGTCAAGCATTGATTGCCGTATTCGGCCGGTGTCCCGCCGCCAGTTGAGGGGCGCAGCTCCGCGCTTGGGGACGATTGCGCCCCAAGAGGAGGATGCTACGCCGAGATCCTGCAAATTATTAACCTATTTGACAAATTGTCGGATGTTCGCTCGCATGGCGGTTTCGTGCCCTGCGCTCCAGCTCACCGCGGAGTGAAGCGCTGCGCGCCGTCGAGACGCATCACTTCACCGTTGACGTAGCCGTTGGTGAGTAGGAACGTCGCAGCGTCTGCGAATTCGTCCGGTGTTCCGAGGCGCTTGGGGAATGGAATGTTGGCGGCGAACTTCGCGATCGCCTCGTCCCCGACCGACTCCATGATCGGCGTCTTCATCGTCCCAGGGGCGATCGTGTTGACCCGAATGCCGACGGAGCTAAGGTCGCGCGCGGCGGCGATCGTCAAGCCGATCACACCGGCTTTGGCCGCAGCGTAAGCGCTTTGACCGATCTGGCCTTCGTAACCGGCGATGGATGCTGTGAGTACCAACGCGCCCCGCTCGCCGTCGGGTTGCGGTTCCGCGGCCGCGACGGTGGCTGCGACCAGCCGAGCGACGTTGTAGGTGCCGTTGAGATAGAGGTCGATTGTCTTGGTGAAGGCGGCGAAATCAGCCGGGCTGTTATCGCGTTGCACGATACGTTGGGCGACGCCGAATCCGCCGTGGGCCACGACGGCATACCGCAGCTGGCCCAGTTGGTTGGCCTGTTCGATCGCTTCCTTGATCGAGTCTTCGCTCGTCACATCCGTACTCACGAAGCTCGCGCGGTCGCCCAGCTCGTCGGCGAGCGCCTTGCCCTTGTCGGCAGCCAGGTCGGCGATCACTACACCGAGGCCTTCGGCGTGCAATCGCCGCACCGTGGCCTCACCAAGGCCGCCCGCGCCTCCGCTGACGATCGCAGACGCACCGTGGAATTTTCCGACTGTCATTACTTCTCCTTCTGAGTTGACTGCACCGTGGTTATAAATTTCCGATCACCAGGTCCCACGCATCGGCGGCGTCCAGGACCATCCGGCCGAGCCGACGCGCATAGCCGGCGGTCGTGCCGTAATCGTTGCTCCAGCTCTGCGCGCGCAGTGTCGCCGACGACAGCGGATGTTCAGCGGTCACGCCGATCGCGCCGTGAAGTTGGTGGGCGATGGTCGTGACCGGTGTGACAGCACGCCCGACAGCCACCCGAGCGACGGTGACCGCGTATTCGGTTTCGCGACAGGCGAACCCATAGTCGGTCGCAGCTGCAACGGCCAGCATGGTGGCGGCGCGAGCGCGTTCGACCTCACCGGCCATCGCGGCAAGAGCATGTTGAACGGATTGGAACTTGCTCAGCGACCGGCCGAATTGGATTCGTTCGCTTGTGTGGGCCACCGACATCGCTGCGGCAGCATCCAACGCCGCGACGATCTGTACGCAGCGACACCATGAGCCGCGCACCGAAAACTCTTCGGCGACAGCTGGTTCCACTACCGTCAGCTCGTCGGCCGCCATGTCGAAGGTCAGTCGATCGCGTGGCTCACCGGCCAGATTGTCGTGGTGCACCAGCTGAGCGCGCTCGGTTTCGATGACTCCCACGCGTGCCTCGTGGTGGCCTCGCGCGAGAAGTAGCACGGTCGAGCACGCGCGCGCCCACGGAACGTCGCTCGCCGTTCCGCAGATACGTCCACCGGATTCATCGGCGTCAGCGATCGCGACGGTGAGTGGTCCTTGCGGCAGTTCGATGCCTGCCCGGTTGCCGAGCCAGCCTGCCAGTGCGTCGGTTTCTGCTAGCGGGACAGCGCCCGCGTGCCGCGCGATGCCGTAGAGCGCAATGGCAAGTTCGGTAGGCCCCGCGCCCAAATCCGCAGTGCTCGTCAACCGCGCCAGCCCAGTGTCCTCGAGGTTGCGCCACAACTGCGCGTCGAATTGCCCGGGAACTCTGCGCTGACCGAGCCGGGCATCCGACGATCGGCGCCCGATATCGCCGACCAGCTGCCGCAGCTCGGCGTGTTCGTCCTCAGCCGTGACAGTGCCGAACACGCCAGTCGAAAAGGCTGTCACCGCAACCCCATTCCGCGTGCGATGACGCCGCGCAACACCTCGTTGGTGCCACCGCGCAAGGTGAACAATGGCTTGTGCAGTACCGCAGTGGCCATCAGCGCCGCCAGTTGAGGTGTCACTGGTAATAGGTCGAGGACGTCGGTGATCACGTCGATCGACTCCTGCTCGAACCGAGTGCCGAGATCCTTGACCAGCGCCGCCTGGTTGGCAGCATCCTGGTTCTCGCTGAGCGCGCGTGCCACCCAAACGGATAGCTGCCGCAGCGAGATGAGCCGTCCGACTAGGTCGCCCACGATGCCGACAGTCGTGTCATCGGTGCCGCCCGAGTCGCTCAGCGCCCGCACTACCGCCATGATCAGCGGTGCCGTGGACAGAATCCGTTCGGGGCCGCTGCGTTCGAACGAGAGTTCCGCGGTGACCTGGTGCCATCCCCGGCCGACCTCGCCCAGTACGTCGATGTCCGGCACGAAGACATCCTGGAAGGCGACTTCGTTGAAATGATGGTCGCCGTTCATCAGCAGGATCGGTTCGATCAGCACACCATCGGCGTCGCAGGGGACCAGGAACTGGCTGAAGCCGTCGTGCCGTCGTTGCGGGTCAGCCGGACTCGTCCTGGCGAGCACCACAACCTGATGGGCGTGGTGTGCTCCACTCGTCCATACCTTGGTGCCGGTGAGCAGCCAGCCGCCGTCGGTCTTGGTCGCCTTGGTTTGCACGGCCGCAAGGTCCGAGCCTGCGCCGTGCTCGCTCATCCCAATTGAGGAGTAGAAAGTTCCAGCCGCGATGCGTGGCAGCAGCCGCTCGCGCTGCTCGTCGCTGCCGTAGGCCAGCAGGCCCGGGGCCACCTGTCGGTCGGCGATCCAATGCGCCGCTACCGGAGCGCCGTGCGCGAGAAGTTCCTCGGTTACCACATAGCGGTGCAGGTGTGACAGTCCCGGCCCGCCGTACTTCTCGGGGATGATCAGGCCGACAAGTCCGGCAGCGCCAAGGCGGGCGCTGAAGCCCTCGTCCCACCGACCGAGCCACGAGTCGACGGCCGGCTCCCAGCAGTATTCGGTCCGGTCAGCTTCGAGGAACTCCCGTACCGATGCGCGTAGCTTGGCGAGCTCGGGCTCGTTGGCGCGCAACGCATCAGATTCACTCACGGATCACCTATGTGGACGGCAGCGGGGTCGAGGACAAATAGATAGAAGTTCGGGACGAGGTCGCGCTCCGTGGCGGCCAATTGTCGGACTGACGCAGGTGCGGCAGCGCGGCCTGCACCACGGCGAACGGTCCCTCGACGTTGATCTCCAGAAGCCGGCGGAAGTTTTTGGGCGGCAGGGCCGGCGTCGAACGCAGGTCGAGCGCGCCGGGATTGTTGACTACGGAGCCCGTCTTTGCGAGCAGTGCCAGCGAGGCGCGATCGGCGGCCGCCCGGATCGCGATCTCGCGCCCGATTCCGCGGCTGGCGCCGGTGACCAGCACGACGCGGTCCTTCAGTGTGTGAGGACCCGTTTCTGCCACGCGTTGCTCCTCTCAGAAGCAGCCGTCTTGCTTTCGAATGCTATAACTATATAGCTTATTAATCGGTCGTTCTTCTCCGGGCGGCCCAAGATGAAGCGAGGCTCGATGACCCACGTCGTTTCGGTCGGCTGTTACCTCCCGCCGTGGTGCCATGCGGCGCGCCGAGTGAAGGGACCCGACGAGGACGCGCTGACGATGGCTGTGGCGGCTGGCCGCGCCGCCGACGCCGGTGCGTCTGCTCGGCGGGTCGTCCTGGTGTCCCGCGACTTTCCACTGCTTGAAGGCGGGAACGGCGCGGTCCTGCTGGCCGCGCTCTCGCTGGCAGCCGATATCCCGGTCGCCGAGGTCCTCGGCGGCGCGCCCGCAGTCCTGGACCAGATTACAAACGCAACTCCCGGCACATTGGTCATCGCCGCCGACGACAACGACGTATCGGTCGGCGCGGCTGCGGTGCTCACAGGTGAAGGCGAGTCGACCCTCGTCCCGGTCGGACGACAGACTCGCAGCCTGCCGCTGATGGCGCGAGGCGACGATGGCGTCCGCCACGCCTACCCAGACTCACGGCTGCAGCGGGAAGTCGGGATACGCGCCACCCTCGACAAGCTCAGCCTGACTGGAACGCCCAAGGCGGTCGCCGTCGCCGGTGTGCCCGTCGGTCAACTCGGCCGTGCGATCGACACCTCGGGCGCCGCGGAGGAGCCGCAAGCGTCGGCCGCGGGGGTGGTGCGGGCAATAGCAGATGCGATCGAGCGTGGAGAGTGCGGTCTGGTGTTCGCCGCAGAACAGTCGACGATGAGCGTCGCGGAGCTGAACGGCAATGAGTCGCCGCCCAAAATCAACCGTGACGAAGCACCCCCACGTGAACTGCCCGCGACCAAGATCGCAGACGGCGTGGGCATTCCGATCTCGATGCCCGCCTACGCCCGAGCGTTCGAGCCAAAAATTCGTTGGGAGGCAGCCGTTTTCGATGAGCGTCCGGGTATCGACACGGCGCCACAGTTCCCGCCGAGGGTTCGAGTCGATAACTCTGGCGCGCTAGCCGCCGATTACCGGCTCGAACCGTTGCCGCGCACTGGCTCGGTGTATACGCACACGACCATCCGGATCCCGGTGCCTGACCTGCCCAGCCCCTATTCGTTGGCGGTAGTGCAGCTGGACGACAGCGTGGTGCGGGTTCTGATGAAAGTCACTGGGGTGCCAGCGGGCGAAGCCACCATCGGGCAGGCTGGTTCGGTGGTCCTGCGCAAGATCGCAACCCGCGCGGGTGTACCCGACTACGGATACGCGTTCTGGCCGGGTCGAGTCAACGAGGGGGTCCAGGCATGAGAAACGTGGCGATCGTCGGCGCGGGCATGACACCGTTCGGCGAGCATTTCGAGCTAGGCATCAAGGATCTCGTGCCGATGGCCTACGCCGAGGCGGTTGCGCACGTCGACAAGGGTCTCGAGAAGTCTGAAATCGAAGCCGCGTGGTTCGGCGAGCTTTCAACAACAGACGGCTTCCCGTCGGGTATTCTCGCCGACACCCTCGACCTGACCGACATTCCGGTTACGCGCGTCGAGAACGCCTGTGCAACAGGCAATGACGCTATCCGTAACGGTGTGATGGCCATAGCGTCGGGGTTGTACGACGTCGTGCTCGTCGTCGGCGCGGACAAGGTCCGAGAGACCTCGTCGAACACCACCTTCTGGGATTGGGCCGCGATGACCAGGGACAACGCCTGGGACTATCCGCTCGGCCTGGTGGCACCCGCCAACTTCGCACTGCACGTCACTCGATACTTGCATGAGTCGCCGGCGACGAAGGAGCACATGGCAATGGTGGCGGTAAAGAACCACTTTCATGCGTTGAAGAATCCGAAGGCGCAGTTGCGATACGAGATCACGGTGGAACAGGCGTTGGCGGCGCCCATTGTGGTCGAACCGTTCGGACTCTACGACTGCACCCCGCAGAGCGACGGGGCGGCGGCCGTTATCCTGGCGGCCGAGGACGTGGTCGACCGATACACCGACAGCCCCGTGTGGGTGCGCGGGGTTGGTCTCGGCATGGACCGGGTGATGCATCAACACAAGCAGGACATGACAACCTTTCCGCCGACCGTGCGGGCTGCGAAGTCGGCCATGAAGATGGCTGGTCTGACCCCGAGCGACATCGATGTGGCCGAAGTCCACGACTGCTTCACCGGTGTGGAGTTGATCAGCTACGAGGATCTCGGTTTCGCCAGCCGGTTCGAGGCGTACAAGCTGGTCGAATCGCGCGAGAACTATGTGGGCGGCGCGCTCCCGATCAACCCCAGCGGCGGGCTCAAGGCCAAGGGCCACCCGCCGGGCGCCACCGGCGTTGCACAATGCTATGAACTGTTCAACCAGCTGCGTGGCGAGGCGGAAAATCAAGTCGACGGGGCGCGAGTCGCGTTGGCGCACAACATCGGTGGGCCGACTGCTGTCTCGGCGGTCACCATCTTGTCCAGCGATAAGAATTGACGGGAGCTGTAATGACCACATCACAGATCGCCACCCTGGCCGGATATGAAGAATTCGCGCCGTGGCTGCTCGTTGAAAAGCGGGGCAGTGTCCACGTGGTGAGCATCAATCGGCCGGAGGCCTTCAACGCCGTCAACGAAGAGGTGCACCACGCGTTCGCAACCATCTGGCGGGCTCTGACCGCCGATAATGACGTTCGCGCGGTGGTGACAACTGGTGTGGGCAAGGCGTTCTCGGCGGGCGGCGACATGGTGATGTTCGGCCGGCTGATCGAGGATCCGGTCGCACGCCAGTTTCAGATCACCGAGGCGAGAACCGTGTTCCTCGAGGTGATCAACTTTTCCAAGCCGCTGGTGTCGGCGGTCAACGGACCGGCGGTGGGGCTGGGATGCTCGATTGCTCTGCTTAGCGACTTCCTCGTCATGGGGGAGAGCAGCTACCTGGCCGACCCGCACGTCGCCGTTGGCCTCGTCGCCGGCGACGGTGGAGCGGCTATGCTGCCCCTGCTGATCGGTCTGATGAAGGCGAAAGAGTATGTGCTGCTCGGTGATCGCATGACCGCAGCGGATGCCGAGAAGCTGAACCTGGTTACGAAGGTGGCTTCCGACGGCGCGGTGCTCGAAGAGGCGCTGGCCATAGGCGAGAGACTGGCCGCCTTGCCGCCACAGGCATTGCGCGCCAGCAAGGTCGCGATGAACATGCACCTTTCGCGGGCGGCGCTTGGCGTGCTCGAGTACGCCCTGGCCGAGGAGTACACGTCGTTCACCACGCCGGAGTTCCGCGACCGCGTCGCCGCGTTTCGCGCCCGCGCGAAGAAGTAGTGGTTACCGGTAGGCGGTGATGCGTGCCGTCAGCGCCGCCCTGCCGTCATCGTTGATGGCTTGCGCGTCGGCGACTGCGGTGGTGCGGCCGATCCTACCGGGCGACGCCTCGTAGCGTGAGCGTTGGCCAGCGAAGAATGGCCGCAGGAAGTTCACTCGCACGGATGCCGTGCGCATCGGCGGAAGCGCGGTGTTGACGACCGCCGACGCCACCAGTTCCAGCCCCGCTGCCGCGACGCCGCCGTGGACGACGCCGATCGCGTTGTCGAGGTACGGATCCGGGTGCTGCCGCAGCACGCACAAGCCTTCGGAGGCGGCGGTGGTTTGCACGGCCATCAGTTCGGCGAGCGAGGTCCGCGCTTTCTTGGCCAATGTCTCCTTGGGCTCGGAAAGGGCGAGTTCGTCAGGGGTGATGAAGAAGGAACGGACGCTGCCGCCACCGATCACGGTGTCGCCGCACGTCAACGTGCAGAATGACAGTGAGGTCCTTCCGCGTGGCCCCACCACCTGCCCGACGGCCAGCACCGGCGGAGCCCCCGGCGCCGTCGCGCGTGCACTGCCAGTGGGACTGAGCTCCATTGTGAGTTCGCTGGATACTGTCCACTCACCAGCTTCGCGTAATAAGTGGTTGGCCATGCCGCTGACAGAGTCGATGAGGACGCCCAGCGGTCCCACCGAGGGCTGATCGGTGAACGGATTCCGCATCCCGGCCAGCGACATCGACATCGTGACAGTGGCGGCAGCGGGATCTGTCTCGACCACCTCGATACCAAAGCGCTGCAGGACATATGTCGGCGTTTCGAGATCGTGGTCGATCGCGCGGTCGACCTCCGTCATTCAAGAAGGTCGACGACGGTGGATAATTCGGAACCGGACAGCACGAATTCCTCTGCCTTCTGCAGGTGCTTATTCCACAGCTCGCCGACCTTCTCGGCATCCCCGGACTTGATCAGCTCCAACGCCATGCGGTGCGTCTTTGCCGATCGGCGGACCGCCTGCTCTGCGCGAGCGCCTTCGGTGGGCTGCAACGAGCCGTTTGCCTTCACGATGATGTGATGCAACATATCGCTGACGATCTGCAAGGTCTTGTTGCCCGACAGCCGCGCGATTGCGGCGTGGAAGTCGGTCAGTTGCAACACGGCATCATCGCTGCCTGGTTTCAACTGCTCCGCGGCTTCGACGACCTGCTCCAACTCCGCGATCACTTTTGCGTTTCGCTGTTTGGCCAGCTGCACGACCATCGGTGTCTCTAGAGCCATTCGCGCTTCATAGACATCCTTGAGCGTCACACCCTCGTATTCCAGAATCAGACCGGCGTATCGCGCGAGCGTCTCCCGTCGCGGGCGGGTCACCCGTGCTCCGCCGCGCACTCCGCGCTGCACGACGATCAGCGATTCGGACTCCAGCACGCGGAACGCCTCGCGCAGCGTGGGTCGGGACACGCCGAATCGCTCCATCAGCTCTGATTCCGGCGGCAGCATGGTGCCTTCGGGGATCTCACCGCGGATGAACATGCGCCGAAGCACGGTGGCCACCCGATCGGCCATTTTCGGTTCCCGAAGGCTAGTGACCTCCATATCGACCTCCACTGTTAGACGTAAACCAGCCAATTATTTGGTAGGTTAACCGATTTGACAGTTATTGCCCTCTGCTGGCGCCCGCACGGTGACGAAACTCATGGTCGATACCCCATCGCCCGGCCCATGAGGTCCTTCATTACCTCCGTGGTGCCGGCGTAGAGCCGCTGCACCCCTCTCGAGGTGCAGTCAAGGTTGCGCAGATAGTGGCGTAGCTCCTGTCGGAACAGGGCTATCTCGGCCACATAGTCGATTCTGTTCACGTCGTCGACGGCGGCAGGCACTTCATCACCACCTCTGCGGGTATGTTAATCCGACCATACCCGCAAATCAGATAAACAATTAGCTATAATGAGTACACCAGCGCGTGTACGACAGTCCAGCGAGAGGGCAGGGGGTTTCGACTTGGCCGCATATTGGGCACGCGGCGGGATCGGCGAGGCGTATGCCTCCGGTGACGGCTCGTACCCGCCGGTGCAGCGACCCGCATTCGGCGACGTGTACGGCGGCTTCGCCATCGCCTCGGGAATCGTCGGCGCACTTTACAAACGCGAACGCACGGGCACGCCATCCGTGGTCGATGTTTCCCTGCTCAGTTCGGCGATCTGGCAACTAGGCCCAGATATCGTCGGCGCGGGTATCACCGGACAGGGCATCCCGAAGTACCAATTGGCAGAAATGCCCAACCCGGCGGCCAGCATCTACCAGACGCGCGACGGGCGTCATATCGCGTTCGTACTGCTGCAGGCTGACCGGTTCTGGGCCGATTTCTGCACACGCTTGGGCCGGCCCGACCTGGTCGCCGACGAGCGGTTCGCCAACGCGGTAGTGGGGTTCGAGAACCGTGCCGAATGCGTCGCAGAGCTGCGCAATACCTTCGGCGAGCACGATTTGAGCCACTGGGAGAAGGCATTTGAGGGGTTCGACGGGGTGTGGGACGTGATGCGCACGGCCCGGGAGATCCACGACGATGCGCAGGTGCTGGCCAATGGCTATTTGCCGCGCGCCACCGATGCCAACGGCAACGAGTTCGCGTTGGCGGGTAGCCCGGTGCAGTTCGATGAGACGCCACTGCAATTGCGATGCGCGCCGGGCCACGGTGAGCACACCGATGCGTTGCTCGGCGAGCTCGGCTGCACCGATGACGAGATCATTGATCTCAAGATCAAATCGGTTGTGCTGTAGTGGTATCCGATGATCTGGCGCGACGGTTCCTGCACGTCAACCTGAACTGTGAGTCGATGGAGGCGACCGAGGAGCTCTACTCGGGCGTTCTGGGCCTGTCGGCCAAGATGCGCACCGACCCGACGGTGCCGTCCGACGGGGCCATGCTGGGCATCGACGGCGAAACCTATTGTTCGACTGCGTTTCTCTATGACGCCCGCGGTCCGCGTGGAGGCTGCGCGCTGGAGGCGATCGCCTTCCAATCCCCGCCCCTGGCACGTGACCAACGCGCCGACCCGACCAGACCAGGCATCCGCGGGGCGCTCCTGTGGGTGGCGGATCTGGACACTGCCGTTCTGGCACTGGGGGAGGCGGGTGTGCAGGTCGGCGAACCAGTCGATGGGCTCATCTCGGGTGCGAAGTCGGTGCTCGCACTCGACCCCGACGGTGTCGTCATCGAGTTGGCCCAGGCCCCAAGCGATCTGGACGCGGCGGCCGGCGCCCTGTTTTCCGGGATCCGCATCGCGGCCATCGACATCCTCGCCACCGCGCAGTTCCTGACCGCGATCGGGTTCATCGAAGTCGAAGCGCCGACGACGGTACCGGTTTCGGCTAACCAATTGGCGCCCGGCGGTGCTGCCGAATCGGTCGAATGTCTGGTCGCGCGTTTCGCGCTTCCAGAAGACGAACAACAGTTCACCATCACGGTGGTCCAGCATCCGGAAACCGCGACCGACGCGCCGGTGCCGTGGGGCGGCAACCGTCAGGGACTCTACCGTTGCGCGCTGCGGGTCGAGAACGTGAAGAGGGCACTCGCAGCGCTTCCGAATTCTGTTGAGCGGATGGGCGATGTGGTGTGGTGCCCGCTCCCCGGAACCAAGATCGACGGGTTGTACATCGCGTTTCTGCGATCACCCGATGGCGTGGTGTTCGAGTTCGTCGAACGCCCGCTGAAGTTGTTCAGTAGGTAACTCGAGCACGCGCAGACGCCGAGTGCTCCATCTTCGGAGCCGACGGCGAATTCAACGATTGAGGAGTCATATGTCGACCGCACCCAACGACCACGGCCCACGCCCGCCTGAAGGCGACTGGATGGGCACACCCTTTCTGAGATTCGAGCGTGAGGGCGGCTTCGCCGTCCTGACGCTCGACCGCCCCATGGCACGCAACGCCATGACTCCCGCGATGTACTTCGGAATTCGCTACGCAATCTCGCGGGTCAACGTCGACGAGAGCCTCGCCGGGCTGCTGATCACCGGTACCGGCGATGTATTCGCCCCTGGTGGGGATCTTGCCCAGGGCGCCGAGGACAACTGGATGGACTTCGCTGCGACGATTGGCATGGACGTCACACCGTTCGACAGTTTGCGCCAGTCGGCCAAACCCGTCGTCGCCGCTGTGAACGGTCTCGCCCAGGGAGGCGGACTCCAAATCGCTATTTGCAGTGACATGGCTGTGGTCAGTGACCGGGCGACGTTCCGAGTGCCGGAGTTGTACCGGGGTATCGCCGACACGTACTACAGCCACATCCTCGCCAGAGTGATCGGACCGGTTCGCGCGCGCGATCTGATGTTCACCGGCCGGGTGTTGTCCGCCGACGAGGCGGTGGATTGGGGCTTGGTCGCGCGGAAGGTGCCTCATGACGATCTGATGGCAACTGCGCGCGACGTCCTCGCTCAGTGCTGTCGCACGGCTCCGCAGGCGCGTGCCACCGTCAAGTCCAGTCTCGACAACTACCTGGGTCTTTACGATCGCATCGGGATGAAGGTGAGTCTGGATGGTCCCGAGGCGCGCGAAGGCTTCCTCGCCTTCAAAGAGAGGCGATCGCCGGATTGGGTGCATCCACAGTTGCGGACCGAGGGTCGACTGTAGCTGCTCAGACGATCAGCCGACGCGCAGTCTCGTAACGCGGATGGAAGAGCGCTTCGCTGTCGAGGCGACCGAGCCGGGTCTTGATGGCGATTTCGCATGCCGATGCCGCGCTGACGCTGCGAGCTGAGTGCTGCCGATCGGCGTGCTTGTTCGTGCAACACAGACCCGGGCAGACAATCGGCGGAGAAGCGGCCTGCGCATCGCAATGGTGCACGCCGGCCTCTGCGATCGCGGGGAGCGTTCTAGACAGTCTCCGCCGGGCCTAGGCAAATTCGACTCGCTAGTATAATCTGCCCGGAAACCGAAAATCGCTGGCGGGTTCGAGGAGCATGCGACACCCGGATGGCGGATCTCCAACGAAGCGCGGAGGGCATCGTGTGAGACGTCTCATTTTCAACGGCGAGCACGAGCAACTCCGTGCGACGACTACGACCTTCATCGAACGTGAAGTCGCTCCTTACGCCGACGAATGGGAGAGGCAGCGCATAGTCGACCGGTCGGCGTTCATCGCTGCCGGCAAGTACGGTCTGATCGGCTTCAATATGCCCGAGGAATTCGGCGGTGGCGGCTGCGACGACTTCCGCTTCAACGCGGTGATCAACGAGGAGCTATCCAAGTTCGGAACCCGCGTTCCCGCGCTGACGCTTCAGAACGACGTCGTAGGACCGTATTTCAAGTCGCTGGCGACTGATGAGCAGAAGAGGCGGTGGCTGCCGGGGATCATCAGCGGCGAAACGATCGTTGCGATCGCGATGACCGAGCCCGGTGCGGGTAGCGATCTGGCGGGCATCCGCACCTGCGCAGTCCGTGAGGGCGACGAATGGGTCCTTAACGGGTCGAAGACCTTTATCTCCTCGGGTATCAACGCAGATCTCGTCGTTGTCGTGACAAGGACCGACCCCTCGGCCGCCCACAAAGGACTTTCGCTCCTCGTGGTAGAGCGTGACATGCCGGGCTTCGTTCGTGGTCGCAAGCTCGACAAACTCGGTCTACACACACACGACACCGCCGAACTGCATTTTGAGAATGTTCGAGTACCGGTAGCGAATATGTTGGGCGAGGAGGGTCGCGGGTTTTACCACCTGATGCACAACCTTCCCTCTGAGCGACTGTCGATCGCGATCTCCGCGATCGCCGGCGCGCGCGAAACGTGGCGCCAAACGCTGCAATACGCCAAGGATCGCAAGGCATTCGGTCAGCCGATCGGCGGCTTCCAGCACAACAGGTTCTTGCTGGCCGAAATGGATACCGAATTAGACGTCTCCGAGCAGTACATCGACCGATGCCTGTCCGCCGTCGTCGAGAACGACCTCTCGGCGGTCGAGGCGGCCAAGGCCAAGTGGTGGTGCACGGAAGTTGCGAAGAAGGTCGTCGACGGATGCGTGCAGCTCCACGGCGGCTACGGCTACATGAAGGAGTACCGGGTGACTAACGACTACGCCGACGTTCGGATCCAGACCATCCTCGGGGGGACCACCGAGATCATGAAGGACTTGATCGGGCGTGACCTCGGGCTTTGACTTCGCAGCAGATATCCGGACGTCGCGAGTGCGTCTGCGACTAATTGATCGAGTTCACGAGGCGAGTGAGCCTGTCGGCTCGCCCCCAGTATTTCGCGTACTCAATGGAGGAGAAACGAGGCGGTCCGATGCACCGGCCTAGGGAAGGCGTACGGATCCCAGAGGTGATTCAGTTCGCGGATGTTCCGGCCGAAGGAGCCATTCGGGCGGACTGGGGCGCCGACGTCATCAGGGGCGAACATGTCGAGCGCGGCCACGCCAAGCGCGGTCCGTTTCGGTTGCTCGTGTTCCTCACGAACTTCCACGGCAGTGCCATGATCGCCTTCCATGGAAACGCTCGGACAAGAGAACCGTATAAAGGATACTCTATAGCGGGCACGCCTGATCGCCAGCACGCGTCGATGCGTATCCCCAGCGCATCCTCATTGTCAAACAAAGGGTGTCGATATGGATAAACCCCTAGCGGGCGTACGAGTCCTGGAAATAGCACAGTTCACCTTCGTCCCGTCGGCAGGCGCCATACTCGCCGACTGGGGTGCCGATGTCATCAAGGTCGAAAATCCGGTCACGGGCGACGCACAGCGTAACCTGTTCGCGCCGTCGGCCAGCGAGTCGTCCGAACAATCGAGCCCGTTCACGCCACACATCGAGGGGCCCAATCGAGGTAAGCGGAGTATCGGGCTCGGTCTGACGTCGCCGCTGGCGCGGCCAATATTGGAGGCGCTGCTACGGCGCAGCGATGTCATTCTCACCAACCACCTGCCCGCGATCCGGTCCAAGCTGCGCATCGACGTTGAGGACGTCCGACGCATCAATCCCGACATCATCTACGTGGCGGGTAGTGGATTCGGCGGTCGCGGGCCCAGTAGGAACCGGCCAGGCTATGACGCCACCGCATTTTGGGCGAGAGGGGGCAGCGCAGACGGGGCGACGTCGTGCCTCGCCGAACAGCCCACGTATATGCCCAGCGGTGCGTATGGCGACAACATCGGTGGGCTGGCGATTGCCGGCGGCGTGGCCGCCGCACTGTACGGTCGCCGCATGTCTGGACAACCTTCGGTGATCGACGTGTCACTGCTGGGCGTCGGGGCATGGGCGACGCAATTCGATGTCAACATGGCGTTGATGAGCGGCGGGCACCTGCCAAAGGTGGAGCTCGACACGCCCATGGCGGGCAATCCGCTCGTCGGGAGCTACCGCACGCGCGACGGCCGGTTCATTCAATTGGCAATGCTCGACCCGTTGCCTTACTGGTCGGAGTTCTGCATATGCATGGGTAGTCGGGAAGCGGCCACGGACGAGCGCTTCGCCACGCTCGACGCCCTCGCCGAGGATATCCACTCGGCATGTCGGGTCGTCGAGGATTTGATCGGCCGATATCCCCTCGACGAATGCGTGCGACGGCTCAACGGATGTAGTGGCGCGTGGGCCGTGTGGCAGGACAGCTGGGATCTCGCCAATGACGAAGACCTGATCGCCAACGGCGGGATAGTCGAAGTCGTTGACACGCAGGGTGTTCGGCGCAAGCTGGTGGCGAATCCAGTTCAATTCGACATTTCGACTGCTCCGTCGCGGCGGGCGCCGCAGTTCGCCGAACACACCGACGCCATCCTGCGCGAGCTCGGGGTCGACGACGTCACGTTCGGCGAGCTCAAGATGGAAGGCGTCATTGCCTGACGCCGCAAGTTTCTACAGAGTTCGTTGTCGAGGTGCACCAACCTAAGCTAGAATCTACTCGTTTATAGAAAGTATGGTCACGACCAATTTCCGATGCGTGTCTCGCGATACCGATCACAGAGCGTTCACGTACGGTGCCACAAAGGGGCGGTGTCAGCGCATGGGTTCAAGCGATTCGTTGAGGGGCAAAGTTGCCGTCATCACTGGCGGAGCCAGTGGGATCGGTTTGGCTACGGCACGAAATCTGGCGGATCGAGGTTGCCAGCTCGTGCTGGCCGACATCGAACAAGCGGCTTTGGACTCGGCTGCAGCGGAACTGCCGACCTCTACCGATGTCTTGTTGGTTCGCACCGATGTCTCGAAACGTTCCGACGTCGACCGCCTCGCCGAGCAGGTGGGTGAGCGCTTCGGCCCAGTCGACATCTTGTTCCTCAACGCAGGCGTGGGAGCCACGGGGCCGCTGGTCGACGCGACGCACGAGGACTGGGAATGGATGATCGGCGTCAATCTCTGGGGTCCCATTCATGGTGTCGAAGCGTTTCTCCCATCGATCGTGCGGGCCGACCGGGATGCGCACATCTTCTTCACGGCATCGTTCGCGGGCGTCGTGACGAATGAAGGACTCGGTCCGTACTCCGTCACGAAGTACGGTGTCGTGGCTCTCGCCGAGACGTTGCACCGTGAGTTGCGCAAGTCGCCGATCAGGGTGAGTGTGCTCTGTCCGATGAAGGTCGGGACCAACATCGAGCATTCGCACCGCAATCGCCCGGCTGACCTGGGCGGTCCGAATGCCGGGGCCGACGTCGACTTCGACGACCCCGGATTCGCGGGTCGCATCGTGTCGCCCGAGGACGCCGCCAAGATCGTGGTGGACGCCGTCGGTTCCAATGAGCTGTACTTGTTCACCCACGACGAGTGCCGCGAACCGATTGCGCGCCGGTTCCGGAAGATCGACGCCGCGTTCGAGAAGTCTCCGAGTCGAGCGTGATCGCCGACGGCACGCATGCGCGTTCTGCCCTCATCACCGGAGCCTCTCGCGGGATCGGATTGGCCATCGCACGGCGGCTGGCCGAGCGGAACATGGCGCTCACCATCACCGCTCGCAACGAAGAAGCCTTGGCGACGGTACGCCAGGAGTTACGCGAATTAGGCTCGCCTTCAGTACTTTCCGTCGCCGCGGACATGGCTGATCCGGACACTGCTGTCGGTCTGATCCAGCGACACCGCGACGAATACGGTGACATGTCGGCATTGATACTCAATGCCGGCGTCGGTACGGCAGGGTCGATCGCCGACTACCCCCTCAAGCGACTCGACAAGACCATCGCGGTGAACTTCCGGAGCCCGTTCGTCCTGATCCAGGAAGCCTTGCCGCTGCTGCGCTCGGCGGTCGACCGGCATCCGTCCGAGGGGGCCAAGATCATCGTGCTTTCGTCGATCACCGCCATCTACGCCGAGGCCCAACTGGCTGCCTACGGCGCCTCGAAGGCCGCGATCGCCTCGCTGGTGGACACGCTCAACGCCGAAGAGTCAGGGAACGGCATATCTGCCAGCGCGATCGCGCCTGCCTACGTCGACACTGACATGTCGGAGTGGGTGCGTGGCCGCATCCCTCCCGAAGAAATGATCCCGGCCGACGACGTGGCGACGATGGTCGAGTGCCTGCTGAGAATGTCGGCGCGCTCGGTCATCGGCCGGATCGTCATCGCGCGCGCAGGCACCGACGGCTACGAGGCGTAGCGCCCGACCGAGGTGCCGCCGCCTTGTACGCGCGGCAGCACCTCGGTCGTCCGTCTAGAGTGCGTCGACGTCGAAGGCGGCCAGCTTGGCGGCTGACACGTCAGTTATCTCGGCCCACTTCGCCGCGACATCGTCGATGCTTGGCGCTGCACCGGAGAAGGTCACGCCGTCGGTCTGGAACAACACGGCGCGCTGCACCTTGCCGCCGCCAACGACGAATACCGAAGCGCTGTCGGAGTTCTCCTCTGTCATCAGATAGCCCACAACCGGGGCGACATACTCGGGCGTCAAGCGCTCGAACACCTCCTGCGTCATGATGTCCTGCGTCATGCGCGTCGCGGCGATGGGTGCGACGGCGTTGGCCATGATGTCGTATTTCGCGCCTTCCTGCGCCAGCGTATTGATCAGCCCGACGAGTCCGAGCTTGGCGGCGCCGTAGTTGGCCTGGCCGAAGTTGCCGAACAGCCCGCTGGTCGAGGTGGCGACGACGACGCGGCCGAAGTGCTGCTCGCGGAAGTGCGGCCACGCGGCGCGGATGACGTTGTATCCGCCGTAGAGATGCACCTTCTGCACAGCGTCCCAGTTCTCGAATGTCATCTTGTGGAACGTGCCGTCGCGCAGGATGCCGGCATTGCTGACGACGCCGTCGACCTTGCCGAACTCGTCGAGTGCGGTCTTGATGATGTTCTCGGCACCCGCTGTCTCGGCCACGCTGTCGTAGTTGGCCACAGCGCGGCCGCCGGCGTTCAAGATCTCCTCGACCACATCGTCGGCCATGTTCTTCCCGGCGCCCGTGCCGTCGCGCGCTCCGCCGAGATCATTGACCACGACGCTGGCGCCCTCACGCGCGAGCGTCAATGCATACTCACGTCCCAAGCCGCCCCCTGCTCCGGTGACGACGATGACGCGGTCCTGCACTCCTGGCATGAATGTTCCTTCCTGATGACGCCGAACGGCGGATTGGGTGGTGGTTCACGCTCCAACGACAGCCAGCCCATGGCAGCGGCTGCGGTAGAAAACGATTGGTTGGGCATCGTCATGCCGGGTGATGTCGGTGATCTGCAAGATGGCGATGCTGTGATCCCCGGCTTCGACGACCCGGTAAAGACAGGTCTCGATCCACACACTGCAGCCGTCAAGGAAAACGGCGCCGTCGGCCGAAGTCGACACCGTGACTTCGGAGAAGCGGTCGCCCGTCTTCACGGACAGTGACGGGACAGCGCCGCTGTGACCGTAGCTCAGCACGCTGACGCCAAGGCGGCTGCACGTGCGAAGGCGGGGCCAGGTCGACGAACTGTTCTGCACGCACACCGACACCAGAGGCGGGTCGAGTGAGACGGGCGTAAAGGTACTGACGGCCATTCCGCACGGAGCGCCGTCGACCATGGCGCCGACGAACACGATTCCTGAGGGATGACAGGCGAATACGTCTCGCAGCAGTGTGTGCTCGAACGACGGAGTAGTCATGGCAGTCATGGCAACCCTTCGGCGAGATTCGATACGATAATAGAATCTATCATGAGTTTGAATAGCGAGGCCGAAGACGTTCGGCATCATGGATCCGCTCAGCGTGCGCTGATATCCCGCCGCTTTCGATGTGGGCCGTGGGCCGTGACCAAGGAACGAGCAAGGTGGCCCGGAAGTGATCGACGTAGCACCTGATGCTTGTTGCGTTCCGTCTCCTCAAGATGCTACTTTCGAACAACTAGTAGAAACTCGTCTGGCTGCTTAGCTGCCTTGAATGAGGAGGAGATGCTCAAATTGAGCGCCCCAGTGATGCCCATCGTCGATACCGACACACATCTGAGTGAACCGCCCGACCTGTGGACGTCGCGGCTGCCTTCAAAGTGGAGCGAGCTCGCTCCGAAGGTGGTCTTTGACGAGCGTCGGGGTGAAGACATCTGGATCATCGGGGGACGGCGACTGTCCGGGGTCTCCGGCTATGCGATGGCGGGGTGGCACGAGTATCCGCCGAAGCATCCACCGTCCGCCGAGGAGGCAGACCCGGCCGCGTTCGATGCCAAAGAGCGGGTGAAGCGGATGGACTCGCTGAGGATCGCCGCCGAGATCCCCTACCCCAATCTGCTGGCATTTTCCATGGACGCGTTCATGGGCTACAACGAGCCCGAACTCGTCTTGGATTGCATCCGCGCGTACAACGACTTCCTGACTGATTTCGCATCTGTCGCTCCGGAGCGGTTCGTCTGCCTCACGACGTTGCCATTCTGGGACCTGGACGAGGCGGTGAAGGAGCTGAACCGGTGCTATGACAATGGCCACCGGGGCATCAACTTCATGGCCAAGCCCTACAAACTCGGTCTGCCGCGCCTACGCGACGACCATTGGGCGCCGATACTGAAGGCGGCCGAGGAACGTCAGCTCTCCGTCAACTTTCATGTCGGCTACCAGTCACAAACCGAAGAAGACTGGGTCCGCATGATCAAAGACGTGCAAGGCCCTGCCGACTACGCCCAGGAAACCACGATGTCGCTGATGGGACTGTGCGAGAACGTGTCGGAGCTGCTGCTGTCCGGCGTATGTCACAAGTACCCGACCTTGAACTTTGTCAATGTCGAAAGTGGCTTCGGGTGGATCCCGTATCTCATCGAGAGCGCCGACTGGAACTGGAAGAACTCCGGCGCTGCGAAGGCCCATCCGGACCGTGAACTTCCCAGCCACTACTTCCGCAACCAGATCTACACCACGTACTGGTTCGAACGTGAAACGGTGCGCTACATGGGCGCAGCGTATGCCGACAACCTGATGTTCGAAACCGACTTCCCCCACCCGACGAGCCTGTCTCCGGGACCGGCTTCGACGGCGATATCACCGCGGGAAGTGGTTGACGAGACGCTCAGGGAATTGCCGTTGGACGCGTGCCGCAAGATCTTCTACGAGAACGCGGCTCGCCTGTACCACATCGACGTAGACGCCTGTCTTCAGGATTAACGACTCGCCTCGGTCTGGTCCGAAATGGGCCAGACCGAGGTTTTCAAAGGGAGAGATTAGGTGGCCGTCGCAATAGATCACGACATCGAGCACGCCGCTGTGGGCGCCAAAGAGGTGTGCGACGCGCTATTCGCCTTCATCGACCGAGAAGTCGCAAAAATTCAGCAACCCATCGAGGCGGCTCTGCACAATCCGCGGCTGTACTGGCGCGAGGACGGGCGCCTTGCCGACGAGGTAGTGCAGGCCCGTAGGGCTGCGCGGATGGCTTCGGCCGAGGCCGGCTTCTACACGATGTTCTGCCCCACCGAACTCGGCGGCGGCGGACTGAGTGCCGAACTGTACTTCGAAGTATTCGAGGCGCTGTGTCACCGCTACGGCTCACCCCAGACGCAGCTGGCCTTCCAAGTCCTCGCCCACGCCAGTACAGGTCCGACGGCGTTGTGGACCTATGCATCGGACGCTCTGAAAGCCGATCTGGTGCCCAAGCTGATGCGCGGCGAGGTACAGGGATCATTCGCGATGTCGGAACCGGACGCAGGGTCAGACGCCTGGATGATGACCACTACCGCTGTCCGTGACGGAGACCACTGGGTGCTCAACGGCACCAAACAATGGGCCTCTTGGGCGCCGACCGCTGACTTCTTGATCACGTTCGCCATCACTGACCGCGAACTTTTTGCGGCGCGAAAGGGAGGACTTACGGGTTTCTACGTGCCCACCGATGCTCCCGGATACGACCTGTACTCGATCGTGAAGGTGTTCGACGAGATCGGTGGTGAGGAAGCGATTCTCACCTTCAACGACGTCCGCATTCCCGACGAGTACCGGCTCGGTGACGTTGGCGAGGGCTTCCGTGTCGCGATGGAGGGCTCCGGCCTGCTGAAGATGACGAAGCTTGCGCGGCTGATCGGTCTGGGTCGGTGGGCGAACGACAAGGCCGCCGACTATGCGAAGGTACGCAAGACGTTCGGGAAGACGCTAAGTGAGCATCAGTCGATCCAAAATATGCTTGCCGACAATTGCATTGACATTTATACGTCGAGGTTGGCATCGCTCGATGTGGCGCGCAAGCACGACGCTGGGGATCAGGCACGGTTCGAGTCGGCGATGAGCCACGCGCTCGTCGCCGAGGCGATGTACCGCGTGTACGACCGGTCGATGCAGATTCTGGGCGGGATCGGACTGAGCAACGAAGCCGAGATGATCCATGGCTGGCACTTGACACGCGTGTCGCGGATCAGCGAGGGTCCGCCAGAAGTTCAGCGGCGCACCATCGCCAAGTATCTCCTGTCGGGTGCCTACAAGTTCTAACTGACTGCCATGTCGAGTTGGCAGTGCTCTGCGATCACTGGTCACCGTCGATATCGACTGTAGCGCAACCACTTTCACACAAGCTATCGAATTGGCGTCCTGGACGCACAGAATGAAGGGAACACAATCCATGGTCGACGCATACATCGTCGAGGCGGTTCGATCGCCCGTCGGCAAGCGTAACGGCGGACTGGCCAAGGTTCACCCCGCGGAGCTTTCCGCGCAGGTGCTCGCCGCGCTGGTGGACCGGGCCGGTATCGATCCCGCCGTCATCGACGACGTGATCTGGGGCTGCGTCGGCCAGATCGGCGAACAGTCCAGTGACATCGCACGTACCGCGGCGCTGACCGCCGGATGGCCGGACACGGTCACCGGTGTGACCGTCGATCGGCAATGCGGATCGAGCCAGCAGAGCCTGCACTTCGCAGCCGCGGGCGTGATCGCCGGACAGTACGACGTCGTGGTCGCCGGTGGTGTGGAGTCGATGTCCCAGGTCACCATCGGTTCTGCGGCCGAATTCGGCGCCGGTCCGTTCCCCGAGCGGTTTCAAGCCCGCTACGGAATGCCAAATCAAGGTGTGGGAGCGGAATTGATGGCCGAGCGCTGGTCACTGAGCCGAACCCAACTCGACGAATTTGCCGTTGCCTCGCACGAAAAGGCTGCAGCCGCACAGGATTCGCACGCATTCGATGACCAGATCGTGCCCATTCGCCGCGGTGACGGTTCAGTCGTGACAGCGGACGAAGGTATTCGGCGCGGAACTTCCGTGGAGACGCTCGCCGGCCTCAAGCCGGCCTTCAAGGCGGACGGTGTCATCCACGCGGGCAACGCCTCACAAATCTCCGATGGGTCGGCGGCGCTTTTGGTGATGTCGGGAGAGAAAGCCAAGGAGCTCGGGTGTACGCCGATCGCCCGCGTACACACCGCTGTGCTCGCCGGCGCCGATCCGGTCATAATGCTCAGCGCACCGATCCCGGCTACCCAGAAGGCGCTACGCAAGTCCGGACTCACCGTCGACGACATCGGGGTATTCGAGATCAACGAGGCGTTCGCATCGGTGCCATTGGCCTGGCAGGTCGAGATCGGGGCGGACGATAAGGTATTGAACCCGAACGGCGGCGCGATCGCCCTCGGCCATCCCCTCGGGGGCTCCGGTGCCCGACTGCTGACCACGATGATCCATCACATGAGGGCGAACAACATAAGGTATGGGCTGCAATCGATGTGCGAAGGTGGTGGACAGGCCAACGCGACCATCGTGGAGCTGGTGTGACCACGCCCGGAGCTGTGGCCACCGATGTGGTGCTTGTCCGGAAGTCCGGACGGGTCCTCATCATCACCATCAACAGGCCCGACGCCCGCAATGCGGTCAACGAATCGGTGAGTGCAGTCGTCGGTGATGCGCTCGAGGCGGCACAGCAGGACCCGACAGTCTGGGCGGTCGTGGTGACGGGTGCCGGTGACAAATCGTTCTGCGCAGGGGCCGACCTCAAGGCGTTGTCCCGTGGCGAGAGCGTGGTGCATCCCCACCATCCAGAATGGGGCTTCGCCGGACTCGTCCACCACTTCATCGACAAGCCAGTGATCGCCGCGGTCAACGGATCAGCACTGGGGGGCGGCACCGAGTTGGCGCTCGCAAGCGACCTCATCGTCGCTGAGGAGCGGTCGGTCTTCGGACTGCCGGAGGTGAAGCGCGGTCTGATTGCCGGCGCGGGTGGCGCTTTTCGCATCGTCGAGCAACTGCCGCGCAAGGTCGCGCTCGAACTGCTGTACACGGGCGATCCGATCTCGGCCGCTGAGGCGGCACGCTGGGGGCTGGTGAACAAGGTCGTTGCGAACGGCACAGCGCTGGAAAGCGCGTTGGAGCTCGCAGAGCGGATCGCCGTGAATGCGCCGCTGTCCGTGCAGGCGAGCAAGCGCGTGGCCTACGGAGTCGATGATCGGATCATCGAAGCTGAGGAACCAAAGTGGGCGAGAGTCGCACGGGAGGGTGAAACACTCCTTGCCAGCGAGGACGCGATGGAGGGGCCGCGCGCGTTCGCCGAGAAGCGTTCCCCGGTATGGAAAGTGCGCTAAGCGTCAAAAGGTTGTCCCAAATTCTACTTTGCGATAGAATCTATTCGTCCGTCGAACTTTAGATAGGTCAAAATCATGCACGTTGGCAAGAGCGTTTTCTTTCAGAATCCCGACGAGGATCGTTCCGACTCAGCGCTGTACAAGCACGAGATCGCTCTTGCCGAACAGGCGGAGCCGCTCGGCTTCGAGTCGTTTTGGATCGCCGAGCACCACTTCGGCGGCTACGACGTGTCACCAAACACGTTGCAGCTGTTGACGTATCTGGCGGCCAAGACCAAGCACGTCCGGCTGGGATCCTCAGTCGTGGTCCTTCCGTGGCACGATCCCCTGCGGGTCGCTGAAGAGCTCTCGGTGCTCGACCACCTCTCGAACGGTCGTCTGTTGTTCGGCATCGGCCGCGGCCTCGGCCGCCACGAATTCGAGGGCTTCCGGTTGAACATGGGGGAGTCGCGCCAGCTCTTCCAGGAGTATGCGAAAGGCATCATCAACGCCTTCGACACCGGAATCATCGAGTCCGACGGTGAACTCTGGAAGCAGCCGCCCGTGCAACTTCGACCACAGCCGCTGGCTCCGCTGCGCAACCGCACATACGCATCCTCGGTGTCGCCTGAATCGATGGACATCGTGGCTGAACTCGGAGCAGGCATCATGGTGATTGCCCAAAAGCCTTGGGACGTTACGGTTGCCGACGTCAAGAAGTACAACGAGCGGTTCGTTGTGTTGAATGGTTACGAGCCGCCGAAACCACTGCTCATGTCCTTTGTGATCGTGCACGAGTCCTCGGCTGCGGCGCAGGAGCTGCACGAGCAGTATCACTATCGGTACGCGAAATCGACGTTCGATTGGTATGAGTTCAGCAACGCCGGCTTGGCGAAGGTCCCCGGTTACGAGTACTACGGCAAGTTCGCGGCCAACATCGAAAAGCACGGGGCGGACAACTTCGTGAAGTTCCTCGCCGAATTGCAGGTCTATGGCACACCGGATGAGGTGGTGGAACAATTGACCGACCATGTTCGTCGCATCGACGGGGTCGGGATGACGGCGGTACTGTCCTTCGCGGGAATGAGCCCCGAAATCGGTACGGCCAATCAGAAATTGTTCGCAGAGAAGGTACTGCCTCGATTGAAGAGCATCGATCCCGAGCGTGCGTTCCCACCGGTTGCCGTCCCGGCGCATGCCTGAGGGCGTGGCCTCGGCTGAAGAAGGCGGCTCCGAAGTCCGCATCGCGCCGCTCCCGGTCGATGAGCGCGATGCCGCGACGAACGAGCTGCTCGATAAAGTCGGACCGGGTCGTGACCTCAATCTGTTCACTACCCTTGTGCGACACCAGCGGCTGTTCCGGCGCTGGCTGCCGCTGTGCGGAGGCCTGCTCAGCGGGAAGCTGTCGGCCCGTGATCGTGAATTGCTGATCCTGCGGACCGCCGATCGCTGCGGGGCCGTCTACGAATGGGCCCATCACCTCGTGTTTGCCGCGGATGCCGGGTTGACCTCCGAGGAGGTCGACCGGGTCCGCGCCGGCGCCGACGCCGACGGCTGGACGGAACTGGAGTCGGCGCTGGTGAGAAGCGCCGACGAACTCCACGACGAATGCGAGATCTCCGCGTCGACATGGTCGGTCCTCGCGGCGCACTACGACCAGGAGCAGCTGATCGAGGTGCCGATGGTGGTCGGGCATTACCACATGGTCGCCTTCGCGGCACGCTCGTTCGGCGTGCGGATCGAGCCTGCCTACCGACCCCACTCAGCGGCGCACGCCGGCGAATGACCCGGGAGCGTGTGCGCACTGCGCGCGCTTTAGAACCATTCCGTCTTCATATCGACGGTCGTGCTGTCGAGGGTCTCCAGTAGATCGAGCTGAGGATCGACGCGGGGCAGCTCGTAGCGGAAGAAGAACCTGCCAGCCTGCATCTTGCCAGCGTAAAAATCAGAGTTCTTCGGCGCACTGGTGATCATCAACTCCAGCCACATCCACGCAATCACCAAGTGGCCGAACGCCTCAAGATAAATTGCGCTGTTGGCCAGCGCCAGTTCGGGATCGGACTCGTCGACAAGTTTCGCTGTTACTTCGACCAGACGGGCCCACCGCTGTGCCAGTTGATCGGCGAGGTGTGCAAGTTCCCCGCCCACGGCGACCGCACGCTCAACCGCCTTACCGATGCGCTCGGACACCAAGATCAGGCTTGCACCGTTGTGTTGAGTCACTTTGCGGCCGAGCAGGTCGAGGCTCTGAATGCCGTGCGTGCCCTCGTGTATAGGATTCAAGCGGTTATCGCGGTAATGCTGTTCCACGTCGTAGTCGCGGGTATATCCGTAGCCGCCATGTACCTGGATCGCGAGATCGTTGGCCGCAAGGCACCACTGCGACGGCCAGCTCTTGGCGATCGGTGTCAGCACATCGAGCAGCAGCGCCGATTCTTCGGCCTCTGCTTCGTCCGCGTTGCTGGCTCGGGTGTCGATCAGGTATCCGCAATACAACGCGAGGGCCAAAGCGCCTTCGACATAGGCCTTTTGAGCCAGCAACATTCGGCGGACGTCGGCATGGGCGATGATCGGCACCGGCTTGTCCCCCGCATTCTTGCGGGCCGAAACGCGGCCCTGCAGCCGCTCGCTGGCGTATCGCACCGACTTGAGGTAGCCGGTGTACCCCAGTGCAACGGCGCCGATACCGACGCCAAGCCGGGCCTCGTTCATCATGTGGAACATGTAAGAGATACCAGCGTTGGGTCGGCCAACCAGATACCCCACTGCACCTGCTGAACCCAATGGGCGATGGGCACCCTCGCCGAAGTTCAAGACGGTGTTCGTCGTGCCGCGGTAGCCCATCTTGTGATTGAGTCCACCAAGGGAGACGTCGTTTCGTTCTCCGATCGCGCCATCGTCGTCGACCAGGAACTTGGGCACGATGAATAAGGAAAGCCCTTTCACGCCCTCTGGCGACCCGGCGATGCGCGCGAGGACCAGATGCACGATGTTCTCGGTCATCTCGTGCTCACCGCCAGAGATCCACATCTTGTTGCCGAAAAGTCGGTGATGGCCATCGTCAGTGGGTTCGGCGTGGGTGGTGACGTCGGCGAGCGACGATCCTGCTTGCGGCTCCGAGAGACACATGGTGCCCGAAAACCGCCCAGCGAGCATAGGTTTGACGAAGCGCTCATGGTCACTCGCGCTTCCATATGTAGCAAGCAAGTTCGCGTTGGCCATGGTGAGCATCAGATAGGCTGCGGTACTGACATTTGCCGCGTGAAACCAAGCGAATCCCGCGCTAGCCACGGTGACCGGCAGCTGCGCGCCCCCCAGTTCGTAATCCATGCTCATGCCGATGAGGTCAGCAGCCGCGAATGCGTCGAGCGCTCGCTTCACCTCGGCGTTGACGTGCACGTGACGCCCATCAAATGTCGGCTCTCTGGTGTCATTGAGCTTGTTGTGCGGCGCGAAGTACTTTTCGGCGAGTTGCTCACAAAGGTCGAGCACCCCGTCGAATGTCTCCTTACTGTGGTCGCAGTAGCGCTCACGCTTCGCCAGTTCGTCGACACCCAGCCATTCGTAGAGCAGGAAATCGACGTCGCGCCGTGAAATCAGGTCATTGGGCATGGACGCTCCCTGGTGTTGGATTGTGGCGGCACACCACACGACGCCGGTGAGGAGCCTGACGGTGCGCCAGTAACGAATTAGACTGTGACGTCGGGTGATTGCAACTTCCGACGCCACTGTTCTCGCAGCGCGAATTTCTGTACCTTGCCGGTGCCGGTCTTCGGCAGCGCCCCGAACACCATTCGCTTCGGTACCTTGAACCCACCGAGCTGCTCGCGGACGTGTCGTTCGATGTCGGCCTGGTCGGCGGTGGCTCCCGGATGCAGGGTGATGTGGGCCACCGGTACCTCACCCCAGCGATCGTCGGGTACGGCGACGACGGCGACCTCGAGTACCGACTCGTGCGAGGCGATGGCATTTTCCACCTCGATCGACGAGATGTTCTCGCCGCCAGAGATGATGATGTCCTTGCTGCGGTCTCGGAGCTCCAAATACCCGTCCTCGTGAAGCACGCCGAGATCACCGGTGCGGAACCATCCGTCGGGCACGGCGGCCGCTGTTGCGTCGGGATCCTTGAAATAGCCTGCCATCACGTTGTTTCCGCGAATCGCGACTTCGCCTATCGACTGTCCGTCTGCCGGAACGTCAACGCCGGCGGCGTCGACGACGCGAATAGGCTGCGAGACGATGTTGCATACGCCTTGTCTGGCCTTGAGCCGCGCGCGGCGGGGCGAGTCGAGCGAATCCCAGGTCTGCTGCCATTCGCAGATGACGGCGGGCCCGTAGGTTTCCGTCAGTCCGTAGAGGTGAATGACGTCCATGTTCAGCTCGGCAAGGCGCGCCAGGATGGTGGGGGTCGGCGGGGCGCCGCCGGTGCCGATGAGCAGCTCGTGTGCGGCATTCAGGCGGTGGGCTGCTTCGCCGTAGGCGATCGAAGTCAATACGGTGGGTGCACCGTTGAGGTGTGTGATGCCCTCTTCATCGATCAGCCGCCAAATCTCTGCCTGATCCACCGCCCGCAGGCACACGTGGGTGCCCCCAGCCGCCGTCACCGCCCATGTGAAGCACCACCCGTTGCAGTGGAACATCGGTAGCGTCCACAGCATCCGCGAACTGTTGTCCAATCTCATCTGGGTGGCCATCGCAACCGACTGCAGGTAGGCGCCGCGGTGGTGATACATGACGCCCTTGGGCTTGCCGGTAGTGCCACTCGTGTAATTGAGCGCCAGCAAGGCGTTCTCGTCGGTGATCGGCTGGGTCCGCGGCTCCGCATCGGCGAGCAGCCGTTCGTATTCGTCGTCATCCCCACCGCAACACACCAATTTCACCCGCGCGGCAGCCATTTCCGACACCGCGTGGGCCAGTGCCGACAGCGAGCTGTCGTAAACGAGGACGGCCGCTTCCGCGTGGTCGACGATCCAGGCGAGCTCAGGCGCAGACAGCCGGATGTTGAGCGTGAGCAAAGGCGAACCGGACCACGGCACGCCGTAGTGCGCTTCGAGCAACATGTGGCTGTTCGGTGCGAGGATCGCTACGGGGTTTCCGCCGGCGAGGTCGATGAGCGCGCCGGCCAGCCGACTGCTCCGGCCGAGCAGCTCGCGATAGCTGAACGTGCGTTCGCCGTCGATAACGGCGGTCTTGTCACCGTAGACGGAGGCGGCGCGGCGAAGGAAGCTGACCGGCGTCAGCGGTTCGTACCAGAATTCACTGTGCACAGGGCTTCGGCAATCTGCTCGTGGAAATGGATCAACCCCAGTTCATTCTGGCCGAACACCAGCGAATCGACGCCACCGCTGTCCAACCCCGCCTGAATCTTCTTACACATCGGAAAGTCTTCCTGACCGGTGACTTGCATCAGGATGTCGAGATTGAGAATCCACTTCTTGATCGTGTCGTCGTTGGGCGGTTCCGGAGCGTAGATACTCGTTTCCACCAGCGCGCTGCCCGGCTCCTCATGCGGGAAGATCCGCCACACCTCGAAATGGTCGAGCTGATGGACGACGAGGGTATTCGGGAAAACGAAATAATGAATCGTGGCGTGCGGTGGAAACTGCCAGGTGCTCCGGTCCTCGCCGATGTCGTCAATCGATTTTCGGACACCGATGCTGCGGCAGTGCTGATCGAAGGCGTCGAACAGCTGGGGGTGTGAGTGGTATAGGCGCGAGATCGAGGAGTTGTGCAGCGAGAAGACGTGATACGTCTCGAGGAAGGTGTCGACGATCATCTTCCAGTTGGAGTGTTGAATTGCCTTGCGTGTCTCCACGTGATGGAAGTTGGCCAGCCCGAAACTGTCCAGATCCTCGCTCAACCGACCCAGGTAGGCATTGGCGTCGACGGGGGCGCCGTCGAGCCGGGCCAGGATGAGACCGTGCGCCTCGTCGGAGGAGACCTCCTTCAGATTGGACGGCTCACCGTTGAAGTACTCCTGGGCTATCGGTCTGCGCATCAGCTTGCCGTCCAGCGCGTACAACCACGCGTGGAACGGGCAGCTCAGATTGCGTGCACCTGTTCTGCGGCAGTCGGGCTCGACGAGCGGCGCACCGCGATGCCGGCACGCATTGATGAACACTCTGGCGCGTCCGTCTTTGGCCCGAGTCACCAGCAGCGGCACCCCGTCGATGTGCGTCGCCAAGACGTCCCCGGGATTCGGAACGTCGGCAGTGAGCGCTACCACCACCGGGTGGCGCCTGAACAGGATTTCGCGTTCCTGCTCCAGCTGTTCGCTTGATGTGTACTCGCTGGCGGGCAACTTCTGCGGGCCATCGCTCAGTTGTGTCGACTTCGCCTCAGCGAGCTTGCGGAAGCGCTCGATGAGCTCGTGTTGGACTGCGACCTGCATTGCCTCGATCCTTGTCCTCGGGAGCCTGCCATTGAAATATTTTCTATATACGAGTAGATTCTAGCTGCAGTTAGGTGCAGAGGCAACCGGACCCAAACTCCAGGCGTCGCGTTAGCACCGGAACTTCGTCGAAGGATCCATCCGATGATTTCGTCAGCCGCGAGTTCAGCAGGCAGCGCCACTGTTGCGCGTTCCGCTCGTCCTTTCCGTGTCGTGCTCGTGGTCTCTGAGGACGAGCGTGCGGCGATCGAACACCCGGCGCGGAGCGCGCGCAGTTCGGTGCCGGGTTGCGATGAACGAGTTTTCGTGCGTCCAGCCACGCTCGTCGCGGCCTGTGACCTTCGACAAGCCAAGAAGCGAGTCGGTGAGGCGCGCGCGGCGCGGTGTGCGCCCGGACGTCGGCAACGTCCGGTTCTCTTGACCGTCAACGCTCGCATCGAAGTCGACAACGCCGCGGCATGCCGGCGGATGGACAACGGTGCCGATGCGACGGGAGAGGGGCTCCCCTACACGGGTACGGCGCGTGGCCTAGCCGGTTTGGTCTTCGACATCGATCACCTCGATCTCGCAGACGGCCTCATGGTGCGTTCTCCCGCGGGGTGGAATGCGGCAGCGTATACCGCGATCGCCGAGGAGTTGGGCAAGCGTGGCTACCAGGTGCTGATAATGGTGGCCGATCCCGAGAAACCCTGCACGTCGCATCGAAAGGCTTCTTAGATGAGGGTCGTTCGACCGTAAAGCCCCGGGTGCGGGCGGCCGACCTACCGGCGCCGCACTACATCGACAACCATGGGTGTACAGGTTTCGCGCCTGAATCAACGATGATCAGCCGACCGCTTCGAAGGGGCGATGATGGAACTGGAAACTCTGCTTTACCGGTTGGATGGTCACGTCGCGACCATCACGCTGAATCGACCGGACCGGCTGAACTCCTTCAATCAGCGTATGTGCGAGGAATTCTCGCGAGTCTGGCAGCATGTCCGGCTGGATGACGAGGTGCACGCGGTCGTGGTGCGAGCTGCCGGTGAGCGCGCGTTCTGCACGGGCGTGGACACGGACGACACGCTGGAGATGGTGTCACGGCGAAATTTGTGGAGCCGCGAGGATCCCAGTAGTTATCTGTCCCCCAAGGCGAATCAGGTGTGGAAGCCGGTCATCTGTGCGGTGCACGGGATGGCAGCAGGCGGCGCCTTCTACCTGCTCAATGAGGCGGACATCATCATCTGTTCTGAGGATGCGACGTTCTTCGATCCTCATGTGAGCTACGGGCTCGCGGCCGTGCTGGAGCCTGTGGGGCTAGCCGCCCGGATGCCCCTGGGTGAAGTGCTGCGAATCGCGCTCATGGGTCTCAACGAACGGGTGTCGGCCAGCCGTGCCATGCAAGTGGGTTTGGTATCGGAAGTCACCGCACGTGAGGAGCTTTGGCCACGCGCCGACGAAATCGCTCACCAGATCGCGGCCAACGCGCCGCTCGCGGTGCAGGGGACGGTGAAGGCGATCTGGGACTCACTCGACGTCGGACGCACCGACGCTATCCGAAACGGCGTGCACTACACGCAGTTGGGCAACGGGGTGGAAACCGTGAAGGTGAGTCGCGGCGGAGCCGACAAGCCGCAGTGGAGATTGCGATAGTCCTTGCGACTCAGCGAAAGTCCGAGCCGCCGTCCACGTTGAGATCTGCGCCTGTGGTGAAGGAGTTGAGGCGCGAGCCCAGCAGCGCAATCATCGGCGCGATCTCCTCGGGGCCGCCGGCGCGGCCGAGGTAGCCGAGAGCGTCGCCGAAGATCTGCTCCAGGGTGGCGCCGACTTCCTCGGCGGTGCGCGGCTCCGTGGACTGGTGCGGCAGCGCATCGATGAATCTGCTGACCTGCTCGGTCATGAAGGTTCCCGGCGAGACCGTGTTGACCAGGATGCCCTCCGGGGCGAGTGTCTGCGATAGGTTCTTGGTCATACTGGTCAATGCGGCCTTGGCCGCTGTATACGCAATCAGCGTTGGTGATTGCCGTTGCACGGAGTGGGCGGAGATGTTGACGATCCGGGCCCAGTCGGCAGCTCGCAGTAGCGGAAGTGCGGCCCGGCAGGTCCGCACAGCGCTGAGCAGAATGAGCTCAAGGGCTCTCGTCCAATCGTCATCGGTAAGGTCATCGAACCCGGCCACCAGTTCGAGGCCGGGGCCTACGGTGTTGATCAGGACATTTGCTGTGTCCCAACAGGATTCGATGTGTTGGAAGGCCGCGCGCACACTATGCGCCTCGGCAAGGTCGGTTGGCACCGCAAGCACCTCGGGACTACCCACGTCGCGCAGTTCGGCGGCCACCCGCTCGAGCTGGGTGCGGCCGCGCGCCAGAAGGGCTAGCCGGGCCCCCTCTCGCGCGTAGACGTGCGCGGTTGCCAGCCCCATGCCTGCCGTCGCCCCGGTGATGACCACACGTGCGTCCTTCACTCCCAGCTCCATACGTAGCTTCCTCCCTCGGGTTGGCCACGACATGCCGCAAGGGAATGTGGTGGAAGCGCCCCGTGAAAGGGTGCGCAGACCTTGGTTGCCTATAAGCAGTTAGATAGTTTACCGATTGATCCAACGCCTCGGCACGGCGGTCCCAACGGCGAACGACGGGGACGGACGGAGAGGCTAGGCGCCGGCCTGCATCTGGACCGAGTGGTCCCCGGTGGTGATTCCGTCGAACAGTGCTGCGATGAGAATGTTGGCAACCCTTTCAGGCGAGCGCTTGGCGCGGTCCGGCCATTCGACGGTCCAGTTCAGCGATCCAAGGATGAGGAGCCTCAGGGTCTGCAGGTCGAGGTCGTCTCGAATCTCGCCGGCGGCGCGCGCATCGCTGAGCAGTCCATCCCAGAGCTGACCGTAGGGCCGCTGGTCGACTCGGATGTGACGCTTGCGCAGCTCGTCGGGAAGCTGGCCGACGATGCGTGCATTGGCTGCCGTGTAGTCAACGGCCTCGATCACGGCCTCGGCGTGAGCGTGAATCGCCGCGGCAAGACGCGCAGTCGCAGTAGCCTGGTCGCCGAGTGCGTCGATGGCCGTGACGACGTGCTCGTGGGTCTTTTGCAGTCCCACCCGCAACATCTCGGCGACAAGGGTGTCCTTGGAATCGAAGTAGTAGTACAGGCTGCCTTGTTTGACATCGGCCGCCTCCGCGATATCGGTGAGGCGCGTGGCGGCGTATCCGGTCTCGCTGAACACCCGTGCGGCGGAATCGAGGATCCGCGCGCGCGTTCGTGCTGACTTCGCGAATGGCGCCCGGGTCCGCTTTTTCGTCGTCACCGCCCGAGTATACGAGAAACCGCACCCTTGTCCGGGAGCCCTTGACGCGTGCGGACGGGCCGAGCCTACGTTGGTGCGGCTCGGCTTCGGCCTCGTCGCGCACGATTACATAGGTGTCAGGTAGGGCTGTATTCTACTCGCTAGTAGAAACTAGTTTCCTGATCGGGAAGGGGTCGTGCGGTGCGGGTGGACGGTTCGGTAGCGCTGGTCACTGGAGGCGCCTCCGGTCTGGGGCTGGCAGCTGCCGCGGCGTTGCGGGATAGTGGCGCCACGGTCGTTATCGCCGACCTACCGACTTCTGCAGGCCGGGCGGCGGCGGCGGACCTCGGCACTGACGTTATTTTCGCGCCAACAGACGTGTGCGACGAATCCACTGTCGAAGCGGCACTCGACCTCGCGCAGTCGGCTGGCGACTTGCGGGTTGTAGTCAACTGCGCGGGGGTCGGTATCTCTCGTCGCGTGCTCGGCAGACAAGGCGCACACCCGACCGCAGATTTCGCCAGGGTGATCGGCGTCAACTTGATCGGTACGTTCAATGTCGTACGATCGGCGGTCGCTCGGATGACGGACACCCCGCTAGACGGCGGCGAGCGGGCTGTCATCGTGAACACCGCCTCTATAGCCGCCTATGACGGCCAGATCGGCCAAGTCGCTTATTCCGCATCCAAGGGCGGCGTCGCGGCGATGACGCTGCCGTTGGCCCGCGATCTGGCGAGTCACGCCATTCGCGTGATGGCCATCGCGCCGGGGCTCTTCGAGACGCCACTACTCGGCGTCCTGCCCGACGAGGCGCTCAGCGCGATGACGCGCGTCATACCTCATCCCCAACGTTTAGGACGACCATGCGAATTCGGCCAGCTCGTCGTGCACATCGTGCAGAATCCGATGCTCAACGGAGAAGTCGTGCGGCTTGACGCAGGCCTGCGAATGCCAGCCCGCTAGCGGTGAAGCGAATCCATAATTCGCGCAATCGATTTCGCTCGGGCGCGCCGCAGTCGACCCAGCCGTCGGCCGCTGATGCGCCGGACGGATGAATCTGAGCTCTCGGCGTCGGCCAAACGCGTCTGCATCAAACGGATTTCGGAAGTCCAAGATGACGTTCCGCCACGATGTTGCGGTTGATCTCGGTAGTGCCCCCGCGGATTGTGCACAGCGGTGCGTGACGTCCCTCGTACTCGATCCAACCTTCGGCGGCTGCGCCATCCTCGCCGAAACGTAGCAAACCAGCCGCCCCGGCGCGTTGTTGGAACCAGTGGGCAGCCTTCTGATACGCCACTGTCGCAAACAATTTGGTCATCGCACCCTCGACCAGGGGCAACTCACCGCTGGCCGCCATCCACGCCGAGCGCTGTGTCAGCAGCTTCGCAACTTCATTGTCGATAGCTGTCTGGGTCATCTGTTGTCGGATGGCGGGGTCGTGCGCCGCGCCGGTTTCTTCGGCCCACTGCCGAAAGTGCCGCAACAGCGCAACACCGCTGTTCGTTTCTCCGACGACACCGCGCTCGAACGTCAACCCCACGCCCATTGCCGCCCAACCCTTGTCAACGCCTCCGAGGACCCATTCATCGCCCACACGGACATCGTCGAAGAACGTCGCGTTGGTGCGCTCGGATCCGATCGTCCACACCGGTTCCACCGAAATGCCGGGCGTATCCATGGGAAGCACGAACATGGTGAGACCGCGGTGCTTTGGAAGTGTCGGGTCCGTGCGCGTCAGCAGCAGGATCCAATCGGCTTCGTGGGCCATCGTCGTCCACATCTTGGATCCGTTGATCACCCACTGGTCGCCATCGCGAACTGCGCGCGTCGAAACGGAGGCTACGTCACTTCCGCTCCCCGGCTCGCTGTAGCCAAGGCAGGCATAGGATTTCGTGGAAAGCAACGAGGGAAGGATGCGTTCTCGTTGAAGGTCGGACCCTAGCCGGTTGACCATCGCGGAAACGATCAGAATCACAGAAAGTGCGTCGTAGGGAACCGATGCCTTCTCGAGTTCGTTGAATAGGATCCAGAGTTCGATCGGATCACCCTTGCCAAGGCCCGGGACGATTCGTTCAAGCAAGCCTCGCCGGGCGAGCTCCTGGTACAGGGCCGGGCAGGCGAATGTGCCTGTGCGATGGTGTTCGCTGCGACGATCTGGCGTGTAGGTGAGGGCGATTACATCCTTGATCTCTTGACGGAATGCCGTCGCCTCAGTGGAGAGATTGAAATCCATTGCGGCTACCGCTTTCTCGACACGTCATCGGTTGAGACCGCCCCGAACAGTTGGTCTGCCAAGCGTTGGTACTGAGCAGCGGGGTCGCCGAGCACGAGCGGCCAGCCGCGGGCCCTGCGGTAGTACAAACCGATGTCGTACTCCTCGGCAAACCCGTACCCGCCGTGGTAGTGCAGCACACGGTCGGTGACCTGGGCGGCTACTTCGCTCGCGAAGAGGTAGGCCATCAAAGCCAGCGATGTCGGATCATTGACCTCGTTGTCGTCGACGTCGGTGCTCATCGGTGCGGCGGGATCCGACATATCTGAAGTATCGAAGGTCCATGCCGCTTTGAAAGTGAGCAGCCGGGCGCCATCGATAAGCCCTGGCAAATCGGCCAATCCATGTTGTATCGCTTGGAAGCTGCCGATCGGCCGGCCGAACTGCTCGCGGGACTTGACGTACTTAGCCCCGGTGTCGAGGCTCTTCGCGGCGATGCCGACCAGCGACGCGGCGGTGAGTATCTGCCACTCCGACAGCGCGCGTGACCACACCGACTCGTCGCCCAACGTCGTTGCGGCGTCGCGCTCGAAGGCTCGAAAGGCCACGGGCATGCATGCGTGGTTTGCGGGTGCCACTCCGGGGGGCTCGGCAGCCACGGCTACCGTGGCGTCGCCGCACGGACCGACGACGGTGCGGGCAACCGCTCCCGCGGGAATGAGGCCCCAGTCAAGACCGCTGGTCGGGGAGTGCAGCGCGATCGTCGCAATCTCGTCTCCGGCGAGCAGTTCAGCGGACGGCTCGGGCAGGGCGCGCACGGCTACCGTGTGTTCGATGATGGGAACGGGCGCTACCGATCGACCGACGCATTCGCCCAACACCACGAGGTCGGCCAGGGCGGCACCGCCGCCCCCTTTCTCCACCGCGACCCCCATAGCAGGCGCATCCAGAGCGCACAGCTTCGACCACAGCTCGGAGTCGAAGCCGAGCGGCTCCGCACGCCGGACAACCGTGGGTTCCGAAGTCTTTGCGAAGAACTCGGAGAACAGCTCTTCGACTGCTCGCTGGTCCTCGCTGAGGCTGACCTTCAACGCGCCGAACCACTCGCAGCTACAGCGGTGGTCGCGGTTCTTGGAGAACGCGCGCGGGGCAACGCAGTGATCGTCGAGCGGTCGAAGGAGGAGGAGCCTTCGATGATCATCGCCCGACGGAGCTGGAGTATCGGGAGGGCTGCCAACGCTGACATTGCGCGGGCCCCGTTTGGGGCGTCCTTCCACGACGGCGAGGCCAACTCGAGTTGGGCCTCACCCACCTGCACTGATGTGATTTGCGAGCGCATCTGGCAACGAGTCACCTCGTCGATGCCCGGGCTGTTGACGACAGGCGGGATGTAGCGAGAACAAAACGCGTACCCGATGCTCCCCGTGTTCGCGATCGTTTCCAATGTTGCGTCATCGACTGGCTTTGCGTTGCGCACGGTGGCGCGAGCCAACACCGTCCCGTACTCCGACATCTCCCAAGACAGTTCTCCCGACTGATCGCGAATCGGGCTGAAGTCTGCGCCCAGCTTGGCGAAGCCGGTGAATTCACGGCCCACGGTGATCGGGCGAACTTGGTCGACCCACATCACGGGCCAGAAGTTCCCTCTGGTGGGTCCTTCCTCGCCGTTGTGAATCACGCTGATACCGACACACAGCTCTTCGTAGCCATGGCCTGCCAGATAATCCACCTTGTCGAATGACCGTCTGCTGATGATGACTGTCGGCCGATCCGGGAGGTCGAGTTCCACCGGCACGAGCGGGCGCACCGCGACCGGATCGGTGACGAAGCTGATATCAAGCGCCCGGACGTAGCCCCATTGCGATACCTGCGGCAATTCCGTAGGGCCGAACACGATGGGCATCTCATAACGCTCGCCCGGGTGGCACACGAATCCCTCATCGACTGACGACATCCGAGGTTCCTTTCCTATGTAGAGCAAAATCTACCGAAAGTTCGATAATGGGACAAGGGGCAGTGGTCCAATACGATCTCATCGTAGAATCTGTCTATAGTTAGAATCTCATGTACTGCGTGGCAAGCTCTTGCCGTTAGCGTCACCCTCGGAGTGAAGGACATTCATGGACGTCGACCTAGTCGCATCGAACGACGTCGGCGCCCTGACTGCCGCCAAGACCGCGGAAGCAGCCGGATATCGCGGTGTGTGGATGCCTGAGATGAAGCACGATCCGTTTGCGCTGTTGGCGATGTGCGCACAAAACACGAGCACGGTGGACCTTGGCACCAATATCGCTGTCGCGTTCGCCCGCAACCCCATGACCACAGCCGTGCTCGCGAACGACCTGCAGCTCTATTCCCGAGGTCGTTTCATACTGGGCCTGGGCTCTCAGGTCAAGGCGCACGTCAGCCGTCGGTTCTGCATGCCATGGTCAGCTCCGGCTGACCGGATGCGTGACTACGTGCAGGCCATCCGGGCGATATGGGAGAGCTGGCGAACCGGCGAACGACTTGACTACGAGGGCGAGTTCTACCGGCACACACTCATGACGTCGTTCTTCGATCCGGGGCCCAACCCATACGGCAACCCGCCGATATTGCTGGCCGGCGTTGGCCCCAGAATGTCGCGTGTTGCGGGGGAGGTCGCGGACGGCTTTCTCCTGCACAGCTTCACAACCGAGCGGTACCTCAGCTCCGTGACGGTGCCTGCGATTGTCGAGGGCCGGGCGATCGCGGGCCAGAAGGATCTGGAGGGTTTCCAGATCAGTGGAGCGGTGTTCGTCGTAACGGGTGAAACCGCGGCCGATCGGGCGGCCGCCGATGCGGCGGTGCGCAGTCGAATTGCTTTCTACGCGTCCACCCCTGCATATCTTCCCGTCCTGCAGACCCATGGCTGGGACGACGTCGGCGATGAGCTGCGGGCCATGATCAAGGCGGATCGCTGGAGCCAATTGGGCGAAGTGATCGATGACGAGATGCTCGACGCCTTTGCCATCGTCGCCGATCCGCCGGATGTGGCGCGCGCACTGACGGCCAGATTCGGCTCCGTGTTGAACCGGGTTGCGCTGGCCGCGCCCTATACCGCCTCGGAAGGGCTCTGGCAGCCGATCGTCGAGGAGCTGCGCGACTCGCGGCCTTCCAGACTTGGTGCCCCGGAGACCTTTTAGCTCACTCTCACCCGTCTCGGCGGGCAACGCCTACATACGGGTTCAACCTATCCGCGCGACGAGCCGGCCAGTGACCTTGCCGCGTTTGAGGTCCTCGATCCCGGTCGGAATGTCGTCGAACGATATCTCGGTGACATGTGGAACGAGTTCACCCGTGGCCATGAGTTCGTAGAGGTCTTCGATGTCTGCTTTGGTCCCTCCAATGGAGCCGAGCAGATTGACCTGGTTGACGACAAGGTCGAGGGTGTCGATGCTCACTTCGGAAGTCACAGCCAGGCCCACCTGCACCACCGTGCCGCCGAACTTGACCGCCTTGAGCGCGCCCGCAGTCGTGGTGCCGAATCCGGCGTAGTCCACGATGAGATCGAAGCCGGCTCCCGCCCATTCGGAGACGTCGGAGACGCAGGAGACCACTCCTAGCGACTTGGCCAGCGGCCAGGTCCCGGACTTCGGCTCGGCCACATGGACTTCGGCGCCCTTGACAACGGCGATACGCGCACCGATCTGGCCAAGACCCCCTAGTCCGATCACGCCTACCTTCATGCCCGACTGGAGCCCACCACGTACCACGATCGCGTGGTAGGCCGTCATGCCGGCATCGGTTGCGACGGCTCCCAGGGTGATGTCGACGGCATCCGGGATGCGGACCAGGTCATGTGCCGGTCCAACGTACTTCTCGGCGAATCCGCCGTCGTGGCCGATGCCCGGCGACACCTCAGCGGCGCCGGGTCCGTCGGTGCCCGGAGGGGCGGCGCTGGCCGTCGGGCACACGCCCGCGCGATCGCCGATCTGCCAGCCGGTCACGCCGTCACCTACGGCGGCTACCACTCCGGCGATCTCGTGCCCCAAAGTGATCGGCGTCTTACCCAACGCGGCGCGCTGCATGGGCTCCGTCATCAGAGTGATGTCGGAGTGGCACAACCCCGCGGCGCGCACATCAACAAGGACCTCGCCCGGGCCGGGAACCGGCACCGGGACCTCGTTTAGCTCGAACGTTTCGCCAGTGCCGGGGTACTGCCAAGCCTTCATTGTCATGCGCTCCTCGTCGGTCAATTGACCATGCCTCGCGGTAAAGCGGGGACATCTTTCCATTTAGGCCTTGCCAACCGTATCAGAGGTCGTCCTCGGTCAAGGGCTCGCCTGCGAGACGGTGAGCGTAGGCGGTTGCGACTGCGGCAACCGATGCCGGCGCGACATGGTCGTCTCGCGGCGGCATCGTCGAGAACGTGCTCAGGGTCAACTCCAGCCACCGCGCCGAGGCCACGGCGGCCGCCCGGTGATGTGGGCGCACCAACAGATCGTGGCTGTGAAGGTGCAGCAGGACGTCCTCCAGCCAGCGATCGCGCCGAAAGGTGCCCTCTTGCTTGGCGCCAACTATCAGTGAGTCGATACCGTCGAGTGTCTGCTGCCGGAGGCGGTCGACCTCTTCGTCGCTGCCGGGAGCCACGAGGAGGAGACGCTGGGACAGTCCGGCATCAGTCAGCTGGTCTCGGAAGCAGAACGTCATCCATTGTTCGAACCCCGCCCACGGCGAAACGTCGGAGCAGGCTGTTTCGATCACCTTCATGTGTCTGTGCAGGTCGACTCGGAGGGTCTCCAGAATCAGCGCTTCCCGACTCGCGAAGTGTCGGTAGAGCGTTGCGCTTCCGAGGTGCGCGCGTTTGGCAATGACGTCCAAGGGTGCACCGACACCGTGTTCGGCGAAGACGGCTCGGGCCGCCTCGACGAGCCGTTCTCTGTTGCGCAGCGTGTCGCTTCTCGGCGCGCGTTCATCGTTCCGCATCCGATCACGGTAACGAGCAGCAGACCCTGCTCGAACGCCCCAACGACATCGCCACACCGCAACGGCCGTCAGACGGCGATCAGCTTGGCGGAACGTAGGTCGTCCGTGACGCCCGATCCACACGTCGTGACGGTTCATCGCCTTGCCGTACGCGGTCGAGGCGCGATCGCCACCGCGGAGCCGCTCTGTTGTCCGCGGTCGTCGGAAAATCCGTGCGCGCCCTGGGCAATTGGGCGCGGGGATCCTCGACGAGCCCGGCATCTCCCGGTTCAACGGGATTGTCCATTGACCGCCGCTCAAGGTGCTTTCGCAAAACGCGGCAGGCTGATGTCACGGTGATGGCGCATCAGCCCGGCATTGTTGAAAACAAGCCACTTTCGCTGCATATACGGGGGCCAGCGCGGCTGCTAATATGACAGTTCAATGTCACTCGTCGCAGAAAAAGGGTCCATGGCAAAGGAAACCAGTGGTAGTGAGCCCCGACCGCCGGACGGCGACTGGTTGGGCACACCGTACTTGCGGTTCGAGCGCGACGGTCCACTAGCGATCGTCACCCTGGATCGTCCGCACGCGCGCAACGCCATGACAGCGGCGATGTACTTCGGTATTCGCTATGCGGTCTCGCGAGTGGCTGCGGACGACAGCTTGGCCGGTCTGCTGATCACGGGGACCGGCGACGTGTTTGCTCCCGGCGGCGATCTCGGGCACGGCGCCGAGGACAACTGGATGGATTTGGCTGCTTCCCTGGGAATGGACGTCACACCCTTCGAGACCCTGCGTCAGTCGCCCAAGCCGGTGGTATGCGCAGTCAACGGCCTGGCGCAGGGCGGTGGATTGCAGATCGCGATGTGCAGTGACATGGCGGTGGTGAGCGAGCGGGCGACTTTTCGCGTACCGGAGTTGTACCGCGGCATTGCCGACACCTACTACAGCCAGATGCTCGCACGGATCATTGGACCGGTTCGCACGCGAGACCTGATGTTCACGGGTCGTGTGTTATCCGCCGAGGAGGCGCTCGAATGGGGCATGATTTCCCGCGTCGTTCCACACGACGACTTGCTGACTACCGCGCGAGAGATTCTCGCGCAATGCTGCCGAACCGCACCGGCCGCGCGTGCAGTGGTCAAGGCCAATCTTGACAATTACATGGGACTGTACGACCGGATCGGCATGTATGAAAGCGTCATGGGGCCGGAAGCTCTAGAAGGCTTCACGGCTTTCAAGGAGAAGCGGTCGCCGGATTGGGTCCATCCCGCACTCCGCGTCGAAGGTCGGCTGTGACGACGATGACGCAGCGTTCCGTGTCGGTTGGTGGCCTTGGACCTCGCGAGGCGGCAATCGATGGAACACGCACCGCTGAACCTCTTCGGCGACAACGGATGACCCCCACCGTCACCTGCGCTCGGCCACCGAAAAGCCAGTCCAGCGTCGCGATCGACTTCGCGGCGATGACCGGGTTATGCACGGCAGAATCGTGACCATCGACCCGATCGAGATCGTCGACGTGGCGTCGGCGATGTAGGCCTGCGCTGTGGTGGCATCGAAGTAGTGATTGCCCGACGGTTCTGAGTGCGTGGTGGGTATCACGAAGTGTTCCGGGATGAATACGCGCGTGAAACCCAATCTTTCGGCCGTGTGCGCGACACCGGCGATGTCGCTGCCGGTAAGGCCACACTCCCACGGCTGGGTGAGCGCAGCTATCTGCACGGTGTTGGGCAGGACGACGCTGAACCGCATGGGCAGCCTTCCTTGGCTCGGTCGTTAGGTGCGGGCCGCCTTGACGCCGCGGCGCGTATCCGGCGGGACCTCGGTATGGCAGTCGACTGCCAGGCGTCGACGCGCTTGCGAGTGCGGACAACTAAGAAATGCGGCGGATGCTGCAGTCTGCACACCTGAGGCACCGCCCGAGGCCTGTGCGCCGACGTAACTTTCGACCAAGATATAGATTTCTCTTCCCAAGCCGCGGAACGCGTTATACATTTCACAGATACACGTTCTCCGTTACCTTCGACACAAGGAGCCCGCATGGCAACCTTGGAAAAGCAACCGCCGACGAGCGGTGACTCCAACAAGCTGAAGAAGACACCGCGCGTTCGCACCACGCCACCGATCGTGGCGTGGGCTACCGTCGGTGCGGCGTTCATCGCCTTGGCAATCTACGTCGCGTCGAGCTGGATCCTCGGTGGTCGAGCGACGCCGACGCCGATCGGTGCCAACAACCCGAATCTCGGCAGGGATCTGGCCTGGAACATTGGTGCCCAGGTTTTCACGATCACCGCCGTCGTCGGAACTCTGATCTACGTAGGCAGGCGGTGCATACGGGAGCGGCGGGTAACCTTCGACGCCATCCTTGTCGTGGCCTATCTGCTGCTGATCCAGTGGGATCCGATCCTGAACTACGTCACGCCGCAGTTCTCGTACTCGTCGCTGATGATGAACTTCGGGTCGTGGACGACCGACATGCCCGGCTGGGTGTCACCGCATGGCAACCTCATGCCCGAACCCACGATCCTGATCGGCATAGGGTTCATCTGGAGCGCGTCACTATGCATAATCGGTTGCACTTTCCTACGCAACGTTGTCATGAGGCGCTGGCCGCAGACCGGCAAGCTGGGCATCATTCTCTGGTCCCTCGGTTTCATGATCGTCGCGGACTTCGTCATCGAGACCGTGCTGTGCTACGGGCACATCATCTCCTATCCGAACACCGTGAGCTGGATGACGCTCTTCGAAGGCACATCGCACCAATTCCCCCTCTATGAGGCGCTGGTGTGGGGAGGACTTGGGTGGGCGCCGCTGATGGTGCTTCGCTTCTATCTCGACGACCGTGGCAATTCCGTCGTCGAGCGCGGGGTCGACCGCCTCAATGTGTCCAACAAGGCGAAGGTCGGCCTGCAGATTCTTGCGGTCGCCGCCGTCACCAACATCTGCTACCTGAGCTACAACATCGTGATGCTCCTGATCGGCCTGCAGATCGACAACGACAGCCACGCTGTCTATCCCTCGCATCTGATCAATGGGATCTGCGGGCATGAAACACCGTATCCGTGCCCGGAACCCGCTAACGGACGTCCCATCTCGACTGGTGGCCAACCTGGTTCACCTAGTGATATCCCCGGTGACGGGCGCACCTGGGTCGACGTATACCTGGGGCGCTGACGACAGCCCACGGTGTGGCCGAACGATGATTCAGCTGCGGGGCAGTGGCGTGGTACGCACACCACCGCCCCGCAGCTGGGAAAAGGAAGCATGACGATTCACCCTGGCCACAGCGGTCCGACGATCAACAATCACAACTCCGCACTTGGCTTGGTCGACGACTACCGTCCCGTCGGCGATGAACTGGACATCCTGTTGGGAGCCTGGCGGGCGCGTCTGCCGGTGCTGCTGAAAGGGCCTACGGGCTGCGGTAAGACCAAGTTGGTGGAGAGTGTGGCGCGTCGACTCGGACTGGATCTCGTCACGGTGTCGTGCCATGAGGACATGCTCGCCGCAGATCTGGTAGGGCGATACTTGCTCGAGGGCGCGGACACCGTCTGGCAGGATGGACCGCTGACCACCGCGGTTCGCGGCGGTGCCATCTGTTATCTCGACGAGATCGTCGAAGCCCGGGTCGACGCAACTGTGGTGATTCATTCCCTTGCCGACCATCGGCGCCAGTTGTTCATCGATCGACTCAATGAAACATTAGACGCCCCAGAGTCATTCATGTTGATCGTGTCCTACAACCCTGGCTATCAGACGTTGCTCAAGGATCTCAAGCCCTCAACGCGTCAACGCTTTGTCGCCGTGGAACTCGACTTCGCACCACCTGAGCTCGAACACCAAATAGTGAAGGAGCAGTCGGGTGCGTCGGACGAGGCCGTCGCCGCGCTGGTGCGCCTCGGCCAAGCCGTGCGCAATCTGAACGAGCCGAGCATGTCCGAGATGGTGTCGACTCGGGCCTTGATCGCGGCGGCGCTGCTGCACGGCAACGGGCTTGCACTCAATCGCGCGGCGAGGAGCGCGATCGCGGCCATGCTGACTGACGACGCGACGGTCACGAGGTCTATCGCTGAACTGATCGATGCCTACATCGTTTGATCGACCGACGGTCGCCGGCTTGCAAATGCTGGCCCGTGCGGTGTCGGGACACCTGGTGGGTGTCAAGGTCACGAGCGAGCAAGATCAAGACGCCTATATGTCGGGGAACACAATCGCCGTCGACGGTGGACGACTCAACGCGGTGACCCGGGCCCAAGTGGTCGTCCAGGCCGCGATGTACCAAGCTGGATCATTTGATCCGCGGGTCATGCGTCACCTCGTCGGGCGGTCCGGGGCAACCGCGCGGTACTGCGCCATGGAAGGGCTGCGTGCGCTGGCCCTGACCTCGGATCGCCTGCCGCCGTTCATAACAGCGCTGGCGGCCGGGCTGACGGACATTCCGATGACCAGCTCAGCCGAAGAGTCGATGCGAATAGCGTTGGCGCGACCCCAGGTTCCTCCTGCGCCTGAATTCTTCGGTCGGGTTAAACCTGGGCGTGCGTTACTCGGGGCTTCAGCGCGTACGGGCAGCGAGCACGACGGCGACGTGAAGATACGCAACGACTCAAACGCCGATGAGGCCGACGACCCCGACACCGACAGCGATGAGGCCAAGTCTCTCGATCTGCTGAGTAATCCGCTCACGGCGAACCACCCCATGGGCAGGCTGATCCAGAGTCTGTTCAAGCACTCTGGTGGCAAATCTGCGGATGCGACATCCCAAGCCGGCGGTGGGAAGCCGGTGGCGAAACCGAGCAAGCGGCCCAGCGGAGGACGCAGATTCGACATCGGCCGCCGCATCGCCTCGGCCGCTCAAAATTTCATCTCCGGAAGTTACCTCGGTGACGCCCGGTATCCGGAATGGGATGAGAGTTCGAAGCGGTATCGCAAAGACTGGGTGACGGTGCACGAACTCGAGCCGTGGAATCCGGACGGCTTCCGTGACCACGCGGCACTCGCTCGCATCGACGTGATAAGGGCACCGACGGCGCTTACCCGCAGCCTTGCTCGCCACGTGCTCGAGATTGCGCCATACGGGCGTAGTGAATTCGGTGAACAACTGCACACCGACGGCGTCGTCGACCTGGCATATTGGCGCAGAAGCGGATCCGGCTCTCCGCCGTTACCCTTCATCGGGAAGAAGCGACAACGGCCGGCCATCGCGGCGTTGGTACTTTTGGACGTCAGCAGTTCGACGTTGGACACGACCGCGGGCGTGGATGGGGACACCGGATCGGTGTTCGACCAACACCTCAAACTGTCCTATCGCATAACCACCGCGCTCGATGCGCTCGGAGTGCCCGTGGGTCTCTACGCATTCCGTAGTTGGGGTCGCGACATGGTTCACGTGATGCCGATCAAGGGCCTACGGGAAAATCCCTCGGCGTTGACCATTGAGCGAATCGGGCACCTGAGTCCGGCGGGCTTCACGCGCATCGGCGGTGCCGTGCGCCATTGCACGGCCATCTTGGAACGTCAGACCGAGGGAATGAAGCGGGTGGTCATCCTCGTCTCGGACGGGCACCCCTACGATGACGGCTACGAGGGCGCCCAAGCGTCGGGCGACACCCGCCACGCGATGAGCGAAGCCCGCTTGCGGGGTGTCGGCTTCGTATGTGTCGGGGTTACTGCCCCGAACAGCAATGAGTCTCACAATCCAGGCGCCGCGCTTGACTCGGCCTCGGCGCTGCACGTTGCGAACATCAGCGGTATCGAGCGCCAACTCGGAAAGCTCATACGCCAAGCATTGGCTGATACGCGTCGCCGCGGTGACCACGCTTCGTCCGCCCTCCCGGCGTGACAGGGAACTTCCTTGTCAAAACTTTCGACTGTCGGTTAGATTCTAGGTAATCGTTACGTGACGCACGGCACACCTTTAGGGCGATGAGGGACCATGACGACCGCTGATGCAATTCCATTGATCGATACCGACGCTCTTCCCATGGGGGTTGCACGCGACCAGGCGTGGCGCGCCACCCAAGTGGCACCCCTGATCGCTATCGCCGATGGATATGCGGTGACTACTCGCCGCGGCGCTGAAGAGGTACTCAAACACCCTGACCCGTTCTCATCGGCGAAGGCGTTCGAGTTTCTACAGAGCCCGGTGCCCCTCGTGCCCATTGCTTACGATCCGCCGACCCAGACGCGCTATCGTCAGATTCTGCAGCCGTTCTTCAGTCCGCGGGTCATCAAACCGTTGGAAGCGGAACTACGACGTCAGATAGTTGCACTCATCGACCCGATCGCGCGGCGTGGCCATTGTGATTACGTCAGCGAGGTCGCTCAGATCTTCCCTATCCAGGCGTTCCTCACGTTCTTCGGATTGCCGCTTGAGATGCGCGACCAGTTCTGGGAGTGGAAGAAGGCAGTGATAGGCCTCGCTTCGGCCGGGTTCGGGGCCGAGGGGGATGCCGCTCAAGATGGCATCGCGAAGGCGCTCGAGATGTACACCTACTTCACTGAACTGATTCCTCAGCGCCGCAGTGAGCGCGGTGCTGACATCCTGAGCCAGATACTGGCCCAACAACCACCAAACGATCTCACCGATCCCGAAGCCGTCGGCCTTTGCTTCTTGTTCACACTAGCCGGGTTGGACACCGTGACCGATACGTTGAGCTGTGGGATGCAACGGCTCGCGGAGCGTCCAGACAAGCGGCAGGAGATCATCGACGACCCTGCTTTGATACCGGCTGCGGTAGAAGAGCTGGTTCGTCTGGACCCCCCGGCACCATTCATCCCGAGGGTTACCTCCACCGACGCTCAGATCGACTCTGTCCGGCTCCCCCCCGAAACACGCGTCACGACGTATCTCGGTGCCGTTAACCGGGATCCAGCCGTCTTT